>ERZ1066118.79-NODE-79-length-107331-cov-12.553003_pt1 | contig 107331 bp, 112 predicted proteins | sample MGYA00382765_ERZ1066118 | MGnify/ENA primary metagenome ERZ1066118 (study PRJEB33369, sample SAMEA5778348) | biofilm metagenome | biome: Industrial cooling water; feature: Water cooling tower basin; material: Biofilm | place: United Arab Emirates | collected...
GGGTAGGACAGTATAACTGACTAGTGTCTTGGCAGCGGTGGTGCTAGGCGCGACGCCATCGTCACCTTCCGCGCGAGCGCACGCCAATGGCCGCCGATCACTTGCTCCAGTTCGTCGGCCGGGATCAGGCCTACCCGGCCAAGCGTGCGGCCGGCGAGCGGGTCTCCGACTTTGCGGAGATCGCTCCGCGTTATGCGGTGCCCTCGGCCGAGGATCAGGCCGGTCGCTGCTCGCAATGCGGCGTGCCATATTGCGCGGTGCACTGTCCGCTCCACAATCATATTCCCGACTGGCTGCGCCTGACCGCCGAGGGGCGGCTGCGCGACGCCTTCGAGCTGTCCAACGCCACCTCGACCATGCCGGAGATCTGCGGCCGCATTTGCCCGCAGGACCGGCTGTGCGAGGGCAATTGCGTCATCGAGTTCTCCGGCCACGGCGCGGTCACGATCGGCTCGGTCGAGCGGTTCATCACTGACCTGGCGTGGGAAGAGGGCTGGGTCGAGCCGCTGGTGCCCGGTCCGGCGCGCGGCCAGTCGGTGGGCGTGATCGGCGCAGGGCCCGCCGGGCTGACCGCGGCCGAGTATCTGCGCGTGGACGGCTATGAGGTGCACGTCTACGACCGGCACGACCGCGCCGGCGGGCTGCTGACCTATGGTATTCCCGGCTTCAAGCTCGAGAAGCCGGTGGTCATACGCCGGATCGAGCGCCTCGCGGCGGGCGGCATCCACTTCCACCCCGGCTTCGAGGTCGGCCGCGACGCGACGCTGGACGAGCTCCGCGCCCGGCACGACGCGGTGCTGATCGCGACCGGCGTGTACCGCGCTCGCTCCCTCGACGTGGCCGGCGCCGACGGCGACCATGTGGTCGAGGCGCTCGACTATCTGACCGCGTCCAACCGCAAGGGCTTCGGCGACGACGTGCCCGCGTTCGACCACGGCCGGCTGAACGCGGCGGGCAAGCATGTGGTCGTGGTCGGCGGCGGCGACACCGCCATGGACTGCGTCCGCACCGCCGTCCGGCAGGGCGCGGCGAGCGTGAAGTGCCTCTACCGCCGCGACCGCGCCAACATGCCCGGCTCCCAGCGCGAGGTCGGCCACGCCGAGGAGGAGGGCGTCAAGTTCGTCTGGCTGGCCGCCCCCGAGGCGGTCGAGCCGGGTGGCGTGCGCGCCAGCCGCATGCGGCTGGGCGCGGCCGACGCGAGCGGCCGCCGTACGCCGGAACGTGAGCAGGGCGAGGCCGAACTGCACCGCGCCGACCTCGTCATCAAGGCGTTGGGTTTCGACGCTGAGGATCTGCCGACGCTCTGGGGCGCCCCCGGCCTGCCGGTCAGCCGCTGGGGCACGGTGCTGGTCGACGCGACGACCATGATGACCGGCCTCGACGGCGTGTTCGCGGCCGGCGACATCGTCCGCGGCGCCAGCCTGGTCGTCTGGGCCATCCGAGACGGCCGCGACGTGTCGGCGAGTATGCACGCATGGCTGAGGGCGCGGGCCTCACGGGAAAGGAAGGCGGCGTGAGCGACCAGCGCGAGCGCCTTGCCCGGGAGGGCATGTACCGGCCCGAGTTCGAGACAGACGCGTGCGGGGTCGGCCTGGTCGCCGCGACGGACGGCAAGTCCTCGCGACGCGTCGTCCAATCGGCGATCGACGCGCTGAAGGCGGTGTGGCACCGCGGCGCGGTCGACGCCGATGGCAAGACGGGCGACGGGGCGGGGCTGCATCTCGACCTCCCGGTGCGTTTCTTCGACGACGCGATCGCCGCGTCGGGGCACAGGGCCAAGCCGAACCGACTAGCGGTGGGCATGATCTTCCTGCCGCGCACCGATCTCGCCGCGCAGGAGACGTGCCGCACGATCGTCGAGAGCGCGGTCATCGAGGCGGGCTACACCATCTATGGCTGGCGTCAGGTGCCGGTGGATGTCGGCGTGATCGGCGCCAAGGCGCAGCTCACGCGGCCGGAGATCGAGCAGATCATGATCGCCGGCCCGCTGCCCGACGAGCAGTCGGCGGCGGAGTTCGAGAAGGATCTGTACCTGGTCCGCCGCCGCATCGAGAAGCGGGTGATCGCGGCGCAGATCCAGGGCTTCTACATCTGCTCGCTCTCGTGCCGCTCGATCGTCTACAAGGGGTTGTTCCTGGCGGAGAGCCTGTCGGTCTTCTACCCCGACCTGCAGGACCAGCGGTTCGAAAGCCGGGTCGCGATCTTTCACCAGCGTTATTCGACCAACACCTTCCCGCAATGGTGGTTGGCGCAGCCGTTCCGCTGCCTCGCGCATAATGGCGAGATCAACACGATCCGCGGCAACAAGAACTGGATGCTCAGCCACGAAATCCGGATGGCCTCGATCGCGTTCGGTCATCATTCTGAGGACATCAAGCCGGTGATCCCGGCGGGCGCGAGCGATACCGCCGCACTCGATGCCGTCTTCGAGGCGATCTGCCGCGCCGGGCGCGACGCGCCGACCGCCAAGCTGATGCTGGTGCCCGAATCGCTGGTCGAGAACGGCGATACGCCGGACGCCCATGCGGCCATGTACCGCTATCTCGCCTCGGTCATGGAGCCCTGGGACGGACCCGCGGCGCTCGCCATGACGGACGGGCGCTGGGCGGTGGCGGGCATGGACCGCAACGCGCTGCGCCCGCTGCGCTACACCCGCACCATCGACGGGCTGCTGATCGTCGGTTCCGAGAGCGGTATGGTCGTCGTGCCCGAGAGCACGATCATCGCCAAGGGCCGGCTCGGCCCCGGTCAGATGATCGCTGTCGACCTGGACGAAGGCGTCGTGCTGGAGGACCGGGCCGTCAAGGACCGCATCGCCGGCGAGGCGGATTATGCCGCCCGCATCGGCGAGTTCATGACGATCGCCGACCTGCCCGCGTCGGAAACGGTCGTCCGCTACTCGCGCGCCGAGCTGCTCCGCCGGCAGGTCGCGGCGGGTCAGACGCTGGAGGACATGGAGCTGATCCTCGCGCCCATGGTGGAGGGCGGCAAGGAGGCCGTCGGCTCCATGGGCGACGACACGCCGCTCGCGGTCATCTCCGACAAGCCGCGGCTGATTTCCCAGTTCTTCCGCCAGAACTTCAGCCAGGTCACCAATCCGCCGATCGACTCGCTGCGTGAGCGGCACGTCATGTCGCTCCGGACGCGGTTCGGAAACCTCGCCAACATTCTCGACGCGGACGAGCGGCGCGAAGCGGTGCTGGTGCTCGACTCGCCTGTCCTGACCGGCGCCGACTGGCAACGCCTGCAATCGCATTTCGGGCGCGGGGCGGCCGAGATCGACTGCACTTTCCCGGCGGACGGGGGGCCGGAGCAGCTCCGCATCGCGATCGCCCGCATCCGCGACGAGGCGGAGGCGGCGGTGCGCCAGGGCCGGTCGGAGCTGTTCCTGACCGACGAGGCGGTGGACGCGGACAGGGTCGCCATCCCCGGCGTCCTCGCCGCGGCCGCGGTCCACACCCACCTCGTTCGGCGGGGCTTGCGCTCCTACGCCAGCGTCAACGTCCGCACGGCGGAGTGCCTGGACACACATTATTACGCGGTGCTGATCGGCGTCGGCGCGACGACGGTGAACGCCTATCTGGCCGAAGCCGCGATCGCCGACCGGCACGAACGCGGGCTGTTCGGCGACCTCTCGCTCGACCAGTGCCTCGCCCGCCACCGCACCGCGATCGAGGACGGGCTGCTCAAGATCATGAGCAAGATGGGGATTGCGGTGATCTCCTCCTATCGCGGCGGGTACAACTTCGAAGCGGTGGGGCTCAGCCGCGCGCTGGTGAACGACCTGTTCCCGGGCATGCCCGCGAAGATCTCCGGCGAGGGCTACGCCTCGCTGCACTTGAATGCGACTTGGCGACATCGCGACGCCTTCGACGCGCGCGTCGCGACGCTGCCGATCGGCGGCTATTACCGCCAGCGGCACGGCGGCGAGACCCATGCCTATTCAGCCCAGCTGATGCACCAGCTGCAGACCGCGGTCGCGACCGACAGCTACCAGGCCTATCTGCAATTCAGCCGGGGCGTCGCCGACCTGCCGCCCGTGTATTTGCGCGATCTCCTCCAGTTCAACTTCCCCGAAGAAGGCCTGCCCGTCGACCAGGTGGAGGCGATCACCGAGATCCGCAAGCGCTTCGTGACGCCCGGCATGAGCCTCGGCGCGCTCAGCCCGGAGGCGCACGAGACGCTCGCCATCGCGATGAACCGCATCGGCGCCAAGGCGGTGTCGGGCGAGGGGGGCGAGGACCGGGCGCGCTATCAGCCGTACGAGAATGGCGACAACGCCAACTCGGTCATCAAGCAGATCGCCTCGGGTCGTTTCGGGGTGACGGCCGAATATCTGAACGCCTGCGAGGAGATCGAGATCAAGGTCGCCCAGGGCGCCAAGCCCGGCGAGGGCGGGCAGCTGCCCGGCTTCAAGGTGACCGAGTTCATCGCCAAGCTGCGTCACGCCACGCCGGGCGTCACGCTGATCAGCCCGCCGCCGCACCACGACATCTATTCGATCGAGGACCTGGCGCAGCTCATCTACGACCTGAAGCAGATCAACCCGCGCGCACGGGTCTGCGTCAAGCTGGTGAGCTCGGCCGGAATCGGCACGGTGGCGGCGGGCGTCGCCAAGGCTCATGCCGACGTGATCCTCGTCTCCGGCCATGTCGGGGGCACCGGCGCGTCGCCCCAGACCTCGATCAAATATGCTGGCACGCCCTGGGAAATGGGCTTGTCGGAGGTGAACCAGGTCCTGACGCTCAACGGCCTGCGCGGCCGCGTCCGGCTCCGCGCGGACGGTGGGCTGAAGACGGGGCGCGACATCGTCATCGCCGCGATCCTCGGCGCGGAGGAGTTCGGCATCGGCACCCTCAGCCTCGTCGCGATGGGCTGCATCATGGTGCGGCAATGCCACTCCAATACCTGCCCGGTCGGCGTCTGCACGCAGGATCCGCGGCTGCGCGCGAAGTTCACCGGGTCGCCGGAAAAGGTCATCAACCTCATGACCTTCATCGCCGAGGAGGTGCGCGACATCCTCGCGCGGCTGGGCGTGCGCAGCCTCGACGAGGTGATCGGGCGCACCGAGCTGTTGAAGCAGGTCAGCCGCGGCGCCGAGCACCTCGACGATCTCGACCTCAACCCGATTCTGGCCAAGGTCGACGCGACCGACGCCGAGCGGCGCTTCAGCCTATCGACCTTCCGCAACGCGGTGCCGGACAGCCTGGACGCGCAGATCATCAAGGACGCCGCGCACGTCTTCACCCGCGGCGAGAAGATGCAGCTGACCTACTCGGTGCGAAACACGCACCGGGCGGTCGGCACCCGGCTGTCGAGCGAGATCGTCCAGACCTTCGGCGCGGACAAGCTCGCCGACGGGCACGTGACCGTGCGGCTGCGCGGATCGGCGGGTCAGTCGCTGGGCGCGTTCCTGGTCCGGGGCGTGTGCCTCGAGGTGTTCGGCGACGCCAACGACTATGTCGGCAAGGGCCTATCGGGCGGGACGATCATCGTCCGCCCGGCGGTCAGCTCGCCGCTCGCCAGCCAGGACAACACGATCGTCGGGAACACCGTGCTGTATGGCGCGACCTCGGGCCGGCTGTTCGCGGCCGGGCAGGCGGGCGAGCGCTTTGCCGTCCGCAATTCGGGCGCGACCGTGGTGGTCGAAGGCTGCGGCGCGAACGGATGCGAGTATATGACCGGCGGCACGGCGGTCGTGCTGGGCCGGGTGGGCCAGAACTTCGGCGCGGGCATGACCGGCGGCATGGCCTTCGTGCTCGACACGGACGGCGGCTTTGCGCGCCGCGCGAACGGCGACAGCATCATCTGGCGGCGGATCGCTTCTGCCCATTGGGAGCGGCAGCTACGCAATCTGGTCGAGGCGCATGTCCGGGCGACCGACAGCAAGTGGGCGCGCGGGCTGCTGGAGGATTGGGACCGCACGCTGACCCGGATCTGGCAGGTCGTGCCCAAGGAGATGCTCGACCGGCTGCCGCATCCGCTGGATGACAGTCCCGAATTGGTACAGGCGGCGGAATAGTTAAATTTCGTAAAGAATGAGTCATGGTTCCGGGGTAGCGGCCCTCTCGAACGTGCATGACGCGCGTGTCAGAAAAGGGTCTGGTCTCATGAAGCTGAAGCTCGCGGCTGCGCTGTTTGCTGCCACCTTGTTCTCCGCCGCCCCGGCGCACGCGGCGCTGCTGTTGTACCAAATCGAAGGCACCGTCCCGAACAAGTTCACCGCCAACTTCGTGGTGGATACGTCGCGAACTCCGTCGATCACCATCCCGAACAACAGCGTCCGTTTCAACGGCGTCACGATCAACTACACCCTGCCGGGTCAGACCACCCCGCGCGTCGACTCCGGTCAGTTCGATGGCGTCACCTTCTCCACGACGCTGAACCAGGGCGGCCTGTTCCTCGGCTTTCTGGACGCGGCCACCAACTTCAACAATCGCATTCAGCTGTTCGGGCCCCAGCTCTTCTCCGGCACCACGGCGTCCCCGCAGTTTCTGACCGGCACGTTTCTTCTGTCTGACATCCCGCCCAACGGTGCGGCGTTGCAGCCGAATTACCGGGTTACGGTGACCAACGCCGTCCCTGAGCCAGCCACTTGGGCGATGATGATTGCGGGCTTCGGCTTGGTCGGCGGCGCGATGCGCCGTGGCGCGGTGGCCGTCCGCTTCGCCTGACCCGACCCGAACCCCGTCCGTGCAATCGTGCGGGCGGGGCTCACCGCCGCAAGGCGAGCCAGGTTAGCGCGCAGAGCGCCGCCAGCGCCCACCAGCCGCCATCGGTCCTCAGCAGATAGGCCGCGCCGAGTGCGATCAGGCCCGCCGCGGTCGCGACCATCAGGATCGGCCTCACGCCAAGATCGCGCAGGGATCGTGCGGCCAGCCAGGCGCCGCCGACCAGCCCTGTCAGCGCATTTGCGGCCAGCCAGCCATAGGACGCGGCCGCCCCGATCGATCCCGAGCCGGGCACCTTCACCGTTGCGAGCCCGCGCATGCCGTTGGGATATGTGTCCGCCGCGAGGTGAAGGCCCATACCCCAGAGCAGGCCGATTCCCACAGGCCGCCACCGCGCGCTCGCCAGCGCCGGCAGCGCCGGGATCAGGCTGTGGGTCAGCACGTTGCGGTGCGCCAGCCCGAGCATAAGGTCGATGTCGGGCAGGGTCGTGCCGGCCCAGGCGGCGCACCAGATCGCGACCAAGCCCAGCTCGGCCCGGCAACCGGCGCCATGCGTCAGCAACGCGGCGACGCCAAGGATCACGATCGCGTCCACGCGGGGTTCATAAAGCCCGGGCTAGGTTGGCGAAACTGCGTGATATCACTATGTTCGCGGTCGATTCCGGCGGCATCGCCCGCCTGTGTCCAGTTCGCTTTCGGAGGTCAGCTCATGCGTGTCGCCCCTCTCGCTATCGCCGTCTCGCTCCTCGCGTCGCCCGCCCTGGCCGCTCCGCAGCAGGATGCCGAGCGCGCGGTGCGCGTGCTGCAGGACCCGCTCGCGCAGGAGATCGCGACGGGCGTGATCGGTCAGGTCGTGGGTGTCGTGCTCGACACGCGCGTGGGCCCGCTCGCGTCCGTGCTCGATCCGGAGAGCGACGTTCGTCCGAACGACACGCTGGGCGACCTGAAGCGTCGGGAGGATCCCAATTTCGAGCGCCGACTGCAGCGCCACACCCGGCGCGCGGTCGGGACGGCTGCGACGGCGGCGGGCGGAGCCATGGCGCAGGCGGGTGAGATCCGCCGCACCATCGACCGCTTGGAGGCCGTGCTCGGCCCGGTGATCGCGGCGTCGACCGGCCTTCCGACCGACGACTAGAGCTCCGGCCAAAAGGCTGGACCTGACCCGCCGCGGCGATAGAGAACGCGGCCATGTGGCAGCTCTTTCAGTTCCCCTTGTGCCCTTTCAGCCGCAAGGTTCGGCTGCTGCTCGGCGAAAAGGGGATCGGCTACGAGCTCGTTCGCGAGTCGCCCTGGACCCGGCGCGACGAATTCATCGACATGAACCCTGCCGGCCAGACGCCCGTGATGGTCGAGGCGGCACGCGGCGTGCTGCTGATCGATTCGATGGCGATCTGCGAGTATTTCGAGGAGACCGTCGACAAGGCCGCGATGATCAACGGCACCGCGGCGAACCGGGCGGAGATCCGGCGCCTGGTCACCTGGTTCGACACGCAATTCTATCGCGACGTGACCGGGCCGTTGCTGTTCGAGCGGATGGAGAAGCGGGTCGCGCATGGTCAGGCGCCCGATGCGCGCGCGCTGCGCGAATCGATGAAGGGCGCTATCCGCCACCTCGACTACACCGACTACCTGCTCGACCATCGCCAGTGGCTGGGGGGGGCGACGATGAGCCTTGCCGATCTCGCCGCGGCCGCGCAGATTTCCGTCACCGACTATCTCGGCGGCATCGACTGGAAGGGGCATGAGCAGACGGCGCGCTGGTATCGCGGGCTGAAAAGCCGGCCGAGCTTCCGGCCGCTCTTGAGCGAGCGGATGGAGATGATCTCGCCGCCGCAGCACTACGACAACGTCGATTTCTGATGCACCGCACGCCTGATCCGGACGCACCGCCCGCGCCGACGATCGGCTTCGAGGACTGGCTGGCGGTCGACATCCGGGTCGGCACGGTGATTGCGGCGGAGCCCTTTCCAGAGGCGCGCAAGCCGGCGCTGAAGCTCCGCATCGACTTCGGCCCGGTGATCGGCGTGAAGCGCTCCTCCGCCCAGATCACCGAGCATCATGCGCCCGGCGCGCTCGTCGGCCGGCAGGTCGCCGCCGTGGTCAACTTCGCGCCCCGCCAGATCGGCCCCTTCCTGTCGGAGGTGCTCACGCTCGGCTTCCCGGACCCAGACGGTCGGGTCGTGCTGGTCGGGCCGACCCTGCCGGTGCCCGACGGCGGCCGGCTGTTCTGACCTTGCATAGGGTCGGCACCGCCGGCTGGGCGATCCCGGCCGCGTTGCGCGACGCGTTCCCGGCCGAGGGCAGCACCCTTCAGCGCTATGCCGCCCGCTTCGATACGGCGGAGATCAACTCCAGCTTCCACCGCCCCCACCGCCGTTCGACCTACGAACGCTGGGCCACGAGCGTGCCGGACGGCTTCCGCTTCGCGGTCAAGCTGCCCAAGTCGATCACGCACGAGCGACGCCTGGTCGACGCGGCCGTGCCGATCGCGCGCTTCGCCGAGGAGGTGGACGGGCTCGGGGCGAAGCGCGGGCCGGTCCTGGTGCAGCTGCCGCCCAGCCTCGTCTTCGACGCGGACGTGGTAGGCGCCTTTCTTGCGCTATTGCGGACGGCGCTGACCGGCGCCGTCGTCTGCGAGCCGCGGCATCCGAGCTGGTTCCCGTCCGAGGTCGATGTGTTTCTCGCCGCGCACGAGGTGGCGCGGGCGGCCGCGGACCCGGCACCGGTGCCTGCCGCGGCGCAGCCGGGCGGATGGCGAGGGCTGACCTACGCCCGTTGGCATGGCTCCCCGGCGATGTACCGCTCGTCCTACGATCCGCGGACGCTTGCCGCACACGCCGCGCTGGCCTCTTCCGCGGGCGAGAGCTGGACCATCTATGACAACACGATGCTGGGCGCCGCGACTTCGAACGCCCTCACGCTTAAGGCGTCGCTTGGGGCGGGGGCTTAGCCTCGGGCCGGCGCCATCTCGATGGCCGTCGCGGGCGCCGCCGCGCGCTGGCTGAACGGGATCGCCACCGCCCAGATCGCAAGCGCGAGCTGAAGCAGCATGGTGATGAGCGTCCCGCTCATGCGGCCGAAGGACCAGCCGTCCATCCCGCGCCCGTGCAGGATACGACCCAGCACGAAGACTCCCGCCGCCGCCCATAGCCAGACCGAACTGCCGATGCTGAACTCGATGACCAGGACCAGCCCCAGGACGACCCAGGCGTTCTCGCCAAAATTGGCATGGGCCCGCATGCGCCGGATCACCCGCTCGTTGCCGCCGTCTCCGATCGATACCTTCTCGGACCCGCGCACCTGCCCGACCCGGATCGAGAGCCACAGATTGACGATCGCCAGCGCGGCGGCGAGGATCAGAGAGACGATCGGCGTGGTCATCAGCATGGCGGCCCCGTAGATGTTGCGTCCCCATCCTGCCAGCGCCTCCATCGGCTTGCAACGCAGGCGGAATCCGCTATAGGCGCGCGCTTCGCGTTGCGCCCGGCCGGTCTTCGAGCTTTCCGCGCGGCCGGCTGGTCCGGTTGTCGCAGAAGGCTTTCCGGCCTAACGCACCACCACGATCCGTTTGCTAGGAAGAAGGCGCCGCAATGGCCGTCCCCAAGAGAAAGACTTCGCCCTCCCGCCGCGGCATGCGCCGTGCGCATGATGCGCTCTCGGTCGAGAGCTTTCAGGAGTGCCCGAACTGCGGGGAGCTGAAGCGTCCGCACAACCTATGCACCGCATGCGGCCATTATAATGGCCGCGAGGTCGTCTCGGTCGAAGGCTGACGCCCCCGCCCAAGGTCCGCTCACCCATGTCCGACCAGTTCACGATCGCCGTCGACGCGATGGGCGGCGATGAAGGGCTGGCGGTCATGCTTGCCGGCGTGGCGCAGGCGCGGCTGCGCGATCCCGCGCTTCGTTTCGTTCTGGTAGGCGACGAGGCTGCGATCGCGGCGGGGCTGAAGCGGCACGCCGACCTCCACGCCGCGTCGGAGGTGCTGCATGCGCCCGAGGTGATCGGCGGCAGCGACAAGCCTAGTCAGGCGCTGCGGCGCGCCAAGCGCACCTCCATGGGCATCGCCGTCGACCTGGTGAAGACCGGGCGCGCCGGCGCCGCCGTGTCGGCGGGCAATACCGGCGCGCTGATGGCGATGGCGAAGCTGTCGCTTCGAACGCTCCCCGGCATCGACCGTCCGGCGCTCGCCGCGCCGCTTCCTACGCTCGGCGCCAACGACGTCGTCATGCTCGATCTCGGCGCGAACACCGAATGCGACGCGCGCAACCTGGTCCAGTTCGCGGTGATGGGCGCGGCTTATGCCCGCATCGTGTTCGACCTCGACTCGCCCCGCGTGGCGCTGCTCAACATCGGGTCGGAGGATCAGAAGGGGACGGACGAGATCCGCGAAGCGGCGGGCCTGCTGCGCGACGCACGGCTGCCGCTCCGGTTCGAGGGCTTCGTCGAGGGGGACAAGCTGGCGCGCGGCGACCATGACGTGATCGTCTGCGACGGCTTTGCGGGCAATATCGCGTTGAAGACCGCGGAAGGGACAGCTCGCTTCGTTGCCGACCTGTTGCGCCGCGCCTTCACATCGTCGGTGCGGTCGAAGTTCGGGTTCCTGGTCTCGCGCCCGGCGACCAAGCTGTTGCGCGAGCATCTCGACCCCAACAATCACAATGGCGCCGTTTTCCTGGGACTGAACGGGATCGTGGTGAAGAGCCATGGCGGCGCGAACGCGATCGGGGTCGCAACCGCGATCGGCAATGCGGCGCGGCTGGTGAAGGCGGACCTGATGCGCCGGATCGCCGACGATCTCGGCCGCTTTCAGGGGACGCCGGCATGAGGCGGTCGGTGGTCACCGGCACCGGCGCGGCGCTGCCGAAGCGGCGGGTCTCCAATGCCGAGCTGGCCGAGCAGGTGGACACGAGCGACGAGTGGATCGTCGAGCGCACCGGTATCCGGTTCCGCTACATCGCCGGCGAGGGGGAGACGACCGCGACGCTCGCCGCGGACGCATGCCGGGCGGCGCTGGCGGCGGCGGGACGTGAGCCGGGCGAAATCGACCTGATCGTGCTGGCGACCGCCACGCCCGACCAGACCTTTCCGGCGACCGCGACCAAGGTCCAGGCGATGCTCGGCATCCCCGATTGCGTCGCCTTCGATGTGGCGGCCGTTTGCTCCGGTTTCCTCTACGCTGTCCAGGTCGCCGACGCGATGCTTCGCACGGGCGTCCACTCGCGCGCGCTGGTGATCGGGGCGGAGACCTTCAGCCGCATCCTCGATTGGGAGGACCGCGCCACCTGCGTCCTGTTCGGCGACGGCGCGGGCGCGATGGTGCTGGAGGCGCAGGACACGGCCGACGAGGGCGGCCGCGGCATCCTGGCCACGCGTTTGCACGCCGACGGCCGGCACAACGAGCTCTTGTTCGTCGACGGCGGGGTCTCCACCACGGGCACGATCGGCAAGCTCCGGATGAAGGGCCGCGAGGTGTTCCGCCACGCGGTCGTGAACCTGGCTGCGGTGATGGAGGAGGCGCTCGGGCTGGCCGGGCTGCCGAGCGACTCGGTCGACTGGGTGGTGCCGCACCAGGCGAATGCCCGAATTTTGGACGCGACCGCCCGCAAATTGGGGTTGCCCGCGGAGAAGGTCATCGTCACCGTCGACCAGCACGCCAATACGTCCGCTGCCTCCGTGCCGCTGGCGCTGGACACGGGAGTGCGCGACGGCCGGATCAAGCGGGGCGACATCATCGTCCTGGAGGCGATGGGCGGAGGTTTCACCTGGGGCGCGGCGGTCATCCGCTTCTAGCCTGTCCGGACAACCGCCCCTACTTTCGCCGAGGCTTGACGTCGGTTAAGGGTATGTGCGGGAAAGGGGGAGTAAGGCTGTGCTGATGACCACCGTGGGGACGCTGACGCGGGCGGATCTGGCCGAAACCCTGCACCGCGAGGTCGGGCTGAGCCGCGCGGACTCGGCGAAGATCGTCGAGCAGATCCTCGCCGAGATGTGCGAGGCGCTCAGCCGAGGCGAGAACGTCAAGATCTCCGGCTTCGGCACCTTCGTGCTGCGCGACAAGGGCGAGCGGGTCGGGCGGAACCCGAAGACGGGCGTCGAGGTGCCGATCGCGCCCCGGCGTGTGCTCACCTTCCGCGCGAGCCAGATGATGCGCGAACGCATCGTGGCCGCCGGCTGAGCCGTTCCGTGGCGCCGAGCGCCAAGGCGGAGGGTGCGTTCCGGACCATCGGCGAAGTCGCCCGCGACACCGGCCTGCCGCAGCATATCCTGCGCTATTGGGAAACGCGCTTTCCCCAGCTCCGCCCGCTTACCCGGGCCGGCAATCGTCGTTATTATCGGCCGGAGGACGTGGCGCTGGTGCGCCGCATCGACCAGGCGCTGAACCGCGAGGGCTATACGATCCGCGGGGTGCAGCAGCTGCTCGCGGGTGCGGCGCCAGCCGAAGCCGGGACCGAGGACCTGATCCCAGCGCTCCGCGCGATCCGGGACCTGCTCGCCGCGGCGCTCGCCGAGGATTGAGCCGCTTCAGGCGGCCAGGCCTCGCCGAAGAAAGTCCGCGATCACGTCGGCAACCTGTCCGGTCGGCCGGTCCTCCGCCCAGACGCCGTAGCGCAGGCCCAGGAAGACGTTCATCCCCATCACCGCCCAGGCATGGGCATCCTCGACATCGGCGCGCACCTCGCCCCGCGCCGCCGCCTCGCGCAGCCGATGGGCGATCCGCTCCGCGGTAGAGGCATAATGGCGGCGGAAGCTGGCCGGATCGACGAACTCCGCCTCGTCGATGATCCGGTAGATCTCCTTGTGGTCGCGCACGAAGCCGAGAAAGCTGTCGAGACCCGCCCGCTCGGCGGCAAGCGCGTCGGGCGCCCCGCGGATCGCGGGGGCGACATGATCGCGCACCCGCGCGCTCATGTCGCTGACGAGCGCGCGGAAGATCGCGTCCTTCGAGTCGAAATAGGTATAGAAGCTGCCCAACGCCACGCCCGCGCGCCGCGTGATCGCGCTGATCGAGGCGAGGTGGAAGCCGTGCTCGCCGAACTCCAGCGCTGCCGCATCAAGCAGGGCGCGCCGGGTCCGTCGCCCGCGCTCGGTGCGCGGCGTCTTGTCCTCCGCGCCTGCAGCTTCGGCCAATCTGCCTCTCCCCCGCCGAACCGAAGTTGAAACCTGGTTCGGGTTTCAGTATAGCTGGCGCGAAGCGGCGCACAACCCGGCATGGGATCGGGGCGCCCGCACAGGGGAGGACCATATGAACCGTTGCACCACCCGCGCCCTGCTGATCGCCGGCGCGAGCCTGATCGCCATGCCGGCTGGCGCGCAGTCGGTCGCTGCCGGTCCCCAAGCCGTGCAGACCGCCCCCGGCGAGGCGCTCGCCGAGCCGGCCGTCATCGACGACGTCGTCGTGATCGCGCGCCGCCGCGAGGAGCGCCTGATCGACGTGCCCGTCGCGGTGACGGCCTTAAGCGCGCAGGACCTGGTGCGCGCGCAGGCAGTCGACCTGTCGGGCGTCCAGGGCACGGTGCCCAACGTCAACCTGGTCCAGGGCCGCGGGTCGTCGAGCAACGCCAACATCTTCATCCGCGGCATCGGCCAGCCCGACGCGCTCCAGACCTTCGATCCCGCCATCGGCATCTATGTCGACGGCGTCTACATCAGCCGCATCCAAGGCGCGCTGTTCAACCTGTTCGACGTTGCCCGCCTGGAGGTGCTGCGCGGGCCGCAGGGAACGCTCTACGGCAAGAACACGATCGGCGGCGCCGTCAACGTGGTCAGCCGCAAGCCCGACATGAACGCCCTGCACGCGAGCGCCGAGGCGACCTATGGCCGCTTCGACCAGGTGCTCGTCAACGGCTATGTCTCCGCGCCGTTGGTCGAGGACAAGCTCGCGCTGAGCCTGGCCGGGGTCCACGATAAGCGCGACGGCTTCGTCACCGACCCGCGCACGGGCCGCAAGTACAACGACCGCAACACCCAGGCCGGGCGCGCCATCCTGCGCGCGACGCCCTCGGACGGTGTCGAGCTGACCCTGTCCGGCGACTACACGCGCCAGCGCACCGATCCGACGCTCGGCTACGCCACCGCGCCGCTGATCGCGACACGCTTCGCGCCGGCTGGAGCGGTGACGCTACTCCCTGCCGAGCCGTATGGGCCGTACAACTTCCGCGCCTCCACCGGCCTGGCGCCGGGGCAGGGGCAGGATCTCGACCATTATGGCGGCTCGCTGACGGCGAACATCGATCTGGGCGACTCGGGCTTTTCGCTCACCTCGATCACCGCCTATCGCCGGCTAAAGACCGACTTCTTCATCGACATCGACGCTTCGCAATTCGAGCTGGGCGACGTCTTCGTCGGGACCCGCCAGCGCCAGTTCAGTCAGGAGCTGCAGCTGAAATATGCCGGCGATCGGCTGAACGGCGTCTTCGGCCTTTACTATCTGTACGAGAAGGTGACCTCGCATCAGGAGGCGTTCGCGGACGACCTGTTCCAACTGACGCCGACGATCCCGATCACCTTCACCCGCTTCATCGACGACGATCAGCGTCTCAACAGCTACGCCGCGTTCGGTCAGCTGACCTATGACCTGACCGACCGGCTCTCGATCACCGGCGGCCTGCGCTATACTTATGAGGTCAAGCGGTACGACCGGTTCACCACCACCGCGTCGAGCCTGGCGGCGCTGAACGGCCTCGCCTTTACCTTCCCCAACAATCTGCCGGCCCCGTTCAACGCCGACAACGACGTCAGCTTCGACGCGTGGACGCCGTCGGCGACGCTGTCGTACAAGCCGACGCCCGACACGCTCCTCTATGCGAGCGCGAGCCGCGGGTTCAAATCGGGCGGGTTCAACGGTCGCGTGAACTCGGCGGGCGACGTGCAGATCACGCGCAATGGCGTCACCACCACCGTGCCTTTCTTCGAGCCGGAGACGGTGTGGACCTATGAGGCCGGCGCCAAGGGCAGCTTCCTCGACGGCCGCGTCCAGCTCGCGACGGCGGCCTTCCTGTCCGACTATCGTAATTTCCAGGCGCGGGTCGGCAACGGGCTCAACGTCGGGCTGGTCGGCTCCTTCCCGGTGCTGAACGCGGGCAAGCTGCGCATCTGGGGTATCGAGGCGGAGGCGACGGTCAAGCCGACCGATCCGTGGACGATCCGCGCGACCTTCGGCTATCTGAACGCGCGCTACGACCAGTTCGACGATCCTCGGCGCGTGCCGCCGGCCGCCTTCTCGTGCAACCCGACGGGCCAGCAGGTCACCTGCCGTCCCGCCTTCGCGCCGCCGATCAACTTCTCGCTCGGCAGCTTCTACGCCGTGCCGCTGAGCGAGGGCACGACGCTGACGCTGGGCGGAGACCTGCGTTTCGTCGACAAGCATTTCCTGTCGGTCGACAACCGGCCGGGGCTGACCGAGGACGGCTACACGCTGGTGAACGCCTTCGCCCAGCTCGATCTGGCGGAGGGCCGCTATTACCTCCGCGCGGGCGGCCGGAACCTGACCAACGCCATCTACAAGACGGATGGGCAGGAGTTCAGCTCGGTCGGCAATATCCAGACCGCCTATTTCGGCGACCCGCGGACCTGGACCGTGAGCGCCGGATTCCGCTTCTAAGGCAGGCGACTAGCGCTCCTTGGTGGCCGCGAACCGCACGCGCGGGTAGCGGTCCTGGACATAGCCGACCTCCCAAGCCGACTTGGCGAGGAACACCGGCGCGCCGTCGCGGTCCTTGGCCGACGCCGAGCGATTATGGTCGAGGAAGGTCTTCAGGTCGGCCGGATCCTCGGCCGAGACCCAGCGGGCCGTGTCGAACGGCGCGGGCTCCAGCGCGGTGGCGACCTTGTACTCGGCCTCGAGCCGCGACAGCAGCACGTCCAGCTGCAGCTGGCCGACGACGCCGATGATCCAGTTGGAGCCGATCTCGGGGTAGAAGACCTGCGTCACGCCCTCTTCGGCCATGTCGTCGAGCGCCTTGCGCAGCTGCTTGGTCTTGGTCGGGTCCTTGAGCGCGACGCGGCGCAGGATCTCGGGCGCGAAGTTCGGTAGGCCGGTGAAGCGCACGCCCGGCTTCTCCGCCAGCGTATCGCCGACGCGAAGCGCGCCATGATTCGGGATGCCGATGATGTCGCCGGGATAGGCCTCGTCCGCCACTTCGCGATTCTGGGCGAAGAACAGGATCGGCGAGTGGACCGAGATCGGCTTGCCCGAGCCGGACGGCGTCAACTTCATGCCGCGTTTGAAGGTGCCCGAGCACAGCCGCATGAACGCGATGCGGTCGCGATGCTGCGGGTCCATGTTCGCCTGCACCTTGAACACGAAGCCGGTCACGTCGGCCGCGTCGGGGGAGACCGGCGCGGGCTCGGCCGGCTGCGGTCGCGGCGGCGGCGCGAAGTCGGCGAGCGCGGCGATCAGCTCGGCCACGCCGAAGTCCTTGAGCGCGGAGCCGAAATAGACGGGGGTCAGGTCGCCGTGGCGATAGGCGTCCGCGTCGAATTCGGCATAGCCGGCTTGGGCGAGCTCCACCTCCTCCTGCATTGCCGCGGGCAGGACAGGCGCGTTCTCCACCCGGCCCTGGAAGGTGCGGCTGTCGCCGTCCGGGCGGCTGATCCGATTGGCGGCGAGATCGAGCACGCCCTCGAAGTCGCTGCCCATGCCGACCGGCCAGCTCATCGGGCTGACGTCGAGCGCGAGCACGTCGGCGATCTCGTCCAGCAGCTCGAACGGGCTGCGGCCCTCACGGTCAACCTTGTTGACGAAGGTGATGATCGGCACCGAGCGCAGCCGGCACACCTCGAACAGCTTGCGAGTCTGCGCTTCGATGCCGCGTGCCGCATCGATCACCATGACGGCGGAGTCGACCGCGGTCAGCGTGCGGTAGGTGTCTTCGGAGAAATCCTCGTGCCCCGGCGTGTCGAGGAGGTTGAACGTCACCCCGTCCTTCTCGAACGTCATCACCGAGGATGTGACAGAGATTCCGCGCTGCTGCTCGATCTTCATCCAGTCGGACCGCGCGCGGCGGTTCGCCCCGCGCGCCTTTACCTCGCCCGCCAAGTGGATCGCACCGCCGAAGACGAGCAGCTTCTCCGTCAACGTGGTCTTGCCCGCGTCGGGGTGGGAGATGATCGCGAAGGTGCGGCGGGGGGAGTTCATACAGGTCGTCTCAGCTGGCCGCGCGCGGCGGAAGGTGTCAAAGGTGCCGCAGATCGCACGAATTCGCGGCGGCTCTTGATGACTGGATCGAAGCGGCGGCTAAGGGTCCAGAGCGCGGCTGTGGCAGACCGCCGGCGTGTAGGACAGCGCCTTCGTCATGACCGAAGCGTGGCGCCGAGCTTCGCCGCCGCAGCGACCACCGTGTCCGCGGTCGCCTTCAGCTCCGCCTCGGTGAAGCTCTTCTCGGTTGGCTGCAGCGTGACCTCGATTGCCATCGACCGTTCGCCGTCCCGCTCGAACAGGTCGAACAGGCGCGCTGCGACGATGGCCGTCTTGTCTGCGCCCCGCACCGCGCGGACCAGCGCGTCCGCGGTCAACTCGGCGGGGACGGCGAAAGCGAAGTCGCGGCGCACGGCCTGGAGCGGGGGCGGCGTGTAGGCCGGGCGCATGAAGCCGCTGGCCCGCTTGGCCGGGATCGCGTCGAGGTACAGTTCGGCGGCGGCGACCGGGCCGGCGAGGTCGAACGCGGCGAGCGTGCGCGGATGCACCATGCCGAAGCGCGCCAGCACCGCCTTCGGCCCGAGCCGCAGCGTGCCCGACTGGCCGGGGTGCCAGGCGTCGCCTGCCTCGCCCATCACCTGCAGGCTGTCGACCGGCGCGCCCGCCTCCCGGAGCAGCGCCAGCGCCTCTGCCTTGGCGTCGAACGCGTCGAAGGCGGCTGCCTTGCCCTCGCGCCAACCGCGCGGGCGCTTGTCGCCGGCGAGGACGAGCCCGAGCGTCAGCCGCTCGGCATCGGGCAGGTACCGGCGACCGATCTCAAACAGCCGCACGCCCTGCGCGCCGCGCCGCGTGTTGCGCCCCGCGGCGGCAAGCAGGCCGGGGAGGAGCGAAGGGCGCATCACCTTCAGCTCCTCGCTGATCGGGTTGGCGACCTCCCAGGCGCCACCGCCAAAGGCTTCGGCCTCGTCACGCGCGACGAAGCTCCAGGTCACGGCCTCGTCCAGCCCGCGCCCCGCGGCGGCGCGGCGGACGCGCCGCTCCAGCTTCTGCTCGGGCGTGGCGGTCGGCTTGGCGACCCCGGGCAGGCGGGGCAGCGGGGTCGAGGGAACATTGTCGATCCCCTCGATCCGGATCACCTCCTCGACCAGGTCGGCCGGGCCGTCCACATCGCGGCGCCAGCTCGGGACGGACACGGGCCAGGGCCGCTCGATCGTTGCGAACAGCGCGTCCGAGTAGGCGTCGGCATGGTCGATCGCGCCCATCGAGAAACCGAGCGAGAGCAGGATGCGCGCCTGCCGCTCGGGCGCGACATGCAGGCCACCCAGCGAGTCGCAGAGATGCGCGTCGTAGCGGATCACGCGCTTGGCCGCGGGGGGCTGGCCCGCGCGAGTGACCCCCGACGCCGTGCCGCCGCAATGTTCCAGCACCAGCCGGGTCGCGATGGCGAGGCCGGTGTCCAGGAACGCGGGATCGACGCCGCGCTCGAACCGCTGGCGCGCGTCGCTGGTCAGACCGAGCGCCTGTCCGGTGCGCGCGATGCCGTCTGGATCGAAATAGGCGCACTCGATCAGCACGTCGGTGGTGTCGGCCGACACGCCCGAATGCTCGCCGCCCATGATGCCGCCGATGTCGTGGACGGCGGCGTCATCGGCGATCACCGTCATGGTCTCGCCGAGCGCGTAGCTCTTGCCGTTGAGCGCAACCATCGTCTCCCCCGCCCGCGCTTTCCGGGTGACCAGCGGGCCGCTCAGCTTGGCGCGGTCGTAGACGTGCAGCGGCCGGCCGAGGTCGATCATCACGAAGTTGGTGATGTCGACCAGGCAGGAGATCGGCTTCTGTCCGATGGCGGTCAGAAAACGCCGCATCCACTCGGGCGAAGCGCCGTTCACGACGCCTGTCACTGCCTGCGCGTAGAAGGCGGGGCAGCCCTCGGGATAGTCCGTGCGCACGTCGGGGCCGGGGCCACTGCCCTCGATGGGGGTGACCGGGCCGCGATAGACCTGGTCGAGCGGCTTGAGCGTGCCCAGTCCCGCCGCGGCGAGGTCGCGCGCAATCCCGCGCACGCCCATGCAGTCCTGCCGGTTGGGCGTGATCGCCACGTCGAACACCGGGTCGGTCAGCCCGGCATAATCGGCATAGCTTGCGCCGACAGGCGCGTCGGCCGGCAGCTCGATAATGCCGTCGTGATCCTGGCCAAGCTCCAGCTCCCGCGCCGAGCACATCATGCCGTTCGACTCGACGCCGCGGATCGCCGCGACCTTGAGCGTGATGCCGCTGCCCGGGACATAGGCGCCAGGCGCGCCGAACACGCCCACCATTCCCGCGCGCGCATTGGGGGCGCCGCACACGACCTGAAGCGGACCCTCGCCCGCCTCTACCGAGAGCACCTGAAGCTTGTCGGCCTGCGGGTGGCGTTCGGCGGAGAGGACACGCGCGACCTTGAACGCCGCGAGCTTCTCGCCGGGATTTTCGATAGCCTCGACCTCCAGCCCGATGCGGGTCAGCGTCTCGGCGACCTCATCGACGCCGGCCGGCGTGTCGAGATGCTCCTTGAGCCATGAGAGCGTGAACTTCATGCGCCGACTCCCCCGCTGAGCGTGGGCACGTCGAGCGCCGAGAAGCCGTAATGCCTGAGCCAGCGCAGGTCGCCGTCGAAGAAGGCGCGCAGGTCGTCCATACCGTATTTCAGCATCGCCAGCCGGTCCACGCCGACCCCGAAGGCGAAGCCCTGCCACTCCTCGGGGTCCAGTCCGCACGCTGAGATCACGCGCGGATGAACCATGCCGGAGCCCAACAGCTCCATCCAGCCGCCGCCATTGCCGCCGCCCGACCCGCCGAGCACGCGCTTGCCGTTCTGCAGGCTATAGCCGACGTCCACCTCGGCTGATGGCTCGGTGAACGGGAAATAGCTAGGTCGCAGCCGCAGCACGATGTCGTCGCGCTCGAAAAAGGCGCGCAGAAACGTCTCCAGCGTCCACTTCAGGTGACCGAGCGTGATGCCGCGGTCGATCACCAGCCCCTCGATCTGGTGGAACATCGGCGTGTGCGTGGCGTCGCTGTCGGAGCGATAGACGCGGCCGGGCGCGATGATGCGGATCGGCGGCTGCTGGGTCATCATCGTGCGGATCTGCACGGGGCTGGTATGGGTCCTGAGCACCATCCGCTCCGCGCGGCCCGCAACGGTGGCGGAGCCACCGTCGTCGACCGGCGGGCTTTGCCCGCCGCCGGCCGTGCTCGTAACCTCGCAGTAGAAGGTGTCATGCATCGCCCGCGCCGGGTGCGTCTCCGGGATGTTGAGCGCGGTGAAATTGTGCCAGTCGTCCTCGATCTCCGGCCCCGTCGCGACCGCGAAGCCCATGTCGGCGAAGATCTCGGCGAGCTCGTCCATGACCTGGCTGACCGGATGGACGGTGCCGGCCGGCGGCAGGTCGACGGGCAAGGTCATGTCGAGCCGCTCGGCCGTGAGCTTCGCCTCCAGCGCCGCGCCCTCCAGCGCCGCCTTGCGGGTCGCAATGGCGGTGGTCACGGTCTCGCGCAGGCCATGGATGCGCGGACCTTCGAGCTGGCGCTCCTCCGGGCTCATCGCGCCCAGAGTCTTGAGCAGTCGCGTCACCTCGCCCTGCTTGCCCAGCGCCTGGATGCGGCACGCTTCCAAGGTGTCGAGGCCGGACGCGGCCTCGATCGAGGCCAGCAGGTCGGTTTCCAGTCGGGACAGGTCGGTCATCGCGCTTTCGCCTAATGAAAAGGGCGCCGGTGGCAAACCACCGACGCCCCGTATCTCGCTTGCTGCAGGTCGCCTCAGGCGGCCTGGGGCAGAGCCGCCTTCGCCTGCGCCACGATGGCGGTAAACGCCGCCTCCTCGTGCATCGCGATGTCGGCCAGCACCTTGCGGTCGAGCTCGATGCCCGCAAGCTTCAGCCCGTGCATGAACTGGCTGTAGGTCAGGCCCTCGGCGCGGACGCCGGCGTTGATGCGCTGGATCCAGAGGCCCCGGAAGGTGCGCTTCTTCACCTTGCGATCGCGATATGCGTACTGGCCGGCCTTCTCGACCGCCTGCCGCGCGATGCGGATCGTGTTCTTGCGCCGGCCGTAATAGCCCTTGGCCTGCTCCAGGATGTTCTTGTGCTTGGCGCGGGTGGTGACGCCCCGCTTGACGCGTGCCATGTCTCAGCGCTCCTCAGTTCAGGCCGTACGGCGCCCAGGCCTTCACCGTCGCGGTGTCGGCCTTCGACAGCACCGAGGTGCCGCGGTTCTGGCGGATGTACTTGCCGTTGTGGCTGATGAGCCGGTGGCGCTTGCCGGCGACGCCGTGCTTCAGCTTGCCGGAGGCGGTGAGCGTGAAGCGCTTCTTGACGCCGCTCTTGGTCTTGAGCTTGGGCATTTTCACTCCTTGCGTTGAAGCGAGGCTGGAACCGCCGCGGCAGCCCTGATGGCCGGGCCGTTCGTGAGCGCCTTGCTTGCGAAAGGCGGCCGCTTAGCGGGGCTGCCGGCGGAATGCAACCGGATCGCGGGCGGAACGGTTGCAGCCGCCATCGACATGGCGACCTCGCCTTCGGAGGCGTCAGCGCGCGCGAGGACGCGACTAGCCGTGCAGCGCCTCCAGCACGTCATCCATCCGCGCCGGATCGCCAAGCGCGATCACCTGGCCCGCGCTCGTCGCTGTCAGCGGGTCGCCCTGCCAGTCGCACATGCGCCCGCCCGCGCCCTCGACCACCGGCGCCAGCGCCGCGAAATCGTAGAGGGCCAGTCCGGTCTCGCACACGACGTCGAGGTGCCCGCTCGCGACCAGCGCATAATTGTAGCAGTCGCCGCCATAGACCGGTCCCTGGCGGAGGTTCCCGCCCGACACGGCGGCCGCCAGGCGCATATAGCCCTCCACCTCTTCGCCTGTGAACAGGTGCGGGCTGGTCGTGGCGAGGAGGGCGCCGTCCAGCGCGGGGCAGGCGCGTGTCCTCACGGGGGCGCCGTTCAACAGCGTCGGTCGCCCCGCCGCGCCGACCCAGCGTTCGCGTTGAATTGGCTGATCGATCACGCCCAGCACCGGCCAGTCGCCCTCGAGGAGCGCAATGAGTGTCCCGAAGATCGCCCGCCCGGCGGTGAACGACCGGGTGCCGTCGATCGGGTCGAGCACCCAGCGGCGCCCGGTCACGCCCGGTTTCTCGCCATACTCCTCCCCGACCACGCCGTCGCCGGGCGCCTCGGCGTCGAGCAGCCGCCGCATCGCGGCCTCCGCCGCACGGTCCGCCTCGGTCACCGGCGAGCGATCGGCCTTGTGCTCGAGGGCATAGTTGGCGCGGAACAGAGGGCGGATCGCCTCGCCTGCCACATCGGCAAGGCGTTGGGCGAGTTCGAGGTCGGCGGCGGTGACGGGCATCCGACGCTCCTAGCCGTCCCCGTCATTTCCGCGAAGGCGGGAATCCATCTCTCCACCGCGCTTGCCAATGGGTGGATCTCGCCTGCGCGGGGATGACGGGGGGAGCGTGTTGACGTAAAGTCATCGGATACTCGGGAGACCTCCATGCGCCTGATCGCCGCCGCATTCCTCATCGCCGCCGCCCCGGCCGTCGCCGCCCTGAAGCCCGGCGCGAAAGCACCCGACTTCACCGCCAAGGGAGCGGTCGCGGGAAAGCCGATCACGGTCGCGCTCGCCCAGCAGCTGAAGAAGGGGCCGGTGGTCCTGTACTTCTTCCCCGCCGCCTTCACGAGCGGCTGTAACGCAGAGGCGCATGCCTTCGCCGAGGCGGTGGACGATTTCGGCAAGGCCGGCGCGACGGTGATCGGTATGACGGCGGGCAATGTCGATCAGCTCGCTGCATTCTCGGCGGAAAAATGTGCGGGGAAGTTCGCCGTCGCTGCCGCGAACCCGGCGGTGGTGCAGGCCTATGATGTGTCGCTCGGCCGGAAGACGCCAATGGGCGACCTGACCACCCGCACCAGCTATGTCATCGGCCGCGACGGACGGGTCGCGTTCGTTCACAATGACATGAACCCTGCAGACCATGTCGGGCAGACGCTCGCGGCCGTGCGGCGGCTCCGCGCCCGATAACGCGGTTACCCGACGCTAACTCCTCGCCTGCTACGCCTCCGCCCTGCGGAGGTGTCGGCATGCGAACGGCCAGGGTGCGGCAGGAAAGGACCGATCAGTCGCTCTTCGCGGCGGTCGGCGCTTTTCTCGACGCCCACGGCCTCAGCCCTGATCCCGCGCACTACAGCTTCGCCTATGCCGCATTGACCGACCCGGCCATGGCGGCGGCGGTGGCGCGGCTTACGGATGGCGGCGTGCGTCTCGGACGAAGCGGGATCGAGTCGCTTGGCGGTTCCGTGGCGCTGGGCGGCCCCGCGCACCTCGATGAGGACCGTCGCGCGGCGGCGCTGGTCGAGCGGACCTCGTGCCAAGCCGAGGAGCTCGCGAAGTTGATGCGCGGCTTCAAGGACGAGGCGCGGGCGTTCGGCCACGATCTGGCTGCCGGTGCGGCAGCCATTCAGCGGCAGCCCGCGGTGGCCGGATTGGATGAGATCGCACACACTATCGACGTGATGAGCGCGCGCGTACGGGACGCGGAGGTGCGGCTCGCCTCTGCAACGGCCGAGGCGGATGAGCTCCGGGCCGCTCTCGCCCGTGCTCAGGAAGAAGCTCGCCGCGACCTGTTGACCGGATTGCCGAACCGGCTCGCGTTCGAGGAGGCGTTCGCGCGAACATCGGCGGGCGGTCCGCTCTGCCTCGCGATCGTCGATATCGACCACTTCAAGAGCTTGAACGATCGGCATGGTCATGCAGTCGGCGACCGCGTGCTGCAGGCGATCGCAAGCGGGCTCGCGACGGCTTGCCAAGGGCAGTTCGTCGCCCGTCATGGCGGAGAGGAGTTCGCGCTGCTGCTGACCGGGCTCTCCCTGGAGGATGCGACATCCCTGCTCGATGATGCACGAGCCGAACTGGGCGCAAGGCGTTTCAGGGATCGCGATTCCGGTGCCCCAATCGGCCAGGTGACCTTCTCTGCCGGCCTGGTGGTCGCGCAAGAGGGCGAGACGATCGCGGATGCCGTCGCACGGGCTGACAGCCTTCTGTACCTGGCGAAGGCGCGAGGCCGAAATCAGATCTGCCGAGGATGGGACTCCTAGCCGCCGCCAAGGGTTGGCGCAAGGCGCCGCTACATCCGGCGCCGACCGCCAATAGCTCTCATCGCTTCCAATCCGCTCGCGCGGAATCAAAGGTTTAAAGAAGTTGGCACGGCGGCTGCAAAGGTTCCTGCGTTCGTCGGGATCATCCGGCAGACGACAGGAGACTTAGACATGACCTCGTTCCACAACCTTCAGCGCACCACGGTTTCGATCGTCGCGGCGCTGTTCTTTTCGGGCATGGCGCTGGTCGCTACGCTGCCCGTTACGCCGCTCGCCTGATGCGCGGCAACATACCCCTGGCGTTCTCCGCCGTGATCGCCACCCTTGTCACGCTGGCCCGTCACCACGGGGCGCTGTTCGCCTAAATCGGCTGAGCAGCGCCCACCGGACCGACCATCGCCGGTTCTCCGCGGCTGTACGTTCCGACCAGAACCCCCGACGCCAGCACATGCCCGCGCATCGCATCGACGAGCGCGGCGCGGCCGGGCGTGCCGCCCGGATCGGGCGCGTCCGGAGACAGCGCGAAGAGCTGGAACACATAGCGGTGCTCGCCATGGCCGTTGGGCGGGTCGGGCGGCAGCCATCCCTTCCGGAAGCTCGAATTGCGGCCAACCTCGCCATGCTGGCCGGCGCGACCGATCGCGCCTTCCTCCAGCCGTCCCGCCGGTCCCTCCAGATCGACGACGACCGCATGGACCATGGGCTGGCCGGTGGGCGCGTCGGGATCCTCTACGATCAGCGCCAGCCGGGCGCCGTCCGGCGCGCCCGCCCAGGTGAGCGGCGGCGAGGCGCCGTCGCCGTCGGCGGTGAAACGTTCGGGCAGTCGCGCACCATCCGCAAAGGCGGGGCTGGTCAGCGTCAGCTGCCCCGCGCCGGCCATCCCGGACTCCGCCAGCACGATCTTGTCCATACCCGCGCGCCGCCCTGCGAACGCGCGGCCGAGCCAGGCGGGAAGATGTTCGAACATCGCGGTGGCGCTCTCCCGGGTCGCGGGAGAGCTATCATTCCCTTGCGCGAACTCAAGCGCGAGGGTCAGCGCCCTGGCGTGCCCGGCTGTGCGTCGAGGGCGATCTCGAACAGGGTCGGCCAGAGCTTGCCAGTGACGAACAGCCTGCGCCGCTCGCCATCCCAGGCGATGCCGTTCGCGACCGCCTCCGGATCGCGCGCGGCAATCTCAGCCACCACGGGCCGAAGATCGAGAACGGCCGTCACCCGGCCCGAGCCCGGGTCTATGCGGAGCACGTACGGCGTATGCCAGACATTCGCGAGAATGTGCCCATCGGCCACTTCCAGCTCGTTGAGCTGGTCCACGGGCCTGCCGCGCAAAGTCACCGTGATCTGCCGGCGCACTGTCAGCGTCCGCGGATCGAGGAAGCGCAGCGTCGAGGTGCCGTCCGAGTGGATGAGGCTATCGCCGTCGCTGGCGAGTCCCCAGCCCTCGCCGATGAAGCGCCCGCTGCCGATCCGCCGTAGCGTCCGCGCGTCCCAGCGGTGCGCGATCCCGTCGTGCCAGGTTAGGCTGATCAGTTGCGACCCCCACTCGGCCAGCCCCTCGCCGAACTGATCGGGGGGCAGGCTCGCCCGCCGCACCACCCGACCATTCAGCGTCACGCGCCTGACCTCGGAGCGGCCCGCCAGCCCCGTCGATTCGTACAAGCCGCCGTTCTTCCAGAGCAGGCCCTGCGTGAAGGCGCGCGGATCATGCGGATAGCGCGCGACCACCCGTGCGGTCAGGACCGGGACCGGCGCCTCTGCCGGGGATAGCTGCGGCGTCGGCGCGCGCTGCGCCTGAGGCGGCGCGATCAAGAGCGTCAGGGCAAGGAAGGCGCGGATCACGCGGGAGCGCTACTCCCGTCAGGCGGGCCGGACCAGCCCCGTCGCGCGGGTCTGGACCCGACGCGAAACGGCCCTCCCGGAGGTTGCCGGGAGGGCCGTCGCGCAACGTCGATTTAGTCGATCAGGAACCGGGCTGCAGGTTCACCGCGGCGTACTTGCCGCGCCGATCGACCTCCAGCTCGAACTGCAGGCGGTCGCCCTCGTTCAGCGTCGGCATGCCGGCGCGCTCGACGGCCGAGATGTGCACGAACGCGTCAGGCTGTCCGTCATCGCGCTGGATGAAGCCGAAGCCCTTCATCGCATTGAAGAACTTAACGGTCCCAGTCGCCTTTTCGCCGGTCAGCTGGCGCTGAGGAGCGCCGCCGAAGCCACCGCCTGCGCCGCCGCGCGGCCCGCGGTCGCCACCGAAACCGCCCTCGCGCGGCTCACGCGGCGCGCGCTCGGTGACCGGCATCGGCTCGCCGTCGATCTTCAACTCGGTCGCCGAGATGCGACCGCCGCGATCGACCAGCGTGAAGCTGAGCGGCTGGCCGTCCGCCAGGCCGGTCAGACCGGCCTGCTCGACCGCGGAGATATGGACGAACACGTCCTCGCCGCCGTCGTCACGGACGATGAAGCCGAAGCCCTTCTGTCCGTTGAAGAACTTGACCGTGCCCTTGCCCTCGCCGACGACCTGGGGAGGCATGCGGTTGCCGCCGCCGAAGCCGCCGCCACGGAAACCGCCGCCGCCACCGCCACCGCCGCCGAAGCCGCCGCCACCGCCGAAGCCACCGCGTCCGCCGCCGCCGAACCCGCCGCGATCACCGCCGAAGCCGCCGCCGCCGAAGCCGCCGCCACCGAAGCCGCCGCCGTCGAAACCGCCACCGCCGAAGCTCTCGCCGCCGCCGCCGAAATCGTCACGCCCGCGACCCTTGCCGCCGCGCCGGCCGCGCTCACCTTTGTCGTAACCCATAACCCTGTTCGTCTATCCCGACGCGCCCATACTCACGATCCCAAACCAAGCGCCGGACGTCGGACGCAGGCCTGCGGGGCGCGAAACCCTTTGCGCCTCACTCGCGTCTTAGCAGCTTCACGGCCGCACGGCGAGGGCGATTCGTGCCCTTCTCCGCACGGCCCGACCCGATCGTTGCACTAGCGTTGCCCGAACGGCACAGGAGACCGCATGGATTTTACGTCGTTGCTCGCCGACCCCGCCGCCTGGGCCGCGCTCGTCACCTTGATCGTGATGGAGGTCGTGCTCGGGATCGACAACCTGATCTTCATCTCGATCCTGTCGAACAAGCTGCCCGAAGCCGACCGGCAGAAGGCGCGGCGCTGGGGCATCGGGCTGGCGCTGGTGATGCGGCTGGGGCTGCTGACCGCGATCGCCTGGATCGTGGCGCTCAAGGCGCCTGTGTTCGACCTGGGGCTTGCCGGCCCGCCGGGCGCGCATGGGGAGCCATCTTTCGAGACCGCCTTTTCCTGGCGCGACCTGATCCTGATCGCGGGCGGTCTGTTCTTGATGTGGAAGGCGACCAAGGAGATCCATCACTCGATGGACGGCGAGCCTTCGGACGATCTGCTCGACAAGAAGCAGGTCGTCGGGATCACCTTCGCCGCCGCGATCGTGCAGATCCTGCTGCTCGATATCGTTTTCTCGATCGACTCGATCCTGACCGCGGTCGGCATGACCGAGCATGTCGAGATCATGTACGTGGCGGTGATCGCGGCGGTGACCACCATGCTGTTCGCGGCCGACCCGCTGGCCAACTTCATCAACAAGAACCCGACCGTCGTGATGCTGGCGCTGGGGTTCCTGCTGATGATCGGCATGGTGCTGATCGCCGAAGGTTTCGGCGCGCATATTCCCAAGGGCTACATCTACACGGCCATGGCGTTCTCGGCCGGGGTGGAGGTGCTCAACATCGTGTCGCGGCGGCGGCGCGAGCGGCTGAAGCGGGCGGCGGCGCAGCTAAGCCATTGAGCGTTCAGCCCCGCGCGGCTACGCCCGCGCGCGTGGCTGTGCATTTTTATGAAGAGGATCTGCCGGGCGACGTGTTCGCACCCGGCGCGGCGATCGCGGTGGATACGGAGACGATGGGTCTGCTGACCCCGCGTGACCGCCTGTGCGTGGTGCAATTGTCGGATGGCGGGGCGGACGAGCATCTGGTCCGCTTCGGGCCCGGCAGCGACTATGCCGCGCCCAATCTGAAGGCGCTGCTCGGCGACCCGGCTCGGCTCAAGCTCTACCATTTCGGCCGGTTCGATATCGCCGCGCTGCAATTCTACCTCGGCGTGGTCGCGGCGCCCGTCTGGGACACCAAGATCGCGTCGCGATTGGTCCGGACCTACACCGATCGCCATGGGCTGAAGGAGCTGGTCAAGGAGCTGCTGGGGCTCGATCTGTCCAAGCAGCAGCAATCGTCCGACTGGGGCGGCCCCGAGCTGAGCGACGCGCAGAAGGAATATGCGGCGTCCGACGTGCGCTACCTTCACCGCTTGAAGGAGGAACTGGAGCGCCGGCTCGCGCGGGAAGGTCGGACCGCGCTGGCGCAGGCCTGTTTCGACTTCCTGCCGCATCGGGCCGCGCTGGACCTGGCGGGCTGGCCCGAGGTGGACATCTTTGCACACGCCTGAGCTCGCTCCCGCGACCGCCGCCGGGCAGATCGCGCGGTCGCAGCGCGAACGTTGGGCGCTGCCGGGCGGGCGGCACGATCGCCTGATCGGGCTGCTGTCGTTCCTGCTGCCCGTCCTGGTCGGGGTGCTCGCCGCGTTCCTAGTGATGGCCCCGCTCTATTCGTCGGGCGATGTGTCGTTCGTGCTCGACAAGAACTCGGTCGAGGTCGCCAGGGAGCGGCTGAAGATCCAGGCGGCGCGCTATCGTGGGCAGGACGCGAAGGGGCAGCCCTTCATGCTGAACGCCGGTTCCGCGGTGCAGCGGACGTCGGCCGAGCCCGTAGTCGAGCTGCGTGACCTGGACGCCGCCATCCAGCTGAGCGATGGTCCCGCCCGGCTTCACGCCGATCAGGGGCGCTACGACATGGACAGCGAGCAGGTCCGCATCGACGGGCCGGTCGCGGTCACTGGCCCCGATGGCTACCGACTGGACACGCAGAACCCGACCGTGGACCTGAAGGCGCGGACGCTGCAGAGCGCCGGCGGGGTGACCGGCGAGGCGCGGCAGGGGCGCTTTTCGGCCCAGCGCCTGACCGCCGACCTGGAGAGCCGCACGGTCCGGCTGAGCGGCGGCGCCCGCTTGCGCATCGATCCCAGAGCGACGAGATAGCGCCCGCCATGCGCGTCTTCCTACCCCTTCTCCTGCTGGCCGGCCCGGCGCTCGCGCAGACGCGGCATAACACGGACGCCCCCATCGATTTCAGCGCCAACGCGATCGAGCTGCAGGACAGGGCGAACCGTGCGTTGCTGACGGGCAACGTCCAGGTGCGACAGGCGGAGATGACGCTCAACGCGGCGCGGATGGCGGTGGCCTATACCGGGCAGGTGATCGGCGGCAGCCCGCAGGTCTCGCGGCTGGACGCGTCCGGCGGGGTGACCGTGCGTCGTCCCGACCAGACGGCGCGGGCGAGTTACGCGATCTACGATCTCAACCGGCGGATCATCACCATGCTGGGCGCAGTCACGCTGTCCCAGGGGTCGAACACGGTCAACGGCGGTCGGCTGACGATCAACCTGGACACGGGCCGTGCGGTGATCGACGGCTCGTCGGTTGGATCGAGCGGCGCGCGCGCGCCGGGCGCGACGAGCACGCGCGGGGGTCGGGTGACCGGCACCTTCTCCATTCCCGACCGCAATTAAGGACCGTTCACCCGCATTGGGACTGGCGCTCGGTCCGGGGTTCATGCAGGATTCCTGCCAAGCCGGCGCGTGGTAACCAGCCGGTAACCATTAGTCGCGAGGCGTTGGGGCGAGATGGACGCGATCACCGACACGCTGGGCGCCCCGCCGCGGACCGAACCCGCGGTCGCGAACGGGCTTCAGGTCGTGTCCATCGCGAAGAGCTACGACAAGCGCACCGTGCTGACCGACGTTTCGCTGTCGGTCGGCCGTGGCGAGGTGATCGGGCTGCTCGGGCCGAACGGTGCGGGCAAGACGACCTGCTTCTACTCGGTCATGGGGCTGGTGAAGCCCGACTCGGGCCGCATCATTCTCGACGGCGTCGATATCACTACGTTGCCCATGTACCGACGCGCCATCCTGGGGCTCGGTTACCTGCCGCAGGAGACCTCGATCTTCCGCGGACTCTCGATCGAGAAGAACATCCTGACCGTGCTCGAGCTGGCCGAACCCGACCCTGCCGCGCGCGCGGAGAAGCTGGAGCGGCTGCTCGACGAGTTCGGCCTGGCGCGGCTGCGCTCGGCCCCTGCCATGGCGCTGTCCGGCGGCGAGCGGCGCCGCGCGGAGATCGCCCGCGCGCTGGCGGCGGACCCGTCGATCATGCTCCTCGACGAGCCTTTCGCGGGCATCGACCCGATCTCGATCGCCGACATCCGCGACCTGGTGAAGGACCTGAAGCGGCGCGATATCGGCGTGCTCATCACAGACCATAATGTCCGCGAGACGCTGGACATCGTCGACCGCGCCTACATCATCTATGATGGCCGCGTGCTGTTCACCGGCTCGCCCGAGGAGCTGGTTGCGGACGCCAATGTTCGCCGGCTGTACCTGGGCGAGGGGTTCTCGCTCTAGCGGTATGGCGATGCCTTTTGCACAATTCCTCCCCTGCAAGGGGAGGGGGACCGCCGGGCGTAAGCCCGGTGGTGGAGGGGTATTCCGCTATCGAGAGGGCCACGGCTCGCATTGCGAGCCGGCTCCGCTGCGGCGACATGCCCCCGGCATGTCGCTGCTCGCAACTACGCCCCCTCCGTCACGCGGCTGCGCCGCGCGCCACCTCCCCTTTCAGGGAAGGATCTAGGTTGTCGCTCGCCCCGCGCCTCGACCTGCGGCAGACCCAATCGCTGGTGATGACGCCGCAGCTGCAGCAGGCGATCAAGCTGCTGACGCTGTCCAACCTGGAGATCGAGGGGTTCATCGCGGAGGAGCTGGAGCGCAACCCGCTGCTCCAGGCCGATCAGACGGATGAGGTGACGACGCCCGAGCGCGCGGTGGCCGAAGAGCCCGCGGCCGACGCCTCGGGTGAGGCCGCGCTCGACCTCGACCTGGCCGACCGCTTCGACGACGGTCCCTCGGAGGCGATCGTCACGGGCTCGACCGGGGCGGGGCCGCTGGGCGAGGAGTTGCCGGACCTCGACACGCTCGCCGCGCCCGCGGAGACGCTGGCGGAGCATCTGATGGCGCAGGCCGGTGCGGCGATGGGCGGCCCCGACCTGTTCGTCGCGCAGCACCTGATCGACCAGATCGACGAGGCCGGGTATCTGCGCGCCCATCTGCTCGACGTGGCGAGCCGGCTCGGCGTCCCGCTGGCGCGTGTCGAGCGCGTGCTCCGCATCGTCCAGACCTTCGACCCGACGGGCGTGGGCGCGCGCGACCTGTCCGAGTGCCTGGCGCTGCAGGCGAAGGAGGCGGACCGCTACGACCCGTGCATGGCGCGGCTGATCGACAATCTCGATCTCCTCGCCCGCGGCGACCTGGCGCGGTTGAAGCGCATGTGCGGCGTCGACGACGAGGACATGGCCGACATGATCCGGGAGCTGCGCTCCTATGATCCCAAACCCGGCTGCCGCTATGGCGGAGAGCCGGTGCAAGCGGTCGTGCCCGACCTGTTCGTCACCCGCATGGGCAAAGGAACGGGGGCGGGGTGGCGGATCGAGATCAACGCCGCGACCTTGCCCCGGGTGCTCGTCAACCGCCGCTATCACGCGGAACTGGCGGCGGGCGCTCAGGACAAGGCGTCCAGGGCGTGGCTCGGCGACATGCTGGCGAGCGCCAACTGGCTGGCGAAGGCGCTCGACCAGCGCCAGCGCACCATCGTCAAGGTCGCGACCGAGATCGTGAAGCAGCAGGAGGCGTTCTTCGTCCACGGCGTCTCGCACCTGAAGCCGCTGACGCTCGCCCGCGTGGCGGACGCGATCGACATGCACGAGTCGACTGTGAGCCGGGTGACGTCGAACAAGTACCTGCACTGCGCGCGCGGGCTGTTCGAGCTCAAATACTTCTTCACCTCCGCCATCCAAGCGGCCGACGGCGGCGACGCGATGTCGTCGGAGGCGGTGAAGAGCGCCCTCCGAGCGCTGATCGCAGCCGAGGGCGACCAGATCTTGTCCGACGACACGCTGGTCGAGCTGCTCAACGCCAAAGGCTTCGACATCGCCCGACGCACGGTCGCCAAGTACCGCGAGGCGATGGGGATCGGCAGCTCCGTCCAACGCCGCCGCGCGCGGGCGCTGGAGCGCGCCTAGCCCGTCTTCGCGGCCGCGATGTAGCGATTCACCTCGTCCTCGAGCACGTCGAGGGGCAGCGCGCCCTGGGCGAGCACGGCTTCGTGGAAGGCGCGGATGTCGAACTTGAGCCCCAGCTCGCGCTGAGCGCGGGCGCGCAGCTCGGCGATCTTGAGCTGGCCGACCATGTAGCTCGTCGCCTGACCCGGCCAGTTGATGTAGCGGTCGACCTCGCGCCGGATGTCGGTGTCGCTGTTGGAGCTGTTGGCGCGGAAATAGGCGATCGCCTGGTCGCGGCTCCAGCGCTTGGCGTGAATGCCGGTGTCGAGCACGAGCCGGATCGCGCGCCACATCTGGAGCGAGAGCATCCCGAACTCGGCATAGGCATCCCGATAGGCGCCCATCTCTTTCGCCAGCCGTTCGGTGTAGAGCCCCCAGCCTTCGACATAGGCGCCATAGCCGCCCAGAGCGCGGAAGCGGGGCAGGCCCTGCAGCTCCATCGCGCGGGCGATCTGGAAATGGTGGCCGGGCGCGCCCTCGTGCACCGCGATCCCCTCCAGCTGCACTTTCTGCGTCTGGGTCATGTCGACTAGGTTCACGTAGAAGATGCCCGGCCGCGACCCGTCCACCGACGGTTGATTGTAGAAGGCGGTAGACGCCGTCGCCTCCCGCCATTTCTCCACCGCGCGGACCTCCAACGGCGCCTTGGGCAGCACCGCGAAGAAGCGCGGAGCGGCGGTCATCATGCGCGCGACCACGTCCCGAGCGTCGGCCAGATAGGCTTCGCGCCCGGCGTCCGTGTTCGGGTATTTGAACCTGGGGTCGGTGCGGACGTGCTCGAAGAACTGCTCGAGCGTGCCCGCAAACCCGACTCGCTGCTTGATCGCCTCCATCTCCGCCCGGATCGCGGCGACCTGGTCGAGGCCGAGCTGGTGAATGCGGTCGGCAGACAGGTCGGTGGTGGTCGAGACGCGCAGGCGATGGGCGTAGAAGGCGGCGCCGTCAGGCAGCGCCCAGGCACCGCGGTCGCCCGTCGCCTTGGGCTCGATCTCGTCGAGGGCGGCGAACATCACCTGATAGCCGCGCTGGAACGGCCCTGTCAGCGCGGCTGTGGCCGCGGCGATCAGCCGGTCCTTCTCGGCCTGGCCGACGGTCAGCGCGCCCACCTTCTTGCGAAAATCCGCCATCACGGCCGAATCGGCGCCGGGGGTGAAGGGCGCGCCGGTCAGCACCTTGCGCCCGTCGGCCCGCACCGGCGCGAAGTTGAAGCGCGGCGGCACGATGCCGAGCGCCGCCTGCTCGCGCATCAGGGCGGCGGTCTCGCGCATCACCCGCTCGGCGTCGCGCAGCCGGGCCACATAGGCCTCCGCGTCCGCGACGCTGTCCACACGGTGCGTATTGATCAGGAACACGGGGATCGCGCCCATGGCGCTGCCGTTGGTGGAGGCCGGATAAGCGTGCTTGCGCCAGCGGAAGCTCTCGCGTCCCTGCTCCACCTGCCGTTCGAACAGGCGATAGCTCAACCGCGCGCCCGGTCCGAGCCGCGCGGGGTCGAAGCCCGCGCGCATGGCCTTGAGCTGGGCCTCGGCCAGTTCGCGGGCGCGTACCGCCGTTCGATCCGTATAGTCGTCCAGTCGGTCGTAACTGGTCTTGCGACCGAGCTGGGTTTGCGCCTCCGGGCTGAGCGCGACGTGCTCCTCCCATGCGCGATCGAGAAAGGCGGTGAGGCGCGCGTCCTCGGCCGCGGTCGCGGCGGGCTGCTCCGCGGCGCCCTGCATCGGCACGGCGCTCGCGAGCAGCAGGGGAAGCAGAAGGCGCATGGACGTGTCCTCAGTTGGGCGGGGTCGACGGGTCGCTCGCGCCGATGGTGGGCCGCGCGGGCGGTCGCGCCGAGCGGCCGTCGGACAGCGCGTCGTCATACCAGCGCGACAGGTCGGCCTTCATCTGCCGGAGCGCGTCGGGGTTCAGGTACATCATGTGCCCGGCCGGATAGTAGGTGAAGCTGAGGTTCCGGACCTGGCCGGGCTCCAGCATCATGTGACCGAGATCGTTCTCCGCGCCGAAGAAGGGCGTGGCCATGTCGTACCACCCGTTCATCGACAGCACCTTCAGATACGGGTTGGCTCGCATCGCGACGGCGAGATCGATCGCGGTATTGGGATTGTTTTGCGAGCCGCCCGGCGCGCGATGCGCCCAGTTCCACGTCCAGCCCGGCGCATCGCGGGCGCTTGGGCGATATTCGAGATCGGTCCGGTAGCCGAGCACGCGGCCCACATGATCGTTCTGCGCGGCGACATAGGCCGTCGTGATCGCGTCCGACGACACGTCGCTGTCCGGCCGCTCGCCGGCCGCATCGGCGTCATAGCCGACGTAGCGCGAATCGAGCCGGCCGATCACCTGACGGCGGTCGCGCAACAGCTCTTTCTGGAACCGCGGCAGGTCGACGCGCAGGTTGGAGCGGACGATGAATTCCGGGCTCATCCCCGTCAGCTCGGCCATGCGCCGGGCCACCGCGTCGCGCTCGGCGGCCGGGATCAGCTGACCCTTGGCGAGCGCCGCGGCATAGGGACCGACGGCGAAGGCGCGCGCCTGGGCGACGATGTCGGCCACGTCCGCGGGCGGGTTCGCCAGCCGCTTGTGATACCAGGCGGTCGCGGCGTAGCTCGGCAGATAGTTGATGTGGACCTGGTCGAGCCCCGGCTGGCGATAGCCATAGTTCATGATGGACGAGAACAGGACCACCCCGTTCATCGCCATGCCCTGATCCTGCAGGACACGCGTCAGCGCGCCGGCGCGCAGCGTGCCGTAGCTCTCGCCGAAGATGAACTTGGGCGCGTTCCACCGGGCGTGCTTGGTGACGTAGCGGCGGATGGCGCGCGCGAAGGCGTCCACGTCCTCGTCCACGCCATAAAAGGCGGAGGGTTTCGTATCGCCCAGCGGGCGCGAGTAGCCGGCGCCGATCGCATCGAGGAAGACGAGGTCTGTCTTGTCGAGCAGCGTGTGGGGGTTCGGCGCGACCGTATAGGGCGCGGGCCGGACGTATTCGGGGTGTGCGGTCTGGATCCGCACGGGGCCGAACGACCCCATGCGGAGCCACATGGTGGGCGAGCCGGGGCCGCCGTTGAAGAAGAAGGTGACCGGGCGCGCCGATCCGGGTCGGACCCCGTCGAGCGTGTAGGCCGTGTAGAACATCGACGCGGTCGGCTTGCCGTCCACGTCGCGGATCGTGAGCGTGCCCGCGGTCGCTGTGTAGGGCAGGGTGCGCCCGTCGACCGTCACCCGGTCCTTGCGCGAGACCGCCTGCTCCTCGACCGGCGCGCTGGCGTAACCGGCCTCGACCGCCTGCTTCTGCTTCTCCGCATGGCTCTGCGCGACCGGCTTGGCCTCTTTCGTGTCCTGCGCGAGAGCGGGTGGCGCGACGGCGAGCATAGACAAGAGCAGCAACGGCGATCGGATCACAGGCGACCTTTCCTTTTGTCGGCCGCGCACCTTAGGCCTGCCGATTGCGCGCGCAATGCCGGACCGCCCACGCGAAAAGCTGGCGGTGATGGCCGAAGCCTGCCTTACCCTGCAGGCCGAGATGGCGACCCTAGGCGGGTGCCCGGGCGGCGTCGACGATCACCTCGCCCTCGTCCTCGCCGTCCCAATAGTGCAGCCGTTCGGCGGCGACCTTGATCAGCACGAGGCCGGGGGTGTCGACGCCCTGCTGAAACCAGCGGTCCAGGTCGGGATTCCAGTGCTCGGCGAAACGCGCCTTGTCGCGGATCAGCTCGGCCCGGCCCTCGGCGGCGACGAAGAAGGGGCGCATGCCGAGCATCCCGGACTTGCCCTGATAGCTGAGGCCGACCTGCGGATCGCGGCCGATGTCGCTGACAGTGCGCGTGTCGTCGAGCGTGAAGAAGTAGCTGTCGCCCGCAAAGGTCACGTCGCGATTGTTGCTCATCGGTCGCGACGCGATCGAGCCGTCGTCGGTCTTCGTCGTCAGCATCGCGAAATCGATGTCGCGCATCTTTTCCGCGAGCTCGGGAAGGGTGCGGGCCATCCTGATCTCCATCAACTCGGGCGCTGAACGCGTCCGGGCCGATCGAGGTCCGCTAGAAAAGCCCGGGCACCTCGCGCTGCGCCGTGTCCGGGTTCGCCGGAGTGAGCAGCTCGCGCTTGCCCTCGGACCGCGTCGAAAGCGTGCCGGCGTCGCCGACGCTGATCCGGTTGCACGGTCGGCCTGCGATAAAGTCGAGCGCGGCGCGCACGGAGCCCTCGGCGGGGTCGCCGAGCGGGCGGCCGAGATCGTCGGCGGCCTGGCAGCTCGCCTCGACCACGGTCGCCAGCCCGTCAAAGTAATTGCCCTGCCGCGCGGCGTTCTGCGTCGCGAACGCGACGATCCGCAAGCGGTCGTCACAGGCGGCGCGGTCGACCGCGATCTGGCCGACGGGCTTGCCGAACGTGTTGGTGCCGATGAGGGCGGCGTTGGCGCGGAGATAGGGGATCTGATCGTTGACGATCAGCTCGCTCGCGGATGCGGTCGCGGCCGTGCCGATGAAGGCGACGCGGGTCGGCGCGATCGATTCGGCCCGGGGCTGGAACAGCCGCGTGCTGTTTCTGGACGCCTTTTCAGGGCGATAGGTGGTGTAGTTGAGTGCCTCACTCCCCGTCCGAGCGCGGCCGAGCAGGTCGCCGACGAGCTCGGCGATCGAGACCAAGCCGCCGCCGTTGTAGCGGACGTCGATGATGACGTCCGTCACGTTGCGGGCGCGGAAGGTTGCGAAGGCGTTGCGTAACGGCGCGTCCGCGGTGCTGATAAAGGTGCGCAGATTGACGTAACCGACCTGCCGCCCGCCGTCCTCGATGATGCGCGCGCCGTAGCGCTCGGATACGGGCGCGAGCGCATAGTCCGCCTTGCTGACCGTCACGTCGCGCTGGCCCGCGCCGTCGGTGACGCGCAGCACGCGGGTGACCCCGGCCGTGTTGGGGCCGAGCGCGGCGGTGACCCCGCCGCCCCCTTCGGCGGTAATGATCGAGCGCACCGTCCGCAGGTCACCCGCGTTCGTGCCGATCGCGAGGATCTCCGTGCCGCGGTCGATGCCCTGCGCCAGCGCCGGCGCGCCCTCGAAGGCTTCGGCGACGAAGACGCGCCCCGCCGCGCCGTCGGTGCTCAAGCGAATGCCGAAGCCTGCGGAGGAGCCGCTGGCGTAGAAGGCGTTCTCCTGCGCGATCGAGGTGACGTAGGTGAAATTGCGGTCGCGCCGCTGCCCCCGCGCGGTCGCGGTCAGCGCGTCCACATAGGCCTGGACCGAGGTATAGGTCGCGGGGTCGAGGCTGGCGGGCAGCGTCTCGGGAAAGAGATACCATTCGCGCAGCTGCGCCGCCGCCCAGTCCTGCCGATCCCTGAGCGTGCAGCCCGCGGACGGCGCCGGCGCGCCGCTCGGCCCGGTCGTCGCGACCACCGGCGCGGAGCCGCCGCCGCCGCTTCCGCCGCAGCCGGACAGGATGACGGACAAGGCGAGAAGCGAGGTGAGCGGCGCGCGTGTCATGCAAAACTCCTACTCACGCAAGCACTTAACCCAGATTGAACGATCCGTCACTGCGTGCCCGGGGGCGTTGCCCCGGATCCATCGTCATATGGGCGGACCCCGCCGACCGCCAGAGCGTTACCAGCCAGGACCAGGTCGGGAGAGAAACATGGATCGCAGGAGCTTCGGAGCCACGCTGCTGATGGGCACGCTCGGCGCGGCGGCCGCGCCGGCGCTGGCGCAATTCCGGCCCAATCGCCCGGACATGATGCCGATGGGCCCCGCCGAGGAGCGGCACGCGCTCGACACGCTGGCGATCGGCGCGGTGGCGCTGGAGACCAGCCGGCTCGCGCGCGACCGGGCATTGCGGCCCGCGGTGCGCCAGTTCGCGCAGTTCGAGGCGGAAGAGCAGAGCGCGGTCGCCGAGATCATCCGGGAGATGATGGGCCCGGTCGCCCCGCCACCCCCGTCGCGCCGCGACGCGCGGATGGTCGCCGACCTCGGCCGCCTGCGCGGCGCGGCGTTCGACCGGATGTACATCACCGGCCAGGTGGACGGGCACCGCCGGCTCCTCGACGTGCAGGACCGGTATCTGAACGACGGTCGCAACCTGCACCATCGCCACATCGCGATCCTGGCGCGCGGGCGCATCCGCGAGCACCTCGCCGATCTGGAGCGCCTGCAGAACCGGACCGCCGAGCGCGGCCCGGTCAGGTCGCCAGGCGCTTGAGGGTCGCGATCCGGTCGGCTTCGGCCGCCGGCTTGTCGGTGCGGATGCGCGCGATGCGGGGGAAGCGCATCGCCAGGCCCGATTTGTGGCGCGCGGACGCGTGGATCGAATCGAACGCGATCTCCAGCACCAGCGTCTTCTCGACTTCGCGCACCGGGCCGAAGCGCTGCACGGTGTGGTTGCGCACGAAGCGGTCGAGCTGGGCGATCTCCTCGTCCGTCACGCCCTGATACGCCTTGCCGACCGGCAGCAGCTCGCCCTCCTCCGTCCAGCAGCCGAACGTATAGTCGGAGTACCAGGAGGAGCGCCGGCCGTTGCCGCGCTGGGCGTACATCATGACGCAGTCGGCGGTGAGCGGATCGCGCTTCCACTTATACCACAGTCCCGCGCGGCGGCCCTGGACGTAAGGCGAGTCGCGGCGCTTGAGCATCACGCCCTCGATCGCCGCGTCGCGCGCGCCGGCGCGGATTGCCTCCAGCTCGGTGAAGTCGGCGGCCTCGATCACCTGGGAGAGGTCGAACCGTTCGGGATCGAGCGCGGGCACGAACGCTTCCAGCCGGGCGCGCCGGTCCGTCCAGGACAGCTCGCGCAGGTCCTCGCCGCCGTCGAACAGGATGTCGTAGAGACGCACGAACGCCGGATAGTCGGCGAGCATCTGCTTCGACACGGTCTTGCGCCCGAGCCGCTGCTGGAGCGCGTTGAAGCTCGCCGCCTCCCCGCCCTGGAACTCGCCCTTCACGAGCAGCTCGCCGTCGAGCACGCCGGGGCTGCGAAACGCGCTCGCCACCTCCGGAAAGCTGCCCGTCACGTCGTCGCCGGTGCGGCTGTAGAGCCGCGTTTCGCCCGCGACATGGACGAGCTGGACGCGGATGCAGTCCCACTTCCATTCCGCCGCATAATCGGAAAGATCGACGCGTTCGTCCTCCAGCGGGTGGGCGAGCATGAAGGGGCGGAAGACGGGGGTGTCGGCGGGCGTCGGTCGCGGCCCATGCCCGCGCACCCAGGCGAAGAGCGGGTCGTAGGGCGGAGCGAGGCCGTGCCACAGCTCCTCGACCTGATCGACGTCGAGACCGAACGCCTGGGCGAGCGCGGTCTTGGCAAGACGGGCGGAGACGCCGATCCGCAAGCTGCCGGTCGCCATCTTGATAAGCGCGAACCGCTCCTCCGCGTCGAGGCGGTCGAGCATGGCGGCGAGCGCGGCCGGCGCGTCCGAGCGCGAGATGGCGCGCAGCCGCTCGACGGCGACGGACAGGTGGAGCGGCGCGGGGTCGGGCGGAACGACGGGGGCGGGCCAGAGCAGCGCGACCGTCTCCGCCGTGTCGCCCACGTAATCGCGGCTCATCCGGAACAGCACGGGGTCGACCCGGCTCTCGATCAGGGCGCGGATCAGCGCGGGCTTGACCGCGGGCAGATCGAGGTCGCCGGTCAGCGCCGCCATCGCCCAGCCGCGATCGGGGTCGGGGGTGGCGTGGAGATAGTCGACGATCAGCTTCAGCTTGGCGTTGCGCCCGCGCGTGTAGATGAGCGAGTCGAGAAGCGCGGCGAAGGCGTGCATCGTGTGCGTAACGATCCGCCCGCGCGCCCGTATCCCAGCCTCAGCGCTTCACGCGGACATAGCGAAACGGAACCTCGCGCGCGCCGTCCTTGCCGCCGATCCTGACCCACACCGTCATCGCGTCCGCGCCCTCGCGCCGCATGCTCATCCCGTTCCAGTCGATGCGGTCGGGCGCGATCGCGACCAGCGGGAACTCGACCGCGCGGCCGGCCTTGGCGTCCTCCCAGCCGGTCAGGTCGGGGTTGAAGTGGCGGAGGCGGTAGACGAGCGAGCCGTCGCGCGGGACGATCTGCATCAGCTCGTAGAACTCGACTCCGCCCTTGGCGGTCGTCTGGACGAAGTGTCCGGCAATCTGCCCTGCCGCCGGCGCGGAGTAGACCTCGATGGCGGGCGCTCCCAGGCCGTCGCCGCGCCAGGTTCCCTCCAGCCAGGCAAGGTCGGCGAGCGTGGCGGCGGGCGCGCGCGCCCCGGCCTCCGCCGTCCGGGTCTCCTGCGCCGCGACCGGAGCCGCCGCGATCAGCGCGAATGCCGCCAGCATCATCATGGTCCCCTTTCGATCCGTCGAGCCTAGCTAGACGGGGCGACCACGCAAGGCTGAGCAGCGCCGGCCGCGCGGCGCTCCTTTGGGGCGGCCAGGACGGGTCAGCCCCTGCGGCTCGCCTCGAAGAGGAACCACGCGCGTTCCTCGGCCTGGTCGATCCACTCGTCCGCCAGGCTCGACGTCGCCGTGTCGTTGGCCTCCTCGGCGCGCTGGCGCGCTTCGCGATAGACCTGCACGAGCTTGAGATTGTCCTCGCGCAGCGCCGCCAGCATCTCCTGCGGGTCGACAAAGTCGCGGTCGTCATCGCGGATCTGCTGCCGGCGCGCGATGTCGCCGATCGAGCGCAGCGTCGTGTTGCCGGTCTTGCGCACCCGCTCCGCGATCACGTCGGTGACCGCCAGAATCTGGCTGGCCTGCTCGTCGAGCATCAGGTGATAGTCGCGGAAGTGCGGGCCGGAGACGTGCCAGTGATAGTTCTTGGTCTTCAGGTAGAGCGCGTAGGCGCTTGCGAGCGACTCGTTCAGCGCGTCGGCGACCGAACGGGTGTCGTTGCGGTTGAGATCGGTGGGGGTGTCGAGCTGGGGGGCGACGTCGGCCATGGTCTCTCGCTCCAATGTGAGGGGTCGGACGCGGAACGAGGTAGGGAGCAAACGGGTCCCCGCCTATACCATCCTGCAGCCTATCCGCCGAGTCGGACGGCGCACATTCCGGCAAAGGCGTCGCAGGCGGCGCGGTCCCGCCGACGCGTCTGGACCGCGTCGTCGAGCAACGGCAGCCAGCTCTGGACAATTGCGCTCCGTTCGCCGCGGGCGAGCGCGGCGGCGATGACGAGTGCGACGGTGACGGCGGGCGCGAGCCCGGCGCGGTCGGCGATGTCGCGAATCTCGTCCACGGCGACCGCCAGCTCGGCGGGGCGGGCGCTCCGTGCGCGGAGCGCCGTCACGCGGCGGCTCAGTTCGTGGCGGACGACGTCGAGATCCTGCGCCATGCTTCAGCCTCTCCCGGCTTACGGCGACGATGGTGCCCGATGGGAGTTACGTCCGCGTTAAGGTTGGGCGCGGTTGACTTCGCGCACGCCTTCCGTCATGCGGCCGGGCTGTATGGAGCGGCGGCTTGGGGCCGGCCGCTCTTTCTTGTTTTCAGGATCAGGGCCATGGCCAAGCCGACTACCGTCAAGATCAAGCTCGTCAGCTCCGCCGACACCGGCTTCTTCTATGTGACCAAGAAGAACCCGCGGACCAAGACGGAGAAGCTCTCCTTCCGCAAGTACGACCCGGTCGCGCGCAAGCACGTCGAGTTCAAGGAAGCGAAGATCAAGTAATCGGCGCCGGCGGCGCCGATTACGCAGACCCCCGCGCAGGCGGGGGTCCAGAGCCTCACAGGGTGCCGTGTGCGGCCCTGGGCTCCCGCCTTCGCGGGAGCACATGTGGTCCTCCCCTACAATTTGGGGTTGGCGCCTAGAGCAGCCCGTTCACCACCTCCATGAACCGGGTCAGGCTGATCGGCTTCGACACGTAAGCCGCCGCGCCGGCCGCGCGGATTCGCTCCTCGTCGTCGCGCCCGGCATAGGCGGTGACCGCCATCACCGGGATGCGGCGCAGGTCCTCGTCCGCGCGCAGCTCGACCAGCAGCTCATAGCCGGTCACATGCGGCATCTGGATGTCCATCACCATCAGGTCCGGGTTGAAGTCGCGCGCGCGCGCCACGGCCTCGCGCCCGTCGCGCACCGGCTCCACGACATGGTCGTGGGCGCGCAACAGGTCGCAGAAGAGTTTCAGGTTGAGTTCGTTGTCCTCGACAACGAGCACCTTCTTCGCCACTTGCCCCCCGGAACGTAGTTAGGACGACGGTAGAGGATGCGCCAAGCGCTTGTAAATGAAGACGCCCCGACATTGGCGTTCCGTGCGCTGGTGTGGACACTGGGTGACACCGCGCGCGCCGACCGGCTGCTGGGCGTGACGGGCCTGGATCCGGCCCAGCTGCGGGCGCGAATCGCGGATCCGGCGGTGCTCGCGGCGACACTCGCCTTCCTGCTGGCGCACGAGGCGGATCTGGTCGCCTGCGCCGCGGAGCTGGACGTGCCGCCGCAGGCGATCGGCCGCGCGGCGGCGGAGCTGGAGGCGGCATGATGGCGCGCGAGGACCAGGCGGGACGGCCGCTGCTCATCACCGATTGCGACGAAGTGCTGCTCCACATGGTGACGCACTTCCGCGAGTGGCTGGACGAGCATCACGACATCGAGTTCACGATCGGGGCGGGCGACTTCCAGCGCTCCATGCGCAGGCGGTCCGGCGACGGGCCGCTCGCGCAGGAGGAGATGTGGGGTCTGCTGAACCAGTTCTTCCCCGGTGAGATGGACCGGCAAACGCTCGTGCCGCACGCCGCCGACGCGCTGGCCGCGCTGGCCGAGGACGCCGACATCGTCGTGCTGACCAACCTCGCCGATGGCTGCCGCGAGCCGCGCATCGACCAGCTGGCGCGGTTCGGAATCCGCCACCGGGTCGAGTGCAACCAGGGCGGCAAGGGCGCCCCCGTCGCCCGGCTGATGGCCGAGTATCGACCCAGCGTGGCGGTGTTCGTCGACGACCTGCCCGTTCATCACGAGTCGGTCGCCAAGCATGCGCCGGAGGTGCACCGGCTGCACATGGTGTCCGAACCGCTGCTCGCGACCGCGATCCCGCCCGCGCCCCATGCCCACACGCGGATCGACGACTGGCGCGAGGCGCAGGCCTGGATCGCCGAACGCTTCGCCGCCGCCCAACCCGCGACCGAGAAGGAACCCGTATGAACACCGACCAGCGCCTGTCCGAGCTGAACCTCTCGCTTCCGGAGGCGGCCGCGCCGGTCGCGGCCTATGTGCCGACGGTGCTCGCGGGCGGGCTGCTCCATGTGTCGGGCCAGCTGCCGTTCCGCGAGGACGGCGCCCTGATCCTCGGTCGGCTGGGCGAGGGCGTCGGCGTGGAGCAGGGGCAGGAGGCCGCGCGCCGCTGCGCGCTGATGCTGCTGGCGCAGGTGCGCTCGGCGCTCGGCTCGCTCGACCGCGTGGAGCGGGTCGTGAAGCTGGGCGTGTTCGTCAATTCGACCGCCGACTTCACCGAGCAGCCGCAGGTCGCGAACGGCGCCTCGCAGCTGATGGAGCAGGTGTTCGGCGAGGCGGGCCGGCACGCGCGCTCGGCGGTCGGCGTGCCGACGCTGCCGCGCGGCGTTGCGGTGGAGGTGGATGCGATCTTCGCCGTGAAACCTTGATCGTCATGCCGGGCTTGTCCCGGCATCCCCCGGGCCGCATATCCTCGCCCGTGCAGGCCAAGACCGACGGTGGATCCCGGCACAAGGCCGGGATGACGAAGTGACGCACGTCATCGCGCACCTGGCGGAGGGTGTGGCCGCGATCCCGGCCGCCGACTGGGACGCCTGTGCGCGTGACGGCAACCCGTTCGTGGGCCACGCCTTCCTCGCTGCGCTGGAAGCGTCCGGGAGCGTCGGCGGGCGCTCGGGGTGGCAGCCGGCGCCGGTCGTGGTCGACGGCGCGGACGGCCGCCCGGTCGCCGTCGCGCCGGCCTACCTCAAGAGCCACAGCCAGGGCGAATATGTCTTCGACCATGGCTGGGCCGACGCCTGGGAGCGGGCGGGCGGGCGCTATTACCCCAAGCTGCAGGTCGCCTCGCCCTTCTCGCCCGTGCCGGGGCCGCGGCTGCTGCTGCGCGAGACCGAGGCCGCGCCGGCGCTCATCGCGGCGCTGGAGGCGGTGACCGACCAGCACGGCCTCTCCTCCGCGCACGCGACCTTTGTCGCGCCCGATCAGATCGCTGCGTTCGAGGCGGCGGGCTGGCTCATCCGGCAGGGCACGCAATATCACTGGCGCAACGCGGGCTATGGCAGCTTCGACGATTTCCTGGGCGAGCTCGCCAGCCGCAAGCGCAAGGCGATCCGCAAGGAGCGCGCGACGGCCGTGGAGGGTCTGACGATCAGGCACCTGACCGGCGCGGAGATCACCGACCGCTATTGGGACGCCTTCTGGCGCTTCTACCAGGACACGGGCAGCCGGAAGTGGGGACGACCCTATCTGACGCGCGCTTTCTTTCCTCTGCTGGGCGAGGCGCTGGGCGACCGGGTGCTGCTGATCGTGGCGGAGCGGGAGGGACGGCCGATCGCGGGCGCGCTCAACCTGATCGGGGCCGACACGCTGTACGGCCGCTATTGGGGCGCGGTGGAAGACGTGCCGTTCCTGCACTTCGAGCTCTGCTATTACCAGGCCATCGACGCCGCGATCGCGCGCGGGCTGGCGACGGTCGAGGCCGGGGCGCAGGGGGAGCACAAGCTGGCGCGCGGCTATCTGCCGACCCCCACTTGGTCGGCGCACTATCTGCCCGATCCGGGCTTTCGGCGCGCCGTCGCCGACTTCCTCGCGCGCGAGCGGGCGGCGGTCGAGCGCGAGCAGGTCTATATGGCGGAGCTCGCGCCGTTCAGGCGTGAGGATGTGCGTAGGTCCCCCGCATAGGCCAGCATCGCGCGGAGAGGCTCGCCGGCGAGGAGTGCGGCGCAGGCGCGTAGCTGCCGCTACGCGCAAGCAAGCGACGTGGCAGGCGAGCCTCTCCGCGCGACCCCGCAGGGGCGGGCCGGACTTGGCCGCCAGCGGTGTCGCGTCGTCGGTCACGATGCTACAGGCATCGCTCCCTCCTATCTCCTAGCCGGCGACCAAATCCGACTCCGTGATGGCCTATGCGGGGGGCCTACGCACATCCTGAGGCTTGCTGAACTGGGGCGGCAGCGCGGGGCCGGGCGGCTCGGGCTGGGTGCGGTCGTCGACGCGGTAGAGGACGTCGCGGCCGTCGCGCCAGACCGGGGTCAGCCCGCGCACGAGCCGGGCGTCGTAAGGCGGCGGGTTGAGCATCCAGATATAGTCGAAGGCGTCGCGCGGAAAGCGGGCGAGCGCCTTGTTCACCGGGCGCCACCACTCGCCCCGGCACTGCACGTCCGTCACGATCTGCGAGGGGTCGTGTGCGAAGCCGCGGGCGGGGTAGTAGCGCGTGGTCAGCTGCTGCGCGCCCGCCATCGACCATTGGTCGTTGGAATAGGCCAGCCGCCGCACCAGCAGCATCGCCGGGATATGCTCGAGCCTCGAATAGCCCCAATCGTCCATGCAGCGCCGGCCCACGAACGACACGACGCGCGCGCCCGTCGGCACATGGTCGAGCGCGGCGAGCGCGCGGTCGTAACTGCGATCGTAAAGCCAGTAGCTGATCGTGGTCCCGGCAAGCCGCACACCGAAAAACGCCAGGCCGAGCGCGGCGAAGGTTGCGGCGCTCCGGAACGGGATGCCTGGCCGCGGGCGCACCGCAATCAGCGCAATGGCGATCGCGAACGGCGCCAGCCGCATGTCGGCATAGGCGGAGCCGAACACGATGCGCGGCAGCAGGACGAAGACCGCGAACAGGAAGCTCGCCGACAGTCCCAGATGCCGCGAATATTCCAGCCGCGGGTCGGTGAAGCCTTTCAGCAGGATCAGGATCATGACCGCGAGCGACAGGAGGTCGAACGCCATCCAGCGATCGCGCAGCACCATGGTGAGCCAGCTGATCTTGGCGCGCCAATTGAACCAGTCCCCGGTCTGGCCACCGACATGGTCGCCCGAGCGCCACGCCGCCATCAGCAGGAGCGGCAGCGCAAGCGGCAGGCAGCCGAGGCCTGCGCGCACCCAGCTCTCCAGCCAGTGCCCGTTCGCGCCTTCCTTCAGCCGGTCATGCTGACGGATCATCTCCGACGAAAAGGCGAGCACGCCGAGCGTGCCCCAGCCGAAGGTGTGGCAAAGCCACAGCAGGCATGAGATCGGCACGAAAATCGCCGCGCGCAGGCGGAAGCGCCCCAGTCGCGCCAGCCGCAGCCACAGCGCGAACAGGTTGAGCGCCAGCGCCATCGACAGGGCGAAGTTCACGAACCCGAACTGGAACGGGTAGCAATAGGCCAGCGGCAGCGCGAACAGGGCGGTCGCCGGGATGCGGCCGTGCACCTCGCGCGCGATCCAGAGCAGCCCCGCGACGGTCAGCGCCGGGATGGTGACGACGATCAGCTTGACCGCCAGCTCAAGCCCGAACAGCGGCGCGAGCGGGATCACCAGGAGGTCGATGCCCAAATTGCCGATCAGCGACCAGTCGAACCCGTACCAGCGGGCGAGGTGCGGGTGGTCGCCGATCGCAAGCTGGACCCGGTAGCGGCCCATATGGCCCGGCAGGTCGACCAGCGGCGGGATGTCGGGCCACAGCAGCGGGATGGTCGCCGCAAGCGCGAGCAGCGCCACGAAGCCGCGCGTCTGCCACCAGTGTAACCGCGCGTCCGCCATGCGCCCGCGGCTCTACCGCCGTGCAGGCCGCCCCGACAAGCCGTCCCGCGCCCAGATCGCCGCCCCGTCGGGCATGGTGCCCGACTGCCGCCATCCCGACAGGCCGTTCGCGCGACCGGGACCGGGCATGGCGGCGCAGCTGAGCCAGTAGCGCGCACGCCAGCGCTCCGCGACGGCCGCCGCTTCGGCTTCGTCGCCGAGGTAGAAGCGATATGCGGCGAGGTTCGCACGCCCGTTGCGGTGATAGGGCGCGGCGAGGACCTGATGACCCGTACCTGCCAGAATGTATGCGCCCGCGTCGATCGGCGCGATGACCCGGCCGGCCGGCAGCGCGCTCAATGTCGCCAGCATGGCCGGCGAGGCGCAATCGCCCAGACCCGTCGAGCTGACGCGCGCCTCCTGCGGCAGCGCCTGCGCGGCGATGGGGTAGAGGATGCCGGCGGATGCGGCCCACGCGCCCGCGATGGCGACGCCGCCATGTGTTCGCGCGGTGAGAATGACCGATGCAAGGCCCGGCGCGGCGAGGAGCGCGCCGGCATAAGCTCCCCGCAACTGCACGGCCGTGATCGCCAGCGCGGCGATCTGGACGCAGAGCAAGGTCGCCCAGCCGAACCGGCGTTCCGCACGGAACCGCCACAGGCTGGCGAGGACACCCGCAAGCATCAGGCCGGCATAGGCGATCGCGGTCGGAACCGGCGCGCTGGCCAGCGGCTGCGCCTCGCCCACTTCGCGCAGCCACAATCGGGCCATGATGGGATCAACGCCGCCATAGGGCTGCAGGCAGGCGGGCGCCGCCCAGATCGCGGCCGCGCCGCACGCCAGCCCCGCCGCGACCGCTGCCGTGGCGCGGGACCGAGCCGAGCGCAGGCGGGCGTCGAGCGCGACCAGCGCGAGCGGGGCGAGCGCGAGCACGGTGCCGGCGCGCCAGGCCTCGCCGGTGAAGCCGTCACAGGCGGGGAAGCCCCAGCCGCCGGTCGCGAACGCGCCACGAGCGACCACCAGCCCGGCGAGCGTGCCGAGGCTCAGGCCTGCGAGCCGCTCTGCGGCGCCATGGCGGGCGAGCACCCACTCCACGGCGGCGACGAAGCCGAGCGCCGCGAGCAGCGGAACGGTCTCCAATCCCACGGCCAGGCTGGCGGCCGCGATCGACCCGGCGAAGGCGCCGGATGCGAAGCCTGCCGGGCGCAGCAGGCACAGGACGGCGCCGAGCAGCAGCACCATCTGCAGCCCATGATGGTCGATCCGTCCCGGCAGGAATAGGGTCGTGACGGGGTAGGCCAGCGCAGCGACGGCGGCGGCCGTGCCTGCAAGGCGCGGGTCGAGCGTGCGGGCGATCCGCGTCACGAGGAACAGGGCGGCCGCGAACAGCAGGATGGGCCAAGCGGTCACGGCGGCGACTTCGGCGGCATGTCGGCCGAGCCACGGCCCGAGCGCCAGGATCAGCGCCGCCGGGCCCAGGTCCGCGACGCGCGTCCAGTGCAGCGGCGCGGTTCCGACGATCCGGTGCTGCGTGACGTCGCGCCAGGCTTGGCCCGCCAGCCAGTCGCGCACCTGCTGCAGGCGCATCGCGTCGTCCGTGTCCGGAAGATGCAGCAGCGACAGGTTCGCCCAGTCGCGCCACGCCCAGGTCAGGCCGAGCGCCAGCGCGAGCAGGCCGGCGAGCAGCAGATCGCGGCGGAAAGCGGCGCGGGGGTCCACGCCTGCGTCATTAGGCCAAGGCTGCTAAGACCTCGTTACGCCATCATCGTCATGCCGGGCCTGTCCCGGCATCCACCGCGAGGCACGCGAGTCGCCCAGAGTCGCGAGCGCGCGCCCGGACCAACCGTGGATGCCGGCACAAGGCCGGCATGACGGGGTCAGCGGTCGCGGCGGCCGAGCAGCCTGAGCCTGAGCGCGTTGAGCTTGATGAAGCCCTCCGCGTCGCGCTGGTCGTAGGCGCCCTGGTCGTCTTCGAAGGTTACGACCTTTTCCGAATACAGGCTGTGCGGCGACTTTCGGCCGATCACATGGCAGCCGCCCTTGTAGAGCTTGAGCCGGACGGTGCCGTCGACCTTGGCCTGGCTGTGGTCGATCGCCGCCTGCAGCATCTCGCGCTCCGGCGAGAACCAGAAGCCGTTATAGACCAGCTCCGCATAGCGCGGCGCGAGCTCGTCCTTCAGGTGCGCCGCGCCGCGATCGAGCGTCAGCTGCTCGATCCCGCGGTGGGCGATGTGGAGGATTGTGCCGCCCGGCGTCTCGTACATCCCGCGCGACTTCATGCCGACGAAGCGGTTCTCGACCAGGTCGAGCCGGCCGACGCCATGGGTGCGGCCGTAGTCGTTCAGCCGGGCGAGCAGGGTGGCGGGCGACAGCGCCTCCCCATTCACCGCCACCGCATCGCCACGCTGGAAATCGACGGTGATCACGTCGGGCCGGTCGGGCGCGTCTTCCGGGTCGACGGTGCGCGAAAAGACATAGTCGGGCACCTCCTCCCAAGGATCCTCCAGCACCTTCCCCTCGGACGAGGTGTGCAGGAGGTTCGCGTCGGTCGAGAAAGGCGCTTCGCCGCGCTTGTCCTTGGGCACGGGCACCTGGTGCGCTTCCGCCCACTCGATCAGCCGCGTCCGGCTGGTCAGGTCCCATTCGCGCCAGGGCGCGATGATCTTGATGTCCGGATTGAGCGCATAGGCCGAGAGCTCGAAGCGGACCTGGTCGTTGCCCTTGCCCGTCGCGCCGTGCGCGATCGCGTCGGCGCCCGTTTCCGCCGCGATCTCGATCAGCCGCTTGGAGATGAGCGGGCGCGCGATCGAGGTGCCGAGCAGGTACAGCCCTTCGTACAGCGCGTTCGCCCGCATCATCGGGAAGACGAAGTCGCGGACGAACTCTTCCTTCAGATCGTCGATGAAGATGTGATGGGCCGGCACGCCCATCAGCTCCGCCTTCGCGCGCGCCGGCTCCAGCTCCTCGCCCTGGCCGAGGTCTGCGGTGAAGGTGACGACCTCGCACCCGCGCTCCGTCTGCAGCCACTTCAGGATGACGCTGGTGTCGAGGCCGCCGGAATAGGCCAGCACGACCTTCTTCGGGCCGGCTTCGCCGGTTGGCCGCTTGATCTGTTCGCTCATGGCCGCGCGCCTTAGGGTCCGGGGGGGCGACTCGCAACCGGAGGAGGCGCATGGCGGAGACCAAGACGAAGCCGACCGAGGTCACGGTCGACGCGTTCGTCGACGCCGTCGACAATCCCGTGCGCCGGGACGACGCAAGAACGCTCCGGGCGATGATGGAACGCCTGACCGGCGAGCCTGCGCGCATGTGGGGACCGTCGATCGTCGGCTTCGGCAGCTATCAGTACCGCTACGACAGCGGCCATGAGGGCACGTCGTGCCGGCTCGGCTTCTCCCCACGCAAGGCGGAGCAGGTCCTCTACGTCCTGACGGGCGAGCCGGAGCAGCAGGCCCTGCTCGCGCGGCTAGGCAAGCACCGGACCGGCAAGTCGTGCCTGTACGTCAAGACGCTCGCCGATGTGGACCTGGCGGTGCTGGAAGAGATCGCGCGCGGCGCGCTGGCGCATATGGACGCGCGCCATCCCCGCGACTGAGCGGGTCAGATGCCGGCGTACCAGTCATAGCCGTATCGGTCCTCCCAGAACCCGCCACGACCCAACCCGATGCCCTCGAGCGACGGGACCGCTTCGATTCCCATGACGTACTTCGCCTGCTTGTAGCCGAGCTGCCGCTCGACCCGAAGCCGCGCGGGCGCGCCATGACCGATGTCGAGCGGGCGACCGTTCAGCTGGAGGGCCAGGATGGTCTGCGGGTGGAAGGCGTCCACCAAGTCGATCGACTCATAATAGGGATGGCCGCCGATCCGGTCGGCGCAGCGGAACACGACGTAGCGCGCTTGCGGGCGCAGTCCGGCCGCGCGCAGCACGGTGGCGAGCTGCGGGCCCTGCCATTGTCCGATCGCGCTCCAGCCCTCCACGCAATCGTGACGGGTGATCTGCGAGCGTTGCGGCATCGCGCCCAGCTGCGGCAGGCTGAGCGCCAGCGGGCGCGCGACGAGGCCGTCGACCTGCAGCCGCCAGTCCGCGAAGCCGCCCGCGGCCAGCGCATTATATTCGGGCGTGTTCGGGTTGCCGGTGCCGTTGACGCGGAAGACGGGCGAGCGCTGGTCGGGGCGAAACTCCTCCGCCAGCGCGCCGCGGTCGATCAGCGCCCGCTGAAGCCCGAGATTGAGCCGGTCGCTCGAGAGCAGGAGCCGGCGCGCGGGCTCCCAGCGCTGGACCCGGTCGCACCCGGCGAGCATCGCCCCCGCGCCGCCCGTGACCAGCAGGCGCCGGGTGATCACCGCACCTCCTGAGGGTGCGGGCGGAACCAGCCGGTCAGCATGGAGCGAACCTCGCGCCACGGCCCGGCAAGGATCACGAGCACGAGGTGGACAACGATGAAGCCGGCCAGCGCCACCATGCCGAGGAAGTGGAGGGATCGCGCCGACTGACGACCGCCGAACAGGTCGAGCAGCCAGGGCGCGCCTGCATTCCAGCCCGGCGACAGCGCCAGCCCGGTCGCGATCATCAGCGGAAGCAGGACGAACAGCGCGGACGCATAGGCCAGCTTCTGCAGCAGGTTGAACGCGGCGGGCTGATCGGGGTCGTGGAAGCGGAAGGCCAGGTGCTCGCGCACGTCCGCCGCGACGTGCGCGGGCCTGAGCTCGGCGGCGCGGATGCGGAGGTCGCGGGTAAAGTGCCGGTTCCACAGGCTCGCCGCCATGAACCAGAGCAGATTGAACGCCATCACCAGGGCGAACAGCAGATGCCAGCGGCGGCCCAGCGCAAGATCATAGCTGGAGGGAATGGTCAGCCAGCCGGGAAAGCGCGGCAACTCCAGCCAGGCCCGGTCGAAGTTCGCGCCGAACTCGCCCCAATACAGGCGGGGATGGGCGTTGGAGATCATCAGACCGCTGCCGATCAGGATCACCACCGCGACCGCGTTGACCCAGTGCCAGAGCCGGGTCGGCACCTTGTGGCGGTAGACGGGCGGCGCATCGGCCATGGCCCGCATCCTAGCCGTAAGCGCGCCAAAAGAACACAAGGGTCGTCGCGCCGCTGACGAGCAGGGTCCAGGCCCGGACCGCGCCCGCGGGCAGCCGTTTGCCGAGATGCGCCCCCGCCCAGCCGCCGGCGATCGCGCCCGCGAGCATCGGCAGGCACGCCCGCCAGTCCACCAGGCCGGCGGCCACGAACACGCACGCCGCCGCCGCATTCGCGACCGCCAGCATCAACGTGCGCGGCGCGAACAGCTCCCGCGGGGAATGGCCGGCGAGGAGGCCGTAGGTCGCGGTCGTCATCAACCCGACGCCGCCGCCGAAATAGCCGCCATAGACGCCGAGCAGCGCCTGCGCCGCGATCAGGGTGCGCGAGCCGATCGCGACGCGCCTCTTCAGCCATTCGGATGCGCGCGGTCCGAAGGCGAGCACGACGAAGGCGTAGAGCACCAGCCAAGGGATGATGAGGTCGAAGGTGCGCGTCGGCGTCCAGACGAGCAGCAGGCTGCCGAGGAGCGCCGCGGCGAAGGTCACGCCCGCGAGCAACCGCCAGGACAACCCGCCGACCGGCCCCAGTTCGTCCCGGAACGCCCAGGCGCTCGTCGCGGCGCCCGGCAGCAGCGCGACGTTCGACGTCGCGTTGGCGAGGTTGGCCGGCAGCCCCACGGCCAGCAGCGCGGGCAGGGTGGCGAAGGTGCCGCCGCCCGCCAGCGCGTTCATCGCCCCGCCGACAAAGCCGGCCGCGGCGGCGAGAAGAAAGCTGGCCGGGTCCACATGGGCCGCCTTGCCCGGGCGAACGCGACGTGTCGATCCAGGTCGGAATGCCCGAGTGGCGGGGTCTGACTGCCGATCGGAGGCATTGCTCCTGGGTGAGCCGTTTCCGGTGGCCTAGCGGCCGAGGCCGAGCACCAGCCGTCCGCCGACCATGTCGATGCCGGGATTCTGACGGGAAAAGAGGCGCGCGTGGCTATAATGCTCCCAGGCCGCCTCTACCGCGACGCGGGGCGACAGGCGGACGCCGATCGAGAAACTGGGGTTGAACAGGACGGGCGAGCCGAAGGCGGTACGGTTCGCGTAGATCTCGTACAGCCGCGCCCGCTCGGCCGGGGTCAGGCCCGGAGCGAAGGGGTCGACCTCGTTCAGCCGGCCGTTGTGGACGGCGAGGCCGATGCCGATCTGGCCGTAGAGGCGGCCGCCCAGCACATGCTGTCGCCACTCCGCGCCAATCGCGGCGAAGCTGGTGCGCCCGCCCGTGTTGACCTGCAGCTTGGCGGCGAGGCGCGGCTTCAGCGCCACGGCGAGCGGGCGGCTGCGCCAGAGCAGTTGCACGTCGGCGGTGCCGCCCTCTTCGGTTCCGGCGTAGAAGGTGCCGGGCGGCGGCGCGCCCTTGGGGAAGTTCACGCCGTGGTCGAGCACGCCCGCAGCCGCTTCGGCCCGCGGAGCCGCAAGCTGCGCGCTCGCCGGCGCGGCTGCGGCAAGCGCCGCACCCAGCAACATCATCTTCATCTGATACCCCCCGTTCGCGCCTGACCTGCGGAGCGCGGCCGATCCTGTCAAGCGGCTGAATTCACGCGCGTTCGACAGTGACAGGCCGCGACGGCACGAACAGCTTGCCGCGCGCATAGCCGATGGTGGCGAACATCAGCGCGAAGGCGAGCGGCACGTCGAGAAAGGTCGTGTAGAGGAGCCAGACATCGGTCGAGGCGAGCTTGGCGACCGCATAGTTCAGCCCTGCGGTGACGAGACCCGTCACGCCAAGGCCGATGCCAAAGCGGCCCGCGTCCATGTCGTCATAGGGCATGTAGCGGACCAGCTTGCCCGCGAGCCGCCGACCGCCCATCAGTCCGTCGGCAAGGAACAAGGCGGCGACGGCCGAGCCGATCACCGTCCCGCGCAGCTTGACGATCTCCGGATCCTGGAACCACCAGGCGAAGCCCGCGCCCGCGAGCGACACCGCGATCCCGAACAGGGCGAGGCCGCCGGTGAAGTCGAGCTTGGTCGCGAGCTGCGCGAGGTAGAGCGCCACGCCGACCCCGGCCATGATAATCGCGGCCTCGGTCAGGCCGATGGTCTTGGCGAGCACGAAGAACAGAAGGCTGCAGCCGATGTCGACCGCGATGGGCAGGCGGTTGCGGCGCCACTTCTCGGCGTCGTAGGAGGAGTTGACCGTCTGATCCACGTACTTCTCGGGATAGGCGACCTTGCGGCCGGGATGCGTCTCGTGGACCACCCGCCCGTCCCGCCGCGCCACCGCGCCCGCCGCCCAGAGGCCGACCAAGCCAGCCTCGACATCGGTGCCGTCGGGCAGCCGGTGATGGTGATTGCGGATCGCATCCGGTCCCATCAGCGGGGTCCTGTCGCCGGAGAGGCGGACCCCGTCCGACCAGATCTCGGTCGCGAAGCCGTCGGTGCGGGTTACCGCCCGCAGCTCATAGCTACGGCCGCCCTCGACCCACCGCTTCTTGGGATACCACCACCAGGTCAGCGCCATCTGTTCCCCTCGCCTTCTTGCGCGAGGGGTGAAGTAGCTTGTCTTCCCTGGCGCCGCCAGCTTCGCCGCAGCCGGATGTGCAACCGGCCTAGGTGTTCGCTAGGGGAAAAGCCGGTTTCATCATGGCTCGCACCCAAGTTCGATCGGCACGCGACGGTTCGGCCCTAGATATAGCCAATAGATGGCCCGATCATTGACCTTTAAGGCGAGTATCGCCTGCTCCTTTCGCCTCTTCCGATTACCCTAGCGCCGCCAGCTTCGCCTCTGCCTGCCGATCGAGTTCGGCCCGGCTCTTCTTCTCCGCCGCGGTCTTGAGCTGGCCGCAGGCGGCGTCGATGTCGCGGCCGCGCGGCGTGCGGGTGGGGGCGCTGATGCCGGCCTCGAAAATGATGTTGCTGAACGCGCGGATGCGCTCCGGGCTGGAGCATTCATAGGGCGCGCCGGGCCAGGGGTTGAAGGGGATGAGGTTGACCTTGGCCGGCAGGCGATACTGGCGGATCAGCCGGACGAGCTCGCGCGCGTCGGCGTCCGAGTCGTTCTTGTCCTTCAGCATCACATATTCGAACGTGATCCGCCGCGCGTTGTTGGCGCCCGGGTAATCGGCGCAGGCCTGGAGCAGCTCCTCGATCCCGTATTTGCGGTTCAGGGGCACGATCTCGTCGCGCACCTCCTTCGTCACCGCGTGGAGCGATACGGCGAGGTTGACCCCGATCTCCTCCCCCGCACGCGCCATCATGGGCACGACGCCCGACGTGGAGAGCGTGATGCGGCGCTTCGACAAAGCAAGGCCGTCGCCGTCCATCACGATCCGGAGCGCGTCGCGGACGGAGTCGAAATTATAGAGCGGCTCGCCCATGCCCATCATCACGATGTTGGTGAGCATCCGCCCTTCGGGCTGGGACGGCCATTCGCCCAACGCGTCGCGCGCGAGCATGACCTGGCCGACGATCTCGCCCGCGGTCAGGTTGCGAACGAGGCGCATCGTGCCGGTGTGGCAGAAGCGGCAGTTGAGCGTGCAGCCGACCTGGCTCGACACGCACAGCGTCCCCCGATCGGCGTCGGGGATGAACACCATCTCGTAATCCTGCGCGTCCGGCGATCGCAGGAGCCACTTGCGCGTACCATCGGTCGAGACCTGCGCCTCCACCACCTCGGGCCGCGAAATGGCGAAGCGCTCGGCCAGCCAGGGCTGCTGCGCCTTGGCGATGTCGGTCATCTGGGCGAAGTCGGTGACGCCGCGATTGTAGATCCAGTGCCAGATCTGCTTTGCGCGCAGCTTCGCCTGCTTCGGCTCCAGCCCCGCCGCGGCGAGCGCCTCGCGCATCGCGTCGCGCGACAAGCCGATCAGCTCGACGCGACCGTCCGCGCGCGGCGCGAGTGCGCGCGCCACGGGCACAGGGTCGATATGCCCGGGGATGGGCATAGGTCCGACGTGCCCGCTAGCGGGCAAGGGGGCGGCCGAAGCTGTCAGCATGGCCGCCCATATAGCCCGGACGATGCGATTCCGCCAGTCAGGCGGCGGCGAGCGTCCGCCGTCGCGACCGCAACGCGCCGCCGACCCCGGCGAAACCGGCGATCATCATGGCCCAGGTCGCGGGCTCCGGTACCGCGGTCAGGTTGGCGCGGAGCTCGCCGGCCGGGAAGCTCGAGGAATGCAGGTTGAAATAGGCCTGGCCGGCGAAGAGGCCGTTGAGGAGCGCGGTGCGCGCGCCCGTGGCTGTCCCGCCATTGGCGCTGACGAAGCCTGCATTGAAGCTGCTGCTTGAGGTGAGATCGAGCGTAATGCTGAAAGAGCCCGCGCGCACGCCTGTGGGGAAGCCGGGGAAGCTCGGCGTGGGGGTGGCGACGCCGGCGTTGGCGGTCGGCGGCGCGCAGCAGTGAATGTGCGCCACCGTCGTGTTGCCAACGAGGTTGGCGAACTCGGTTTCGACGACCAGCGTGTTCGCCACATCGTCATAGGTCACGCGGGCGAAGCCGATGCCGGGGCTGACCACCGGCGTGGCCGCGACTTCATTCGCGGCCGACAGCTGGCCGTAGAAGACGAAGGTCGCAGCCTCAGCCGGCTGCGCCCAGGCGAGCGGCAGCGCGAGCGCCGCCAGGACCTTGGTTCGGTGCAACATGGGCATCTCCTGCTCGATAGCCCCCGGCGGGAATGTAGCACCGGCCCGGGCCTTTTCCTAATCTCGGACCCGACAGCCGCTAACCCATTGAGATGCCGCTAGCGCCGCGGCACGCCGGTCGTGACGCGGGCGAATCGCTTGCCGGCCCGCGATTCGCGCCGGCATGACGTCACGCCGTCACAGCGCCTGCGCCGCCGCCCAGCCGCTCGCCCAGGCCCATTGGAAATTGTAGCCGCCCAGCCACCCCGTCACGTCCACCGCCTCGCCGATCACGTGCAGGCCGGGCAGGTGCTTCGCCGACAGGTCGCGCTGCGACAGGCCGTCCGTGGCCACGCCGCCGACGGTGACCTCCGCCTTGGCGAAGCCCTCGCTGCCGTTCGGGGTGAACGCCCAGTCGCCCAGCCGCGCCTCCCATCCGGCGAGCGCGGCGTCGCGCGTGTCGGCGAGCAGACCCTCGGCCCCGAGCTGGCCGCTGAGCGCGGCCGCCAGCCGGTCGGGCAGCGCATCGGCGAGCAGTCGGCGCAGGGTCGCGCGTGGCGAGGCGCGCTTGGCTTCGCGCAGCCAGCCGGCGGTGCGGCCGGGCAGGAAGTCGATCCGCACATCCTCGCCCCGCCGCCAATAGGAGGACACCTGGAGGATGGCCGGCCCCGACAAGCCGCGATGGGTAAAGAGCGCAGCCTCGGCGAAGCTGGCGGGCCCGCAGCGCGCGACCACGGGCGTCGCAACGCCCGACAGCTCGCGGAACAGCGTCTGGTCGGGCGGCAGCGTCAGCGGCACGAGCGCGGGGCGGGGCTCCACCACCTTCAACCCGAAGCGGCGGGCGAGGTCGTAGGCGAAACCTGTCGCGCCGAGCTTGGGGATGGACGGCCCGCCGGTCGCGATCACCAGGCGCGGCGCTTCGAACGCGCCAGTGTCGGTGATCACCCGGAACCGGGCGTCGGCGTGCGCCACGTCGCGGATCGACGCGCCGAGCCGGAGCGTCACCGCCCCCGCGTCGCACTCATCGAGCAGCATGCGGACGATCTGCCTGGCCGAGCCGTCGCAGAAGAGCTGGCCCAGCGTCTTCTCGTGCCAGGCGATCCGGTGCTTCTCGACCAGCGCCAGGAAGTCCTGCGCCGTGTAGCGGGCGAGCGCCGAACGCGCGAAATGCGCGTTCGCACTGAGGTAGCGGTCGGGCGCGGCGTGGAGGTTGGTGAAGTTGCAACGCCCGCCGCCCGAGATGAGGATCTTGCGGCCCGGCTCGGGCGCATGGTCGAGGACCAGCACGCGCCGCCCGCGCTGGCCCGCGACGGCGGCGCACATCAGCCCGGCGCCGCCCGCGCCGAGCACGATCGCATCGTAACCGTCGATCATCGCCGGAGGCAGGAGAGGGCCGCCGCGTCGATCGCCGTCGCGGCGCCGGCGAGCGGGTAGGCGTCGGCAAAGGGGCGGCCGGTCGCCGCCACCGCCTCCACGCTCATCGCGCGCGCGCCGCGCATGGCGGCAACGATGGCGCGGTCGCTCGGCGCGTCCGCCGCCCAGGCGTCGCGCGCGGTCCCGACGAGCTGGAAGCGGCGCTCGCCGATCGTGAGCGTGATCGGCGCGGCGCCGTTCCGTGGCCGGCTGAGGCGGAGGTGCAGCGAGTTGCGCAGACCCTGGCCGGGCCAGGTCGCGACCGACGCCGTTCCCCGAACCCGCTGCCCCACGGAGCGGGCGATGGCGTAACAGCGGGGCGGCGAGGCGTCGCGGAACGCGCCCCAGCGCTGCCACACCCCGATCGTGTCGCGCGCGGCCGGGGGCGCGGCCGCGGTCAATGCCAGCGCCAATGCCAGCCTCACGCGGGGGCGTGACCCTGGCCCAGATGGGGCACGCTCTCCCGCCCGCCCTCGATCAAGACGACCGAGCCCTGCGGCAGGCCGGGGGCGATCGGCGCGGCGAACTCGGGATGCACGTCCGCGCCGGTCATGAGTCCGCGCAGCACCCGGCTGGAGATGCCGTGCATGATGACCAGCCGATCGTCCGCATCCTGATCGGTGTCGGCCAGCCAGCCGCCCACCCGACGCGCGATCGCGTCATAGCGCTCGCCGTCGGGGGCGGGCCGCAGCAGGCCCTCGGGCGTGATGACCGGCCCGACCTCACCCACGACGTCCGCGTAGTAGCGGCCTCCCCAAGCGCCCATGCCGATCTCGGTCAGCCGCTCGTCGATGCGGGCGGCGTGCCAGTCGAGCTCCAGATGCTCGGCGATGATCGCCAACGTCTGCAGCGCGCGTCCGGCCGGCGAGGACCACAGGGTCAGCGCAGGCGCTGGCCCGAGCACGACGCGTAACGCCATCCCCATCTCGTCCGCCTGCTCGAATCCGGCGCGCGTCAGCGGCGTGTGCGGATGGTCGCCCTGGAGCCGTCGAGCGGCGTTGAACACCGTCTCCCCATGGCGGGCGATGAAGTCGCGCCCGCGCCGGGCCGTCTGGGGCTTGGTCTCCATCCGCGCCGTTTCAACCCCGTGTGGCGGAAATGCAACGCTTTTCGCCGTTTAGCTGAGGTTCATGCAACGGAAGTCGCTTCGATACGCTTGGCCGGACCTTCCCCGCGGATTGGCGGGGAGCAAACATATCGGAGTGCATCATGCGTAACTATGTTCTGGCCGCTTTCCTGGCCTCTGCCTGCTTCGTCGCGCCTGCGGCGGCGCAGGAAACCAATCCCGTCTTCACCGGCCCGCGGATCGCGGTGCTGGGCGGCTATGACGCGATCAAGCCGGGCAGCAGCGCCGATTCCGAACTGGACGGCGACGACCAGACGGTGGACGGGTTCCTGTACGGCGGCGAGATCGGCTACGACTTCTCGGCCGGCGGGGCGGTGATCGGCATCGAGGGCGAGATCAGCGATTCGACCGGCCGCGTGAACGTCGCCTCGACCGACCCCGACTTCTTCGGCTTCGGCCGGGTGTCGACCGCCCGCGACCTGTATGTCGGCGCCCGCGCCGGCTTCCTCGCGAGCCCGCGCACGCTGATCTACGCCAAGGGTGGTTACACCAACGCCAAGCTGAACGTGGTTGCGGTGGACGGCGCCACTCGCCAGGACGCGAACTTCAAGCTCGACGGCTATCGCGTCGGCGCGGGCGTCGAGCACGCGATGGGCAGCTTCTTCCTGCCGAACGCCTTCGTGAAGCTGGAGTATCGCTACTCCAATTACGGCGATGCGCGCGCCCGCCTGCCCGGCTTCGGCACGACGGAGAGCTTCGACATCGATACCGACCGGCATCAGGTCGTGGCCGGCGTGGGGATTCGGTTCTAGGTGCGAGCGGCCTGTGGCGGCGCAAGCCGCCGCAGGACTCGCTGCGGCGGGCGGCGGGGCGGCGAGCCGCCCCGTCTGACGGCGCGGCGGCCTCCAGCTTTCCACAACGGCGAGGGCCGGGGCGCTTGCTCCGGCCCTTCGTCTTTGGCTAGGCTTTCCGGCGTGCCCCGCCAGACTCGCAGGGCGGGGGAAGGCGTGAGGTAATGAAGGCGACGATCGAACGCGCGACGCTGCTCAAGGGCTTGAGCCACGTCCAATCGGTGGTGGAGCGCAGGAACACCATTCCCATCCTGTCGAACGTGCTGCTGGAAGCGACCGCCGAGGGCGCGCTCAGGCTGATGGCGACCGACCTCGACCTGCAGATCAACGAGCAGGTGCCCGCCGCGGTCGATCAGCCGGGCGCGACGACCGTATCCGCGCACACGCTGTTCGACATCGCCCGCAAGCTGCCGGAGGGCAGCCAGGTCTCGCTTCATGCCGCCGAGGGGCGGATGGCGATCCGCGCCGGACGCTACAATTCGTCGCTGCCGACGCTGCCGCGCGACGACTTCCCGGTGATCGCCGAGGGCGAGCTGCCGACCCGCTTCGAGCTGCCGGCGGAGAGCCTGACGCAGATCATCGACAAGGCGCGCTTTGCGATCTCCACCGAGGAGACGCGCTATTACCTGAACGGCATCTTCCTCCATGCGAGCGAGGAGGGCGGCCGCGCGGTGCTGAAGGCCGCGGCGACCGACGGGCATCGGCTCGCCCGCGTCACCGTGCCGCTGCCCGACGGCGCGGGCGGCATGCCGGACGTGATCGTGCCGCGCAAATGCGTGGCCGAGCTGCGCAAGCTGCTGGACGAGGTGGACGGCTCGGTCGGCGTGTCGCTGTCCGGCTCCAAGATCCGCTTCGATCTCGGCCAGGCGATCCTGACCTCCAAGCTGATCGACGGCACCTTCCCCGACTATTCGCGCGTCATCCCGACGGGCAACGACAAGATCCTGAAGATCGATCCGGGCAGCTTCATGGAGGGCGTCGACCGCGTCGCCACCATCGCGACCGAGAAGACCCGCGCGGTGAAGATGGCGCTGGACCGCGACAAGATCACCCTGTCGGTCACCAGCCCGGAGAACGGGACGGCGGCCGAAGAGGTGCCGGGCGACTATGCCGCCCAGCCGTTCGAGATCGGCTTCAACTCGCGTTACCTGCTCGACATCCTCGGCCAGATCGACGGCGACACGGTGGAGGTCCACCTGGCCGACGCCGCCGCGCCGACCCTGATCCGGGAGAACGACAAGGCGCCGGCGCTGTATGTGCTCATGCCGATGCGGGTGTGACGCGAGGCTGCGGGCGGGCGAGAGTGCAGGACGTGCTCCGATCCAGTTCGGGGCGGAGTTTCGGAGGTGCACGACGGTGCGTCTCGCACCTTCCCGGCCGCGGTGATATGTTGCGGCGATGAATGAGATGTCGCGCGTCCTCGCGCCTCCGGCCGTAAGCTACAAGGCGCGGTTCACCACCGCCGAGTTCCAGCACATGTGCAAGGTCGGCGCATTCGGCGACATGAAGGTCGAGCTCATCGACGGGGAGATCGAGCGCTTGAACCTGCCGAAGAATGACCATGCCAGGCTGCAATCTCAGATCATGTTCGAACTCCTGCGCGTGATGGGCCGTGAAGCTCTAGATCGCGTGCGGGGGGAAGTCGGCATCGACCTTGGCAACGATACGGTGCTCGGTGGCGACGCCACCCTTTTTCGGCACGCCGTGGCAGATCCCGATTGGCTCCGGCCGGAGCACATTCTGCTGGTTGTGGAGGTTTCCGTCACAACGCTTGGACGTGATCTGGAGATGAAGCTGCCCCGTTATGCAGCGGCGGGCATTCCGCACTACTGGGTGATCGACGCGAAGCGGTCATTAGTTCACGCCCATTCGGACCCCGTCGAGCGCGATTACAAGAAGGTGCTGACCGTCCGCTTCGGCGAGCCGCTCGCTGTGCCCGGGACTGACGCCACGATCATCCTCTCGTGAGTTCGCCCACTCCGGTCGGCCGTACGGCTTTCCTGCTCGGCTATGCGGGGCTGCTGCCGCAGGCGGCGGCGGTGCTGTTGATCGCGGTGCACCCGCCCGGGGCCTACTCGCTGCCGCTCGCGGTGGCGTATATCTACGCGTCGCTGATCCTGAGCTTCCTGGGCGGCATCTGGTGGGGGTGCGCGATGCGGCGGACCGAGGGGCAGGGTGGGCTGGCTGCGCTGGCCGTGCTGCCGTCGCTCGCCCCGCTCGCCGTCCTGCCGCTCGCGACACGGGCATGGAGCTGGGGGCTAATGCTGCTGGGGACGGCGATCCTGGCGACCCTGCTGGTCGACCGTCATCTTGTACGGACCGGCGACGCTCCGTCGAACTGGCTGCGGCTCCGCGCGCCGCTGTCGCTCGGGCTGGGCGGGCTGACGATCCTGGCGGGCCTGCTGACCCGGTAGATCAGTGCATTAGTCCGCGCGGATCGAGGTCGCGGGCTGCGGTCCAGTTCGGGTCGTCCCAGGCGCGGACCTCGAACGGATAGGTCGGGCAGCCCGTCAGCGCATCCTGTAGCTCGGTCACAAAGGCGTCCGCAGCGGCAGCGTACCACAGCCATTCGCGGCCATCGCCGCTAGTCCGCACCGCGATCAGCCGTCCCCAGCCGCCCTGCTCGGCCGCGGCGTAGACGGCGTTCTCGAAGGCGATCATCTCTTCGAGGACCGCATCCTCCTCCGCCTCGGACGCGATGTCGCCCCAGCTCCAGCTGATCCAGATCGCGACCGGCAGGCGCGACCGCTCCGCCGGATCGGGCAGGCGAACGCGCGAGCGGAGCATGAACTCCCCGTCGTCGTCCTCCAGCGCGGCAAGCCGCCAGCCCCCTTCGAGGCCGCCGTCGGTCACGCGGCCTGCTTCAGCTCCAGCCGGTCCCAAATCTCGCTGAGCGCCTCGGTCAACTCGCGCAGCATCGCCTCGTCGTGCGCCGGCCCCGGCGTGAAGCGCAGCCGCTCGGTGCCACGCGGCACGGTCGGGTAATTGATGGGCTGGACGTAGATGCCGTACTCGGCGAGCAGGATGTCGCTGATCCGCTTGGCCTTGACCGGATCGCCCACCATGACCGGCACGATATGGGTCTCGCCCGGCATGACGGGCAGCCCGGCGCGCGTCAGCATCGCCTTCAGCCGCGCGGCGGCGGCCTGCTGCGCCTCGCGCTCGACCGACGACGCCTTCAGGTGGCGCACGCTCGCGAGCACGCCGGCGACCAGTACGGGCGAGAGCGAGGTCGTGAAGATGAAGCCGGGCGCATAGGAGCGGATCACGTCGACGATCGTGCGGTCGGCCGCGATATAGCCGCCCATGACGCCAAACGCCTTGCCCAGCGTCCCCTCGATCACCGTGACCCGGCCCGCCACCCCGTCGCGCTCGGTGATGCCGCCGCCGCGCGGGCCGTACATGCCGACCGCATGGACCTCGTCGCAATAGGTGAGCGCGTTGTAGCGTTCGGCGAGGTCGCAGATCGCGGCGATCGGCGCGACGTCGCCTTCCATCGAGTACACGCTCTCGAACGCGATCAGCTTGGGCGCGGCCGGATCGGCCTCGGCCAGCAGCGCTTCCAAGTGCGCGAGGTCGTTGTGCCGGAACACCCGCTTCTCGCAGCCGGCGTTGCGGATGCCGGCGATCATGGAGGCGTGGTTCAGCTCGTCGGAGAAGATGACGATGCCCGGCAGCACCTTGGCGAGCGTCGACAGCGTCGCCTCGTTCGACACATAGCCGCTGGTGAAGAGGAGCGCCGCCTCCTTGCCGTGCAGGTCGGCGAGCTCGGCCTCCAGGTCGACATGGTAATGCGTGTTGCCGCCGATGTTGCGCGTGCCGCCCGAGCCCGCGCCCACATCGTGCAGCGCCTCCTCCATCGCGGCGATGACCTTGGGATGCTGGCCCATGGCGAGGTAGTCGTTTGAGCACCAGACCGTGATCGGCTTGGGGCCGTTATGCCCGGCGAAGCAGCGCGCGTTGGGGAAGGCGCCCTTGTTGCGCAAGATGTCGATGAAGACGCGATAGCGCCCCTCCGCATGCAGACGATCGATCGCCTGATGGAAGGCGCGCGAATAGTCGACCGGCTGCGGAGGGACGACGGATATGGTCATGGGTGCCGGGCTTACTCGCAAGCGGTCCGAAACGCCAGTCATGTAGGGGTCGGGGCCGGCTGCCGCGCTAGGACCTTTTGTCCTATCCGTGCGCGGCTCCCGTCCCCCTCGAGAGCCGCGCACGTCGGCCGCCGCCCGTCAGGCGCGCGCCATCCCCGGCCGGCCGCGGCGCATCGCACCGCCGACCACCCCAAAGCCGAGGATCAGCGTCGCCCATTGTGCGGACGCGGAAGGAGACCGCTTCACCGTGACGATCTCCTACGCCTGGTTCTTCCCCCTTATTCGATACCGCCCACTGGTCGCGGGACTCGGCGGTGCCGGGGTGGCCGGCACCCATCGAATGGGCCTTCTGCGTCCTGTGCCTCCATCGCCTTTTGTCGCATGTCCCACCCCGGGACGGGCGGGCGCGCTTGCGCGGCCGGCGGCGTCCGGCGATTCTCCCGCGGCATGGAGCAGCCGGCCAAGTTCGCGCCCTTTTTTCAGCGCCTGATCGACGCGCCGGAGGCGGCGTTGGCGGCGATCCGGCGCGACCCCGACCAGTTCGAGGCCGCGCTGGTCAACGAGGAGCAGGGTCGCCTCAGTGCGGACGCCGCCATCCCCGCCTTCGCCGCACTGGGCGCGCTCTTGTTCGACCGGCAGGGCCGCCGCGTGCCGCTGGACGGGCCTTCCTGGCTGCCGCACGCGACGCGGTTCGAGGAGCTGGACGCGGAGCGGCGGGCGCGCAAGCCGGGCGCGCGGCTGTTTACGGTCGGCGACGAGGACGCGCGGCCCACGCTGGCGCTCTGGGCCCCGGTGGTCGAAACCGAAGGGTGGAACCTGCCGCGGACGCTGCGGCAGGTGCTGCCCGATCACCGCGACGGACGCCTGGTGCTGATCGCCGGCGGCGTGATCGGGGAAGGACCGATCGACGCGGCTGCGCGCGCCTATGGCCTGACCGATCTGGAGCGGCGCGTGGCGACCGCGGTGGTGCGCGGCGGGAGCGGTCGGGGCGCGGCGACCGCGACGGGGCTGTCCTATGCGACCGTGCGCGGCGCGCTGTCGAGCGCGGCGCGGCGGATGGGCGCGCCCAACCTGCCGGCGCTGGTCCGCGCGCTGGTCGCCGCCGCCTATGGCGTCCTGCCGGGTGAGGGCGACCCCGGCGCGATCCTGGCCGACATGCTGCCCCTCACCGCACGGCAGGGCCGCGTCGCGGCGCTCGTCGCCGAGGGGCTGTCCCGGCATGAGATCGCCGCCGCCACCGGACGCAGCGCCGCCACGGTCAAGAAGGAGCTGGAACAGATTTACGCGGTGCTCGGACTGGCGAGCGCGGCGGAGCTGGCGCGACTGGTCGTGGAGGTGCGCGCGCTGCGGCTGTTCGCGCGGTCCACCGACGGCGCAACCGGGTTCTTCGATCCCCAGGTCGAACCCACGCGCTTGACGCCTCGCGGCGACGGCACCGCCATCGCCTGGAGCGACTATGGTCCCAGCTCCGGCCGGCCCGTGCTGATCGTTCCTTCCAACTGGCAGACCCGGCCCGCACCCCGTCCTCTGGTGGCGGCGCTCCACGCAGCGGGATTCCGCCCCATCGCGATCGATCGACCGGGCATCGGCGGCACCGCGCCGCCACGGATGTGGGACGCCGATCCCTTCGCCCAGGCGATCGCCGACACGGCGACGATCCTGGACCAATTGGGCGTGGCGCGGGTCGCCGTGGTCGCGCGCGGCGGGGCCCAGTTCGTCGCGGCGCTCAAGGCCGGCATCCCCGATCGGATCGGCCCGGTCGTGCTGGTCTCGCCCACGCCTCAGACGAGCGAAGGCGGCAAGCGTCAGGGCATCATGGGGGTGATCAAGGAATCCTTCTATCGCAACCCGGCCACGATCCAGTTCTTCTTCCGCACCGTGTGCGCGCAGATGACGCTGAAGCGGCTGGAGTCGTTGCACCGCTCCATCGTCGCGGGCTCGCCGACGGACGAGGCGCTGATGAACGATCCGCAGTTCGTCCGCGACCGGTTCCGGGCGATCCGGCCGCTGGCGACCGGCAACATGGAGGGAGCCTTACGCGAGCAGAGCGTGATCTCCCGAGGCGGGCACGCGTTCGGCTCCATCGACGCGCGCGACTGGGCGGTGCTGCAGGGATTGGAGGACGTTTACAACAGCTTCGACGAAGTGGAGGCCTATTGGCAGCCGCTGCTGCCCGGCGCTCGGTTCGAAGCAGTGCCGGACGGCGGCCGCTTCATGACCTCCAGCCATCCGGACCTGATCGTCAGATCGCTGCTCGCGCTCGGGGCATAGCGCGGAGCGTGATGTCCACGGCGGATGCGGCCGGGACCGTACGCCCCGGCCGCGCCAACCTGCCGCCCCCCTTTTCAGCAGGCCCGCGGAACCGCCGGCGAGTCTAGAACCGATAGCCGAGCGAGAGCTGGAGGATGGGATACACCTTGTAGCCGCTGATATCCTCGTTGATGCTCTGACGCTCCGCCTCCAGGTCCTGCGTCAGCGTGCCGCAGCCGGCGGGGGGCGTCGCCCCTGCGCACACCCCGGTGATGGTCAGCGGCTGAATGCGTACGGACCCCTGGAACAGCGCTCCGGCCTCGATCCCGAAGAACACGCCCCGCGACAGACCGCCGCCGTATCCGAGGGTGAGCGAGGGGGCGACGCGGTTGATCTTCGTGCGCGCCGTCAGCGTGCCGATCTGCTGCGCGGTGTAGACGACGTCGTCGATCTCGAAATTGCTGCCGGCGTTTGGCTGGGCGGTGCCGCGGACTCGGTTGCCATTCACCCGCAACCCGCCCGACAGCCGAAAGCCGCCGCCAAACGGGAACAGGTCCAGCATCGCCCCGCCAGACGCGAGGCGCAAATTGGCGTCGTAATTGATGTCGTCCGACTCGATGTCGCGGCTGATCGACAGGAAAGTCAGGTTCCCGCGCACGCCGACATTTTCGGAGAAGCGGAACCCGAGTTCCGGTCCTATACCGAGCGTGCCGCCGGTCACGCCTATACGGAAGCGGCCCTCCTCCGCCTGTTGAGCGTGCGCCGATGTGGCAGGGACGGCAGCCAGACCGCAGACGGCGGCGAGTAGAGCGTATCTCATGTGCGATTCCCCTTTGTGGTGCGGGGATGATGCGGGGCGGCAGCGGGCGCCGCATCGGCCGTTCGGACTAGGCCGCTGGCCTATCGCGCCGGGCGCAGGCTGCTGCATAATCGGCGGTCATGCGATCCGCGCAGCAATTGATCCCGACTAGCCCTGCAAACGCCTGGGCTTCGTTCGCGCTGGTGTTGGTCGCCCTCGGCTCCGCCTGGGCCGGCTTCCGCGGACAGGTTCCGGCGACGAACTTCGCGCTTTGGAGTTTGCTGGCGCTGTTCGTCCTGGTTGCGATGGCGGCCAGCGTCTCTTCCTTTCAGTTCTCGTCGCCCGGGCTCCGCGCGCGAGAGCGGCTCTGGGCCGGCGTCGCGGAAGGCGTGAACTGGCTGGTCTGGGCGGCGGTGCAGGGCGTGATCTGGCTGCTGATGCCCTGGGGTGGCGTCGACCGGCAGCTGGTCACGCTGCTGTTCTGCACGGGGTACATGGCGGCCAACCTGGCCGCATCGCTCGACGCGCCACTGCGCTCACGTGCACGCATCCTAAGCGTCACGGCGTCTCTGGTTCTGGTCGCCGTGATCCATCGTCCACCTCTCTGGCCGATGATCGTGCTGTACCTGTTCGGGTTCGGGCTGTTCATGGCTATTCTCGCGACCGCGGCCGACCGCAGCATAGCCGCCCTGCGGCGCGCCCAAGCCGAGGCGGAGGCCGCCAGCGAAGCGCGAAGTGCGTTCATGGCCGCGGCAGGCCATGATCTCGGCCAGCCGCTGCAGGCCGCCAAGCTCTTCTTCGAGCAGGCCGTAAACGCCCCCGACCCGTCCCGGCGGGCCGTCGCGGTCAGCAACGCGCGCAGCGCGTTCGGGGCGATGGAAAGGTTGACCCGTCAGGTACTGGATCATCTTCGCATCGAGGCGGGCGCGGCGAGCGCATCCTCTGGCGCAGTCGAGTTACAGCCAGTGATCCGGCGCAACATCGACCAGTTTTCCGGCCTGGCGATACTTTGCGGCGTCGAGTTGAAAAGCGTGGCGACCAGCCTTTTTGCTACAGGGGACGCAGACCTTCTCGACCGTGCGCTTGGGAACCTTATCGACAACGCACTGCGTCATGCGCGCGCCGGGCGCGTCCTGGTGGGGGCATGCCGGCGCGGGGCGCATGTTCGGCTTTGGGTCGTGGATGACGGGCGCGGGCTGTCCGAGGCGGCGCTCGCCTCCTTGTTCCAGCCTTTTGCCATAACCAGGCGCACCGATCGAACGCGTGCAGGACTGGGCATCGGCTTGTCGTCCGCCCATGGATTGATGGACGCCATGAACGGGCGATGCGGGGTGGACCTTCGCTGGCTCCACGGCGCGGCCTTCTATCTTGAATTGCCAATGCATTCATAGCTATGCCGCCTCGAAAACGGGGGTCGCGTGCGAAGCTGTCTGGTTGCCGATGACCATGTTATGGTCCGTGCTGCGCTGGCCGGCTTCATCAGGCTCGCCTGGCCGGACGTGTTGGTCCGTACTGCATCGGATTACGCGCAGGCGGCCGAGGCCGCGCAGAGTGTCGATCTGATCCTGTGCGACCTCCTGATGCCCGACCTGCCGCCCTTGCAGGGGGTCGCCATGTTGCGCGAGGTGGCTCCCGCAATCCCGTTGATGGTCGTGACCGGGCAGGAAGACGACGATCTGCTGTTGGCCCTGTTCGACCTGGGGATAGCCGGCTTCGTGCCCAAGTCGGCGGATAGCAGTCTCCTGGAGGCGGCGATCCGGCTGGTGCTGGCTGGCGGGAGGTACCTGCCGCCCGAAGTGTTGCGGCTGGTCGGCCCCGCCGCGCGCGAGACGTCGGGGGCGGCGCACCTGAACGGCCTGACCGATCGACAGCGTGATGTGCTGTGGCTGATGAGCCAGGGGCGGTCGAACAAGGAGATCGCGCGCGTCCTGAATCTGTCGCCCGCGACTGTGAAGGCGCATGCGGCTGCGGTGTTCGGAACGCTGGGCGTCAGCAACCGTACGGAGGCCGCTTACCTCGCGCGCGCCACGGGCCTGGTTGCGCCTTAGTTGGATCATTCGCCCCTAAAGAGCGTGTATCTCCGACAAGCCGAAGCGGGCGAGAGCCGGTCGCAGCCGTTCCACCCCTTCGTCGACCCGGGTGAACACGGCCAGCCCCCCGCCCGTGTCAGGCCAGTGCTGACCGAAAGTTAGGGATTGGATGCGTCGGGCGATCCCGTGGCCGCCATCCACCATCGTCACGCCTGCCAACGCCACCGCCAATTCTGCGCTCAGCATTGGAAAGTGCGTGCAGGCGAGCACGAGGGTGTCGAGGCGCGGTTGCGCCGCCAGCGGAGCGACCGCCTCCGCGACCGCGGCCGCGCGTATCGCTTCGCCGCGCAGCTTCGCCTCCGCGAGTTCGACCAGCGCCGCGGAGCCGTGGCGGACCACGGTGCAGTCGGCGGCGAAGCGGGCCGTCAGGTCGTCCACATAGGGTTGGCGCACCGTCGCCTGCGTGCCCAGCACGCCGATGACGCGGGTCCGGCTCAGCGCGGCGGCGGGCTTGATCGCGGGGACGGTGCCGACCACCGGCAGGTCGAGCGCGGCGCGCACGGCAGGCAGGGCGATCGTCGACGCCGTGTTGCAGGCGATGACGACGAGCCTGGGCCGATACCGCTCCACCAGACGGCCGAGCAGCGCCGGCACGCGCGCGGCGATCTCCGCCTCGGAACGAGTGCCATAGGGAAAACCGGCGGAGTCGGCCGCGTAGACGATCGGCGCGGCGGGCAGCAGCGCGCGCGTCGGCTCGACGACGGAGAGGCCGCCGACGCCGGAGTCGAAGAAGAGCAGCGGACGCAGGTCGGCCATCCGGTCAGTTAGCCGGGCATGGCGCGCGCGCCAAACTTGACGCAGATCATCTAGCGGGCGGGCGCAACCGGCGTATAGTCCGGGCGCGAACAGGGGGATGCTTGTCGACCGAGATCATCTGGCTCGCGCCTGCGGCGGCGCTGCTGACCGGCTATCTGCTGGGCGCCATCCCGTTCGGGGTGCTGCTGACGCGCGCCGGTGGAGCAGGCGACCTGCGCCGGATCGGGTCGGGCAATATCGGGGCGACCAACGTGCTCCGGACCGGGCGCAAGGGGCTGGCGGCGGCGACGCTTCTGCTCGACGCGCTTAAGGGCGTGGCCGCGGTCCTTCTTGCCGAACAGCTCTGGCCCGGCACGGGGCCGCTTGCGGGTGCCGGCGCGTTCTTGGGCCATTGCTATCCGGTTTGGCTGCGGTTCCGCGGCGGCAAGGGCGTAGCGACGCTGATGGGCGTGGCGGTCGCGCTCAGCTGGCCCGTGGGGCTGGTCTATGCGGCGGTCTGGCTCGGGACGTTGGCGCTCCTGCGCATCTCGTCGCTCGCTGGCATCCTCGCGGCCCTGTCGGCACCGGTGGCGGCGGCGTTGTTCGATCGCTTCGATCTCGTCCTGCTGCTCTTGTCCCTCGCGCTGATCCTGCTCTGGCGGCATGGCGAGAATATCGGGCGGCTGCTGGACGGCACCGAGCCGCGGATCGGCAGCAGCGCGCGCGGGGACGGGTGAGCGCGGACCCCGGCGCGCGGCTGCGCCTGCTTCGCACGCCCGGCGTGGGGCCGGTCACCTGGCGGCAGCTGCTCGCCCGGTTCGGCGACGCGGCGGCCGCGATCGAGGCCTTGCCGCAGCTGGCCCGGCGAGGCGGCGGCGCGCCGCCACGCGTGCCGGACGCAGGCGTCGCCGAGCGCGAACTGGCCACCGTCGCCAGGGCAGGCGCGCGCCTCCTGTTCCTGGACGACCCCGATTACCCCGCGTTGCTGGCCGAGCTCGACAACGCGCCGCCTGCATTGACGGTGCGCGGTGACCTGGCGCTGCTGCGCCGACCGAGCGTCGCCATCGTCGGGGCGCGAAATGCGTCCGCGGCCGCCTGCCGCTTCGCGCGCCAGCTCGGTCACGACCTGGCCGATGCGGGCGCGACGGTCGTGTCGGGGCTGGCGCGCGGCATCGACACCGCCGCGCATGTCGGCAGCCTGCCGCACACGGTCGCCGTGATCGCCGGCGGGATCGACGTGGTGTTCCCGCCCGAGAATGCCGAGCTGCAGGCGCGGATCGGCGTGGAGGCGCTGCTCATCGCCGAGATGCCGCCGGGCACCGAACCGCGCGCGCGGCACTTCCCGTACCGCAATCGCATCATCGCCGGGCTGACGCAGGGAACCGTCGTGGTCGAGGCCGCGCCCAAGTCCGGCTCGCTGATCACGGCGCGGCTGGCGGCGGAGGCGGGACGCGAGGTGATGGCGGTGCCCGGTTCGCCGCTCGACCCGCGCGCACAGGGCTGCAATCTCCTTATCCGCGAGGGCGCGACGCTCGTCCAGTCGGCGGCCGACGTGCTGGAACAACTCCGCCCGATCGACCCTCGCGCGGTCCGCGCCCCCGCCACGCGCTTCGACCCGAGCCCGCCCGAGGACGCGAGCGATGCCGAGCGAACCGCAGTCACGGACCTGCTCGGCTCTGTGCCGGTCGCAGCCGATGAGTTGATCCGCCAATCGGGCCTATCCCCGGCCGTGGTGCAAACGGTGCTGCTCGAGCTGGAACTCGGCGGCAGGCTGGAGCGCCACGCCGGCGGGCGGGTAAGTCTGGTCTAGTCGAACAGGCGAGCGAGATCCTGTCCACGGAACGCGATGTGCAGGATCAGGACCTGTCTTTCTTCGACGGTGTAGAAGACGGTCGCGTTCCGCTTGATGCTGATGGATCGCGTGCCGGGACGGAGATCGTCTCGTGGCGTGCCGCGATGCGGCATGGTCGACAGCTTCTCACACTGCGCGTCGATCAGATCCAGATAGCGGTCAGCGACATCGATATCTGCGGCTTCAGCGAGATAACGCCATTTCTCCGCAAGTTCTTCTCTGGCTTCGGCACTGATGATGACCCCGTAGCCGGTCACGCGCCAGAGCTTCCGCCCGCTTTCAGCTTCGCAATCACGTCCTTCAACGGTATCGCCGACCCCGGATCGCGGCGCCAGCCCTCGTACGCCTTGTCGATTTTCGCCCTAAGCTCTTCGCCGGTACCCAGTTCCGGTCCGAGCCGATCGTGCGCCTCGAACTCCCGCAACGCGGCAAGCACCACGTCATTGAGGTCGGTGAAATCTCCGGTCGCGACCCAATCGCGCATGCGTTCGACCGTTTCGGCCGGCACGGCGATGGTCAGATGCTCGATCGCGCCCATGGTTGGAAACTAGGCCGGCGCCGCGCCGGACGCAACGCCGCTTGACGAGCGCCGCCCAGCCTTCCCACCCTCGCGCGTACACGTAAGGACGCCCCCACACCCCCATGCAGCTCGTCATCGTCGAATCGCCCGCGAAGGCGAAGACCATCGAGAAATATCTCGGACCCGATTACCGGGTGCTCGCCTCCTATGGCCATATTCGCGACCTGCCGCCCAAGGATGGGTCGGTGAAACCGGACGAGGGCTTCGCGATGGAGTGGGAGACCTATGCCGACAAGGCGAAGCAGCTCCGCGCCATCGCCGACGAGGCGAAGAAGGCCGACCGGCTGATCCTGGCGACCGACCCCGACCGCGAGGGCGAGGCGATCAGCTGGCACGTGCAGGAGGTGCTCCGCGGCCGCAAGGCGCTGCCCAAGGACGTGCAGCGCGTCACCTTCAACGCCATCACCAAGCCCGCCGTCACCCAGGCGATGCAGCAGCCGCGCGCGCTCGATACCGACCTGATCGACGCCTACCGGGCGCGACGCGCGCTCGATTACCTGGTCGGCTTCACGCTGTCGCCGGTGCTGTGGCGCAAGCTGCCGGGCGCCAAGTCGGCTGGTCGCGTGCAGTCGGTCGCCTTGCGCCTGATAGTCGAGCGCGAGCGCGAGATCGAGGCGTTCCGCGCCCAGGAATATTGGTCGGTCACCGCCACGCTGGAGCAGGACGGCACGCCCTTTGCCGCGCGGCTGGTGCAGTGGGACGGCCGGAAGCTCGACCGGCTCTCGATCGAGAACGAGGGCGACGCGCTCCTCGCCAAAGCCGCGGTCGAGCAGGGCCGCTTCGCGGTGCAGTCGGTCGAGACCAAGCCCGCCACGCGCAATCCGCCGCCGCCCTTCACCACCTCCACGCTGCAGCAGGAGGCCGCGCGCAAGCTCGGCTTCTCGGCCGACCATACGATGCGGATTGCGCAGCAGCTCTACGAGGACGGCGCGATCACCTATATGCGCACCGACGGCGTGCAGATGGACGGCTCGGCCATCTCGGCCGCCAGGCTGGCCGTCGCGAACCGGTACGACGCGAGCTACGTCCCCGACAAACCGCGCCAGTATCAGACCAAGGCCAAGAACGCGCAGGAAGCGCATGAGGCGATCCGGCCGACCGACTTCGCACGAGATCGCGTCGGTTCGGGCGACCATGCGCGGCTGTATGACCTCGTCTGGAAGCGCGCGCTCGCCAGCCAGATGGCGTCGGCGCGGCTGGAGCGCACCACGGTCGAACTCGCCGACGGCACCGGCCGGCATTTGCTGCGCGCGACCGGGCAGGTGGTGCTTTTCCCGGGCTATCTGGCGCTGTACGAAGAGGGCGCGGACGATGCCCAGGACGAGGACGCGCGCCGCTTGCCGCGCCTGCGCGAAGGCGATGCGCCAGCCAAGACGGGTGTGGCCGCCGAACAGCATTTCACTCAGCCGCCGCCGCGCTTCTCCGAAGCATCGCTGGTCAAGCGGATGGAGGAGCTGGGCATCGGTCGCCCGTCCACCTATGCCTCCATCATCAAGACGCTTAAGGATCGCGAGTACGTCCGGCTGGAGAAGAATCGCTTCTTCGCCGAGGAGAGCGGTCGGTTGGTGACGGCGTTCCTGGAGCGCTTCTTCCCGCGCTATGTCGGCTACGACTATACCGCCGAGCTGGAGGAGGAGCTGGACGACGTGTCCGGCGGCCGCGCCAAGTGGCAGGCGGTGCTGGACGCCTTCTGGCGCGACTTCCGCCCCCGGACCGCCGAGGTGATGGAGCAGCAGCCGAGCGCCATCACCGCCGAGCTCGATCAGTTCCTGGAGCCGTACCTCTTCCCCGCGCGCGCCGACGGGGCGGATCCGCGGCTCTGCCCCAACTGCGGGGCGGGGCGGCTGGCGCTCAGAGGCGGCAAGTTCGGCGCGTTCGTCGCGTGCTCCAACTATCCGGAATGCAAATACACCCGCCGCTTCGGCCAGGCGGGCGACGCGGCGGCGGAGGCGACCCCGGAACAGCTCGGCCAGGACCCGGAGACTGGTCTGCCGGTCGAGCGCAAGGCGGGGCGGTTCGGTCCCTATATCCAGCTGGGCGAAGGCAAGGACGCGAAGCGCGCATCGATCCCGAAGGACGTGGGCGAGCTGACGCTGGAGGTGGCGCTGAAGCTTTTGAGCCTGCCGCGCGTGATCGGGACGCATCCGGAGTCGGGGCAGGAGATCACGGCGTCCATCGGTCGCTATGGACCCTACTTGCTCCACGACGGCAAATATGCCCGCCTTCAATCGACCGCCGAGGTGTTCGAGACCGGCATGAACGCGGCCGTCGTCAAGCTGGCCGAAGCGGCGGCGGGCGGTGGACGGCCGCAGCGGGGCGCCGCGCGGGCGGCTCTGAAAGAGCTGGGCGAGCACCCGCGCACTGGCGCGGCCGTCAAGCTGATGGAGGGGCGTTATGGCCCCTATGTGACCGACGGTACCACCAACGCGACGCTGCCCAAGACGGTCGCGCCCGAGGCGCTGACGCTGGAGGAGGCGGCGCAGCTCCTCGACGCACGCGCGGCGGCGGCTCCGGCCAAGGGCAAGCGCAAGGCGCCGGCCAAGAAGGCCGCGGCGAAGAAGCCGGCGGCGAAGAAGGCCAAGTCAAGCAAGTGACGATGTATCCTTGACACCGACCGATCGGCTCGCGAACGGGGCCGCTCTGGACCCACGTCAGAGGACATCGACACTTGGCAGGCCTGTCGCTCACCGCCCTCCTGCTCGCCGCCACGCCCGTCGCAGCGTCCGATCCGGTCGCGGCTGAGCCCCAGGTTGCGCCGACCGCCGCGCCGACGGGACCGCAGGTGGACGACCCCGCGAAGCTGGCCGCGCAACGGGCGGCTATGCAGCAGATGGCGGTGCTCGGGCGGCTGAACCCGTTCGCCGACCGGATCCTGTTCGGACCGGGCGCGGTGATCGCGCCGGATTACCCGGGTTCGATCGGGTATCGCATCCTGCCCATTCCCGCCGCCGACGTGCGGCTCGGGCGTTTCTACTTCAACGGGCGCGACGGGGCGGGGTTCGATCTCCTGCCGCTGAAGCCGAACGCGGTGCGCGTCGGCGTCGGCCTGTTCTTCCGGCCGGACCGCGTCACCAGCTTCGATCCCGTGCGGCTGCGCGGGCTGGACGAGATCCCCTTCGCGCCACAGGTCCGCGCCTTCGTGCGCAAGTCGACGCTGAAATGGGACTTCGGCGTCGCCGCGCAGCGCGATCTCGGGGCGACCAACGGGCTCACCGTCGACCTGTCCGCGTCGCGTCGCTTTCTGGTCGGCGGCGGCTTCCTCTCGATCGGCCCGACCCTTAGCTTCGCCGACGCCAATTTCGCGCGTGGCTTTTTCGGGGTGAGCCCGATCGAGGCGGCGCGTGGGAGCCGGGCGGCGTACCGGCCGGACGCGGGACCGTACGAGGTCTCGCTGGGCGGGGCGTTCGTGAAGCCGCTCGGGCGCAAATGGGTCGCCAATGCGGCCGTGGGGCTGGGTCATCTGATCGGCGACGCGGCGGACAGTCCGGTGGTCGGGCGGAAGCTTGCGCCGCGCGGCGCGTTCGGGATCGCTTACCGGTTCAAGTGACCCGCGACGGAATCGCGATCGGGCGGGTGGAGGAGGCCGACCTGCCCGCGCTCCACGCGCTCATCGAGCGCGCCTACCGCGGCGACACGGCGCGCGCGGGCTGGACGCACGAGGCGGACCTGCTGGGCGGCCAACGGACCGATCCGGAGGCGCTGGCGGCGATGTTGGCCGATCCCGGGCAGCGGCTGCTCGGGGCGCGAGGCGCGGCGGGACTGGTCGGCTGCGTCGCGCTGACCCGGGTGGCGCCGGACCGCTGCTATCTGGGCCTTCTGACGGTCGAGCCGACGCTGCAGGCGGCCGGACTGGGCCGCCGCTTGCTGGCCGAGGCGGAGGCCGAAGCGCGGCGCTGGGGTGCGACCGTCGTCGAAATGACGGTCATCGCGCGGCGTGCGGAGCTCGTCGCCTGGTATGAGCGGCGCGGATATGGCCCGACGGGCGAGCGCCGGCCGTTTCCGATGGAGGATCCCCGCTTCGGCCTGCCGAAGACGGACGACCTGGAGTTCTTGGTGCTGGAGAAGGCGCTCTAGGCCGCGCGCCGCTGGGTCGAGGCAAGCCAGGCCCGCGCCGCCGCTTGCGCCGTCGCGATCTCGCGGGCGGTCATGTCCTCGGCGATCTCCGCGCGGCTCGCCTGCGCCACCTTGGAGCCGGACACGGCCGCGAGGTTGAACCACTTGTGCGCCTCGATCAGGTCGATCGCGACCCCGGCGGTGCCCGTCGAATAGCAGACGCCCAGATCATACAACGCGGAGACTTCCCCCCGCGCGGCGTCCGCCAGCCGGCTTTCGAGCAGGAATTGCGCGCTCTTGCTGCTGTTGCCCATGTCCACCCCCTTTTGCCCTTTGTCGGGGCGAGCTTGGGCCGATTCGCGTCACCAAATGGTTAACGGCGTGGTGAGCATTTCTTGTGCTCCCGCGCAGGCGGGAGCCTAAGGGCCGCAAGGCCTTCCGCCTATAACTCTGTGCTCCCGCTTTCGCGGGAGCACAAAGCTGCTCAAACGGGGATGTTGTCGATCAGCCGCGTCCCGCCGAGCCTGGCGGCCGCCAGCAGCCGGCGAGGCCGCCCGGCGACCGGTACCTCCAGCGTCTCCGCATCGGCCAGCGCGAGGTAATCGATCGCGAAACCCGCCGCCTCGACCGCCGCGCGCGCGCCCGCCAGCGCCGCGTCTGCGTTCTCGCCCGCCCCGATCCGGCGCGCGGCCTCCGCCATCGCGCGGGGCAGGGCGACTGCCCGCGCGCGCTCGTCCGGGCTGAGGTACGCGTTGCGCGACGATAGGGCGAGGCCGTCCGCGTCGCGCTCGGTCGGCACGCCGACGATCTCGACGCCCAGGTCCAGGTCGGCGGCCATGCGGCGGACGACCTGCAACTGCTGCCAATCCTTCTCGCCGAAAAAGGCGAGGTCGGGGCGGACCTGGTTGAAAAGCTTGGCCACGACGGTCGCGACGCCATCGAAATGGCCCGGGCGTGCGGCCCCGTCGAAGGGCGCGCTTACACCCGCCACGCTGACGTTGGTGGCGAAGCCGGCCGGATACATCGCTTCCACGCTCGGCAGCCAGAGCAGGTCGCAGTTCGCCTCGGCCAGCATCACCGCGTCCGCCGCTTCTTGGCGCGGATAGCGGGACAGGTCCTCGCTCGGTCCGAACTGCTTGGGGTTGACGAAGATCGAGGCGACCACCCGCGCCCCCGCCCGCCGCGCGGCGGCGATCAGCGCCATGTGCCCGGCGTGGAGCGCCCCCATGGTCGGCACCAGCGCGACCGTTTCGCCGTCCGCGCGATACTTGGCGACGGCGGCGCGCAGCACGGACACGCTCCTGATCGTCTGCACGACGCTGAACCCCCTCGAACAATCGAACGGCGGTCCCTATGGATGCGCCCAACCGAACGAACAAGGATCACGCCGTGCCCAGCGGGCCCGACAACACCCACGTTATCGTCTTCGCCAACGAGAAGGGCGGCACCGGCAAGTCCACGACCGCGGTGCATGTCGCGATCGCGCTCGCAGCCAAGGGCGCGCGGGTCGCGTGCTTGGATCTCGACCACCGCCAGCGGACGGTGGGTCGCTACCTCGACAACCGAGCCGCGACCATCAAGCGCACGGGCGCGGACCTGCCCATGCCGGTCCACGCCACGCACACGGCGCAGACGGACGATGCGTTCGAGGAGCTGTGGATGCGGCTGAGCACCGGCGCGGATTATCTGGTGGTGGACACGCCCGGCCGCGATGACCCGTTCGCGCGCACCGCGGCGGCGCTGTCGGACACGCTGGTCACGCCGATGAACGACAGCTTCGTCGACTTCGACCTGATCGGGCAGGTGGATCCGGAGACCTACAAGGTCACGCGCCCATCCTTCTATTCCGAGCTCATCTGGGACGCCCGCAAGCAGCGCGCCCGCGCCGACGGCACGACGATCGACTGGGTGGTGCTGAGGAACCGCCTGCAGCACATCGAGGCGCGCAACATGCGCCGGGTGCAGGACGCGCTAACGCAGCTCGCGAAGCGCGTCGGCTTCCGCCTGATCCCCGGGCTGGGCGAGCGCGTCATCTATCGCGAGCTGTTTCCGGCCGGGCTCACCATGATCGATCACAAGGCGTTCGGGCAGATGGGATTGGGCCATGTCGCCGCGCGGCAGGAGCTGCGCGAGATGATGGCAGCCTTGTCCCTGCCCGAGCCGCAGTTGCCGCTCCTCGCCGCCTCCGCCTGATCGCCCGTGAAGCTGCTCCTCGTCCTCCTGCTGATCGCGGCGGCCGCCTGGTGGCTGTGGCCGCGCCGGCGGCCGGACGAGCGGGCGCTGATGGAGGCGCGCGCGGTGCTGGGGGTCGGGCTTCGCGCCGATGCGGACGCGATCCGGGCGGCGCATCGCCGGCTGCTGGCCGACGCCCATCCCGACCGCGGGGGCGCGCCGGAGCTGGCGCGGCGGCTGAACGCGGCGCGGGATCTGCTGTTGAAGCAGCAAGGCAACTAGGTCCGTTCGGGCTGAGCCTGTCGAGGCCCGTCCCCCCTTCCACGGGGAGGACGCCCTTCGACAGGCTCAGGGCGAACGGAGAAACAGGGAAGATTGGAAGACGATGACGCACAGTTTCCACCCCACCATCCTGCGCGAATATGATGTGCGCGGCGTGGTCGGCAGCACCTTGTTCCCCGCGGACGCCCGCGCGCTGGGTCGCGCGTTCGGCACGCGGGTGCGGCGCGCCGGCGGCACCCGGGTGGCGGTCGGCTATGACGGCCGCCTGTCCTCGCCCGAGCTGGAGGCGGCGCTGGTGGAGGGGCTGACCGCGGCCGGCGTCGACGTCGTCCGAATCGGCCAGGGGCCGACGCCGATGCTTTACTTCGCGGAAGCGACGCTGGAGGTCGATGCGGGCGTGCAGGTGACCGGCAGCCACAACCCGGCCGATTACAACGGCTTCAAGATGGTGCTCCAGCACGGCAGCTTCTTCGGCGACGACATCCGCGATCTGGGCCGGATGGCGACGGCGGGCGACTGGGACGAGGGCGCGGGATCGGTCTCCGACTACGACATCCTGGACGCCTATGTCGCGCGGCTGTTCGCGGGCTATGCGGGCGGCGCGTTCCGCATCGGCTGGGACTGCGGCAACGGCGCCGCGGGGCCGGTCATCGAGCGGCTGACGGCGCAGCTGCCGGGCGAGCATCATGTCCTCTTCCCCGAAGTCGACGGCCGCTTCCCCAACCACCACCCCGACCCGACGGTCGAGGCGAACCTGGCCGACCTGCGCCGCCTGGTCGCCGACAAGGGCCTCGACTTCGGCATCGCCTTCGACGGCGACGGCGACCGGATCGGCGCGATCGACGGGCAGGGCCGGGTGATCTGGGGCGACCAGCTCCTCTCGATCCTGGCGGAGCCGGTGCTGAAGGCGCAGCCCGGCGGCACGATCATCGCCGACGTGAAGGCGAGCCAGTTCCTGTTCGATCGCGTCGCGGACCTGGGCGGCAAGCCGCTGATGTGGAAGACCGGCCACAGCCACATCAAGACCAAGATGAAGGAAACGCACGCGCCGCTCGCGGGCGAGATGAGCGGCCACATCTTCTTCGCGCAGGACTATTACGGCTTCGACGACGCGCAGTACGCGGCCGTGCAACTGATCCGCGCGGTGCACCTGTCCGGCCGCTCGCTGACCGCGCTCAAGGACGCGATGCCTGCGCTCGTCAACACGCCGGAGATGCGCTTCCAGGTCGACGAGACGCGCAAGTTCGCGGTGATCGACGAAGTGCTCGACCGGCTGGAGGCGGACGGCGCGCGGGTGGACCGCACCGACGGCGCGCGGGTCGCGACCGACGACGGCTGGTGGCTTTTGCGCGCGTCCAATACGCAGGACGTGCTGGTCGCGCGCGCAGAGGCGCAAGACCAGGCGGGCCTCGACCGGCTGGTGGCGGAGATCGACCGCCAGCTGGCGCTCTCCGGGCTCGAGCGCGGCGAGCAGGTGGCGCACTGACTCCCGTCATGCCGGCCTTGTGCCGGCATCCACCGTGGTTCTAGGCTTGCGCTTGGTAGCAGGGTCTCTCGCCGAGACCTGCGGTGGACCCCGGTACCAGGCCGGGGTGACGGAAGAGGGAAGAATGCCCGAGCAGCGCGTCGATCAGTTCCGCACCGCGACCGGCCGCTGGCTGATCGGCAGCCTGGCGGGCTGGGGAACGCTGCTCCTGTGCCTGGTCGGCGTAGGGCTGATCATCGTGCTCGTCCGCTGGTTGCAGGCGCTGGCTACCACCTATGAGGTGACCGACCAGCGCCTGATCCTCCGGCGCGGGCTGATCATGAAGACCGTGGACGAGATCGAGCTCTATCGCATCAAGGACGTGCGGCTCGACTATTCGCTCCTGAACCAGCTCGCCGACATCGGCACCATCACGCTCACCTCGACCGACCGCACGACAGGCGACACGGTGTTCGTGCTGAAGGACGTGCCCATGGCCCGCGAGCGCCGCGAAGGGCTGCGCGGACTCGTCGAGCGCGCACGGCAGCGCCGGGGTGTGCGGGAGTTCGATGTCGAACATGAGGGGCGGATGATTTGAACTCCTCCCCTGCAAGGGGAGGGGGACCGCTCGGCGCAGCCGAGTGGTGGAGGGGTGTCCCCCTCCCGATAGCCTAATACCCCTCCGTCATGCGGCTCACGCCGCGCGCCACCTCCCCTTGCAGGGGGGGATTCACCGTCGGCTAGATTCCGGGCATTTCAACCCCCATCTGGGCGGCGCATGCCCCCTCCTCGGCCCTCCATGATTCGCGTCATCGACCTCGAGACGACGGGCAGCGCCCCGCCCGCGCACGGAGTGCTGGAGATCGGCTGGCAGGACGTGGCGCTGGGGCCTGAGGGCCGTTGGGAGCTGCACGGCGAGGGTGGGCAGCGCTGGGTCAATCCGGGGCGGCCGATCCCGCCGATCACCCAGGCCGTCCACCACATCCTGGACGAGCAGGTCGCCGAGGCGCCCTTTTGGCATGACGTGGCCCGCCCCGTGCTCGATCCCTATCCCCGCCGCATTGCGCTGGCGGCGCACCGGGCAGATTTCGAGCAGCAGTTCTGCACCGCGTCGCTGACGCATGGCGCGGAATGGATCTGCACCTGGAAATGCGCGCTGCGGCTGTGGCCGGACAGCCCGGCCTTCTCCAACCAGGTGCTCCGCTATTGGCGCAAGCCCGATGGACTTGAGCATGAGCGTGGCCTGCCCGCGCACCGCGCGTTTCCGGACGCCTATGTGACCGCGCACCATCTGCGCGACATGCTGAACGAGACGTCGGTCGAGCAGCTGCTCGACTGGTCACGGCTGCCGGGCCTGTTGCCGCGCGTCCGCTTCGGACCCGATCGCGGCAAGGAGTGGCGGGAGATCGGGGAGGACAGCCTGGCCGGGTTCCTCACGGATCGCGATCCGGACGTGCGCTACACGGCCGAGACCGAGCTCGCCCGGCGGCGCGGCGGCGGGCACGTGGGGCGGGCGACCGCGCAGGAGCTGTTGCTCTGAAGCGCAACACAGACGCGCAGGAGCTGTTGCTCTGAAGCGCAGCACAGCCGCGCGGGATCTGTTGCTCTAGCGTTCTGAAAACGTTGCGCTATATGGCCCATCCATGTTCGGCGTCGCACGTCGACTGGGGGCTTCCAACACGTCCGTCAGTCGCTTCCTGATCGGTGCGGTGGCGCTCGGCTTCGCGCTGCTGGTCGCGGCCGTGCTGGCCTCCACCTGGATCGTCGGCCGCAGCCGCGAGCACAGCGATTGGGTCCGCCACAGCTACGAGGTGGAGGTCGCGGTTGCGCGCGCGCAGGTGCTGCTGGAGCAGAGCGAGACCACGCGGCGCGGCTATCTCTTGTCGGGCGACCCCCGCTATTCCGAGGCGTTCGACGGGTTCCAGCGTCAGGTCGGTCCCGCGGCCGCACGGGTTGTCGGACTGGTGAGCGACAACCCGCGCCAGCAGGCGAATATCGCCGAGTTCCGCCGCCGCGCCGCCGCGCTGGCCCGGTCGCAGAGCGCGTCCATGGCGCTGGCGCGGTCCGGGCGCACTAGCGAGGCGATGCGCGATTTCACGCGAGAGGCGGCCCACACGCCGCTCGGCCTGATCCGCGGCGTCGTTGCGCGGATGCTTACCGAGGAGCGGCGGCTCCTCACCGAAAGACGCGCCGAGCAGCGGCGCAGCGTCCGGCTGTTCTACCAGATGATCGCGCTGACCGGGCTGCTCTTGGTGGCCCTGGCGGTCATCACGACAGTGACGCTGCTCCGCGTCACGCGCGACCTCCAGGCTTCGCGCGACGAGGCGCGGCGGCTCAACGAGACGTTGGAGGATCAGGTGGCCGAACGCACCGCCGACCTGACCCGCGCGAACGACGAGATCCAGCGGTTCGCCTATATCGTCAGCCACGACCTGCGCTCGCCGCTGGTGAACGTCATGGGCTTCACCAGCGAGCTGGAGGCCGCCGCCCAGCCGCTCGGCGCGCTCGTCGATCGCGCCGAGGCGGAGGCGCCCGCCATCCTGACCGAGGAGGCACGCCTGGCCGCGCGCGAGGACCTGCCGGAGGCGATCGGCTTCATCCGCACCTCGACGGCCAAGATGGACCGGCTGATCAACGCGATCCTGAAGCTCTCACGCGAAGGCCGACGGGTCATCGCTCCGGAACCGCTCGACTTGGCGGCGATCGCGGACGGCGTGGTCGCGAGCATGCGCCAGGTGATCGACGCGCGCGGGGCGGAGGTCGAGGTGCAGCGCCCGCTGCCGCAGGTGGCGAGCGATCGGGTCGGCGTCGAGCAGATCCTGTCGAACCTCGTCGAGAACGCGGTGAAGTACCTCCAGCCGGGCCGCCCGGGGCGCGTGACGGTGACCGGGCGTCAGGAGCGCGGTCGCGTGATCGTGTCGGTCGCCGACAACGGCCGCGGCATCGCGCCCGCCGATCACCAGCGCATCTTCGACCTGTTCCGTCGCGCCGGCGCGCAGGATCAGCCGGGCGAGGGTATCGGGCTCGCCCATGTTCGCGCGCTCGCCTATCGATTGGGCGGCGCGATTGACGTCGATTCTCGGCCCGGCGAAGGGTCGACCTTCCGCCTGACCCTCCCCGCCACCTTGCAGGACGCACGCGCATGAGCCCCCACCAGACCGTCAACATCGTCATGGTCGAGGACGACGAAGGTCATGCTCGGCTGATCGAGAAGAACATCCGACGCGCCGGCATCATGAACGACGTTCGGCATTTCACCGATGGCGGGACCGCGCTGCAGTATATGTTCCACGATGTCGACGGCCCGGCGATGAACGGCCCCGCGCTGGTGCTGCTCGACCTGAACCTGCCCGACATGAGCGGGACCGACATCCTGGCCCGCATCAAGGCGGAAGGCAGTCCGCTCAGGCGCACGCCCGTGGTGGTCCTGACCACGACCGACGACAAGGTGGAGATCCAGCGCTGCTACGACCTGGGGTGCAACGTCTACATCACCAAGCCCGTGAACTATGAGAGCTTCGCGCAGGCGATCCGTCAGCTCGGGCTGTTCCTGTCGGTCATCCAGGTGCCGGACGCAGAGGACTGAGGCTTGAGCCAGCCGCATATCCTCTACATCGACGACGACGCCGGTTTACGCCGGCTGGCGACGCGCGCCTTGGCGCGGCGCGGTTATCGCGTCACGGGCGCGGACGGCGGCGCCGAGGGACTGGCGCTGGCGGGCGCGGAGCGGTTCGATCTGGTCGCGGTCGACCATTACATGCCAGGCATGGACGGGCTGGCGACGCTGGAGGCGCTGCGGGCCCTCCCGGATGCCCCGCCCATCGTCTATGTGACGGGCACCGACGAGGGGCGGGTCGCGGTCGCGGCGCTGAAGGCCGGCGCCGCCGACTATGTCGTCAAAACCGTCGGCGAGGACTTCTTCGACCTGCTTGCCGCAAGTTTCGAAAGCGTGCTCGACCGAACCCGGCTGACCCGCGCCAAGGCGATGGTCGAGGCGGACCTGCGCGCCAGCAACGCGCGGCTGGAGGCGCTGCTGGGCGAGGTGAACCACCGCGTCGCGAACTCGCTGCAGCTGGTCGCGGCCATGGTCGGGCTTCAGGCGGGCGCGCTGCCGGACGGGGCGGCGCGCGCGGCGCTGGAGGACACGCAGCGCCGCATCCTCGCCATCGCGCAGGTGCATCGCCGGCTTTATGCGTCGAAGGACGTCGAGCATGTCGACATGCAGGAATACCTCCAGGCCTTGGTCGGCGAACTGAGCGAGACCTGCCTCGCCAAGGTCACGATCGTCGCCGAGCCGGTGCAGCTCACCTCCGACCGGGCGGTATCGCTGGGCGTGATCGTGACTGAGTTGGTCACCAACGCCTGCAAATATGCCTATCCCGATGGCAGCGGCGAAGTGCGTGTGCACCTTGCCGGCGACGGCGACGCCCACTTCCGGCTGGCCGTGGAGGATGACGGCTGCGGCATGGCCGCGGACGCCGCGCCCAAGGGTACGGGACTGGGTCGCAAGCTGATCCGGGTCATGGCCCAAGCGCTGCAGTCGGAGATCGAGTACGACCCCGATCACGCGGGCGTCCGCGCCACGCTGCGCGCGGCGCTCGACTGAGCGCTCAGCGCGGCTTCACGAACTTGAAGACGAACTGGTCGGTGCGGCCCCGGATCGCGGGGTCGAACACCGACCGGCGGTGATCGTCCGCTGGATTGGCGAGCACGGTCGATTGACCGGCGAAGCGGAAGCCGACGCTCGTCACCTGGCTGCGGACGACCGCCGGGTCGATGCGATGCCGCGGCGGTACGCCCGGCAGCGCGCCCCTCGCATCTGCATGGTCGATGACGACATAGACGCCGCCCGGCTTGAGCGCGGCGAACACGGCGGCGTTGAAGGCGGAGCGCAGTCCTTCGGGAATGTCGTGGTAGTTCTGCGCGGTCCAGAACAGGTCGACGGGGTGCGCGACCTGCGGCGTCTGACCCGCCTGCACGTCGAACACGACGTTGGCGAGCCCGCGGGCGCGCAGGCCCGGGAGCACCGCGTCCGCCCGGCGCGCGCCGGCGGCGGGCCACATCGCGATCACCCGCCCCTTCGGCCCGACCAGGCCGGCGAAGATGCGGGTCCAGTATCCCTGGCCCGGCAGGAAATCGACCACCGTCCAGCCCGGCCGCACGCCCGCGAAGGCGAGCACCGCCGCCGCCTGCCGCCGCAGGTCGTCGCCGGCCTGGTCGGCGCGCGCAGGGTCGGCGAGCGCGGCCTCGATCGCGGGGGTGGCGCTCTGCGGCAGGGCGGCGGCGATGAGGGCGGGGGCGAGCAGGGCGATACGCATCACGGGCTCCGTCGGGCTGGGCCGCATAGGCAGGCCTATCGCGTGCCGACGCAAGGGCGATAAGGCAGGCCGGTGTCCGCCGTCGCCGCGCCCCTGATCTGCATTGACTGCCGCTACGTCCGCGCCCGCCCGAGCGGCATCGGCGAGGTCACCGCGCAGCTGGCCGCGCACGCGCCCGCCCTGTGGCCCGAGGCGCGGTTCCTGCTCCTCAAGCATCGGCACGCCGGGCGATTGTCGGAAGCGCCGAACGTGGAGGAGCGCGTGGTGGCTCACGCCGCCAACGGCCCCGTCACCATGTGGGCGCTGCCGCAATTCGTCGACCTTGCCGGCGTGTCGCTCTTCCACGCCCCGTTCAACATCCTGCCCGCCGGCCTCGGCATGCCGAGCGTCGCGACGGTGCATGACCTGATGTGGCTGACCCACCCCGACTGGGCGGCGCGGCCGGGCTGGCGCGGCCGGGTCGACCGGGCCTTCTACCGCCACGGCCTGCGACGGGCGGTGGCCAAGGCGACCCGCATCGCCTGTGTCAGCGCCGCGACGGCGGCCGAGATCGCGACCTTCGCGCCCGATGCCGCCGCGCGCACCCGGGTGACGCTGTCGGGAGTGGACGCGGCGTTCCGGCCGGTGCCGGTGGAAGGAGGGGGACGGCGCTACATCCTCAGCGTCGGGCAATATGCGCCGTACAAGAACCACGACCGCGTCCTGGACGCCTTTGCCCGGATGGCGGCGGACGCGCCCGACCTCGACCTGGTCTTTGTGCAGCGCCAAGGGGCGGGGTCGGCCGCGCTCCGCCCGCGTGCGGCGGCGCTGGGCGTAGCGGAGCGGGTCCGCTTCGCCCCGCCCGTCGATCGCGAGGGGCTGGTCCGCCTTTACAGCGGCGCGGCGGCGCTCGCCCATCCGTCGCTGATGGAGGGGTTCGGCAATCCGCTCGCCGAGGCGATGGCCTGCGGCTGCCCGGTCGTCACCAGCGACCGGTCGGCGATGCCGGAGGTGACGGGCGGCGCGGCGCTGCTGGTCGATCCGACCGACGTGGAGGGACTCGCGACGGCGCTGCGGCGTGTGACCTCGGATCCCGTCCTCGCCTCTGAGCTGCGCGCCAAGGGATTGGCCCGCGCCGCCCAACTGTCCTGGCGCGCGTTCGCCGAGGCCAATGTGGCGATCTATCGCGAGTTGCTGGCGTGAGCGAGGCTGCCGCCAGCCGCCTCGTGCTGCGCGGTGCGGCCGCGACCGGAGCGGGCTTCGCGATGCGGCTCGGCGCGCGGCTGGGCATGCTGTTCCTGGCCGGGCGGCTCTTCGGCCCGCGCGCGTTCGGCGCCTATGCGCTCGGCGTCGCCGCGGTCGAGAGCGGGGTCGGGCTCGCCGGGCTCAGCCTCAAGCGCGTGCTGTTCCAGTGGCTCGACGACAACCGGGCGGCAGGCGAGGCGGCGCGGCGCGACGTCCACATCGTTCTCGACGCCTGCGCGCTGGTGCTCGTCGCCGGTGCGGGCATCGCCGCCTTCATCATGGCGGGCGCGTGCGTCGCGGCCGGCGGCTGGCCCGCGCGTGGCCCCTATGCGGCGCTGTTCTGGCTCGCGCCGATGGTGGTGGGCCAGGTGCTCGCCGACGTGCTCCTCGCCGCCAGCCGCTGGAAGCACCTGATCCGCTACGAGGTCGTGGGTCGCAGCCTGGTGGAGCCCTACACCCAGGTCGCGGTGGCGCTGGCGGGCTGGTGGGCGGGATGGTCCACGGCGGCGCTGATCGTCGCCTATTGGGCGGGGAACTTGACGCTCAACTTCTATGCGCTCGCCGGCGTGCGGCGCGGGTTCGGATCGCTCGGCCTGAATTCCTACCGATTGGAACCCGCGCGGCTCCGGGCGATCGCGCGCGGGCTCATGCCCAATACCGCGACCGAGCTTCTCGGCGGCCTCTATTCGCGCCTCGACCTCTATTTGGTAGGCGCGCTGATGGGTCCGCGCTGGGCGGGCTATTACGCCATGGCGCAGCAGGTCCGCACGCCCATCAAGCAGGTCCGCCAAAGCTTCGACGGGCTGCTGATCCCGCTGATCGCGCGCACCATCGCCGACAAAGGGGCGGCGGCCACCGGAGCGAGCCTGACTGCGGCGGCCCGATTGCTGCTGGCCGTGCAAGTGCCGATCCTGCTCGTGCTGATCGCGCTGGGCGAGCCGTTGCTCGCGCTGTTCGGGCCAGGGTTCGAGCGGGGGCATACGGCGCTGGCGCTGCTGGCGACGGCGGAGCTGATGGCGGCCAGCCTGGGACTGGGCGACCTTCTTCTGGTCTATCTCGCGCCGCAGGTCGGGCTCAGCATGGCGGCCATCACCTTCGCGATCGGGCTGGCGGCGACGGCGGCGCTCGTGCCAGCCTATGGCATCGCCGGGGCGGGCGGGGCGATGCTGCTCGCCACCATCGTCCAGACGCTGGTCCGGCGCCGCGTCCTGCACCGGCGGTTCGGGCATCGCGCCCCGCTCGCCTTCGCCGCCGCGCCGCTGGTGGCGGGCGGTGCGGCGGCGGCGGTGATGCTCGCCATACGCGGGCCGAGCGATCCGATGTTGGACGCCCGCGATATGCTGGCGCTGGCGGCGGGTCTCGCCACCTATGCCGGCGTGCTCGCCGCGTGGCTTCGGGCCAGCGGCGAGCGGCTGCGGATCACGGGGCTGTCCTCCTCATAGGCCGAAGCGGAGGCTCGCCCGGAGGTCGCGCCCGGCGAGCGGGGCGAAGTCTTTCAGGAACGACGCATGCCGCCGCGCGGTCACGTCGCCGATATTGTTCGCCGACAGCACCAGATGCGTGCGGCTGTCCGCGAACGGACGCAGCACGACGGAGGCGTTCACGAGCGTGTAGCCCGGCGTCGCCGTCTCGAACGGGGCGACGCGGTCCTGCCGGGAAACCCGCTCCAGCTCCACGCGCGCGGTGACGCGCCCGCCTTGCGCCTCCAGCCCGCCCAGTAAGCGTAGCGGCGGGATGCGCGGGGCGGGCCCGATGCCGTCGATGGTTGCGTTCACATAATCGGCGAGCAGGTCCGCGTTGATCCGCGTGGCCCCGACCCGGATCAGCGTTGCCGACCCCTGCACCTCGAAGCCGTAGTAGCGCGCGGCGCCCAGCTGCTGGAACTGGAAGCAGGGCAGGTCCACCGTGCGCCCGGACGGCGCGGCCGCCGCCTCGCACACCCGCTGATCGACTTGGTTGAACGCGATATGGTCGTCGAACCAGTTCGCGTAGGCCGATGCGTCCAGCGTGAAGCGGTCGCCGGTGAAGCGGAGCGTGCCCTCCAGGCCCCAGCTCCGCTCGACGCGGAAATCCGCGCCGCCGAGCTCATAGGCCTGGGTGCCCGCGTGCGGGCCGTTGGCGAACAGCTCCTCGGCCGACGGCGCCCGGCTGCTGCGGCTGGCGTTCAGTCCGATGCGCAGGCGCTGCGTCGGCGCGAGGAACGCGCCGAGCGACGCCGAGAACGCGCCGAAGCGGCGTTCGCCCTGAAAGAACCGGCGGTCCTGCGCGTCGCCGCGCGCATCCAGCTCCGACCATTCGTAGCGTAGCCCGCCCTCGATCCGGAACCGTCCCCATTCGAGCTGCTGAAGCGTGAACAGGCCGGCCTGGTTCGTCTCGTTACGGGGGACGAACGCCTCGTCTCCTTCCACGTCGAACAGGCGATGGAGGTACTGCACGCCCGACACGCCGCGCCACGCGCCCCGCAGCGCCTGGAGAACCTCCAGCCGCGCTTCGGTGCCGGCGTTGCGGAACACCGTTCCGACCGCGCCGTCCGCGCCCTGCTCAAGGTGGCGATAGCCGCCATGGCCGATCCGCACCCGCACGCGCTCGATCGCGCCGGCCCCGGCGCGCACCTCCGCGCGCAGGTCGACGCGATCCTGGACGATGTCGATGCGCGGCGCGTCCTCCGCCTGCCCCACGCGCGTCGCATAGCGGACGGGCAGGCCGTACACGCTGTCGTAGCGGCTATAAGACGCGCCCAGCGCCCCAGCATCGGTCAGGACCGCCGCGCCCACGCCCGCGGTCCAGGTCTCCGCCGCCGAGTTGGGCAATCGGCCGCGCAGCCCGGCATTGAAGCCGAAATCGACAGGGCTCTCGCCCGGGGCCGGGCTCTGCGGCAGGCCGATCTGGCTGCGTGCCGCGGCGCGGGCGGCGGGCGACAGGGCGAAGCCGCCGATGCGCAGGTCGTCGGTGTTCAGGTAGGATCCGTCGGCGTGCAGCACCAGATTGGGCACGACCTGGACATCGGCGGCGGCGGCGCCGGATCGCTCGTTCGGGGCCGAGCCATAGGTGAGCAGACCGTCCAGCGAGACGCCCCGCTTCGGCGCGGCGCGGGGAATGCGCCGGTCGAGCACGTTGACGACGCCGCCGATCGCGGACGAGCCGAACAGCAGCGCCGACGGCCCGCGCAGCACCTCGACCCGCTCGGCCAGCAACGGGTCGATCACGACGGCATGGTCGACTGAGGTGTTAGATACATCGAACGCGCCGACCCCGTCGGTCAGCACGCGGATGCGTTCGCCCTGCAGTCCGCGCAGGATCGGCCGCGACGCATTCGGCCCCAGCGCGGTCGCGGACACGCCCGGCACATTGCGCAATGTCTCGCCCAAGGTCGAGCGCAGCTCGCGGGTGAGCGTCTCACCGGCCAGGATCGACGCGCCCTGCAACAGCTCGCGCCCCGAGACGGGCAAGGGCGCGGTCACGATCACCTCGGAGGGCGCAGCCCGTTCCTGCGGAGGCGCTCCGGCCGCGGCCACAGGCCAGGCCAGCCACGCCATGACGCAGGAGCAGTGAGGGCGCGCGGACACGATGGCGGTGGTTACGAGGTCGGCCTCCTCCGTTCAATCGTGGCCCGGGCTGGTTTTGGTTCCCGCCGACCCGCTCCGATTTTCATCGCCGATAATCGAGATCAACCCGGTCGGACTCGCCCGGAACCAAGCATCGGGAGCGGCGCTCATGCCGAGGCCGCGCGCAGCGGTTCTTTCCATCGAGGGAGTTGAGGATGGCGATCAAATTCGCAGCGACGATGAACGCGGTGAACCGCGGGCTGGAGAACACCAAGGCCGACAAGGGCGCGCATCTGGTCGAGGATTGGGAGACGGCGCTGGCCGATCTCGACGTGCCCGGCGCAAAGGGCATCGCGCGCGACCTGGCGGCCCTGCGCAAGCAGTTGGAGAAGGGCGAGCCGAACGGCGAGCGCGTGCATGCTCTGCTGCATCGGCTGGGCCAGTCGACGGTGAAGATCGCGGACAAGGCGGACAAGAACGGCGACAAGATCCGGGCGCTCGGCGAGGCGCTGACCGAAGCCGGCGAGGAGAGCGGCGACGAGGAGGAGGACGCCGAGGCCGCGAAGAACCCGAAGCGCAAGTCGACGAAGAAGTGAGCCGGAGTCCGGGGTGCGATCCGCCGCACCCCGGCGTCACGCCGGCCGCATCGCTCCGCAATGAAGGAAAACGCGGCTTGTGGATCGACCTTTCCCCGTTAGCCTGAGCGCAAACGGGGGAGGGCGCGAATGCGGAAGATCGTGTGGGCGGGGCTAGGCGGGGCGATCTGGGTGGCGGTGTCGACGCCGCCAGCCGGAGCGGCGGTTCAGGACGATCCGAACGCCGCGATCAAGGCCGAGACCGATCGGCTGAAGGCGGAAGCCGACAAAATCAACGCGCAAGCGGAGTTGGAGCGGGCGCGGGTGGCCGCACTTGGGCTGCCGTCTTTCGAGGGCACGACCAAGCTTAACGCCGGCGCGGGCGAGATGGAGGCGATGTTGCTGACCGCTCCCGCGGTCAGGCTTGCCGGCAACACTATCGCCCAGACAGTACGGGCGGCGCCGGGTGTGATCCTGTTGGCGCACAACGAGACCATCGATCTTGGGCTTGCCGGCGTTCTCGAGACCGAGATGGAAGGTCTCGCTCTCCAGTTCGCGAGTCTGGGCATCTCCGCCCCTCATGGCGTTGCCGTGAGCGGAACGGTCGCGGCGATCTCCGCCGCCGCTGGACTCTTTCGCGCTAACACGGAGGTCACGGCAGCGGCTGTAACCGTATCGGATGCAATGCTGGTCACCGCAGTCGCGTCCAGTTTGCAGGGCCGCGCCGTCCTGCCCGCAAACGCGATCGCTCCTCCCGACCAAGCGGTCCTCGACGCATCCGAGCTTCTGAAGAAGCTGGGCAGCTTGTCCGCGATCAACGAAGCGGCGCGCGTGGAGCGCGACAGACTGGCCGCCAGCAACGGTACCAAGCCTAACGATCCCAAGGAGAAGATCGTGGCCATCGATGCTGTCCGAAAACGCTACGACACGTTCCTAGCCCGGGTCACCAGCCCGGACGCCACCGGCGCTCCGCCCCTGGCCCGCGCGGTCCGGCTGGAGCATCTCGCGAAGGACAAATGGCCCGTTCTGCGAGTGCATGTCGAAAAATCCGGCGGCAGTCTGATCAACAGCAAGAACATCACGACCTTTTTCGGGGCCGATCCGGTGCGGGTCAGTGGCGGTCTGGTCGTCAGCTACGTCCTGTCCGACCCGGCGACCGGCACGGTCAAGAACGCAGGCATCATCGCCTGCCGAACGGACCTAGCCCGGCTGCGCGCGATCCAGGAAGGGACCGTACAGTATCGGCTGTCGGGCAACACGCGGTCGCGCGGTTCCACAACAGACGGTAATCGGGCGCAGTGCACCCCCTGAACGTGCCTGCCCTGCACGTTGAGGCGGCGTAAGCCGATCGAGAGCCGCCTGCCGAAACCGCGTTCTCAAACATCCAGGTTGGCAACGTTCAGGGCATTGTCTTGGATGAACTCGCGGCGCGGCTCGACCACCTCGCCCATCAGGCGCGAGAAGGTCTCGTCGGCGGCCTGCGTGTCCTCGGTCGTGACCCGCAACATCGAGCGGTTGGCCGGGTCGAGCGTCGTCTCCCACAGCTGCTCGGCGTTCATCTCGCCCAGTCCCTTGTAGCGCTGGATCGAGAGCCCCTTGCGCCCCGCCGCGAACACCGCGTCGAGGAGCTCGGAGGGCCGCGCGACCTGCGTCTCGCCCTTGTTCACGGTCAGCGTCGGCCGGCCCTCCTCGTCCGCCGGCTCGCCAGCATCGTCGGTCGGCGCGGACAGGTCGGGATCGGGCCGGGTCGCGCCCTTGACCGGCACCAGCCGCGCCACCTGCAGATAGCTCTCAGCCTGTTCGGCCGCGAGCGCGTGGAGCTTGCGCGCTTCGGCGGAGATCAGGAAGGTGGCCTCCACGATGTGGTGGTCGGTCACCCCGCGCCACAGCCGCTCGAAGTGGACGCCGCCCTCCTCGGTCAGCCGCGCCGTCCAGCGCGCCTCGGCGTCTTCCGCGTTCAATCGTGCGATCACGCCCGCGAGCGCGCGCTCGCGCCCGGCGCGGTCGAGCGCCGGGTCGAGCGCGCCGCCCAGCGCCAGCGCCTCCACGATGGTCGGGTCGTAGCGGCGCGGCACGTAGCGCATCAGCGTCCGCATCCGCCGGGCATGGTCGACCAGCGCGCGCAGGTCCGCGCCCGAACGCGCGCCGCCCGCGCCTTCCAGCACCGACGCGCCGACGCCGCCCTCGACCAGATAGTCGTCGAGCGCCGCCTCGTCCTTCAGATACACCTCCGAACGGCCCTTGGTCGCCTTGTAGAGCGGCGGCTGGGCGATGAAGAGGTGCCCGCGCGCGATCAGCTCGGGCATCTGTCGGTAGAAGAAGGTCAGCAGCAGCGTACGGATGTGCGCGCCGTCGACGTCCGCGTCCGTCATGATGACGATCTTGTGGTAGCGCAGCTTGTCGGCGTTGAACTCGTCGCGGCCGATGCCGGTGCCGATCGCCTGGATCAGCGTGCCGATCTCCTTGGACGAGATCATGCGGTCGAAGCGCGCGCGCTCGGTGTTCAGGATCTTGCCCCGGAGCGGCAGGATCGCCTGGAAATGCCGGTCGCGGCCCTGCTTGGCGGAGCCGCCGGCCGAGTCGCCCTCGACTAGGAATAGCTCGGATTTGGCAGGATCCTTCTCCTGACAGTCGGCGAGCTTGCCGGGCAGCGATGCCACGCCCAGCACGGACTTGCGGCTCGCCTCGCGCGCCTTGCGCGCCGCCTCACGCGCGGCGGCGGCGTCGATCACCTTCTGGATGATCTGGCGCGCGTTCTGCGGGTTCTCCTCCAGCCATTCCGCCATCTTGTCGGCGATCAGCTGCTCCAGCGGCTGGCGCACCTCGGAGGATACCAGCTTGTCCTTGGTCTGCGAGCTGAACTTCGGGTCGGGCAGCTTGACGGAGACGATGGCGGTCAGGCCTTCGCGCATGTCCTCGCCGGTCAGCTGCACCTTCTCCTTCTTCATCAGCCCCGACTTCTCGGCATAGGCGTTGAGCGTGCGCGTCAGCGCCGAGCGGAAGGCGGCGACGTGGGTGCCGCCGTCGCGTTGGGGGATGTTGTTGGTGAAGGCGAGGACGTTCTCGTAATAGCTGTCGTTCCACTCCAGCGCGACGTCCATGCCGATCTGGTCGCGTAGCCCGCTGATCGCGATCGGCTCGGGAAAGAGCGGGGTCTTGGAGCGATCGAGATACTTCACGAACGCGGCGATCCCGCCCTCGTAGAACAGCTCTACCGTCTTGGGCTCGTCGTGCCGCGCGTCGGTCAGGAACAGCCGGACGCCGGAGTTGAGGAACGCCAGTTCGCGATAGCGGTGCTCCAGCTTGTCGAAGTCGAACTCGGTGATCTTGAACGTCGCGGGGCTGGGCAGGAAGGTGACGCGCGTCCCCTTCTTGCCCACCGCCTCGCCCACGACCTTGAGCGGCGCCACCGCGTCGCCATGGGCGAAGCGCATGTAGTGCTCCTGCCCGTCGCGCCAGATGGTGAGGTCGAGCCATTCGCTGAGCGCGTTGACGACCGACACGCCGACGCCGTGTAGGCCGCCCGACACTTTGTAGGCGTTGTCGTCCGACGTGTTCTCGAACTTACCCCCGGCGTGGAGCTGGGTCATGATGACCTCGGCCGCCGACACGCCCTCTTCGGGGTGGATGCCGGTCGGGATGCCGCGGCCATTGTCGGTCACGGAGACCGAGCCGTCCGGGTTGAGCTGGATGTCGATGCGGTCGCAATGCCCCGCAAGCGCCTCGTCGATCGCGTTGTCGCTGACCTCGAACACCATGTGGTGCAGGCCGGAGCCGTCGTCGGTGTCGCCGATATACATGCCCGGCCGCTTCCGGACCGCATCCAGGCCCTTCAGGACCTTGATCGAGGACGCGCCATATTCGCCGGACTGAGGTTCGTTCGCCATGCCCAGCATATAGGGGCGGGAGGGCGATTTCGGAAGCGAAATGGCCCGCTTAGTGCCGCGCCGCCGGCAATCTCCCCAAGCTCAGGAACAACCCCGCGGCGAGCAGCATGCCGGCGGTCGACACGGCGAGCGCGAGGCCGTAGTCGCCCGTCGCGTCGTGGAGCCGTCCCCAGCCGACGATCCCGCCTGCCGTACCCAGCAGCCCGAGCACCAAGAGCGAGCCGTAGATCTCGCCATAGGCCTTCAACCCGAACAGCCGGCTGGCGAGGAAGGGCATCACATCATTCTCCGCGCCGTTCATCAGGCCGGCGAGGAAGACCAGCGTCATGAGCAGCGAGAAGCCCGGCGCGTCGAGCAGGAGCGGCGCGCCAAAGGCTGCGGCGGACAGCCCGGCCGCGCCTGCCGCGAGCGGCGGCGCGGGCAGATGGTCGATCAGGATGCCGATGCCGAACCGGCCGACGATCTGCGACGCCCCGTATGCCGCGAGCAGCAGCGCCGCCTCCCCCGCGCTCAGCCCCTTGTCGAGCCCGAACGGGACCATCTGCGTCACCAGCCCGACGGTGGCGATGTTGATCAGCATGGCCGTGCCGCCCAGCGCCCAAAAGCGCGGGTTCCGGCGCGCCTCGCGCCCGGTCACGCCCTCCAGGTGCCTTGCGGCCGCGCCGCCTTCGGCCACCACGGCCGGCGCGCGGCGGAGCGCCAGGAGGACGAGCGGCAGCGCGAGGAGGCTCACCATCATCCCCAGCGCGACAAAGCCGCCGCGCCACCCATAGCCGGCGATCACTGCGCCGATCACAGGCGGCAGCACCAGGGTCGTGATCGACAGGCCCGAGGTGGCCAGCGCGAGCGCGAAGCCGCGCTGGCGGACGAAGCGCGCGGCCACTAGCTTCCCATAGACGAGCGAACTGGTGCCCGGCACCGATAGGGCGAGGCACAGGATCAGCGCCTGATACTGCCACAGCGCGCCGGTGAGCGAGGCCATGCCGAGATACGCCGCGCCGAGCAGCAGCATGGCGCCCGCGATCACCGCCCGCACTCCGGCGCGGTCGGCGAGCCGGCCTAGGAACGGCGCGACCAGCCCGCCCGCCAGCCCCAGTCCCGCCGCCGTCGCGATCTCTCCGCGCGACCAGCCGAACTCGGCCGACATGCCGGGCGTGAACAGGCTCGACAGGTTCTGGAACAGCCCCGGCCCCGATCCGACGCCGACCATCGCCGCCGCCACGACGCGCCAGCCGCTCCGCCACTCGCCCGCGTGCCCGCGCGTCGCATCCGTCATGGGGCGAAGCTTAGGGACAGGCCGCGCCCTGTCGATAGCGGCCGCCCATTTTGCTGTCCTACACGCCCGTGATCGGCTCCAAGCTGCGGAGTGCGCGCTCGGCCCCATATTTCAGCCCACCCCGGCGCAGGCCGGGGTCCAGGTCCGGTCCGTGTCGAGCGTGCGGCGTCTCCTCTGGCCACTTCGCAACTGAACCCCGGCCTGCACCGGGGTGGAGCATTGGCGTATGGCAAAGGTCGCCCTCTCGCCGCGCCTGTGCTGCGGAGGCGTGGCGAGGATGGCGCGCCTTGGTCGCCGCTCTGGCGCGGTGGTGTGACGCGAGTGTCGCGTCGGCGGCGCGGCGCGATCACTTTATGGGCGCATCCCGTGAAACCGCGTCAGCGCCTCCACTTGGTCAACTTGTCCCCGATCTCGTCAGGGCAGCGCGATCCGCGTCGCCTCGGCGCCCGCATCCGCGAACAGCCCCGCTTCCGTGCCGGTCATCCAGACCTGGCCATGATGCGCCAGCCGCGCGAACAGCGCAGCGCGGCGGACGGGGTCGAGATGGGCGGCCACTTCGTCCAGCAGCAGTATGGGCGGGCGGCCCGTGCGTTCGGCGACCAGCTCGGCATGGGCGAGCACGATGCCGAGCAGCAGCGCCTTCTGCTCGCCGGTGGAGGCGAGCGCCGCGGGCTGGCGCTTCTCGACATGGGTGACGGCGAGGTCGGCCCGGTGCGGCCCTGCGAGCGCCCGGCCCGCGGCGGCGTCGCGGGCGCGCCCCTGACGAAGCTCGCCGAGCAGCTGGTCGGCGTCGCCCGACCAGCCTTCGAGCACGAGCGCCGCACGCGCAAAAGGCCCGGACGGCTGTCCGGCCAGCCGTTCGGCCAGGAGCGCCACCGTCTGCTGCCGGCCGGCGTCGATCGCCGCGCCGTGCTCGGCCATCTGCGCCTCCAGTGCCTGCAGCCATGCCGGATCGGGCGCGCGGTCTTCCGTCAGCAGGCGGTTCCGCGCGCGCATCGCGGCCTCGTAGCGGCCGGCGTGGTGGGCGTGGGTGGGAGCGAGCGCGAGCGTCAGCCGGTCGAGGAAGCGCCGCCGCCCGCTCGCCGGCTCGACGAACAGCCGGTCCATGGCGGGGGTGAGCCAGAGGACGGCCAGCCGCTCGGCGAGCGTGTTGGCCGTCGCGGGCGCGCCCTGGACGCGCAGGATGCGTCGCTCCGGGCTTGTCGCCTGGGTTCCGGTCGCGATCTCCACCCCGTCGGCCAGCGTCGCCGCGACGCCGAACCCGCCGGGCCCGTCTTGGCGCGCCATCTGCGACAGGGCCGCGCGCCGGAGCCCGCGCCCCGGCGCGAGCAGCGACACCGCTTCCAGGATGTTGGTCTTGCCGGCCCCGTTCTCGCCCGTGAGGATGACGAAGCCCGATCCCGGCGCGAGGCTGAGCGCGGCGTGGTTGCGGAAATCGGTGAGCACGAGGCGCGACAGCATCGCGGCCGTCCTAGGGGATCACTCGTCGATCGTCATGCCGGCCCCTTCGACGCCGCCTGCGGCGTCGCTCAGGACAGGCTTGTGCCGGCATCCACGGAGTCACAAGCCGTGCGTTCGGCAGCACGGTGGACCCCGGCACAGGGCCGGGGTGATGGGATGTTACGCAGCCAGCTTGATCTGTTCCGCGGCCTGCTCCTCACGCCGCTGGCTGAGGTACGACGCCATCTCCGGCCCGAGCACCTGCTGGGCATGCTTGTAGGCGACCGGCTCGCTCAGCTTCAGCCGCTTGCGCGCCGCCTCGAGCGGCTCGTGCATCAGCGCCTCGTAATCCTCGCCCGGCAGCCAGGCCGCCTTGCGCCCGCGCCGATAGCCTTCCCATACGGCCTTGGCGAACAACGTGCCCTTGGTGACCCGAAGGCTCTTCAGCGCCGCCGCGCCACCGATGAACGCCCAGCCGAGCCCGGTCAGCTGCGCGTACGAGAAGGCAACCAGCGCCGCCTCACCCAGGCTCTCGTCCGCCTTGTAGCCGGTCAGCACGTGCCAGATGTCGTGCACGTCGCGGCTGCGGCGGCCGAACCACGCATAGGGGTGCTTGATGTCACCGGAGTCGTCCAGACGGCTGACTTCGACCAGCCCGTCGGCGGAATAGCCCGTGGTGTCCAGGAACTCGCGATAGGCGGCCCCGACCGTGCCCGGCGCGAAGCTGTCGACCCATTTGCGGTCGGAGAAGCGCTGCGCCAGCTCGATCTGCTCGGCCGCGATCCGGCCGCCCTGCGGCGTCGCGAGCAGCCGCCCATAGCCGTACGGACCGCTGCCGACGTTCAGTGCGCGCATTATGCGGAACACCTGAGTCGTGTCGTCGCCGTTGGCGAGCAGCTTGCGGATCGCGTCGAACGCGGTGCGCCAATCGCGGCGGCCGGTCGTGCCGGGGAAGGGGGGTAGCTGTGCCATGGCTCGCTTCCTTACTAACACGAGTGTCAATAAGTTCCTGCCCCGCGCGAGTCAAGGAGGGGAGGTGGCGTTCACGGGCGCGACCGGCTATGCGGACGACCGCCCCGCAGCCGAGGATTCTGCCCATGAGCACCCAGCCCGCACCCACGCCCGACCTGCAGTCCGACGGCTTCTTCACGACCACGCTGGCCGAGGCGGACCCGGCCGTGTTCGCCGGCGTGCGGCACGAGCTCGCCCGCGAGCAGACGCAGATCGAGCTGATCGCGTCGGAGAACATCGTGTCCAAGGCGGTGCTGGAGGCGCAGGGCAGCGTCTTCACCAACAAATATGCCGAGGGGTATCCGGGCAAGCGCTATTACCAGGGCTGCGCGCCGTCGGACGAGGTGGAGACGCTGGCGATCGAGCGGGCGAAGCAGCTGTTCGGCTGCGGCTTCGCCAACGTCCAGCCGCACTCGGGCGCACAGGCGAACGGCGCGGTGATGCTCGCGCTCACCAAGCCGGGCGACACGATCCTGGGCATGAGCCTGGACGCGGGCGGGCACCTGACGCACGGCGCGCGCGCGGCGATGAGCGGCAAGTGGTTCAACGCGGTCCAGTATGGCGTCACCCGCGACACGCACCTGATCGACTATGACCAGGTCGAGGCGCTGGCGCGGGAGCACAGCCCCAAGCTCATCATCGCCGGTGGATCGGCCTATCCGCGCCATATCGATTTCGCCCGCTTCCGCGCGATCGCGGACAGCGTGGGCGCCTACTTCCTGGTCGACATGGCGCACTTCGCCGGCATCGTCGCGGCCGGGCTGCACCCGAGCCCCTTCGGCCACGCGCATGTGGTCACGACCACTACCCACAAGACGCTGCGGGGACCGCGCGGCGGCATGATCATGACCGACGACGAGGCGCTCGCGAAGAAGCTGAACTCTGCCGTCTTCCCCGGTCTGCAGGGCGGGCCGCTGATGCACGTGATCGCGGCTAAGGCGGTCGCGTTCGGCGAGGCACTCCGGCCCGACTTCAAGCGCTACATCGCCGCCGTGGTGGAGAACGCCAAGGTGCTCGCCGCGACCTTGAAGGAGCGCGGCGCGGACGTGGTGTCGGGCGGCACCGACACGCATCTGGCGCTGATCGACCTGACCCCGCTCGGCGTCACCGGCAAGGACGCCGACGAGGCGCTGGAGCGCGCCGGCATCACCTGCAACAAGAACGGCGTTCCCTTCGACCCGCTGCCGCCTGTCAAGACCAGCGGCATCCGCGTCGGCTCGCCGGCGGGCACCACGCGCGGCTTCGGGCCGGCGGAGTTCCGGGAGATCGGCCACATGGTCGCCGACGTGCTCGACGGCCTCGCCAAGAACGGCGAGGCGGGCGACGCGCAGGTCGAGAGTGCGGTCAGGGAACGGGTGCGCGCCCTGTGCGCTCGCTTCCCGATCTACGAAGGATAAGGCGATGAGCGGTTTCGACGAGAAGGCGGCCGAGGTGCAGAACGAGATCCGGAACCACCCCGGCCTCGGCAAGCGCATGGCGAAATATGGCGCGGTCGGCGCGGTGATCGCCATCCCCGTGCCGTTCATCGGCCCGGTGCTGGGCGCGATCGCCGGCGCGGCATACGCCTATTCCAAGCGCAACGAGAGATAATGCGCTGCCCGTTCTGTGGTCATGAGGACAGCCAGGTGAAGGACAGCCGCCCCACCGACGACGGGGCGGCGATCCGGCGGCGCAGGCAGTGCGAGGGGTGCGCGGCCCGCTTTACCACGTTCGAACGCATCCAGCTGCGCGAGCTGACCGTCGTGAAGAGCCCGGACTCTCACGGCAATGTCCGGCGAGAGCCGTTCGACCGCGACAAGCTGACCCGATCCATCGCGGTCGCCGCACGCAAACGGCCGATCGAGCCCGTGCGGCTGGAAAAGTTGGTATCCGGCATCCAGCGCCAGCTGGAGACCGCGGGCGAGAACGAGGTGACCGCGAGCCGGATCGGCGAGCTGGTGATGGACGGGCTGAAGGGCCTCGACCCGGTCGCCTATATCCGCTTCGCCAGCGTGTACCGCGATTTCAGCGAGGCGCGCGACTTCGAGGCGTTCGCGGGCGCGGTGAGCGAGGCGGGGCAGGCTTGAGCCAGCCGGTCATCGTCCTCGTTCGCCCGCAGCTCGCCGAGAACATCGGCAAGGCGGCGCGCGCCATGCTCAATTTCGGGCTGACCGAGATGCGGCTGGTTTCCCCGCGCGACGGCTGGCCCAACCCCGCCGCCGGCCCCGCCGCGAGCGGGGCGGACCAGGTGCTGGCCGGAGCACGGTTGTTCGAGACAGTGGCCGACGCAGTGGCCGATTGTGCCCACGTCTATGCGACCACGGTGCGCAAGCGGGGTGTGACCAAGCCGGTCGTCACGCCGGAGCAGGCCGGCCGGGCGATTTGGGCGGAGCCGGGGCGTTCGGCAGTGCTGTTCGGGCCGGAGCGGTCGGGGCTGGAGACCGACGACGTGGCGCTCGCCCGCACCATCGTCACCGCGCCGATCAACCCGGAGTTCGGCTCGCTCAACCTGGCCCAGGCGGTGATCCTGGTCGCGTACGAATGGTCGAAGGGCGCCACCCTGGCGCAGCCGCCCGCCGTCGATCTCGACCCGCCCGCGCCGCAGGAAGAGCTGGACGGCATGATCGGTCAGCTTGACGCCATGCTGGAGCGGAGCGGCTTCTATCACCCGCCCGACCGCACGCCCGCGACCCGGCGGACGCTCCGCACGCTCCTGACCAAGCCGGGCTGGTCGAGCCAAGAGGTGCGGACGCTGCGCGGCGTGCTGTCGGCGCTCGAAGGGGCGAAGCGGCCGCGGAAATAGGGAGCAGGGTTGGCAGGTAGCCACTGGCCGGAGAAGGCCACGGTGCTACAACAGCAGGATGACCGTTTGGGCGATCGGATGCTTGTTGTTGATGGTCGCGCCACCAGCGATCATTGTTGCCGCAAAACCGCTGTACCTTGTTCTTGGTCTGTTGTCAGTCGGTGGCGCTTGGCTCCTAATGTTGCGTCACGCTCCCGAACTCGAGATGGGAGGTGGCCTGCTGCTGTTTGGCGCTTGGGGGGTCAGCGCGCTCACCTCGCTCGCCGCCATCTTCATTCGAGCTGGTGCAGCGATGTCAAAACGAGGTAGATATCGGTCGTGAAACCAGATCCGATCAGTCTGGGAGTGATCTGCGCCGGTCCCATGCCTCCAATTCGTAAGCGATTGAGGCCTCGATCAGCTGGTCCCATAGCCGCGCGAGTGCCTCCTCCGGCACACCGGCGGCGCGGGCATGGGCGCGGACGTTGGCGATGACCTCCGCCTTGCGCGCTTCGTCCCGGACCGCCCCCCGATCCGGTTTGATGCGGGCGGCGGCATCCATATAGGCGAAGCGCCGGGCGAGCAGCGCCACCAGCTCGCGGTCGACCTGGTCGACGCCGGCGCGGACCTCGGCCATGGTGGTGCAGTCGGGGCCGGCGAGGATCGTGGTCATGCGCGCGGGCCTTGGCGGCCTCGTTCGCTTGACGCAAGCCGCCTCCGTCGCTAGGCGCGCCGCTTCGCAATCGCCCCTGCACCCCGGTGAAGCAGGCGGCCCGCCCTCGATAGAGCCAGCGGCGCGAGACCGGGACCAACGTTGTTCGTGAGATTGAAGGAAGTACCATGTCGAAGCGCCACAGCGCCAAGCACAAGCTCGACCGCCGGTTGGGCGAGAACATCTGGGGCCGGCCCAAGTCGCCCGTCAACAAGCGGGAATATGGCCCCGGCCAGCACGGCCAGCGCCGCAAGGGCAAGGTCAGCGACTTCGGCATCCAGCTGCGCGCCAAGCAGAAGCTGAAGGGCTATTACGGCGACGTCACCGAGAAGCAGTTCAAGGCCGCCTATCTGGAGGCCGCCCGCATGAAGGGCGACACCGGCCAGAACCTGATTGGCCTGCTCGAGCAGCGGCTCGACATGATCGTCTACCGCGCCAAGTTCGCGCCGACGATCTGGGCCGCGCGCCAGCTGGTCAGCCACGGCCATGTCCGCGTGAACGGGGTCAAGTGCAACATCGCCTCGCGCCGCTGCTATGTCGGCGACGAGATCACGCTGGGCAACAAGGCGCAGGAGATGGCGCTGGTGCTCGAGGCGCAGAACCTCGCCGAGCGCGAGATCCCCGACTACGTCGCCCCGGACGGCGCCGCCAAGGTGACTTTCACCCGCGTGCCGACGCTGGACGAGGTGCCCTATCCGGTGAAGATGGAGCCGAACCTGGTCGTCGAGTTCTACTCGCGCTAAGCGTCACGCCAGTTCGTCACGATGGAGGGCGGTCCCGATCGGGGCCGCCCTTCGTCGTTCAGGGCAGCCTGCCCGCCGCCCGGTACAGCGCCTCGATCGTCGCCATCTGCGCGATCGCATCCTCTCCTCCGACCAGCGGCGCGGCGTCGCCGGCGAGGACGGCGCGGACATGGTCGAGCTGGTGGTCGAAGGTGGTGCGGCCTTCGACGCTCTGCTCCCGCTCTCCCTCCACGTCACGAACGACCAGGCGGTGGCCCATGTGCGGGGCCACGAAGTTGTCGACCCGGATCTCGCCGTGCTCGCCTGTGAGTTGCAGGGTGGCCGCGCGCCGGCCGGCGTTCATGGCGCATTCGATCTGCGCCCCTACCCCGCCGGGAAAGCGCAACTCGCCACGGAGTGCGGCGTCGACTCCGTCGACGAAGTCGGCTGTCGCGGCCTGCACCTCGGGCTCGCCCAGTAGCGTGCGGAGCGCATGGACGGGGTAGCAGCCCAGGTCCATCAGCGCGCCGCCGCCCAGCGCCCGGCTCCAGCGCACCGCGTCGGTGCGGGGGATGTCCGCGACGAAGCTCGCCTCCGCACGGGTGATCCGGCCGATCGCGCCGCCCCGGACCAGGTCCACCAGCGTGTGGAACAGGGGATGGTGGCGGTAGTGGAACGCCTCCAGCACCGGCCGGCCGGTCGCGCGACCCGCGGCGACCATGGCGCGCGCTTCTTCGACGGAGGTCGCGAACGGCTTCTCGCAGAGCACCGCGTGGCCACGTTCGGCGGCGCGGATCGTCCAAGGCGCATGCGCGGAGATGGGCAGGCCGACATAGACGAGGTCGAGATCGTCACGCTCGATCAGCGCCTGATAGTTGGGCGCGACATGCGGGACGCCATGCTCGGCGGCGAAGGCGCCGGCACGGTCGGGATCGCGGGCGGCGACCGCGACCACCGTGTCGCCCGCGCGCGCGGCGGGGCCGACCACCGCCGGCGGCGCAGTGCGAGCCGCGCCGAGCAGGCCGATTCTCATGCTGGCGTTTCTCCCGCGCCCCCTTCGTCAGGCGAAGCCTGCGCCAATCGCCGCGGCCGCGGCGGCTTGTCGCCGGCGGGCCATCCTTCCCGCTGACGGGTCCGGTCGCCGTCCGTCTCTTCGGTCTGATCGTGGAACAGCACGACCTGCGTCGGGAAGGGCAGGTCCATGCCCGCCGCCGTGATGGCCTCTGCGGTCGCCTTCAGCACCCGATCGCGCACCTTCAGGACGTCGCCGCGCTGGGGGCGCGTCCACCAGCGCAAGCGGATGTTCTTGGACGACTCGCCCAGCTCCCACACGAGCACGTCCGGCGCCGGTTCGGGCAGCACGCCGTCCACGCCCCGGATCGCGGCCAGCGCGATCTCCTTCGCGCGACCCAGGTCGTCGCCATAGCCGATCCCCACGTCATATTCGGACCGTAGCATGTCATAGGCGGAGATCACGGTCACCGGCTTGGTGTAGACATCCCCGTTCGGAATGATGATGCGCCGGCCGTCATAGGTACGGATGTACGTGGCCCGCGTCTCGATCGCTTCCACCGTGCCGGTGAATTCGCCCGTCGTGATCTCGTCGCCGACCCGGAACGGGTGGCGCAGCAGCAGCAGGATGCCGGCGAGCAGGTTCTGAAAGATGTCCTTGAAGGCGAAGCCGATCGCGATGCCGCCGACGCCGAGCGTGGAGATCAGTCGCCCCGGTGTCATGCTGGGAAAGGCGACCGTCACCGCGATCAGCACCGCCACGCTGACGAGCAGAATGTAGAGGATGCGCCCGATCGCAGTCGCCGCGCTCCGGTTCGACGCGCGCGCGAGCGCGCGTTCGGCGAGCCTGCGGACGCCCTTGGCGACGAGCAGCAACACCAGAAACACGACCAGGCCCGCCACGAGCAGCGGGGTCATGGCCAGGAAGCTGTCGAGAAGGCGGTCGACCGTGCCCCAGATCAGGCCGACATTGGCGTCGACCATGCCCACGCCCGTGCGTCCTGCCTCCGTCCCCGCCATCACCGCCTCCGCATTGATGCGAGCTTTCGCGCCACGCGGTCGTGCTCCGCCTTGACCTGCGCGCGCTGGTCCGGGTCGGAAAGCGAGGCGCATATCGTCTCAAGGGTGCGGACGAGGTGCGCGCCCGCATTCGGGTCCTTCACCGCATAGGGTGCGAGCTGGCCCACCGCGGCCCGCAGAAAATCGGACAGGCCGAGACGGCGCTGGACGACGCGCGCGATCCCCTCCTCGTCCCGGAGCACGGCCGGTCTCTGCGGCATGCGGGCCAGGTCGATCAGCGCGGCGCAGAGCCAGTCGATGCACGCGATCGCGGTGAAGGGATCGTTAACGCCCGGCGACAAGGCCCGCGCCGCGATCTCGACCAACTCGTCGATCGGGAAGCGCAGGTCTTCGAGCGCCGAACGCTGGCGACCGATGGCGAACAGCTCGCCACAGGCCGAGAAATGGTCCGGATCAGCGGCCGCTACCCTCAGCACGGGTAGGCCGCGGTGGACGAAATCACCCGGCATGGCGAGCACCTGGATCAGCGCATCGTGCCGAGTGGCGAGCCGCAGCAGGGCGTGTTCGTCGATCGCTTCGACATAGCCGGTTCTGGTCGCGGGCACGGGAGCGCCGGCCACGGTCGGAGGATGCTCCCGGTCCGGAGCCACGCCGGCGCCTGCCACGACATCCCGCCGGCGCTCGGCGATCTGGTCGATCAGGCCGTGTCCGATGCGCGCAATCACGTTGTTGATGTGGATCGCGTCGGTGACGTGGTGGACGAAATAGATCAGGACGGCGATCGCTGCGACCGCGAGCGCCAGCGCGCCGAACATGGCGACATGCGGCACGAATGCCTCGCGCAAAGCGCCAGCGGTGTCCGCGCTCGCTTCCTCGGCGCTGCAGATCGTGCGCAGGACGACGAGGCAGTACAGGAAGGCGCCGATGAATACGCCCAGGGTGACTTGGTTGCCGCGGTCGCGCGTGAAGGCGCTGAGCAGGCGCGGACCATATTGTCCCGATGCATAGGTCACCGCCGCGAGCGTGACCGAGAAGACCACGCCGGCGACGGTGATCGTGGACCCGGCGACGGTGGACAGGAGCGCGCGAGCGCCTTCCGGGCGGCTGCCGTAGAACCATTCGAACCGGCCGAGCCAGGCGTCCCCGACAACCGCGTCGACATAGACCAGCCCCAACCCGCCTAGGAACCCAGCCAGAGCGAGCAGCGCGGGCACGAACCAGTAACTGCCCCGGACATCCTCGATGATCTCAAACGCGCGCGCCCTTAGCCACATCCAGTCAGGCTCCCGTCCTCGGGACAACGCTGAGGCTGCCATCCGTCTCCAGCATGACCAGCGCGATCCTGTCCGGGCCGGCGTGACCGGCGGCCCGGATCGCCGCCTCCACCTTGTCGCGCGTAATCCGATCGGCGCGGAGCGTCTCCGGGATCAATACGCCGTCGCGCAACAGCGGGCGCGGCTCCGCCTTGATCCAGCCTCGGAAGCGGCGGGATCGGGCGGCCGTCCAGGTCACCGCATATTGCGAGCCCGTGAGCAGCAGGAAGGCGGCGAGGTCTTCAGCAAGCGCGACATCCTGGAAGAACAGGACCGTCGCGAAAGCCGAGCCGGGCGCGACCGTCACCACGATGTCGAAACCGGCCCGACGGGTCACAATCGGGCATAGCGGAAATGGTGCTGCCGGTGAGGATTGAACTCACGACCTCAGCCTTACCAAGGATGCGCTCTACCACTGAGCTACGGCAGCATGT
>ERZ1066118.80-NODE-80-length-105850-cov-12.019500_pt1 | contig 105850 bp, 105 predicted proteins | sample MGYA00382765_ERZ1066118 | MGnify/ENA primary metagenome ERZ1066118 (study PRJEB33369, sample SAMEA5778348) | biofilm metagenome | biome: Industrial cooling water; feature: Water cooling tower basin; material: Biofilm | place: United Arab Emirates | collected...
CCTATCGCCAGATGTCGCTGCTGCTGCGCCGTCCGCCGGGCCGCGAGGCCTATCCCGGCGACGTGTTTTACCTCCACTCGCGCCTGCTCGAGCGCGCGGCGAAGATGAACGACGAGAACGGGGCGGGGTCGCTCACCGCGCTGCCGATCATCGAGACGCAGGCGGGCGACGTGTCGGCCTATATCCCGACCAACGTCATCTCGATCACCGATGGCCAGATCTTCCTGGAGACCGACCTGTTCTTCGCGGGCATCCGTCCGGCGATCAACGTCGGCCTGTCGGTCAGCCGCGTGGGCTCGTCGGCGCAGACCAAGGCGATGAAGAAGGTGTCCGGCTCGATCAAGCTGGAGCTGGCGCAGTACCGCGAGATGGCGGCCTTCGCGCAGTTCGGCTCGGACCTCGACGCCTCGACCCAGCGCCTGCTCAACCGCGGCGCGCGGCTGACCGAGCTCTTGAAGCAGCCGCAGTTCAACCCGCTGCCGTTCGAGGAGCAGACCGCGTCCATCTTCGCCGGCACCAACGGCTATCTCGACGCGATCCCGGTCGGCGACGTGACCCGCTACGAGGCGGCGATGCTGGCGTATCTGCGTTCGGAGCATGCCGATGTGCTGGGAAGCATCCGCGACAGCCGCGATCTCGGCGACGACGCCAAGGGCAAGCTGAAGGCGGCGCTGGACTCGTTCGCGAAGACGTTTGCGTAAGGCGTTGTGCTCCCGCGAAGGCGGGAGCCCAGTCTGGGTCCCCGCCTTGGCGGGGACACAAGGAACCTAAATGGCATCCCTCAAGGCCCTCAAGATCCGCATCGGCTCGGTCAAGTCGACGCAGAAGATCACCAAGGCGATGAAGATGGTCGCCGCCGCCAAGCTGCGCCGCGCGCAGGACGCGGCCCAGTCGGGCCGCCCCTATGCCGAGCGGCTGGAGGCGGTGATGGCGTCGCTCGCCAGCAAGGTGACGGTGAGCGAGAGCTCGCCCAAGCTCCTCGCCGGCACCGGCAAGGACCAGGTCCACCTGCTCGTCGTCGCGACGTCCGAGCGCGGGCTCGCCGGCGCGTTCAACACCAACATCGTCCGCGCCGCCCGCCGCCGTGCCGAGGAGCTGGAAGCGCAGGGCAAGACCGTGCGCTTCTACCTCGCCGGCAAGAAGGGCCGCGTGCTGCGCCGCTTTTACCCGAACGGCATCCTGCACGATGCCGACCTTTCCGCGATCAAGACGCCCGCCTTCGACGACGCCCGCGCGATCGCCGACGACCTGATCCGCCGTTATGAAGCGGGCGAGTTCGACGTGGCGCACCTCTTCTACGGCAAGTTCGTGTCGGCTTTGGTGCAAGAGCCGACGGAACAGCAGCTGATCCCGGTCGCTTCGCGTTCGGACGCGGCGGCTACGCCAACTTCCACGTCCGCAACGTCCGCTGTCGACTACGAGCCCGACGAGGAGGCGATCCTCGCCGACCTGCTGCCCCGCAACCTCGCCATCCAGATCTTCCGCGCGATGCAGGAGAACCAGGCGAGCTTCTACGGCGCGCAGATGAACGCGATGGACAACGCCACTCGCAATGCCGGCGACATGATCAAGCGCCTCTCCATCCAATATAACCGCACCCGCCAGGCCGCCATCACGACCGAGCTGGTCGAGATCATCTCGGGCGCCGAAGCGCTCTAACGTTTCGAAAGCAGGAACACAGACATGGCAACCGTCCTTGAGGACCGTCCGACCCAAACCACGGGCTCGACCAACAACGTCGGCCGCATCGCCCAGGTGATCGGCGCGGTGGTCGACGTGCATTTCGACCAGAACCTGCCCGCCATCCTGTCGGCGCTGGAGACCGACAACAACGGCGCGCGGCTGGTGCTGGAGGTCGCGCAGCATCTGGGCGAGAACACGGTCCGCACGATCGCGATGGACTCGACCGAGGGCCTGACCCGCGGCCAGGCGGTGCGCGACACCGGCGCGCAGATCTCCGTCCCCGTTGGCCCGGCGACGCTCGGTCGCATCATGAACGTGGTCGGCGAGCCGATCGACGAGCGTGGGCCCGTCGGCACCGATCTCCGCGCGCCGATCCACGCCGAGGCGCCGGTCTTCGCCGACCAGTCGACCGAGAGCGCGATCCTGGTCACCGGCATCAAGGTCATCGACCTGCTCGCGCCCTACGCCAAGGGCGGCAAGATCGGCCTGTTCGGCGGCGCGGGCGTGGGCAAGACCGTGCTCATCCAGGAGCTGATCAACAATATCGCCAAGGGGCATGGCGGCACGTCCGTGTTCGCCGGCGTCGGCGAGCGGACCCGCGAGGGCAACGACCTCTACCACGAGTTCCTCGACGCGGGCGTCATCGCCAAGGACGCGGATGGCAACGCCATCTCCGAGGGGTCCAAGGTGGCGCTCGTGTTCGGCCAGATGAACGAGCCGCCGGGCGCGCGTGCGCGCGTCGCCCTGTCGGGTCTGACCATCGCCGAGTATTTCCGCGACCAGGAAGGGCAGGACGTGCTCTTCTTCGTCGACAACATCTTCCGCTTCACCCAGGCGGGCGCGGAGGTGTCGGCGCTGCTCGGCCGCATCCCCTCGGCCGTGGGCTATCAGCCGACGCTGTCGACCGACATGGGTGCGCTGCAGGAGCGGATCACGTCCACCAACAAGGGCTCGATCACCTCGGTGCAGGCCGTGTACGTGCCCGCCGACGACCTGACCGATCCGGCGCCAGCGACGTCCTTCGCCCACCTCGACGCGACCACCGTGCTCAGCCGCGCGATCTCGGAGCTCGGCATCTACCCGGCCGTGGACCCGCTCGACTCGACCAGCCGCGTGCTGGAGCCGCGCACCGTCGGCCAGGAGCATTACGAGACGGCGCGCGCGGTGCAGTCGATCCTGCAGCGCTACAAATCGCTCCAGGACATCATCGCGATCCTGGGCATGGATGAGCTGTCCGAAGAGGATAAGCAGACCGTCAGCCGCGCCCGCAAGATCCAAAAGTTCCTGAGCCAGCCGTTCCACGTGGCGGAAGTCTTCACCGGCATTGCGGGCAAGTTCGTGCAGATCGAGGACACGATTCGCTCGTTCAAGGCGGTGGTGAACGGCGAGTACGACCACCTGCCCGAAGCCGCCTTCTACATGGTCGGCGGCATCGACGAAGCGGTCGCCAAGGCCGAGAAGCTGGCGCAGGAGGCGTGAGGATCGCCCTTCTCCCCTTGTGGGAGAAGGCGCCGCGCAGCGCCGGATGAGGGGTGCGGCGCTCTAGCGCCGCGCGACCGCCTTGCGGTCGCACCTCTCACCCTTCCGCCGACTGCGTCGGCTCCCTCCCTCTCCCACAAGGGGAGAGGGGCAAAGGAACGAAGCTATGCTCCACTTCGAACTCGTCACCCCCGAACGCCTGGTCCGCTCGGAAGAGGTCTACATGGTGACCGTACCCGGCACCGAGGGCGACTTCGGCGTGCTGGAGGGCCATTCGCCCGTCATGTCGACAATCCGCGACGGCGCGCTCAGCGTGTTCCGCACGGCCGGCGCGGCGCCCGAGACGGTGAACGTCCGCGGCGGCTTCGCCGAGGTGTCGGCGAAGGGCCTGACGGTGCTGGCCGAACATGTCGACTGAGTAACCGGGATTGATTGACTAAGCCGACGCGCCCCGCCACAGGCGGCGCGTCGAGCAGCCGGCGACGGCTGTGAGTCTTGCGCGGGAGAGAGCCCCTTCCAGGGGTCGCCGAAGGAGCAACCGCCCCGGAATCTCTCAGGCAAAAGGACCGCGCGGGACCACGACACTCTGGAAAGCGTTCCTGCCGCTAGGCAGGGACCACCGAAGGGGTAAGTCCCGGATCGAGGTCCGGGATCAAAGCTCTCAGGTCCCGTGACAGAGGGGGTTGTCAGGTCTTCTCCGGCGCAGGTCGGCGAGGGCCGCCCTTTGGAGAACGGCCATGAGCGAAGCGGTCCATCGCGGTCCCACCGACCAGTTCCATGAGGCGCGCGGCCAGGCCTATTCGCATGACGCCGACGCGGGCGAGGATTCGCCCGTCGTCCAGCAACTCCCGCTCGACGCCTGGCACCGCGCGCACGGCGCGCGAATGGTCGAGTTCGCCGGTTACGAGATGCCCATCCAATATGAGGGCATCATGGCCGAGCACCTCTGGACGCGCGAGAATGCCGGCCTGTTCGACGTCAGCCATATGGGCCAGCTCGTGCTCACCGGCGAGAACGTCGCGGCGGCGCTGGAAGCCGTGCTGCCGGGCGACGTTCAGGGCCTCTCCGAAGGCCGGATGCGCTATTCGCTGCTGCTGGGCGAGGGCGGCGGCATCCTGGACGACCTGATGGTGACACGGCGCCCAAATGGCGGCTCCGCCGCGGGGGGCGACGAGTTTTACGTCGTCGTCAACGGCGCGACCAAATATGACGACATCGGCTATCTATTGGAGCAGCTGCCGGACAGCGTGACGATCAACCTGCAGGACGAGCAGGCCCTGCTCGCACTGCAAGGGCCGCGCGCGGTCGACGCGCTGATCCGCGTCCTTCCCGGAGTCGAGCAGCTCGTGTTCATGACCGCGGGCCGCTTTGAGTGGAACGGCGTCCCGCTCTGGGTGTCGCGCTCGGGCTATACCGGCGAAGACGGGTTCGAGATCTCCGTGCCCGCCGAGCATGCCGCCGGGTTCGCCGACGCGCTGATGGCCGAGCCGGAGGTGAAGCCGATCGGGTTGGGCGCGCGGGACTCGCTGCGGCTGGAGGCGGGGCTGCCGCTCTATGGCCACGATCTCGATCCCGACACGACGCTGGTGATGGCGGACCTGGGCTTCGCGCTCGCCAAGCGCCGGCGCGAGGCGCGTGACTTTCCCGGCGCCGAGCGCATCCTGCTCGAGCGCGAGCAGGGCCCGGTCGCCAAGCGCGTCGGCCTGTTGGTCGAAGGTCGTCAGCCGGTACGCGAGGGCGCGGCGGTGGTCGACGAAACCGACGGCGAGGTCGGCCGCGTCACCTCGGGCGGGTTCGCGCCAACCCTCGGCCAGCCGATCGCGATGGCTTATGTGCCGCTCGCGATGGCCGCGCCCGGCACGCCCGTCCGCCTCGCCCAGCGCGGCAAGGTCCACATGGCGACCGTCGCGCCGATGCCGTTCGTTCCCCACCGCTACGTCCGCATCCCCGGAGTTTGACTCATGAGCCGCTATTTCACCGAAGATCACGAATGGATCGAAGTCGATGGCGAGGTCGGCACGGTCGGCATCACCGACTATGCGCAGGGCCAGCTCGGCGACGTGGTGTTCGTCGAGGTGCCCGACGAGGGCAAGGCGCTGACCAAGGGAGACGAGGCGGCAACGGTCGAGTCGGTCAAGGCGGCGTCCGACGTCTATGCGCCCGCGTCCGGCACGGTGCTGGAGGGCAACGCCGCGCTGACCGACACGCCCGAGCTCGTCAACTCGGACCCGGAAGGCGACGGCTGGTTCTACCGCCTGACCCTGTCCGACCCGTCCGAGCTCGAGGAGCTGATGGACGAGGCCGCCTACGAGGCGTTCGTCGCGAAGCTCTAGTTCCCCTCCCGCTTGCGGGAGGGGCTAGGGGAGGGGCTGTCCTCCCTGCCTCCCGACAGGCCCTCCCCCGACCCCTCCCGCACGCGGGAGGGGAGGAGACGTGAATGCGCTACCTACCCCTGACCGGCCACGACCGTCACGAGATGCTGAGCATCATCGGCGCGCATACGATCGACGACCTGTTCGTCGACGTGCCCGAGGCGGCGCGGCTTTCCGGCCCGATCGCCGGCCTGCCGACCCACATGACCGAGCTGGCGGTCGAGCGGCACATGACCGCGCTCGCGCGGCAGAACCTGGTCGCGGGCGAGGCGCCCTTCTTCCTCGGCTGCGGCGCCTACCGCCATCATGTTCCGGCGAGCGTCGATCATCTGATCCAGCGCGGCGAGTTCCTGACCGCCTACACGCCCTACCAGCCGGAGATCGCGCAGGGCACGCTGCAGATGCTCTTCGAGTTCCAGACGCAGGTCGCGCGCCTGCTCGGGACCGATGTCGCCAACGCGTCTATGTATGACGGATCGACCGCTTGCTGGGAGGCGATCGGCATGGCGCGGCGCATCACCCGGCGCGCCAAGGCGATCCTGTCGTCGGGGCTGCACCCGCACTATGTCTCCGTCGCGAAGACGATGGCGCGCTACACGGGCGACCAGCTCGACGCGGCCGCGCCGGAGCTGACCGCAGAGACCGACATCGAGCGGCTGATCTCCGCGGTCGATGACGACACCAGCTGCGTCGTCGTGCAGTATCCCGACATCCTCGGCCGCATCGCCGACCTGCGCCCGCTCGCGGACGCGTGCCATGCGAAGAAGGCGCTGCTGATCGCGGTCGTGACCGAGCCGGTCGCGATGGGCGCGCTGGTCTCGCCAGGCGAGATGGATGCCGACATCGTCGTCGGCGAGGGCCAGTCGATCGGCGTCGGCCTGCAGTTCGGCGGCCCCTATGTCGGCCTGTTCGGCTGCAAGGAGAAATATGTCCGCCAGATGCCCGGGCGGCTCTGTGGCGAGACGCGCGATGCCGATGGCCGGCGCGGCTTCGTGCTGACGCTCTCCACGCGCGAGCAGCATATCCGGCGCGAGAAGGCGACCTCCAACATCTGCACCAATTCGGGCCTTTGCGCGCTCGCCTTCTCGATCCACATGACGTTGCTGGGCGAGGCAGGGCTGCGCCGGCTGGCGGGACTGAACCATGCGGGCGCGGTGCGCGCGGCGGAGCGGCTCGCGAAGGTGTCGGGCGTGGAGATCGTCAACGAGACCTTCTTCAACGAGTTCACCCTGCGCCTGCCCCGCGAGGCGCGGCCCGTCGTGCGCCAGCTCGCCGACCGCAGGATCCTGGCGGGGGTGTCGCTCGGCCGGCTCTATCCGGGCGAGGAGGCGCTCAGGAATGGCCTGGTCGTGGCCGTGACGGAGACGACGACGCCCGAGGATGTCGAAGCCTTGGCCACGAACCTTGAGGAGGTGCTGGCATGAACGCGATCAACCAGAGCGGCTGGCGGCCCGAGCGCCCCGCGGGCGCGGGCGAAGGCGCCCCCACCTCGACCGGCAACAAGGCGCTGATGCTGGAGGAGCCGCTGATCTTCGAGATTGGCGACGAGCGCACCGCCGGCGTCGACTTCGCGGAGGGGGATGTCCACCACGACCGGCTCGGCGGGCTGACGCGCAAGGCGCCGATCGGGCTGCCGGGCCTGTCCGAGCCGGAGACGGTGCGGCACTATACCCGCCTAAGCCGGCAGAACTACGCAATCGATTTAGGCCTGTTCCCGCTCGGCTCGTGCACCATGAAGCACAATCCGCGGCTGAACGAGAAGATGGCGCGGCTGCCCGGCTTTGCCGACGTCCACCCGCTGCAGCCGGTCGACACCGTGCAGGGCGCGCTCGGCGTGATCGACGAGCTCGCGCACTGGCTGCTGGAGCTGACCGGGATGCAGGCGGTCGCGATGACGCCCAAGGCGGGCGCGCATGGCGAGCTGTGCGGCATCCTGTGCATCAAGGCGGCGCTGGAAGCGAAGGGCGAGGGGCACCGCCGCGTGATCCTGGTTCCCGAATCCGCCCACGGCACCAACCCCGCGACCGCCGCCTTTGCAGGCTTCACGGTCGAGGATATCCCCGCGACCGCAGAGGGCCGGGTCGACACCGACGCGCTGAAGGCCCGGCTGGGGCCGGACGTGGCCGGCGTGATGATCACCAACCCGAACACCTGCGGGCTGTTCGAGCGCGACATGAAGGCGATCTCGGACGCGGTGCATGCGGCGGGCGGCTACGTTTACTGCGATGGCGCCAATTTCAACGCGATCGTCGGGCGGGTGCGGCCGGGCGACCTCGGCGTCGACGCCATGCACATCAACCTGCACAAGACCTTCTCCACTCCCCATGGCGGCGGCGGGCCGGGCGCGGGTCCGGTCGTGCTGTCGGCGGCGCTCGCGCCTTTCGCGCCGTTGCCGTTCGTGGAGCGCGACGCTGGCCATCTCCGGCTGGTCGAGGAGGAGACCGCGGGCGAGCACCACGGTCAGAGCTTTGGCCGCATGGTCGCCTTCCAGGGCCAGATGGGCATGTTCACCCGGGCGCTGACCTACATCCTCAGCCATGGCGCGGACGGGCTGCGCCAAGTGGCGGAGGACGCGGTGCTGAACGCCAACTATGTCCTGCGCCGGCTGGAGGACGTGCTCGACGCGCCGTTCGCGGCGTCGGGCCCGTGCATGCACGAGGCGCTCTTCTCCGACGACGGCTTCCCGGAGGGCTTCTCGACGCTCGACGTCGCGAAGGGGCTGATCGACGAAGGCTTCCACCCGATGACCGTTTACTTCCCGCTGGTCGTCCACGGCGCAATGCTGGTGGAACCGACCGAGACCGAGTCGAAGGCGGCGCTCGACCAGTTTATCGACGCGCTGCGCTCGGTCGCCGAGCGGGCCAAGGCGGGCGATCAAAGCCTGAAGACCGCGCCACATTTCGCTCCCCGGGCGCGCTTGGACGAGACCCAGGCGGCGCGGAAGCCCGTGCTCGTCTGGAAGGAACCGGCCCCGGAGCAACAGGCGGCGGAGTAGGCCCGCCCATGTGGGATCAGCTGTTCGGCGTGACCAACCTGGCCGCGGTGGTCGGCTGGGCCGCGCTGCTGCTGGCGCCGCGTCACTGGCGGCCGCTGGTCCGCTATGCCGTGGTCGGGTTCCTGTGCGCGGTCTATGTCCTGCTGTTCGCGGCGCTGCTGGCCGGATGGGTCGATCCGGTCCACAGCGGCCCGCCGGGCGCGCTGACGGACTATTCGGTCCGGGGCTTGCGCGCGCTGTTCGCGAGCGACGGCGGGATCGTGGTGGGTTGGACCCACTACCTCGCCTTCGACCTCTTCGTCGGCTGCTGGATCGCGGACAAGGCCGATCAGCGGGGCGTCGGTCGCCTGGCGCAGGCGCCCATCCTGCTGCTGACCTTCATGGCCGGGCCGGCCGGGCTGCTCGCCTGGTTCTTGATCCAGCGGCTGCGCCGGCCGGCCGCCTAGCTCACCCGACCGTCAGCCCGACGTCGAGATTGCCGCGCGTCGCGTTCGAATAAGGGCATACCTGGTGTGCGGCCTCGATCAGCCGCTGCGCGTCGGCGCGGTCCACCCCGGGCAGGGTCGCGGTAAGGTCGGCAGTTATCCCGTATCCCCCCTCCTCCCGCGGCCCGAAACCCACCTGGCAGGTGACGGTCGCGTCGGGCGGCACACGGACGCCGACCTTGCCGCTCACCGCCTTGATGGCGCCCAGGAAACAGGCGGAATAGCCGGCCGCGAACAGCCGCTCGGGATTCGCGCCGACGCCGCCGGGACCGCCCAGCTCCTTGGGCACGACCAGCTTCACGTCGACCGAGCCGTCGTCCGAGCGCGCCGCACCGTCGCGCCCGCCCGTCGCCGTCGCGCTGGTCCGGTAGATCACGTTGACTGCCATAGCGTTTGCTCCTGCTGCTTGGGTCAAAGCCAGCGCCGCACGCGCGCCATGTACTCCCGATAATGGGACCCGAACTTGGCTTCCAGATAGCGTTCCTCGCGCGCGATCACCGTCCGGCCTACGACCGCCACGGCAACGAGCGTCATGAGCAGCGCCATCATGCTGGCGAGCGCGACGGCGAGGCCCAGCGCGACGATGGCCATGCCGAGGTACATCGGGTTGCGCGTTCGGGCGTAGATCCCGGTGGCGATCACCTGTCCGGTCCCCGTCCAGGGCGTCGGATCCTCGCCCGAGCGCCGGAACGTGCCCACCCCCGTCGCGATCAGCGCCAGCCCCGGCAGCGCGACCACCGCGCCCAGCCAGCGCGGCACGGTGAGGGGCGGCAGCGCCAGCCACAGGTCGATCAACGGGCCGAGCATCACGAAGCCGAGGAAGATCAGCGGCGGCGGAAAGCGGACCGCGGCCGCATCCCGGGACGGGTCAGATCCCGGCATAGGGGCTCTTCCCGCCTTCCGCGACGAACCGATCGATCCGCGCCTCGAGCACGGGCAGCGGCACCGAGCCGAGGCTCAGCACCGCGTCGTGGAAGGCGCGGATGTCGAACCGGGGACCGAGCGCCCGCTCCGCCTTCGCCCGTGCTCGCTGGATCGTCAGCTGGCCGAGATAGTAGCTCAGCGCCTGGCCGGGCCAGCCGATATAGCGGTCCACCTCGGTCGTGACCTCGCGCTGCGATAGCGAGGTGTTGTCGCGCAAGAAGGCGAGCGCCTGATCGCGGGTCCAGCCCTTGGCATGGATCCCGGTGTCGATGACCAGCCGGCACGCGCGCCACATCTGGTAGGACAGCATGCCGAACCGCTCATAGGCGTCGCGATAGAAGCCCATCTCGTCGCCCAGCCGCTCGGTATAGAGCGCCCAGCCCTCCCCGTAGGCGGAGATGTAGCTCTGGCGGCGGAAGGGCGGCAGGTCGGCGTTCTCGGCCGCGAACGAGATCTGCCAGCTGTGCCCCGGCGCGCTCTCGTGCAACGTCAGCGCGGGCAGCTGGAACAGGGGACGCGAGGGCAGGTCGTAGGTGTTGACCGAGTAGGTGTCGCGCCCACCGCGCCCGGCCGTGTAAAATGGTGCGATCGCATCCGGCACCGGCACGATCGCGAAGCGACCGCGCGGCATACGGCCGAACCACTTGGCCGCCATCCCGTCGAAGCGCTTGGCGTGCCATGCGGCCTCCTTCAGCAGCGCGTCCGGCGTCTTGGCGTAGAAGCGCGGGTCGGTGCGCAGGAAGGCGAGATAGGCGGGCAGATCGCCCTGGAAATTCGCGTCCGCCTTCGCCCGCTCCATCTCCCCCCGGATCTTCGCGACCTCGGAGAGGCCCAGGCGGTGGATCTCGTCCGGGGCGAGGTCGAGCGTGGTGAACACGCGGATGCGGCTGCGATAGTAGGCCGGGCCGTCCGGCAGGCTCGACGCGCCCAGCTCGCGGCGCAGAGCTGGGAAGTAGCGCCCACGTAGGAAGGGGAGGAGGCGTTGATGGGCTGGGATGACTATCGACGTGATCACGCGCCGTGCCTCGGCCTGCAGGGCGGCGCGCTCGGGCGTGTTGGCCGGCATCTTCGCGAAGGGCTCGAAGAAGACGGTGTTCTCTGGCGCTTTCGCCTCCGCTACCTCCGCCACCGGGCGGTCGCGCCCGGTCATGACGACCGCCGGCGGGGTGAAGCCGCGCGCAAGCCCGAGCGACAGCGCCGCGATCTGCTCGTCCATGTAGCGGCCCATCTCGGCCAGCTGCGACAGATAGGCGCGAAAGTCCGGCGTGCCCCGCGCGAAGCTGCCGCGCGCCGCATATTGCAGGTCGGACCAGAAGGCGCTGTCGCCGTTGACCGGCTTCTGCCACTCGCCGAAGCGCTCGTCCTCCAGCAGGCTCGCGATCTGCTGGCGATAGACCAGGAAGTCGGTCTGGGCCGCGGGAGACAGCTGGCGCTGGTCGATCGTGTCGAGGCGCCTGGCGACGTCCTCCCACTTCGCCCTGCGCCGTGCATGACACGCTGCGGTCTCGCAAGGCAGATGCGCGTTGACGGCCTGCGGATCGTCGTCCGCCAGCCGCTCGGCGATGCGCCAGCGCCACTCCTCCGTCCAGATCGCGCGGAAACGCTCATCGGGATCGGGCGGGACGGCGGCGACGAGCGGTAGCGCCAAGAGGGCGAACCACCTGCGAACGCTCCCAATGTTCCTGGTGCCCATGGCCCGCCGCTGGGCCGTGACGATGGGAGGAGGCGGGCAGCCGGGAGCGACGGTCAAGGTCATGCGGACATGTTGCCGCAGCCTTTGCGAGTAGGACAGGGAAAAACGGATCAGCTCTGCGGGGCCGCCTGCCGTGTCTCGATCCGTCGCCGCACGTGCTCGCGCCAGACGATGAACAGGCCCGACCCGACGATCAGCGGCGCGCCGAGCCAGGTCGCCGCGACCGGCAGCGTGCCGAACGCGAGCCAGCCGAGCAGCGTCGCCCAGATGAGCGCGGTATAGTCCATCGGCACCACCACGGCGATCGGGCCCCGCGACAGGCTCTCCGTCATCGCGATCTGCGCCGCGCCGCCGAGCAGGCCGATCGCGATGAGGATCGCCCAGGTGAGCGGCGGGTGCAGCTGTGCCGCCGTCAGATAGAAGGGGAGCAGGGCGAGCGCCGCCAGCGTGCTGAACCACCATACGGTCGTCATCGCCCGCTCCGTCCGGCCGATCCGCCGGATGAGGATGGAGACGAAGGCGGTGCATAGTGCCGCGCCGATGCCCAGCGCCGCGCCGAGCAGGGGGATGTGGCCGCCGCTCGGCTGGGCGACGATGAGCACGCCGACGAAGCCCGCGACAACCGCCGTCCAGCGCCGCCAGCCGGTCGGCTCGCGCAACAGAAGCGCGCCCAGCACCGTCGCGAAGATCGGCATGGAGAAGCCGATCGCGGTCGCCTCCGCGAGCGGCAGCATCAGGATGGCCGCAAAGGTCAGGGCCATCGCGGTCAGCCCCACCACCGCTCGGAGCAGATGGGCGGGGAAGATGCCGGTCCGCACGCTGCCGAGCCCCGGCCCGGCAGCGAGCACTCCCGTCACCAGCACCGCCGCCCCGAACTGGCGAAAGAAGATGATTTCCTCGAAAGCGGCTCCCTGCGCCTCGGCGAGCTTGAGCAGCAGGTTCATGACCGAGAACAGCGCAACGGACAGCAGGCGCAGCGCGATGGCGGACAAGATGCGGTCGCTTCCCGCCGTCATGCCGGGCCTGTCCCGGCATCCACGTCTGTCCTGCAGCCCATTGGTTCGGGCCTAGCGGCGCGGTGGACCCCGGCACAAGGCCGGGGTGACGGGGTAGGCCGGATTGTGGAGGTGAGCGCCCGATTGCCGCTTGGCCGTGTGGCTGTCCCATCACGAGCCCCAAGAAACAGGTGACTCTATTCACCCCCTCGCGTTAGTTTCTGGGGAAAAGGGGAGGGTTCGCATGAGGTCGGCGACCTGCATGCCGCGGATGATTGCGGTTCTGTTGCTGCTGGGCGGTTGCGGCGGCGGAGGAGGCAGCGGCGACAGCGGCGCTCCGCCGGTCGTAACCGCGCCGACGCCGACGCCGACCCCGACTCCCAGCCCCTCCCCGACGGCGACCGCGCTCAGCTTCTTCGTGCAGACGGGCGCACCCGTCGCATCGCGTATATTCTTCTACGACAGCGACAGTTTCCGGCCAACGGGCGACATCGCTCCGCCAGAGGGCTACACGGACCGCAATGGCGTGCTGGCGCCAGGCATCACGCCCTTTCAGCAGCCGAACTCCGTGACGCTCAGTTCCGTGGCGGCCAAGTTCAAGTTCGCCCAGGGCGTGACACAGCATACGTCGCAATATGTGGTGGTCCATGGCCGCCCGGAGGCGCGCGTGCTGTCACCGCTCACCTCATTGCTCATCAGGCACACCGATCAGGCGCGGCTCAAGCGGCAACTCGGCATCAGCGGGAGCCTGTTCGGCCTGCAAGGCACAGACCCCGACCTCAACACCTTCAACCCGCAGGCGGAGATCGCGTCCGGCGACCCGACACGAGTTGCGGATGGTGAGCGGATGGTGGCCGCAGTGCTGCGGGTGCAGGCCATCCAAGCCGCGCTGGACCTGGACGCCGCGTTCGCTTTCGCGGACGTGCGCGCGTACATCGCCTTGGGCGAGGCCTTGAACGCGCGGGGCGACCAGTTCGTCTTCACGAACGAGCGCATGTCCGATCTGCTCGGTAGCAGCGCCGCTTGGTCCGGGGTCCGGCCGAGCACGCGATCCGCCGCTGCTCACCTCGTCAACGTATTCGTGTCTGCCATCAGCGTGCGCGTCGCCCGGGACCGGGCCGCGCAGCTGACACTCGCCTTGTCCGGCTATCTGCAGGCGGAGCTCGCCGCGCTGCGGCGCGCCGACGACGACGCCACCGCGGCTACCGTGCTGGCGCTGACCACACCTGTCGTCGACGGCGAGATCGCCCGCTATGCGGAACGGCTGCCCGTGCCGACGTCTGGCTTTTTCTTTCCGGCCCCGGATTTCTACCGGGTCGTGAGCGCCGGACCCGTCAAGCTGGTGGTGGACCCGGTGAACACGCAATTTCGTCTGGACGGCGCGTTTGCATGGTCGCCCAAGCATAACGACTTCAATGCGAACTCAACGGGCAGCGTCGGCTTCTTTACCGGTTCTTCGACGATCGAAAGCGTCTCTGTGCCCGCGGTGAACGCTGGGCAGATCGCGGTCGAGCGCGACGTGGCCGGCGACATCGTCATCAGTCGGCTGAACGGATATCGAGGCGTGTCGTACTTCGATTACCGGACCACCCATCCCAGCGGCGGTTCCGGTTCTGCACGGGTGTACATCAGTTTTCGCTGACATTGCCGGGGGTCGGCTCGCCCGGTAGGGCGCTCGGCCATGAAGCACGCCCTTCCCGTCACACGTGAGCAGGACTTCGCCGCCTGGTATCAGGCCGTGATCGCCGAGGCCGATCTGGCCGAAGAATCTGGCGTGCGCGGGTGTATGGTGATCCGGCCCTGGGGCTATGGCATCTGGGAGCGCATCCAGCGGCTGCTCGACGACCGGATCAAGGCGACGGGGCACGAGAACTGCTATTTCCCGCTCTTCATCCCGCTCTCCTATTTCGAGAAGGAGGCGGAGCATGTGGAGGGCTTCGCCAAGGAGATGGCGGTGGTCACCCATCATCGCCTGGTCGGCGACGGCAAGGGCGGGCTGACGCCCGATCCCGAGGCGCGGCTGGAGGAGCCGCTGGTGGTCCGGCCCACATCGGAGACGGTGATCGGCGCCGCGTTCGCGCGCTGGGTTCAGTCGTGGCGCGACCTGCCGGTGCTGATCAATCAATGGGCGAACGTCGTGCGCTGGGAAATGCGGACCCGCATGTTCCTGCGCACGTCCGAGTTCCTGTGGCAGGAGGGGCATACCGCGCATGCCTCGGCCGACGAGGCGCGCGAGGAGACGCTGCGGATGCTGGAGGTGTACCGAAGCTTCGCCGAGGACTGCTTGGCCCTGCACGTCGTCGGGGGCGAGAAGCCGGAGAACGAGCGCTTCCCCGGCGCGGTCGCGACCTACTCGATCGAAGCCATGATGGGCGACGGCAAGGCGCTGCAGGCGGGCACGTCGCACTTCCTGGGCACCAACTTCGCGCACGCGCAGAACATCCGCTTCCAGAACGCGGAGGGGCAGCTCGAGCATGCGAACACCACCAGCTGGGGCGTCTCCACGCGGATGATCGGCGGCGTCATCATGGTTCATGGTGACGATGACGGGCTGCGCTGCCCGCCCGCGATCGCGCCGTGGCAGGTGGTGATCGTGCCCATGCTGCGCGACGGCCCGGAGGACGAGGCGGTCATCGCCTATTGCCGCGAGCTCCAGGCGGAGTTGGCGCGCGGAACCGCATTGGGCGAGCCGGTCCGGGCGTTGTTGGACCTGAAGCCGGTCAAGGCGGTCACGAAGCGCTGGGGCTGGATCAAGAAGGGCGCGCCGATCGTGGTCGAGGTTGGCGGGCGCGACGTGGCGGGCGGCAACGTCGCCGTGATCCGCCGCGACGAACTGTACCGCGATGACGGCAAGCTCGACAGCCGCATCCAGCCGCGCGGCGAATTCGTGGCCCAGGCGGGCGCGATGCTGGACGCGATCCAGCAGGCGCTGCACGCGCAGTCGGTCGAGAATGTCCGCGCCAATATCGTGCCGCTGTCCGACTGGGCCGCGGTCGAGGCGGCGTTCGCGCCCGACCAGAAGAACCCCGGCTGGGTCGATGTGGCCTGGTCCAAGCCGACCGGCGCCGCGCTCGACGCGGTGATCGAGCGGCTGAAGGCGCTGAAGCTCACCATCCGCAACGCGCCGCTCGGCCAGACCGGCCACCCGGATGCGCCCTGCATCTTCACGGGCGCCGCCGCCGTCGAGCGCGTGCTGATCGGGCGCGCCTATTGATGCCGAGCGCGCCGCCCCCGCGCGTGGGCGGCGACGCGCCCCGCTTCTACCGGCGCGGGCGGCTGAGCTTTCGCGCGACGCTGGCGATCCGGCTGGCGCTGGTCGCGCTGCTGGTCGGCATCGCGCTCGGCGGGCACTGGTTTGACCGCGACGGGCTGCGCGACAATGCCGACGGGACAATCTCCTTCCTCGACGTCGTCTACTTCACCGCGATCACCGTCACGACGGTCGGCTATGGCGACATCGTGCCGGTGTCGGACGCGGCGCGGATGTTCGACACCTTCGTGGTGACGCCGATCCGCATCTTCGTGTTTCTGATCTTTCTGGGCAGCGCCTACAGCTTCGTGCTGCGGCAAGGATGGGAGCGCTGGCGCATGGGGCTGATCCGCGCGCGACTGAAGGGCCATGTGGTGGTGTGCGGCTATGGCGCGACCGGCGAGGCGGCGGTGGGCGAACTGCTCGCACGCGGCACCTCGCCCGACTGCATCGTCGTCGTTGACGCCGACCCGCATCGGCTGCGGGCGGTCGAGGCGCTCGGGGTCGCGACGGTGGAGGGCGACGCCACCCACAATGCGGTGCTGGAGACGGCGGGGATCGCCGAGGCCCGCGCCGCCATCGTCACGCCGGGCCGGGACGACACGGCGGTGCTGATCATGCTGACGATCCGCCGCCTTGCGCCGGAGGTGCGGGTGAGCTGCGCCATCCGTGAGCGGGAGAACGAAATCATCGCGCGTGACGCCGGCGCGGACGTGATCGTCAACCCGATCCTGTTCGGCGGCCAACTCCTCGCCGGCTCGACCACGGGTCCGCATCTGGCCGACTATGTGGGCGAGCTGGTGCGGCGCGGCGGCAGCGCGGACCTGCACGAGCGGGAGGTGAGGGCGGAGGAGGTCGGCCTGTCACCCGCCGAGGTCCGCACGGGCCAGATCCTGCGGCTTTACCGAAACGGCGAGTGCCTGCTGCTCGATCATCCCGCCGCCCGGCGGCTCGAGCGGGGCGATATCGTCGTCGAGGTGTCGCACCGGCCCAGCCATCAAGCCGGGTAGGTCGCCGTCCACCATTCCGCGAAGGCGCGTCGCTCCGCGTCGGTCATGACGAGCCCGAGCTTGGAGCGGCGTTCCAGCACATCCTCGGGCGTGCGAGCCCATTCGCGGTCGTGCATCCACCGGACTTCGCGCTCGGTCAGCCCCGCGCCGAAGTCGCGGCCCATCTCCGCTGCGCTGTCCGGCAGGAGGTCGAGCAGCGCCGAGCCATAGGCGCGCGCCATCCGCTCGGCCCTCTCGGCGTCCAGCCAGGGCGCGCGGGCGCAGACCCGGTCGAGAAACGAGGCGAGCGGCCCCGTGTCGCCGCCGGGATAGGGCCGGTCGCGGGTCATCCGCGCCGCCGTCCGGCCGAGCGCCGGCGCGAGCTTCTCGACCGCTTCCTCGGCCAGGTGCCGCGCGGTCGTGATCTTGCCGCCGAACACGGACAGGAGCGGCGCGTCCGCACGGTCCAGCTCGAGCACATAGTCGCGGCTGATCACCTGCGCCTCGCTCGCGCCGTCATCGTAGAGCGGCCGCACCCCCGACCAGGTCGAGACGACGTCGGCGGGCGCGATCTGCTTCGCGAAATGCCGGTTCACCGCCTCGCACAGATAGGCGATCTCGTCTGCGTCGATGCGCGCGTCCTCGGGGCGCTCGACCGGCACGTCGGTGGTGCCGATCTCCGTCATGCCCTGATAGGGCACGGCGAAGACGATCCGGCGATCGGGCTGTTGCAGGATATAGGCGTGGTCGCCCTCGTAAAGTCGGGGCACGACGATGTGGCTGCCCTTGACCAGCCTGACCCCGCCCCTCGCGTTCACCCCCAGCCGCCCGAGCGCCTCCTCCACCCAGGGCCCGGCCGCGTTGACCAGCGCGCGCGCGGTCACCTCGCGCCCGTCGGCCAGCCAGGCGCGCCATGCGCCGCCTTCCCGACGTGCGCTGGATAGCGCGGTGCGCGTCGCGATCTCCGCGCCGTTGGCGGCCGCGTCCTGTGCGTTGGCGAGCGTCAGCCGGCTGTCGTCGACGAAGGCGTCCGAGTAGACGAAGCCCCTGGCACCGTTCTTCAGCGGCGCGACATAGGCGGTGTCGGCCGCGCGCAGGCCCCGCGAGCGCGGCAGCGACATGCGCCCGCCGAGCAGGTCGTAGAGCACCAGCCCCGCGCGCACGAGCCACCAGGGCCGGACCGCGTTCGTGTGCGGCAGCACGAACGCCATCGGGCGGATCAGGTGCGGTGCGGCATGGACCAGCCGCTCGCGCTCGCGCAGCGCCTCGGCGACGAGGCGGAAGTCGTACTGCTCCAGATAGCGCAGGCCGCCATGGATCAGCTTGGTCGAGGCGGACGAGGTATGGCTGGCGAGGTCGTCGCGCTCGACCAGCAGGACCGACCAGCCGTTCAGCGCCGCCTCGCGCGCGATCGCGCAGCCGTTGATCCCGCCGCCGATGATCAGGAGGTCGTAGTCGGCCATAGCCCTTCTTCGTCATGCCGGGCTTGTCCCGGCATCCACCAGGCCGCGAGCCAAACGGCGACAGGATATGCGGAACGGTGGACCCCGGCACAAGGCCGGGGTGACGCAGGAGCGTTTCACGCGTTACAGCCCATCATGCCCCGTCGCACTCCCGGCCTGCCCACGCGCCAGCAGATCCTCGATTTCATCGCCACGTCCGAGCAGCCGGCGGGCAAGCGCGAGATCGCGCGCGCCTTCGGCCTGTCGGCGCAGGACAAGATCGCGCTGAAGGCGCTGCTCAAGGACATGGCGGACGAGGGCCTGATCGACTCCGCCCCGGGCCGCGCGTTCCACAAGATGGGCGGCCTGCCCAAGGTGACGGTGCTGCGCGTCGCCGACTTGGACGAGGGCGGCAACGTGTGGGCGGTCCCGGAGCGCTGGGAGGCGGAGACCCCGCCGCCGCGCATCCGGGTGCGCGAGCGCAAGCGCGGGGCGCTGGGCGTCGGCGAACGCGTGCTGGCGCGGACAGAGGAGGCGGGGCAGGGCTGGATCGCGCATCCCATGAAGGTGCTGGCGCCGGCCGCCGAGCAGATCCTGGGCGTGCTGCGCCAAGAGGGAGACCGGCTTTGGCTGTCGGGCGTCGAGAAGAAGGACCGGCGCGAATATGCCGTCTCCGACGCGGGCGGGGCCGAGCCGGGCGATCTGGTGCTCGCCGAGCGGGCCGGCCGACCGCCGCGCGTGACCGCGCGCGTGGTGCAGCGGCTGGGCGACCCCTTCGCGCCGCGCTCCTTCTCGCTCATCGCCATCCACAAGCACGGCATCCCCGACCGGTTCAGCCAGGAGGCGCTGGACGAGGCGGAGCGGGTGGCGGCCTTGCCAGTCCTCCCCGAGCTGGCTCGGGGAGGGGGACCATCGCGCAGCGATGGTGGAGGGGCGGCGGGCGCCAGCCCGCCGGCTTCGCCGGCGGCCCCTCCACCACTCGCCTCCGGCGAGCGGTCCTCCTCCCCAAGCGAAGCTTGGGGAGGACGCGAGGATCTGCGGCACCTGCCGATCGTCGCGATCGACCCGGCCGATGCGCGCGACCATGATGATGCGGTGTGGGCGGAGGCGGACGACGATCCGGCCAACCCGGGCGGCTGGCGCGCGATCGTCTCGATCGCGGATGTCAGCTTCTACGTCCGCCCCGGCTCCGAGCTCGACCGCGAGGCGCGCAGGCGGGGCAACTCGGTCTACTTTCCCGACCGGGTCGTGCCGATGCTGCCGGAAATCCTGTCGGCGAACGTCTGTTCGCTGAAGGAGGGCGAGGACCGCGCCGCGCTCGCCTGTCATCTGCAGGTGAGCAAGGACGGGGCGCTGAAAGCCTTCCGCTTCTCCCGCGCGATCGTCCGGATCGCGGCCAACATCGCGTACGAGGATGCGCAGGCCACGTTCGACGCGGGCCGGGGGCCGATGATCGAGGCGCTGCAGCCGCTCTGGGCCTGTTGGCGCGCCTTGTTTGCGGCGCGGGAGCGGCGCGAGCCGCTGGATCTCGACCTGCCAGAACGGCGTGTCGTGCTGGACGAGAAGGGGCGCATCCTGTCGGTCGCACCGCGCGAGCGGCTCGATTCCATGCGGCTGATCGAGGACTATATGATCGCCGCCAACGTGGCCGCGGCCAAGGCGCTGGAGGCCAAGAAGGCGCCCGTCATGTACCGCGTGCACGAGCCCCCCGCGCGTGAGAAGCTGGTCGCGCTCAAGGATTATCTCGAGACGTTCGACGTGCCCTTTGCGCTTGGCCAGGTCATCCGGCCCGCGACGTTCAACCGCATCCTGGAGCGGGTCGGCGAGGCCGAGTTCCGGCCGCAGGTGATGGAGCAGGTGCTCCGCACGCAGACCCAGGCCTATTATACGCCGGCCAATCACGGCCATTTCGGGCTGGCGCTGGGGAGCTATGGGCACTTCACCTCGCCGATCCGGCGCTATGCCGACCTGCTGGTCCACCGGGCGCTCGTCAGCGCCTATCGGCTTGGGGACGGCGGGCTCGGCGGCAACGAGGATTTCGACGTGCTGGGCCAAAGCATCAGCGCGCTGGAGCGGCGCGCGATGGAGGCGGAGCGCGAGACGATCGACCGCTACGTCGCCGCGTTCCTAGCCGAGCGGGTGGGCGAACTGGTCGAGGCGCGGATCACGGGGGTGGCCAACTTCGGCATTTTCGCGACGGTCGAGGGGATCGGCGGCGACGGGCTGCTGTCCGCCCGCGACCTCGGGACCGAGTATTTCCGCTTCGACGAGGCCGCGCGCACGCTGACCGGCGAGCATTCGGGCGAGACCTATGCGCTCGGGCAGCGGCTTCAGCTGCGCCTGGCGGAAGCGAACCCGGTGTCGGGGGCGCTCACCTTTCAGTTGCCGGAAGGGAAGGGGGGCGCAGCGCCGGCCGAGCCGCAGGACCGACGCCGCCGGCCTCTACACCGGCGGGGCCGGCCCGGTAACATCCGCCACCAGGGGCGGCGCAGATAGTCCTCGCTCCGTCATGCCGGGCTCGTCCCGGCATCCACGCCTGTCGCGGGTGCTGCCCTCTGACAGTTGCGGACACGCTCAGCCGCTCGGTGGATGCCGGCACAAGGCCGGCATGACGGTGTTCGAGTCAACCCGCCGTGAAGGTCAGCCCGGCTTTGGCCTGCAGCCGGTCGCGCAGCTTGGTCCCCATCAAGGCGCCGGGCGTCCAGATGCCGCCCCCCTTGTCGTCGGCCCCCTCGACATCCTCGACCAGGCATAGCGCGCTTTCCGCGATCATCTTGGACGTGGAGCCGTAGCCCGGGTCCTTGTCACCGGTGACCACCGCGTCGAGCCGGGTGCCGTCGGCCATCAGGCCGACGAAGAGCAGGTCGTAGAAGCCGTTCTCCCGCTCCTCCTTGCTCGGCCCTTCGCCCGGCTTCGGTCCCTTGTCGCTCGCGAGAGGATTGATCTTGGCGATCGCCTCGGCCGCCGCCTTGGCCATCTCGCCCACGCCCGGCGCGATCATCATCTCGTCATAGACGAAATCCGCGCCATAGCTGTGATTGAGCAGAAAATTGGTCCGATGCACGTTCTTGGTGTTGATCGGCGCCATCACGAACGGCGCAACCCAGGTGCCGACCGTGCCGTCATACTCCGGGATAAGGCCGGTCGGCTGGTGCGGGCCGCTGAAGCCGGGCGTCAGCGCGAAGGGGCTGGCGAGGAGCTTGATCAGCGAGGGGTCGCGCGCGGCGGCGGCCAGCGTTGCCTTGAGGCTTGCCGCGGTCCCGCCGGAGAAGCCGCCCTGCATTTTGCGGACGCGCCCTTTCACGCGGGGCGCGGGCTGACCGTGCTTCGCCTTGGCGCATTCCTGCAGCGTCAGCACACCGAGATCGAACGGGATGGAGTCGAAGCCGCAGGAGAAGACGATCCTTGCGCCCGTCCGCTTCGCCTCCGCCTCATGCCCGTCGATCATCTGCCGCATCCAGGCGGGTTCGCCGCACAGATCGACATAGGCCGTGCCCGCCGCCGCGCAGGCCGCGACTAGGCCGGAGCCGTAGAGCTGGTAGGGGCCGACCGTGGTCAGGACCACCTGCGCCCGTTCCGCCATGGCGCGAATCGACGCGGGGTCGTCGGCGTCCGCAACGACCAGCGGCGTATCGGCGGGCGCGCCGATCAGGTCGCGTACCTCGGCGAGCTTGGTCTGCGATCGGCCGGCCATCGCCCAGCGCCCGCGGCCGGGATAGGCCTGCACTAGATACTCGGCGACCAGTCGGCCGGTGAAGCCGGTCGCGCCGTACACGATCAGGTCGAAGTCGCGCATACTCCCCTCCCGCTTGCGGGAGGGGCTAGGGGAAGGGATGTCCCGCAGCCTCGACCCGCGTCGCCGGGGGACATGCCCTCCCCCAGCCCCTCCCGCAAGCGGGAGGGGAGCTACGGAGCTAGGCCGCCTCGCTGAACTGAAGGCTCGCCAGCCGGGCATAAAGCCCGCCGCGCGCGATGAGCTGGCCGTGGCTGCCTTCCTCGACGATGCGCCCTGCGTCCATGACCACGATCCGCTCCGCCGCGCGCACGGTCGCCAGCCGATGCGCGATGACCAAGGTGGTGCGGTTCGCCATCAGCCGTTCCAGCGCCTGCTGGACCAGCCGCTCGCTCTCCGCGTCGAGCGCGCTGGTCGCTTCGTCGAGCAGCAGGATGGGTGCGTCGCGGAGCAGCGCGCGGGCGATGGTCAGGCGCTGGCGTTGGCCGCCTGAGAGCCGCGCGCCGCCTTCGCCGAGAAACGTGTCGAGGCCGTCCGGCAGCTTGCGGAGAAACTCCGCCGCGTTCGCCGCCTCGGCGGCCGCCCAGAGCTGCTCGTCGCTCGCGTCCCAGCGCCCGTAGCGCAGATTGTCGCGCGCCGAGGCGGCGAAGATCACCGCTTCCTGCGGCACCAGCGCGATCCGGTCGCGCAGCTCGGCCGGGTCGGCGTCGCGCAGGTCGACGCCGTCGATCGTGACGCGGCCCGCTTGCGGGTCGTAGAAGCGCTCGGCGAGCTGGAACAAGGTCGACTTGCCTGCGCCGGACGGGCCGACCACGGCCACCGTCTCGCCCGGCCGCACCGCGAGCGAGAGGTCTTGTAGCGCCGCCATTTCGGGGCGGGTGGGATAGCGGAACGTCACGCCTTCGAACGCCAGCGCGCCGCGGGGCGGCTGCGGTAGCGCGACCGGCCGGGCAGGCGCGCGGACGTCAGGCTGTTCGGCAAGCAGCTCCTCGATCCGGCTCGCCGCGCCGGCGCCGCGCAGCAACTCGCCATAGACCTCCGCCAGCGAGCCGAACGACCCCGCGACGATGCCGCAGGTGACGACGAAGGCGGTGATCGCGCCGCCAGACATGCGCCCCCCGGCGACGTCCAGCGCGCCTTCCCAGAGAATGAGGACGATCGCCCCGAACATCAGCCCGATCGCGAGCGCGGTCATGATCGCGCGCAGCCCGATCCGGCGCTTGGCGGCCGCGAACACCGCCTCGACCGCCGCGCCGAAGCGCGACGCCTCGCGCGCTTCCTGGTTGAAGGCCTGCACGATCTTCATTGCGCCCAGCGTCTCGGTCGCGAGCGCGCCGACATCGGCGATCCGATCCTGCGAGCGACGCGAGAAGCCGCGCACCTTGCGCCCGAAGAGGAGGACGGGGAGCAGCACCAGCGGAATACCGACAACCATCATGCCCGCCAGCTTCACCGACAGGGTGAAGAGGAACACCACGCCGCCGATCATGGTGAAGGTCGAGCGCAGCGCGACCGATACGGTCGTGCCCACCACCTGCTCAATGAGCGCGGTGTCGGAGGTGAGGCGCGAAGCGATCTCCGACGGCCGATTCTCCTCAAAGAACCGCGGGCTGAGGCGGACGAGGTGACGCTGCACCTGCAGCCTCAGATCCGCGACGACCCGCTCGCCGATCCAGGACACGAACCAGAACCGCACCGCCGTCGCCAGCGCCAATACTACGACGATCATAAGCATGTATCGGAAGGACGTGGACACCGTGTCCGGGTCCGAACCCTGCGCGAAGCCTCGGTCGATGATGCGCTTCAGGCCATAGGGAATGCCCAGCGTCGCCGCCGAGGATACGCAGAGCGCCAGGATCGCGGCCGCGAGGTGGCCAGGGTAGCGCGCCACATGACGGAAAACCATCCGCAGGCTCCCCAAACGACGGGAGCGCGGGGGCGATGCTGCGGTGTCGGCCATGCGCTTGGCTAACAGGCGGACGCCGCGGCCTCAACGCCCGCGGACCTGTCAACGTTGACAGGCGTTAGCCCAACGGCAACGTAACGACCGATATGGGATACCGCATGCTGTACGACGCCTATGAATGGCAACGCTCGATGCTGGCCGGCGCGAGCGCCATGGCGTCCTGGACCTCCACCATGTTGTCGGACCCCGCCAATCCGTTCGGTTATCTGGGCGGTGGGCGGATGATGGCGTCGGCGCTCGACGTGTTCGCCCATGCCGCCGCGCCTCGCGGGAAGCCCGCCTTCGGGTTGCATGCGACCGTGGCTGACGGCCGGAGCGTCGCCGTGACGGAGGAGGTGCTGCTCGACAAGCCGTTCGGCCGGTTGTTGCGCTTTCGGCGCGAGGGCGTCGAGACCGGGCCCAAGCTGCTGATCGTCGCGCCCATGTCGGGCCATTATGCGACGCTGCTGCGCGGCACGGTGGAGCGGCTGCTGCCGGTCGCCGACGTCCACATCACCGATTGGGCGGACGCGAAGCTGGTGCCCACGTCGGCGGGCCGCTTCGACCTCGACGACTATATCGATTATTTGATCGAGTTCCTGGAGACGATCGGCTCCGAGGATGGTCGGGGCGCGCACATGCTGGCCGTTTGTCAGCCCTCGGTGCCCTGTTATGCCGCCACCGCGCTGATGAGCGCGGACGGGCATCCCTGCCGGCCCAAGACGCTGACCATGATGGGCGGCCCGATCGATACGCGCAAGGCACCGACGGCGGTGAACACGCTCGCGACGCAGCGGCCGCATGCCTGGTTCCAGCAGAACGCGATCGCGACCGTGCCGATGAGCTATCCGGGGGCCGGGCGGCAGGTCTATCCGGGCTTCCTGCAGCTTGCCGGGTTCATGTCGATGAACCTCGGCGATCACATGATGAGCCATTGGGAGCTGTTCAAACACCTCGTCGAAGGCGACGAGGACAGCGCGGACGCGACCAAGGCCTTTTACGACGAGTATCGTTCGGTCTGCGACATGACGGCGGAGTTCTACCTCCAGACCGTCGATCTGGTGTTCCAAACCCATGCGCTCCCGCGTGGGCTGATGACGCACCGTGGCCGGCCGGTCGATCCGGGCGCGATCACCGATGTCGGCCTGCTCGCGATCGAGGGCGAGCGCGACGACATCTCCGGCGTCGGTCAGACCAAGGCGGCGCTGACGCTCGCGACCCACCTGCCCGACGCGAAGAAACGCTACTTCCTGGCGAAGGGCGCGGGCCATTACGGCATCTTCAACGGCTCCAAGTGGCGCGACGCCATCGCCCCGGTCGTGATCGACTGGATGGCGGCCAACGCCTGATGTGAAAGGGCCGGCGTCGCCTAAGCCACGCCGGCCCTTGTAGGACAGCGGGAAACGTCGGGGTTATCCGATCGAGTCCACCATTGCGTGGCTCGAAGACTCGCCGGCGGTGATGGTGCCGCCGAACAGCATCTTGAGGCGGCCGGAGAACGATACGTCGGTCTCCCACAGTTCCGCCGAGGTGATATCGAAGCGGTTGAGCCGTGCGTCCGCCTTGCCGTTCGGGAACCAGGCGTCGACGCGGTTGTCCCAGAGCTTGTCGAAGGTCGCCCGGTCGGTCTCCTCGCCGACATGGCCCATCAGGCAGGCGAAGAAGTCATGCCCCTTGCCGACGAACTGCGCCATCGCCTCTCCCCCCTTGGCGATGCGGTTGTCGTGAGCGGAGAAGACGAACAGCGCGTTGGGCTGATCGGGGTCGATCTTGACGTTCATCGGCTCGGAATGCTGGCCGTCGGTCAGTCCGATCATGATGAACGGGCTCGCCTCCAGCTTCTCCAGGAACTTGGCGGCCACCTCCTGCGGGGAGTCCTTGTTCTCGGCCATGAATGGTTCTCCTGTGATCGGTTCGGCAGGAGAACGACGTGGGCGGGGGTTGGTTGCGCGGTGGACGGGCCGCCTGGCAGCCGGGCTCCGAAACCATAAGAGCCTCGGCTGCTGCCACAGCCGAGGCTCCACAAGGCAACAATGGACGTTGCGGACCAGGATATAATCTACTGACCGCTACCGTTCAACTCACAGCACCTCGAACAGGCCGGCCGCGCCCATGCCGCCGCCGACGCACATGGTTACGACGACGTGCTTGGCGCCGCGCCGCTTGCCCTCGATCAGCGCGTGGCCGACGCAGCGGGCGCCCGTCATGCCGTAGGGGTGGCCGATCGAGATCGAGCCGCCGTTCACGTTCAGGAGCTCGTCGGGGATGCCGAGCTTGTCGCGGCAGTAGAGCACCTGCACCGCGAAGGCCTCGTTCAGTTCCCACAGGCCGATGTCGTCCATCTTCAGCCCGTTGCGCTCGAGCAGCTTCGGGATCGCGAAGACCGGGCCGATGCCCATCTCGTCCGGTTCGGTGCCGGCGACGGCCATGCCGACATAGCGGCCGAGCGGGGTCAGCCCCTTCGCCGCCGCGACCTTCTCCTCCATCAGCACGCTCGCCGCCGCGCCGTCCGACAGCTGCGAGGCGTTGCCGGCGGTGACGATGCCGCCGTCGAGCACGGGCTTCAGGCCCTGCAGGCCCTCCAGCGTCGTCTCCGGCCGGTTGCCCTCGTCCTTCTCCAGCGTGACCTGGTGGTGGGTGACCTCCTTGGTCTCCTTGTTGACGATCGCCATGGTCGCCGCGACCGGCACGATCTCATCGTCGAAATAGCCGGCCTGTTGCGCCGCGGCGGTGCGCTGCTGCGACTTCAGGCTGTACTCGTCGCAGACCTCGCGGCTGATATTGTAGCGCTTGCCCACGACCTCGGCGGTCTGGAGCATCGGCATGTACACGTCCTTGTGCATCGCCAGCAGCTCGTCGTCGCGGCCGACGCGCATCTGCGGGGTCTGCACCATGGAGATGCTCTCGACGCCGCCGCCGATCGCCACGTCCATGTTGTCGACGATGATTTCCTTCGCCGCAGTGGCGATCGCCATCAGGCCGCTGGCGCACTGGCGGTCGATGCTCATGCCCGCGACCGAGGTCGGGATGCCCGAGCGTAGCAGCGCGAGCCGCGCGATGTTGCCGCCCTGCACGCCCTGCTGAAGCGCGGCGCCGAACACCACGTCCTGGATCTCGGCCGGGTCGAGCTTCGCCCGCTCGACCGCGGCCTTGATGGCATGGCTGGCGAGGGTGGGCGAGGGCGTGTTGTTGAACGCACCGCGATAGGCGCGGCCGATGGGGGTGCGGGCGGTGGAGACGATAACGGCGGAACGCATGGGCTTGGTCCTTTTCAGGCTCGGAAGGTCATGAAGGTCGCGCCTCCACACGTGCGGGCGCACGCGGGCGCGCGCGAGGTCACACGAAAATCTGACTGATCCATTCGGCGATCATCGCGGGCTTTTCGGCGCCCTCGATCTCGACGGTGAATTCGTTGGTCTGCTGGAACTGCCCCGGCCGCTTTTCCGCGAACTCGAGCAGCTTGAACCGGCCGCGCACGCGGCTGCCGGAGCGAACGGGGGTGAGGAAGCGGACCTTATTGCCCCCATAGTTCACGCCCATCTTGACCCCTTCGAGACGAGGGGCGTCGGCGACCTTGGAGGACAGGAGCGGCATCAGCGACAGCGTCAGGAAGCCATGGGCGATCGTGCCGCCGAAGGGCGTCATCCTGGCGGCCTCCGGGTTGACGTGGATGAACTGGTGATCGCCGGTCGCGTCGGCGAACTTGTCGATCATCTCCTGCGTGACCTCGACCCAGTCGCTGACCGTCTCCTGTCCGATCCGCTGCTTCATCTCGTCGACGGTGATCGTGGTCACGGGCCATCCCCTCCGCTAAGCGCTCGGGCGCCTCCCAAGCACGGGCGCTCCTACATCGCAAGTCCAACCCGACCGAAGGTTCCAACATGTCGCTTTCCGACCCGCTCCAGACCATGCGCGCGCTCCACCGGGCGAGCGAACCCAAAGTTCTAAAGCCGCTGCTGGAGCAGGCCCGGCTCTCCCCTGAGTCGCGGGAGCGGGTGATGGGCACGGCGTCCGAGCTGCTTGCGGACCTGCGCGCGGCGCAGAACCGGGGCTGGGTCAACCAATTCCTGCAGGAGTACCGGCTGAACTCGTCCGAAGGCGTGGCGCTGCTGAGCCTGGCCGAAGCCTTTCTGCGGGTGCCGGACCCGGACACCGCCGACCTGCTGATCGCGGACAAGATCGGCGACGCCGATTGGAAAGCGCACGCGGGCAGGTCCAACTCGCTGCTCGTCAACTCCGCCACCTGGGGCCTGGTCGTCGGGCGGGCGCTGGTCGGCGAGGGCGGCGGAGCGTTGAAGCGACTGATCGCGCGCGCCGGCGAGCCGTTCGTGCGCCAGGCGGTCGGCGCGGCGATGAAGCGGATGGGCGAGATCTTCGTGATGGGGCGCACCATCGACGAGGCGATGGCGCGGATGCGGGCGAGCGAGAACCGCGGCTTCACCGCGAGCTTCGACATGCTGGGCGAGGCCGCGCGGACCCATGCCGACGCGCGCCGCTACTTCGATGCCTATGCCCATGCGATCGAGGAGGTCGGGCGCAACGCCGCCGAGGGCCATTCGGTATCGGTCAAGCTGTCCGCGCTGCACCCGCGTTACGAGGTGGCGCGCTGGGACGAGTGCGTGCCCGCGCTGACGGGCATGCTGCTGGAACTGGCGCGACTGGCCCATAACAAGGGCATCCACCTGACCGTCGACGCGGAAGAATCCGAGCGGCTGGAGATGAGCCTCGCCATCATGGAAGGGGCGGTCCGGCAGCCGGCGTTCCGGGGCTGGGACGGGTTCGGGCTGGCGGTGCAGGCGTACAGCAAGCGCGCGCGGCCGGTGGTCGCCTGGGCGGACCGGTTGGCGGGCGAGGCGGGGCAGCGCTTCAACGTCCGCCTGGTCAAGGGGGCCTATTGGGATTCGGAAATCAAGCGGACGCAGGTCGAGGGGCTAAGCGACTATCCGCTCTTCACGCGCAAGGCGGCGACGGACGTCAGCTACCTCGCGGTCGCGCGCGACATGCTGGACGCGGAGAACATCCGGCCCGCCTTTGCCAGCCACAATGCGTTGACGGTGGCGACGCTGGTCGAATGGGCCGGCAACAGCCGCGACTTCGAGTTCCAGCGCCTGCACGGCATGGGGGAGGGGCTGTACGAAAGGCTGGTGCGCGAGCGCGGCTACCACACGCGCATCTATGCGCCGGTGGGCGGGCATCGCGATCTGCTGGCGTATCTCGTGCGGCGGCTGTTGGAGAACGGGGCGAACTCGTCCTTCGTGCACCAATTGGCGGACGAAAGATTGAGCGAGGCGGACATCCTGGCCGACCCGGTCGCGAGGATCGCGGCGGTGGGGGGTTCGCGGCATCCATCCATCCCGCTGCCGCGCGATCTGTTCGGGGATCGGAAGAACAGCGAGGGTCTGGACCTGTCGGACCGGCAGGTGCTGGCGCGGACGGTGGCGGTGTGCTCCCGCGCCGGCGGGAGCCCAGAGCCGCAAGCCACGCCCTCAGACGCTCTAGGCTCCCGCCTGCACGGGAGCACGGCGGAGGACGCCGTGACCCGCGCCGAGGCGGCCTTCCCGAGCTGGTCGCGCGTGCCGGTCGAGCGGCGGGCCGCGATCCTGGAGCGGCTTGCCGACCTGCTGGAGGAGCGGCGCGATGCGCTGATGGCCCTGTGCGTGCAGGAGGCGTTCAAGACCATCCCCGACGCGATCGGGGAGGTGCGCGAGGCGGCGGATTTCTGCCGATACTATGCCGAGCAGGCGCGCGGGCGGCTCCAGCCGATCGAGCTGCCCGGGCCGACCGGCGAGCGAAACGTGCTGCGGTTCGAGGGGCGCGGCGTGTGGGTGACGATCGCGCCCTGGAACTTTCCGCTGGCCATCTTCCTCGGCCAGTGCGTCGCGGCGCTGGTGACCGGCAACACGGTCGTGGCCAAGCCCGCGCCGCAGACGCCGCGCATCGCCGCGCTGGCGGTTGCGCTGGCGCAGGAGGCGGGCGTGCCGGCGGACGCGCTGATCCTGACGCCGGGGGGGCCGGAGGTGGGTGCGATGCTGACCGGCGACACGCGCATCGCGGGCGTCGCCTTCACTGGCTCGACCGGCACCGCCAAGCGGATCGCGCGGACGCTGGTCGAGGACGACATGCGCCCGATCGTGCCGCTGATCGCGGAGACGGGCGGCATCAACGCGATGATCGTGGACTCCACCGCCTTGCCCGAGCAGGTGGTCGCCGACGTGATCGCCAGCGCCTTCCGCTCCGCGGGCCAGCGCTGTTCGGCGTTGCGGCTGCTGCTGCTGCAGGAGGAGATCGCGGAGGGCGTGATCGAGATGCTCTCGGGCGCGATGGACACGCTGATCGTCGGTGATCCCGGCGACCCCGCGACCGATGTCGGCCCGGTGATCGACCGGGCGGCGTACGACCGGCTGATGGACTATCGCGAGGGCGTGCGCGACCGCTGGGTGAAGACGCTGGCCGCGCCCAGCGAGGGCCTGTTCGTCCCGCCGACGCTGATCCGGCTCGATCGCGTGGACGACCTGACGCAGGAGTGGTTCGGGCCGATCCTGCACGTGGCGACCTGGCCGGCGGGCAAGCTGTCGGAGACGATCGCGCGGGTCAACGCCAAGGGCTTCGGCCTCACCATGGGCCTGCACAGCCGGATCGCGCGCGCGGCCGAGGTGGCGGAGGCGGAGGCGGCGGTCGGCAATCTCTACGTCAACCGCACGATGATCGGCGCGGTGGTGGGCTCGCAGCCCTTCGGCGGCGAGGGGCTGTCGGGGACGGGGCCGAAGGCGGGCGGGCCGCTCTATCTCCAGCGCTTCGTGGCCGAGCGCGCCGTGTCGGTGGACACGACCAGCGCCGGTGGGAATGCGACGCTGCTGAGTTTGGACGAGGGTGGGATCTGAGGTCCGTCATGCCGGCCCTGTGCCGGCATCCACGCCTGAGGCAGGGGCGGCACCGCAACGGAGAGCGCGGGCCAGGATCGGCGGTGGATGCCGGCACAAGGCCGGCATGACGATCAGGGGCGCGCCGGCCCCTCTTGCGCCGACGAAGGGCCGTGCATCAGCGTCTGGGTGGGATAGGCGAGCTCGATGCCTTCGCGGTTCAGGCGCTCGATGATGGCGAGGCCGACCTGGTGACGGGCGTCGAAGAAGGGCTGGAAGGCGGCCTCGGGCGAATCGAACTCCACGTCGAAGTCGTAGGACGATGCCCCGAACGCCATGAAGCCCGCGCGCACGAAGGTCTTGTCGCACGCTTCCACCACCTCCTTCATCATCTCGGGCAGCGCGCGCAGCTTGTCGACCGGCGTCCACTGCACGACGCCCAGCGTGAACAGCACGCGGCGATAGTCGCGCCGGGTGATGTTCTGGATCTCCTTCTCGAGCAGCTGCTTGTTGGAGATGATCCGCTCCTCGCCCGTCGCCGAGCGGATTCGGGTGGACTTAAGGCCGATCGCTTCGACGGTGCCCGTCGTCCGATCGTAGCTGATCACGTCGCCGCGGCGGAACGGGCGGTCGAAGATGATGGCGAGCGCGGCGAACAGGTCGGCGAAAATCCCCTGCGCGGCGAGGCCGATCGCGATGCCGCCGACGCCCAGGCCCGCGACCAGGCCGGTCACGTTGACGCCGAGATTGTCGAGCACGACCACCAGCGCGATGGCGAACACCGCGAAGGTGACGAGCAGGCGGATCAGCCCGAGCGCGGAGACCAGAGCTTCGCCGTGATAGGCGTCGGTCGAGGTGCGGTGCTCGATCGCGCCCAGGATCAGCTCGCGCGCCCAGACCGCGACCTGGAAGGTGGCCGCGACGATCCACAGGAAGTCGATCGTGTCCGCGACCTCGCGCGGCGGCGCGACGAACGCGAAGGTGTCGCCGACCAGCTTGGCGGCGAGCATGACGATGAAGAAGCGGCTGGTGCGCGTGATCGCACGGCCCACCACCGTGCCCCAGCCGGTCTCTCCCGGATTGCGGTCGCACAAGCGACGCCCGAGCGAGCGGGCGTAGAGCAGCCCGACGACCAGCGCCCCGCCCACCGCGACAGCGACCAGCACCTGCAGCCAGTGGGCGGTGATCCAGGCGGCGCTGGCGGACAGGAGCGCCCGGGTCTGTGCGGTGACGTCGGCGGCGCTGAAGATGGGCGTCTGTGCGGCGGCGGCCGCGGCGGCGGTGTTACCGGTGGACAATCACAATCCTCGTCAGGCGGCCATCGCCTCTCGCGCTTCCTCCTTTGCAGCGGGAACGACCTCCCGTTCAAGGAACGCGATCAGCCCGCGCTCCTCGCGACTGAGCTGGCCGGCGGCGCGGGGCAGTCGCAGAGCGGTCCTGAACGCCCCCTGACCCTCCTTGATCAGCGCGATCAGATCGGGATGGACATAGGACTTACGCGCGATCGCCGGGGTGTTGCCGAGCTTCGCGGTGACCGGCTCCAGCATCTGCTTGAGCGTGAGGTCGCTCGGCGCCTTGGCCAGCGCTTCGAAGGCGAGCAGGCTGGCCCCCCAGGTGCGGAAGCTCTTGGCCGAGAAATCGCCGCCGGTCGCCTCCTTGATATAGGCGTTGACGTCGGACGAGGTGACCGGGTGCGCTTCGCCGGCGTCGTCGAGCCAGGCGAACAGATGCTGGTCGGGCAGGTCCTGGCACGCCTTCACGAAGCGGGCGAGGCTGCGGTCGGTGACGCGGACGTCGCAGAGCTTGCCCGACTTCGCCTTGAACTGCAGCCGCAGCGTGTCCCCCTTCACCTTGCCATGTCGGGTGCGGAGCGTGGTCGCGCCGAAGCTCTTATTCTGCTTGACATAGTCCTCGTTGCCCACGCGGATGTGCGTGGTGTCGAGCAGCCGCACCACCGCGGCGACCGCGCGCGCCTTGGTCAGCTTGCGCGTCGCCAGGTCGGCCTCGACCCGCTTGCGGAGCTTGGGCAGCGCGCGGCCGAACTCCGCCGTCTTCTCGTACTTGAGCGCCTCCTGCTGCTCGCGGAAGCCGAGATGGTAGCGGTATTGCTTGCGCCCCTTCTCGTCGAAGCCGGTCGCCTGGATATGACCGTCGGGGTTCGGGTTGAACCAGGCGTTGGTGTAGGCGGGCGGCAGACCGATCTTGTTCAGGCGGTCGATCTCGTCCCGATCAGTGATGCGCTCGCCCGTCGGCGCATAGTAGCCCCAGCCGTTGCGGACCTTCTTGCGCGTGATGCCGGGAGCTGAGTCATCCGAATAGACGATGTCGGCCATCGCCGCGGAATGCGCGTCTCAACCGATTCGTTCCGGACGGGCAACGGCGGCGTAACGCATGTTTACCTGTCCCACTGGGGCCGAGCTGGACCTTAACGCGCCCTTCACCTTGACGGAGTAGCGGGAGCGCGGAGGACGGCGGCGGGCATGCAGGCGATCAAGAGAGTTTCGGAGCGGGCGATCGCGTGGTTGCATACGCAGGCATTGCCCGCGTCCCCGCAGAATTACTGGCTGGCCTTCGCCTGCCTCGACGGCCAGCATGGCGAGCTCAGCCGAACCCTGGACGCGCTGCTCGACGGCGGCGTCCGGCTGAAGCAGGTCGAGGCCGACGCCCTTTACGAGCAGTTCTTCGGCCGCGCGGCCACCGCGCTGCCTCACCTCCACGACGACGAGGGAAGCACGGACGCGCTGCGGCATCAGACGCTGCGGCTCGCGGACCTGGCGGCCTCCGCCCAGGCGGTGACGGGGGAATTCAGCCGGGAGCTGGAAAGCCTGCCCGGCCTCGACGCCGCCGACCCGATCGATGTGCGGGCGCTGGTCGGCGTGGCGCTGGAGCGCGCACAGCGTTCCGAGCGAGAGCTCGCGCGCACGACCGCCGAGGTGGAGCAGCTCCGCCAGAAGCTGGAGACGGTGCGCGGCGATGCGGAGCGCGACGCGCTGACCGGCCTGCCCAACCGTCGGGGCATCGACGCGCACCTCGCCAAGCTGCGCAAGGCGGGCACGCCCGGCGTGCTGGCGCTGTGCGACGTCGACAGGTTCAAGTCCTACAACGACCGGTACGGCCACGCGGTCGGCGACCGGGTGCTCAAGACGGTGGCGCAGAGCCTGACCGAGAGCCTGGACGGCCACTTCGTCGGGCGCTGGGGCGGCGAGGAGTTCCTGATCGTGGCGACCCTGCACCTCGACGCGGGGCTGAAGGCCGTCCAGCGGGCCAAGGACGAGCTGGGCCACCGCCACTTCAGGCTTCGCGAGACGGACGAGCCGATGGGCCGGATCACCTTTTCCGCGGGCGTCGTGCCGCTCCCGGCGGCTGCCGAAGAGATGGAGGCGGCGCTCGCCCGCGCGGACGCGCTGCTTTACCAGGCCAAGGAGGGCGGGCGCGACCTGGTGCTCGCCGCCGAGGACACGCCCTAGTCGTCCGTCGTCGTCCGCGTCGCGCCGACCGGGCTGATCGTCAGCTGCAGCAGGAGCGCGTGCTCCATCTGCGGCCGAGCGCCGTCGCGTCCCAGGCGATATTGGTTGAGATAGCCCATATCCGCGCTGACGGTGCGCCCGACCGGCAGCACCACGCCCGCGATGTTGCGCATCCGCTCGTACCCGCGGCGTTGCCCCCAATCGGTGCTGTTCGGAAGGACGAAGCTTTCGTGGCTGACGAACAGCGCGAAGCCCGGCCGCCGGAGGCGATGGTTGTAGCGCACCTGCGGCCGGACACGGATCCCAACCTCTCCGCCCGTCTCCAGAAAGCGTTGGTCCACCCGCAGGCGCATCTGGAGCGGACCCCTGGTCCACACGACATGCTGCCGGACGCGGTCCTCGTTCGGCGCCAGGTTGGCGTTGTGAAATCCGACCTTTCGATAGCCGAAGCCGAGCTCCACGCCGTCGGCGACGCGCAGCCCCAGGATCGCGCCGAACTCCGACTGATACACGCCCTGCTGCCGGTCGCTCCCGCGCGCGATCTGCTCAAAGGTGACCCGGAGCCGGTCGGCGAGCGGCACGACCGTGTTGACCTGGAGCCAGGCCTGCGCGTCGTGCTCCTGCGCCATCGCCGGCGTCGCGGCGCAGGCTATCGGGAGCAGACGCAGGACGAGGCGCATCTTCCCGCCCTATGCCGGGCCGTCTCCCCTGTCATGCGGCATTCCGCGGCCACCGGCGTAACCGCGCGTCAAGCATTGCCCGTTACACACGCTTTACCAACGACGTAGCGCTTTCCGAGTCCGTATCGCCGATGTTCGCGCCCGCCCGCCTCGACCTCTCCGCAACGCCCGGCTGGGCTGCAGCCGGCGCGGCCGTGCTGGTCGCGACGGCGATGCTGAGCCTGCCGGCCGGATGGCTGGAAACGGCCGGGGTCCAGCCGCCGGGAGCATCCCCGACCGGCCCCTCGTTTCGCTTCGGCGTTGCGCTCGCGGCCGGGCTGGTCGCGGCGATCGTGACCTGGGCCGTGCTCCTCCGGTCCCGACGCGATCGCGCTTTGCTGGCAGGGGAGGAGGGCGCGCCGGTGCTGCGCCGCGCCGATGCGCACCCCGACGCGCCGCCGCGCCGACCACTCTCCGCGGCCGAGCTCGCCGTGCCGCCCGACCCGTCCTCGCGCGACCTGCCGACCGACCTGGACACCCCGCTCGCCGCGTTCGATCCCGACGCGGTTCCCGCCCGGCCGCTCGCGCCGGTCGCCGCCGTCGCGGCGCTCGCGCCGGGCGAACGTATCGAGACGTTCCGCCTCGCGCCGCCGCCCACGCGCCAGCCGGTCGCGCCGGAGCAACCGGGCATCGACGCCCTGCTCCGCCGCCTGGAGGACCACGCCGGCCGGCGGCGCCCCGCCTGAGCTCCCCGCAGGCGGGGTGACGGGGGAATCTGCCGCTGCTACGCCCCTCCGCCAGCGCGCAGGGGGAACACATGGCCAGCATCGAACAGCAGCACCAGCCGGCGTCGCGTTACGCCTGGTACGTGCTGGGCGTGCTGGTGCTCGTCTATGTGCTCAATTTCATCGACCGTCAGATCATCACGATCCTCGCCCCCGACATCAAACGCGATCTGGGGCTGAACGACGCCGATATCGGGTTTCTGTACGGCACCGCTTTCGCCGTCTTCTACGCGCTGTTCGGGATCCCGCTCGGCCGGCTCGCGGACGGATGGAGCCGCGTTCGGCTCCTGACCATCGGGCTTGCGCTCTGGTCCGGGATGACGGCGGCGTCCGGCTTCGCGCGCAACGGGCTCTCGCTGGGGCTCGCGCGCATGGGCGTCGGCATCGGCGAAGCGACGGCGAGCCCATCGGCCTATTCGCTCATCTCCGACCTTTTCCCGAAGGAGAAGCGGGGCACCGCGCTCGCGATCTACTCCTCCGGACTCTATCTGGGCGGCGGCATCTCCCTGATGATCGGCGGCGGGGTCGTCCAGGCGTGGAACCAGGCCTATCCCGGTGGCGGGCCGCTGGGGCTGGTCGGCTGGCAGGCGGCGTTCCTGGCCGTCGGTCTGCCGGGTCTGCTGCTCGCCGCATGGGTGTCGACCTTGCGCGAACCCGTGCGCGGGCTGGTCGACGGATTGCCGACCCCGCCGGCGGAGCGCCCCTTCGCCGGGTTCGCGGCCGAGCTGATGGCGGTGATCCCGCCTTTCACCCTGGTCGGCGCGGCGCGCCGGGGCGTCGCGGCGCTGGCGGGCAACCTGCTCGCGGCCGCGGTCATCGCGCTCGCCGCGATCGGGCTCGCGGCGGCGACGGGCAGCGCGTTGCAATGGGCGTGCATCGGCTTTGGCTATTACGCAATCTTCTCCTGGGCCGGCTCGCTCCGGCATCGGGACCGCCCCACCTTCGCCCTGATCTGGGGCTCGCCCGCCTTTCTTCTGACGATCCTCGGCTATGGCTGCGTCGCCTTCCTGTCCTATTCCTCGACCGCCTTCGCCCCGGTCTATGCGCAGGAGAGGCTGGGCGCATCCGCGGCGGAGACCGGGGCGTGGGTCGGCGGCTTCGGCGCGCTGGGCGGCTTTCTGGGCGTGATCCTGGGCGGGCGGCTGTCGGACGCGCTGCTCCGGCGCGATCCCGCCGGCCGCGTGCTCGTCATCGCCTTCGGCCTGCTCGCGCCGGTGGCTCCGGTGTGGCTGGCCTATTCGGTCGAGCCCGGACCGGGCGCATTCGCGACCTTCGTGGCGCTGGCGAGCCTCGCCAACATGCTGGCGAGCTCCGCGCTGGGCGCGGCGGCGGCGACCACGCAGGATCTGGTGCTGCCCCGGATGCGCGGGGCCGCCACCGCCACCTTCTTCCTGGCGACGACGCTCGTCGGGCTGGCGCTGGGGCCGTATCTGGCGGGCTATGTGTCGGCCGTGACGAAGAGCCTGGGGACGGGCGTCAAGGCGATCCTGCTGATCGCGCCGATCGGCCTGGCGCTGCTGATCGGAGCCTATCGCCTGGTCCCCCGCGCCGCCGCGAGCGTGATCGACCGCGCGCGCGCCGCAGGGGAGGCGGTCTAGGCTTGATCGTCCCCCGGCAAGGGGAGGATCGGCTCGCAGTCACGCCGGCGAGAATACGCCGCAGGCGATCCGGCCGCCGCTGTTGCCGGACGGGTCGGTGATGAGGTCGTCCGCGGCCGCATGCACGACCATCGCCGTCCCGTCCGCATCGAGCATCCCCGCCATCGTCGCGCCGGCGAGGGTGATCGCGAGCGTGCCGCGCCCATCGGGGCCGATGGTCAGGTTCGGCAGGTCGCCCGCATGGGAGCCTTGCGGGTTGAGTGTGCCGTGCTTCCTGTTCTCCGGGTTCCAGTGCGGGCCGGCGCTGGCGAAGTCGGGCGCGTCGCACCGGCCGACCGTGTGCAGATGCGCACCGTGCATGCCGGGCGGCAGACCGCGTGCATCGAACGTCACGCGGAGCCCGCCCGCCACTTCGGTGACCATCGCGCGCCCGGCGGGCTGGCCGGTCGCGGTGACGACCGCCGCCACCGCCATGCGGCCGCCGGGAAGCGGCGAGCCGGTGTGCAGCTCGTTCCGCTCACAGGCGAGAAGCGCGAGGGGGGCGAGGAGGATCATGGATCGCATGGCGGCGGTCTCCCTATGACGGTTCGAGCGGCCAACGCATGAGCGCGTCATATTGCGCTCCGTCGCGGCCGAGCGTGCTGCGGTACAGGATCAGGTGCGGCAGCGGAAAGGGTGCGCCGGCGAGCCCGCCGGCGTCCGCCAGCCAGCGGTCCGCCTCCGCGCCCGCGCCGCCGCCCCGGGGCAGCCTCGCGAGCGTGATGTGGGGCAGATAGGCGCGGCGTTCGGGGGCGAGCCCGGCACGGACGCAGGCCTGGTCGATCTTGCGGTGGAGCGCCGCCAGCGGGTCGTGCGGCGTCACCCCGGCCCAGAGCGTCCAGCCCCGCCGCCGGTCGCCGAAGCGGCCCACGCCGGCGAGCGCGACCTCGGGCGCGGGCGCGCGCACCCCGCCCAAGGCGGCGGCGACGTCCTCCGCCGTGCGCTCGTCCACCTCGCCGATAAAGCGCAGCGTCAGGTGCAGCTGCTCGTCCGACTGCCAGCGCGCGCCGGGCACTCCGCCCATCGTCGCGAGCAGCCGCTCGCGGACGGGCGCGGGCGGGCGGAGCGCGGCGAACAGGCGGAGCATGGGGGCTCTCCTGCCACCACACCGCGGGCGACGCCATGACGGCGGATCGTAACGAATGATTGCTGGCGGCCGCCGGCGCGCGTCAGCTTGAAAAGGCGGGCGTTTGTGACGATATTCGCGGGGCCGGCCTCTTGCCGGCGACAAGGAGTTCTTCGATGGCCAACTGGTCTGACCCTCGGGCACGCGCCACGTCGTTCGCGGCGCCGGGCGCGACGGCGCGCTCGGACGCGTACGACGCGGGTCTGCGGTCCTACATGCTGTCCGTTTACAACTACATGGCGTCCGGCGTGCTGCTGACCGGCATCGTCGCGATGCTGTTCGCCAGCTCCGGCATGGCGGCGCAGGTGCTGGCGACGCCGCTGCGCTGGGTCATCATGCTCGCGCCGCTCGCGTTCGTGATGGTGCTCAGCTTCGGCATCAACCGCCTGTCCACGGCGGCCGCGCAGGGGCTGTACTGGGCGTTCGCGGTCGTGATGGGCCTGTCGCTCTCGTCCATCTTCCTGGTGTTCACCGGGACGTCGATCGCGACGACCTTCTTCGCGACGGCCGCGGCCTTCGCGGGGCTGAGCCTCTACGGCTACACGACGAAGCGCGACCTGTCCGCGTTCGGGACCTTCCTGATCATGGGCGTGGTCGGCATCCTGATTGCCAGCCTGATCAACCTGTTCGTGCAGTCGAGCGGCCTGCAGCTGGTCATCAGCTTCATCGGCGTGCTGCTCTTCGCCGGCCTGACCGCCTATGACACGCAGAAGATCAAGGGCATGTACTATCAGGTGCAGGGCTCCGACTTCGTGGGCAAGTCGGTGGTGCTGGGGGCGCTGACGCTCTATCTCGACTTCGTCAACATGTTCACCTTCCTGCTGAACTTCATGGGCAGCCGCGAGTAAGCCGCGGCGGTCCGGAACAAGCATCGAAGGCCCGGCGGGCGACCGCCGGGTCTTTTTTGTTGCGCGGCCGTCAGGAACGGCGGGCGGTGCGGCTCGTTGACAGGGGCGACGCCAAGGAGGCCCACGATGTCCGATACCGATACCCAGCTCGATACCTTGTCCGTCGCGCCCGATGCTCCCAACGCCGGCAATCAGGAGCGCGACCCGCGGCAGGACGCAGGGCAGGACGCCAGCATCCAGCGCCGGCTGGAGCGCGATCCCGAGAACCCTCAAGCGCAGCTCGACAATGCGCTGGACGAGAGCATGGACGCGAGCGACCCGCCCGCGACCACCCAGCCCGGGCACAACCTCGATCCGGCGCCATCCTCCGGCTTCGACGAGCGGGCCGAGCGGGCGCTTCAGAGCGGCGGCTGAACTTCTCCCCTTCGGACCATGATGTTGCGCGAATGTCGCAGCACATGCTCTTTCTGTTTCGTGACACTCGCCTCGTCGCATCTCTTGTTGCGGCGCGGAATCGAATATGGTCGCTTGTGAACGCCGGCTGGCGGACGCGTTAACGGGGAGGTTAACCATCTTGCCCTAAGGTCGGCAGGGTTCGATGCTGACGGGGCGGGGTGGGTAATGAGTAGTTCCAAGGCGAAGCCGGCCGAAGGCGTAATGACGCTGGCCGAGATGAAAGAGTTCGCGAGCTTCGGGGCCGCGACGCAGCGCTATATCCGGCGCGCGCTGGACATCGGCCTCGATCGCGAGGATGCCATGACGCGCTGGTCGCGCGACGTGGTGGAGGCGGCGAGCATCCGCGCGCAGGCGCGGGCGTATGCGGCGCTGCCCGACCTGCGCGAGCGCGTGCCCGACGATAGCGGGATCGAGGCGCTGGACGGCTTCTTGGGGCCGCTGGTCGCGGTCACCGCGTTCGACCTGGGGCAAGGGCGGCTGACCAGCTTTTCCGCCTATCGGTTCCTCTACGAGCGGCTGATCGGGGCCGAGGTACGGCCGTGGCTGCCCTCGGCCTTCTGCGCCGCTGCCGCGCTGCCCCACCTGCACCCTGAGCTGCGCCGCAAGTTGCTGCAGTCGATCAGCGAGGCCGCGGCGACCGCGTCCGGCTGGTCGTCGCGCCAGCCCGCCTTCTTCCCGTACTGGGTGGAGAAGGTGGACACGAGCGCGGCCCTTCCCAATTAGCGCGACGCGCCTGCCTCAGCGGCAGGCGCGCCATCCCCACCCCCCGCCTCTCACCTTCTGATCGAGGTGGAGGTGGTCGCGGTGCGCCTCGTTGTAGTCGGGCGACAGCACCGTCGCGAACAGGGCGCACGCTCCGTCCCGCGCCTCGCGCAGGAAGCGCGCCGCCGGCGCATCGCCCTTCCAGTCGTTCACCACGCTGATGCGGGTCCCGTCGGCCAGGCGGAAGGCGGCGATGTCGACCGCATTGGCGGTGGCGTGCTCGCTCCAGCTGCCCGTGTCGCGTCCGTACATGCGGCGGCAGTTGTAGCTGCCGAGATGCTCGATCGTCGCGACCGGCTGGCCGAAGTGCCGGAGCGCCGCGGGCTGGACGCCGTTCCACTCCCACGCCGCGAGCGCGGCCGCGACCGGGCAGGAGGTGCCTAGACTGGCCGGCGCGTACCCGACCGCGCGGCTCCCTCCGGCGCGCAAGCGCACGCCGTCGGCAAAGCCGCAGCTCGGACCCTCGCGCCGCGCCGATAACGTCTCGAACCGCACGCCCGACCGGGAGAGCAGCGCCTGGCAGGCGGCGAATCCAGGCCGCAGGGCGGCGAGCTTGCGCGCGGTCGCCGGGCCCGGTGGTGCGCCGAGGTCGAGCGGGCCATCGCTGCGCCCGCCCGCCCAGAGCAGGATGCCGGCTCCGCCCAGCAGCAGGGCGACGAGCGCGATCCCGAGCAGGCGGCGGAGCGCCGCCATCAGCCGCGCATGGCGCTGCCCATCGGCTCGGCCGTGACCGGGTAGCCGAGGTCGTCGGGAATGCAGAGGTGCGGGCGGCCGTCGCGCTTTTCCATCACGGGCGTGATCACCCGGATCGGGTGCGCGCGCGCGTGCGCCACCGCTTCGGCGAAGCTGCCGAACAGCGCGAGGCGCTCCAGGTTGCGGCGTGTGGGATAGATGATCGTCGCCCGGCCCGCGTCCGCCTCGGCCAGGACGGCGGCAGCCGTCGCCCAGAACAGCCGCGTGTTCTCCGTCCGGTCGACGCTCGGCGCGGGCGCGTCCTCCGGCAGCCGGGCCAGGTAGAAGCGCGTGTCGAAGATCCGCATGTTGGCGTGCGCCGGCCGCCAGCGCGCGAACGGTGTGAGATCGTCGAGTGCGAACCCGGCTCCAACGCGCGCCAAAGCTGCGCCGAACGGTTCTTCGCGGTGCAGGCTTTGGCGCAGCGCGGTGATCGCGGCCGGGGCAAGGGATGGCGTGAGGCCGATTGCCAGGCCCGCCTCCTCGATCGTCTCGCGGACCGCGGCGATGCGATGCGCGGTCTCGTCGGGGTCGCCGTCCAAGGTCTCCGCCAGCGCGTGATCGTGCGGGTCGACGCGCCCGCCGGGGAAGACCAGCGCGCCGCCCGCGAACGCCATCGCCTTGGCGCGCTCCACCATCAGCAGCTCGGGCGGGCCGTTCGCGCGGTCGCGGAAGACGACCAGCGTCGCGGCGGGAATGGCGGGAGGAAGGTCGGGCACCGCGTTGGTATGCGCGAGCGGGGCGGCGGCGTCAGCCGAAAACCGAGGACGCTGTTACCTGGGGCGCGACGCCGAAGTGAATTCGGCGTCGTGGGTCGGGCTAGCGCCCGCCGGCCGCGCTTGCCGCTCTGCGGGTCAGCGTGGCTGACCCGTCTGGCGCCGGCGCGGTGGTGGAGCTGAGGGGAATCGAACCCCTGACCTCTGCAGTGCGATTGCAGCGCTCTCCCATCTGAGCTACAGCCCCGCGCCGGAAGAGCGCCGCCCTTAGCCGCTGTTTCTGCCCCGCGCAACACGCCGAATGCCGCTTCCGGCCGAGTCCGGTCGAGCGGCCGGGCCGGAACCATCCTCCCCCTTTGCAGATTGATCCATGTGGATTGCACGGCGGCGCCAAGCACGCCCGCCGGCAGCCGCTAGTATCCCAGGAGGATGGCAATGGCTTACGATCGCTTCGGGCGAGAAAATACCGGCGACGGGCGTCGCGGGGACGAGTTCAGCTATTCGAGCGCGCGCGATTACCGTGCCGCCGGCCAGTCAAGCGGGCAGGACCGCGATCGGGGCGGCGACTATGGCGCACGCGATTATGGCCGCGAGTACGGCCAGCGCGACCAGGGTGGGCAGGGCTATGGCCGCCAGGAATATGGCCAGCGGGACTATGGCCAGGCGGATTATGGGCGGTCCGGCTATGGACAGTCCGACGATGGCCGGCAGAGCTTTGGCCAGCAGTCGAGCTATGGCCGACAGTCGGGCTTTGGCCGCGATCGCGACGACGACCGGCAGAGCTACGGCCAGCGCGACTATGGTCAGCGAGACTACGGCCAGCAGCGCTACGGGCAAAGCGAGCGGATGGGCGGCTTCGGCGGCGGCGCGGGACATTGGGGCGACCAGGGCCGCGAGCGCCAGGGCATGTTCGGCGGCTTCGACGATGGCCGCGGCCGTGACGATGAGCGGCAGGGCTATGGGCGAGACACGTATCGCCAGAGCCGCGGCACCTTCGATCGGCAGCCGCAGCGGTACGGCGGCGACAGCGACCGTGGCTTCATGGACCGCGCCGCCGACGAGGTCCGCTCCTGGTTCGGCGACGAAGAGGCGGAGCGCCGCCGCGCCATGGACGCGCGCGACGACGAGCGCGGGCAATATGGCGGGCAGAACCGTGGCGGCGATGGCCGCGACGAGCACTACCATAGCTGGCGCAACCAGCAGATCGCGGCGTTCGACCGCGATTACGACGAGTATCGTCAGGAGAACCGGGACAAGTTCCACAACGAGTTCCAGTCCTTCCGGACCGAACGCCAAAGCCAGCGCGACCTGTTGAACAAGGTCGACGAGCATATGGAGGTGGTCGGCTCCGACGGCGCGCATGTCGGGACAGTCGACAAGGTGCGTGGCGACCGCATCATCCTGACCAAGAACGATCCCGACGCGGGCGGCCACCACCATTCGATCCCGTCGCGCTGGCTGCAGTCGGTCGCGGACGGCAAGCTTACGCTGCGCAAGACGGCCGACGAAGCCAAGCAGCATTGGCGTGACGAGGAGCGCCAGCAGGGCGAGGGCGGTGGCGCGCTGTTCGGCGGCGGCTCGGGCGAACGGCAGCAGTCGAACGAAGGCGGCCGCGGTCGCCCGACCGAGACCGGCGGCCACGAAACCGGCGGTACCGACCTCAACCGGAGCTTCTCCGGCACCTATTGAGGGCTGAGGCGAAAAAACGAGAGGGGCCCGGGCGGAGACGTCCGGGCCGTTTCTCATGCGCGTTCACCCCTCCTTGCAAATGAGAATGGCTTGCATTAGCGGGAGGGAATGCCGCTCCCTTCGACCCTGCTTCTGTTGCCGCTCGCATCGGCTGCCGCTCTCGACACACCTTCGCGTGAGCCCGAATCCGTAGTGGCCGCCGCAGCAACACCGATGTCGGAGGCTGGGAAGGACGAGGACAGCGGCTCCATCATCGTCACCGGCACGCGGCTCACGCGGGACGTGCCGGACGTGTCCGGTCCCTTCATCTTCGCCGGCAAGCTCGCCGACGTCACCGTTCTGGACGACCTGCCTGAGGTCGAGGGACGCAACCTGCGCCTGGCCTTTTCCGACATACCCGGTTTGCTCATCTCGGAGGTGTCGAACGGCAGCTGGGCGAGCATCAGCTATCGCGGATTGGGTGAGCCGCACGAGAGCTGGAACCTGCTGACTCTCGCGGACGCCGTGCCGCTCGGACCCGACCCGTACAGCTATCCGGCGGCTTACGTCATTCCACCGCTCGAGCTGGTCGAGCGCGTCGAGTTCATCCGCGGCGGGGCGGGCCTGCTGCACGGGCCTCAACCCGGCGGGGTGCTCAACTACGCCATGGTAGGGCCGCGCCGGGATGCGGGCGTGGAAGGGGTGGCGAAGCTGGCCACCGGCTCCGACGGCTTCCGCTCGGCCTTGGGGCGCTTCGCCGTCTCCGACGGGCGTGTGGGCGCCGACGCCCATGTGGTCTGGAACGCGGGCGACGGGCCGCGCCGGGCCAATTCCGACTTCGACCAGTTGAGCGGCCGCGTCCGCACCGCATGGATGGGCAACGGGGTCACCGCGACGGTGACACTCGATTACGACCGCGGCCGCTATGGCGAGCCCGGCGGGCTCAGCCGCACCCGCTTCGCCGCCGACCCGCAAGCCTCGTCCACGCCGCGCGATCGCCTCTACATCGAGCGTTTTGTCCCGTCCGCCGCGCTGGAATGGGACCTGGACGGTGCGACGCACCTGACCGCACGCGCCTGGTACAGCGCCTATGAGCGGACGAGCTGGCGTCAGACGGGGGGCGCGTTCGGGGAGGTGACGCCCGCCGGCAACGTGTTGATCCGCCAGACGCAGCTGTTCCGCACGGGCGCGTTCGACCTTCGCCTTCGACGCGATATCGGTCGGCATGTGCTGACCTTCGGCGGGACGGCTTTCCGCTCGTCCTCCCCCGTCAGGGTGGACAAGGGCGCGTCCGCACAGGATTTTCAGGGCTCGGCCGGCGCGCTCGCGCGGGTGGACCGGGACGGCGACGTGCTCGCCGCCTTCGCCGAGGCCAAGCTGGACCTGGGCGCGGTGCAGATCGTGCCTGGCTTGCGGGTGGAGCGGCTGCGCCAGCGCGTGACCGAGCGGCTCGACCTGAGCGTGGGCTCCGTCGCGGGCGGACCGCCAGGGGGTCCGAACGGCGCGCTGGGTAACCGGCGCAACGATCAGACCGTTGCGCTGTGGGGTTTGGGGGCGACCTGGGACGCCGCGCCGGGCCTGCGGCTGGTCGCGAACGCGTCGCGCGGTTTCAAGCCGCTCCTCTTCAACGACGGCGTGACCTTCCAGGCCGGGGTCGACGCCGCCGAGCAGTTCCGCGCCAGCTACGCGACGAGCTATGAAGTCGGGGCGCAATGGCGGCCGTTCGGCGCGGCGAGGCTGGACGCGAGCCTGTTCCGCGTCGAGCTGGACGATCAGATCGGGTTCCTGGGCGGTCCGCTGCCCGCGCAGCCGCCGTTCGGATCGGTCGGGGTGGGCGGCGCTCGCCGGATCAATGTCGGATCGATGCGCAACGAAGGGATCGACCTGGCGGGAAGCCTGGATCTGGTCGGCCGATCGGGTTTGGTCCGCTCCACGGAGGATACGCTGCGCGTGTCCGCGAACGCCCAGCTGCTCGACGCCCGGTTCCGTTCGGGACCAGCCGCAGGCTTTCGGCCCCAATACGCGCCGGGCCATCTGGTCCGCGCGTCGGTCAACTGGATCCGCGCCTCCGGCTTGCGCGCAGCCGCGGTCCTCACCGCGGTCGGTCCGCAGAACGGCTCGGACAATGCCCGGCCGGAGTTCGACATCCCGGCCTATCAGGTCGTCGACGCGTCCATCGACGTCCCGCTCGCCGGTCCGGTGGTGCTCGGCGCGGGCGTCACCAACCTGTTCGACTCCGACTACTGGTCGCGGGTCCGTCCCGGCGGTGGCCAGGGCATCGACCCGGGCCGGCCGCGTCAGGGCTATGTCTCACTCTCGGTGCGCTGGTGACCTGACCCTGCCTCCGTGCGGAACGGCGGGGTCCGGCCCGGCCGCCACGGAGAAGCATCATCGGGTGGAACCGTCAGTGCGGCTTGTGGATGCGCGTGACCACCCAGGCGATCAGCGCACCCAGGACCAGGCCGAAGATGCCGCTCCAGACCGCGTGAACCAGCCAGTTCAGGAACCCGTTCGCGCCGGCGACGCTGTGGGACACGCGTTCGACGAGATCATGGGTCGGATCGAGATGGTATTCGTGCAGCCCGTGCAGCACGATGCCGCCGCCGACCCAGATCATCGCGGCGGTGCCGATGATCGAGAGCACCGCCAGCACCCTTGGCATGGCGTGGACCAGCCCGCGCCCGAGCGTCGCGGTGGCGGGTTTTCGGGACAGCGCCATGCCGGCGTCGTCCATCTTCACGATCAGCGCCACCACCCCGTACACGCCGACCGTGACCGCCAGCGCGACGAGCGCGAGCGAGGCGGCCGTGCCGATCCAGTTGTCGCCGGTGACCGGGATCCGCGTCATCCCGTCGGGGGCTGAGGTGAGGTCGGCAAGCGCGATCGCCATGATCTCCGCCGACAGGATGAAGTCGGTGCGCACCGCGCCGGCGACCTTCTCCTTCTCCAGCAGTGCATGGTCCTGCGGCCCGGCGTCGAGAATGTGCTCGCCCTCGGGATGTCCGCCCAGCTTCTCCAGCACCTTCTCCGCGCCTTCGAAGCAGAGATAGGCGCCGCCCAGCATCAGGAGCGGCGTGATCGCCCAGGGCGCGAAGGCGGAGAGCAGCAGCGCCGCCGGCAGCAGCACCACCATCTTGTTCCGCAGCGAGCCGAGCGCGATCCGCCAGATGATCGGCAGCTCGCGCTCGGGGCTGAAGCCCGTCACATAGGCCGGCGTGACGGCGGTGTCGTCGATCACCACGCCGGCGGATTTGGCCCCGGCGCGAGCGGCGGCCGCGCCCACGTCGTCGACCGACGCGGCGGCGAGCTTGGCGATGCCCGCCACGTCGTCGAGCAGGGCGGCGAGGCCTGATGGCATGAAGCGGTTCCGTCGATGAGATGGGCGAGGAAGGGTGGGACTAGCCGCTCAGATCGCGCCCGAGAAGGTGTCGCACTGCGCCGGGTCGCCGGTCTCCAGCCCGCGCCGCAGCCAGAACATGCGCTGGGCGGAGGTGCCGTGGGTGAAGCTCTCCTGGTTCACGTTGCCGCCGCTCTTGCCCTGCAGGGTGTCGTCGCCGATCGCCTGCGCGGCGCGCATCCCTTCCTCGACGTCGCCGGGCTCCAGCCGCTCACGGTTCTGCGCCGCCCAGACGCCGGCATAACAGTCCGCCTGCAGCTCGAGGCGCACGGAAGCGGCGTTGCCCTCAGCACGGCTCGACGTGCGCTGGATCTGCTGCACGCGCGCCGACGCGCCGGTCAGGTTCTGGATGTGGTGCCCGAACTCGTGCGCGACGACGTAATATTGGGCGAAGTCGCCGGCCGCGCCGAAGCGGGTCGCCAGCTCGTTGAAGAAGCTCGTGTCGATGTAGATGCCGTTGTCGAGCGGGCAGTAGAAGGGGCCCATCGCCGCCTGCGCCGCGCCGCAGCCCGACATGCCGTTCTGGTCGAAGAACTGGAGCGAGGGCGGCCGCAGCCGCTCGCCCGACCGGGCGAAGATCGCTTCCCACGTCTCCTGCGCCGAGCTGAAGGCGTTGCAGGTCGCGCGCCGGGCCGGGTCCGCCGTGCAGATCGCGGCCGCGCCGCCCGCCGCGCTCCCGCCCGCGGGCCGCGTCGCGACCTGCCCGGTCGGCGCGCCGCCCGTCAGCAGCCCGCCGATCGACCCCAGCCCACCGCCGAACACGGCGAAGAGCAGCAGCACCACGACGATGCCGCCGCAGCCGAAGCGGCTGCCGATCAGCGGCAGAAGGCTGAACAGGAGCCCGCCGCCGCCACCCCCGCCGAAGCCGAACCCGCCGCCGCGGTTCTCCTGCGATTCGACGTTGATGTTGGGGTCGAAGTCGTCGAGCCGCATCGGGCGGGCCTTCCCTGTTCGTTGCGGAGCTGAAATGCTCAGGTCCCCTTGCCGGTTGCAAGCCCGCGCATCTCTCGCCATGCCCGGGCTTATGTTCCTGACAGGCAAGACCGCGATCGTCACCGGCTCCACCTCGGGCATCGGCCTCGCCTATGCCCGCGCGCTCGCGGCGGAGGGGGCGGCGATGGTCATCAACGGCTTCGGCGAGGCGAATGCGATCGAGGCCGTACGCGCCGAGCTGGCCGCGGCGAGCGGGGCGCAGGCGCTCTACGACGCGGCGGACATGAGCAAGCCGGACGAGATCGCCGGCATGGTCGAGCGGACGGTCGCGGCGACGGGGTCGGTGGACATTGTCGTCAACAATGCCGGCATCCAGCATGTCGCGCCCATCGCGGAGTTCCCGGTCGATCGATACGACGCGATCATCGCGATCGTGATGTCGTCCGCCTGGCACCTGATCCGCGCGGCGCTGCCGCACATGCGCAAGCGGGGTTGGGGCCGCATCATCTCCACGGGCTCCGCGCACAGCCTGGTCGCGAGCCCCAACAAGTCGGCCTATATCATGGCGAAGCACGGCATCGCCGGGTTGACCAAGACGGTCGCGCTCGAGACGGCGCAGGACGGGATCACCTGCAACGTCGTGTCGCCGGGCTATGTCTGGACGCCGCTGGTCGAGAACCAGATCCCGGACACGATGCGGGCGCGGGGGCTGACGCGCGAGCAGGTGCTGAACGACGTGCTGCTCGCCGCCCAGCCGACCAAGCGCTTCGTGACGCCGGAGGAGGTGGCCGCGTTGGGCGTGTTCCTGTGCCGGGAGGAGGCGCGCTCGATCACGGGCGCCAACCTGTCGGTCGACGGGGGGTGGACGGCGGCGTGAAGCTGCTCTGCCTGGCGCTCGCCGCGGCGCAGCTCGCGCCTTGTCCGGGCGCGACGCCCTGGCGCACCATGGCGACCGAGGCCGACCGACAGCGGTTGCGCGAGCTTCGCGCCGCCTGGACGGAGGCGCTGGCCGTGGCCGCGCCTGCGGAGGATCGGGCGGTGCTGTTCAACCCCGACCTGGCGCTGGAGGACCCGCTGCCGCCGGCCGGCAGCTACCGCTGCCGTTTCGTCAAGCTGGGCGGCGCGGTGCGGTTTGCGGCGCGGGAGTGGGGCGCCTGCCGGATCGAGGGCGACGCCCTTGTGCGGCTCGATGGGCCGCAGCAGCCGATGGGCACGCTTTATCCGGACGGTCCGTCGCGGGGCATCTTCCTCGGCACGCTGCACCTCGCGGAAGAGCGTCGGTCGTTGCCCTATGGTCGCGACCGCGCCCGCGACATGATCGGCGCCGTGGAGCGGATCGGGCCGGCGCGCTGGCGCATCGCGTTGCCGCGGCCGCGGTTCGAGTCGACCCTCGACCTGATCGAGCTCGTCCCCGCCTAATCGACCCGGACCGGCGCCCGGCGCTCCGCCACGTCCGCGCCCGGGGCGTCGGCGCGGGCGGGATCGGCGCGCGCGGGGGCGAGCGGGGGCAGGGTCGCGAGGTACTGCTTGCCGGAAAGGCCGATCCGGGCGACCCGCGTCGGATTGGCCGCGCCGACGGCCTGAAGGTATGAGCGCGGCCGCTTCATGAGCTTGGGCTGGTCGAGCCCCGCCAGCCCCGCGATCCGCGCGGCTTCCATCACGAAATGGACGCAGTTGCGCTTGTTCAGGTTGTAGCGGCCGTCGCCCGTCTTCTCGTCCCAGGCCGCGACCAGCCGCAGCACCCGGGCGTATTGCGCGTCGGTCAGGACGACGGAGAACTGGGCGTCGCTGCCGTTCATGTAGCCGATCTTGGCGGGCTCGACCTTGCCCGGCACGGTCCCGAACAGGATGGCGGGCGTGATCGCCTTGGCGGTGAAGCCGTAGTTCGCGTCGACCGGCGGCCCGCCCGCGTCGGGCGTCCCGCGCAGGCTGATGAACGCGTGCGGGAAGCTGTTGCCGAGTTCGTGGCTCCAGAAGGTCATCGTCACCCCCGCGCGGGCAGGACCGATGACGCCGATCCAGAGGACGAAGGCGAGGAGGACGCGTACCATGATCGGCCGCTTACCCGCTGTACCCGTTGTAGGAAACGCCCGCCGAGCCGGCGGGCGCACCTGAGTTCAGCTCGCCCGGCCGAGCCGGTGGTAGAGCTGGGTCAGCTGCCGCGAGCGGGGATCGTCCTCCGGCAGGTTGCGGATATACTCGCCCACCGCTTCCTTCAGCAGGTCGAAGTCCGCCGAGGAGAAGACCGCGCGGGGACGGCCCGGGCTGGGCGGGCGTTCGCGGGCATCGACGTCGTCACTCATCAGGCGGCCTCTTTCTTGAACTGAGCCGCTTCCGTAGACTCGGCGAGCGCCGTGGTCGAGCTTTCGCCGCCGGCGACCGCCTGCGCGACCAGGTCGAAATAGCCGGTCCCGACCTCGCGCTGGTGGCGCGTCGCGGTATAGCCGCGGCCCTCCGCGCCGAACTCCGCCTGCTGCAGCTCGGAATAGGCCGCCATGCCGCGGTCGCGATAGCCGCTGGCGAGCTCGAACATGCCGTAGTTGAGCTGGTGGAAGCCGGCGAGCGTCACGAACTGATACTTGTAGCCCATCGCGCCGATCTCGCGCTGGAACTTGGCGATGTCGTCCTTGTCGAGATTCGCCTCCCAGTTGAACGAGGGCGAGCAGTTATAGGCGAGCATCTTGTTCGGGTACTTGGCCTTGATCGCCTCGGCGAAGCGCTTCGCGTCCTCCATATTCGGGTGCGACGTCTCCCACCACAAGAGGTCGGCGTGCTCGGCGAAGGCGAGGCCGCGCTTGATGCAGTGATCGACGCCGGTGCCGTCCTTCAGGCGAAAGAAGCCCTCGGGCGTGCGCTCGCCGGTGATGAACTCGCGGTCGCGCTCGTCGATGTCGCTGGTCAGCAGCTTCGCCGACTCGGCGTCGGTTCGCGCGCAGATGATGGTCGGCACGCCGCACACGTCGGCGGCCAGGCGCGCGGCGTCGAGGTTGCGGATGTGCGCCTGGGTCGGGATCAGCACCTTGCCGCCGAGATGGCCGCACTTCTTCTCCGACGCGAGCTGGTCCTCGTAATGCACGCCCGCCGCGCCGGCGGCGATGTACGCCTTCATGATCTCGAAGCAGTTGAGCGGGCCGCCGAACCCGGCCTCCGCGTCCGCCACGATCGGCGCGAACCAGTCACGCTGCGCGCCGCCCTCCGAATGCTCGATCTGGTCGGCGCGCTGGAGCGCGTTGTTGATGCGCTTGCACAGCTCCGGCCCGGCATTGGCGGGATAGAGCGACTGATCGGGGTACATGGACGACGCCGTGTTCGCGTCGGCGGCGACCTGCCAGCCGGAGAGGTAGATCGCCTTCAGCCCGGCGCGGACCATCTGCATCGCCTGGTTGCCGGTCATGGCGCCGAGCGAGTGGACGTAATCCTCGGTCTGGAGCAGCTCCCACAGCTTCAGCGCCCCACGGCGGGCGAGCGTATGCTCGATCGGCACCGAACCGCGCAGCTTCGCGACGTCGTCGGCGGTGTAGGGACGTGTGATCCCGTCGAAGCGGCCGGCGGGCGCGGGGATCAGCTGTTCGAAGGTCGTCGCCATGGTACTGCCCTTTACTGAACGTGTGTGTTGTCCGTGATAAGTTGAGGATGTTGAGGCGGTCACCCGGCATTCGTGGTGAATGCCGGTCGTGCTGTGATCGAACCAAGCGTGTTCGGCTGTCGTGGTGTGAAGGATTTACAAGGAACAGCGGACTCGCCATCGAGAACGGGTATCATGGCGGGAGCATGTAGGACATGGCGGAACGCAAGCTGCTGGCGGGCCATGCCGTGCGCCGCGCGCGGCGTCGCGTGGGCCTGAGCCAGGCGGCGATGGCGGAGGCGCTGGGGATCAGCGCCAGCTATCTGAACCTGATCGAGCGCAACCAGCGGCCCGTGACCGCGGGGCTGCTGGTGCGGCTGGCGGAGCGGTTCGACTTCGACGCGCGCGCGCTCGGGGCGGCGGAGCCGGCGGGCGGGGCGGATGCGCTCAGGCGGCGGCTGGCCGACCCGCTCTTCGCTGACCTGGAGATCGACCGGAACGAGGTGCAGGAATGGCTGGCCGCCGCGCCGGGCGGGGCGGAGGCGTTCGCGCGCATCTATGACCGCGGCGGGACGGGCGCGGCCCCGGCCCCGGCCGGCGACCCCGGCGCGCAGGCGCGCGCGGCGATCGACCGCTGGCGCAACCACTTTTCCGACCTGGACGCCCATGCGGAGGCGCTGGCGGACGAGCTGCGCCTGGGCAGCGCCGACCTGTACCATACTGTGTCCGAGCGGCTGCGCGTCAAACATGGGCTGCAGGTCCGTGTGCTGCCGGTCGACATCATGCCGGACGTGCTGCGTCGGCTGGACCTGCATCTCAGGCAACTGCAGCTGTCGGAGGTGCTGGATGGGGCGAGCCGGACCTTTGCCGCCTGCTGCCAGCTCGCACAGATCGAGGCGCGGGGCGAGATCGACGCGCTGGCGCGCGGCGCGGAGCTGGCCGACACGGGGGCGGAGCGGCTCTTCCGCCGGCACCTGATCGGCTATTGGGCAGCCGCGGTGATGATGCCCTATGGCCGCTTCCTGCGCGCGTGCGAGGCGACCGGCTACGATGTGGAGCTCTTGCAGCGGCGCTTCGGCGCGGGGTTCGAGCAGGTCGCGCACCGGCTGGCGACACTGCAGCGGGTCGGCGCGCGCGGGCTGCCTTTCTTCATGGTCCGGATCGATCGCGCGGGGCAGGCGTCGAAGCGCTATGCGGGCGCGAGCGGCGCGGCGCTGGCGCTGAGCGACGGGCGCTGCCCTCTGTGGCGGCTGCACAACGCCTTCGACCGGCCGGGCGTGCTGACGACGCAGCTGGTCGAGCTGCAGACCGGCGAGCGTTACCTGACCATGGCGCGCACCGTCACGCCGCAGGGCCGCCGCATCGGCGCGATCGTGGCGGAGTTCGCGATCGGGCTGGGGGTGGAAGCGGGGCAGGCGAGTGGGTTGGCGGCCGCGCGCGGGCTGGACCTGGCGGGCGAGGCGACCCCGATCGGGCTCGGTTGCCGGCAGTGCGTGCGGCCTGATTGCCCGCAACGCTCGCTGCCCCCAGCGGGCCGGGCGCTCCGGATCGACGAGCGCGAGCGGCGGGCCTCGGCGCTGACCTTCGCGGGGGATTAGGGGAGGTTCCGGGACGGGCGTTTTCACCCGTCGCGCTCGGTTGCGAGCACCCGGGCCTGGCCCGGCACAGATGTCCGCTTCGGGTAAAAAGCGGGCTTAATCGCAAGCGATCAACGCGACTAGCCCGACGATTGGAGCCGCGCTGATGAGCAGGTGCGCGCGCCAGCGCAAGGAGGCGCTCGTGATCAGGTAACAGCCGAACACGGGCACATGAAGCGCGAATGCTAGCGCGCCTGGGGTGCCATAGATGCCGCTGCCCGTGCGCCAAACGGTGTATGCCGACAGAAGCTGCGCGAGGCAGATCGCCCATGCCGCAGCTACCGTAGTAATCGTGGCGACGCTCGTGAATGCTGCGGCAGGTCGGCTCGGCATGGCGACCGCATAGATGGCCAGATCGACGTTCGCTATGGGTCGAAAGCGGACATTGTTCAACCGGTAGCCACGTCGTTCAAAGCAGCCTTGACTTGCGCGCAGCGGGGCCAGGCTTCGCGCTTAACCGAAGGAGCGCGGCACCTCGGGCACGCCGCGGCCGCTGCGCCAGATCGGGCGCACGATGCGGCCTCGGCGGGTCGCGGTCGTCAGCAGCGCCGCGACGGCGAGCGCGGTGATCGCCAGGCCGGGGAGCGAGGCGTCCGCGCCGCCCGCTCCGCCCGTCAGCCAGTCGGGCCCGGCGATGCGTGCGACGACGAGCCCGCCGGCGCCGTACAGGCTCACCTGCGCGACGAAGATGCCCGCGTGCAGGCCGATCGCCGCCCATAGTCGCCTGGTCACCATATAGACGGCCGCGAACAGGAGCCCTGACTGGAGCCCGGCGGCGAGCGCCACGCTGGCCGGCATCCCGCTCAGCAGGACGCCGCCGCCGAACAGGACGACGGACGCCGCCAGTGCCATCCAGCTCCCCAACAGGCGCTCGGCGAGGCGGAAGAACAGCCCGCGCAGCACCAGCTCCAGGCAGATCGCCATGGAGACCTGCACGACGACGGCTGCCGGTACATTGCGCGAAAAGGCGAGGCCGTCGATGCTGACCGCCCCGGCGGCCGCCTGCACGACGAAGACCGTGAGGCATAGCGCCAGGCCCGCGCCGAAGCCCGTGGCGGCCTCCGTCCACCAGCCCGCGGCGCTCAGTTCCGGGATGTCGCGGCGGCGCTCCACGATCCGCACGAAGATCAGATACACGAGGACGACCGCCGCCGCGCCGATCAGGGGCGCCAGGTAACGGGCGCCCGGGATGTAGGGTACGCGGGCCAGGCTGAGGCCGAGCAGCTTGATGCCCAGGACTGCGACCGCGAGCAGGCCGAACGCGCAGACCGCCAGCACCGCCGGGAAGTGGATGACCCGCCACACCCTGCTGTCGGGCGGCGTCACCGGCTCGATGGGCATGATGTGGCCCGGCCCGTCGAGCCGGACCAGCGCGCGAGAGCGGGCCAGGTTCGTCACAGTCTCTCCCCCGTGCGGCCGAGGCCGCGTGCGGATAGTCTAGGCAAGGCCGGCTCGGCCGGGCAAGCGGCGCCGGCGTTCGACCGTGCCTAAACGGGACACAGGCGCTGGAAGAGTCCCCCGAGCGGTCTGGCCGGCGAGGAGGGAAGACCTCGGCCCCGTCGCGGTTCGGCTGCAAGCCGACCGGCTCAGGCCGTGTAATGCGGCTCCGGCCGGGCGTGGAGCTGCTCGAAGTGGACGAGTGACGGCTCGGGGCCGAGGGGCACGGGCTCGCCGTTTCGGAAGGTCCATTCGCCCCGGTCGCAATCGGCGGCGCGGACATAGCCGTTGATGTAGAAGCGGCGCGGCCTAGTCGTGCGGTTGGCGGCGGAGCCATGGACGAGAAAGGGGCTCCAAAGCGCCAGGTCGCCCGGTTCCAGCAGCAGCGGCTCGACCGCGGCCGGATCCAGTCCCGCGACCTTGAGCGCATGGTCCTCCTGCGCTTGGCCCAGCACGTCGCCGCGTGTGTCGAGCGGCAGCGGGCCGTCGCGGTGGCTGCCCGGCACCACGGTCATGCAGCCGTTCTCGAACGTATGCGCGTCGATGGCGAGGCCGGTCTGGACATAGGCGTCGCCGAGGTTGCGATAGGCCGAGTCGGGCTTGCGGAAGCGCGAATCCTGATGCCAGGCGAAGTCGCCCGGCGCGCCCGGCGCCTTCCAGTGGATCTGGTTGATGATCTGCTTGGCGTCGCCGCCGATCAGCGGCGCGAGCACGGCGGCGATGCGCGGGTCGCGGCGGAGCGCATCGAGCACGGGGCTGACCCAGGCGATCCACTGCGCCATCTGCACGCGCGGGGCGCCGTCCGTCCCGCGCGCGATGCGGTAGAACAGGTTCCCGTGCCGCCAGTCGCGCCCCCTGGCCAGCGCGTCGGCATGGACCGCTTCTGTGGCTGCCGCGATCTCCGCGATCTCGCGGGCATCGAACAGGCCGCGGATCACCGTGTAGCCGCGTTCCCGATATTCGGCGACGTGGTCGGTCCTCGCCATCGCCATGCAGTCTGCCCCGATTTCAAGCGGTTCGGCAAGCGGTTGCCGCTCCCGAATTGGGGCGGCGCCGGTCCCCGCGCGGGGCGGCCGGCGCCGACCGGGGTCAGGCCGCCTGGGGCGTGCGCTGGCCGGCGAGCCGATTGGCGACGGCGAGCGGCGTCAGCTCGCCCTTCATCCAATAGCGGCGCACGATCTCCTCGCGCTTGCCGGGCGTGAGGGCGTCGTTGTCGGCGGGGGGAGTCCGAGTTGTGTCGAACATGGCCATTCTCCTGTTCCGACCCGCGAGCGCGGGTCCGATGGGATTGGCTTTCGCTCTTACCATGGCTCGTGTGACCGGGCCGAGACAAATCCGTGGCGGAACCGTGTCAACGCGACACGCTTGCGCCGCGCGGTCCGCGTGGTAGCCCTGTGCGCGTGACTGCGGATGCACGCCTTGGCCTTTGACGCGATCGTGGTCGGCGTCGGCGCGATGGGGTCGGCGGCGCTGTGGCGGCTGGCGGCGCGTGGCGAGCGCGTGCTCGGGCTGGAGCGGTGGGACATCCCGCACGCGCACGGCTCCAGCCACGGGGTGAGCCGGATCATCCGGCTACCTTATTATGAGAGCCCCGCCTATGTGCCCCTGCTGCGCCGCGCCTATGCGCTGTGGCGCGAGCTGGAGGCGACGACGGGACGCGAGATCCTGGTCACCACGGGCTCGATCGACGCCTCGCCCGAGGACGATCCGCTGTTCGCGGGCGCGCTCGCCTCGGCACGGTTGCATGACCTTCCACATGAGGTGCTGAGCGGGGCGGAGGTCAACGCGCGCTTCCCCGGCTACCGCCTGCCCGCCGCGCATCGCGCCGTGTTCCAGCCCGACGGCGGGCTGGTCGCGTCCGAGCGCGCGATCGTGGCCCATGTCGAGGCGGCGCAGGCGCTGGGCGCGCAGGTGCGGGCGCGCGAGCCGGTGCTGGGCTGGGAGGCGCGTCATGGCGGCGTGGTGGTGACCACGGCCAAGGGGCGGTACGAGGCGGAGCGGCTGATCCTGGCGGCCGGCGCGTGGATGGGCGAGATCGCCCCCGTGCTCCGCGGCGTAGCCGTGCCGGAGCGGCAGGTGCTCGCCTGGCTGCAGCCGCATGCGCCGGCGCTGTTCGGGCCTGCGGCCTTTCCCGTGTTCAACCTGCAGGTGGAGGAGGGTCGCTATTACGGGCTGCCCATCTACGACGTGCCGGGGTTCAAGTTCGGGCGGTACGGGCATCGGGGCGAGCGGGGCGATCCGGACGGCCTTGCGCGCGAGCCGGACGCGGCGGACGAGGCGCTGCTGCGCGGGTTCGTGGAGCGATACTTCCCGCAAGGGGCGGGCGAGACGCTGGCGCTCCGGGCGTGCATGTTCACCAACACACCCGACGAGCATTTCATCGTCGACCATCATCCCGAGCACGCCAATGTGGTGCTCGCCTCGCCCTGTTCGGGCCATGGCTACAAGTTCGCGTCCGTCGTCGGCGAGATCCTGGCCGACCTGGCGACGGGGGCGGGGGCGACGGCGCACGACATCGGGTTCCTGAGGCTGTCGCGCTTGGCGGCGGCGGCATGAGGCCGAACACCGGGCCTTACCCAGACATCCCGAGCTTCATCTATGGCTGCACGCGCGAGATCTGGGAGGAGCGCGGCGTCGGGGAGAAACTGCGGCGCTACTACGCGGACGATTGCCTGGTCCGGGCGCCGAGCGGGCTGACCACGTCCATGGCCGGCGTCGCGGCGGACACGCTGGCGACGCTGCATCAGTTCCCAGACCGCCAGCTCGTCGGCGAGGACGTGATCTGGGAGGACGGCGGCGACGGCAGCTTCCTGTCCTCGCACCGGCTGATCTCCGTGATGCGGCACCTGGGCGACGGGGGCTTCGGGCCGGCGAGCGGGGCGTTGGTCAAGTCGCGGATCATCGCCGACTGCTGGGTCGAGGACGGCCGGATCACGGAGGAGTGGCTAGTCCGCGACGGCGCGGCGTTCGCGCGCTCGCTGGGGTTGAGCCCGCGTGCGCTGGCGGAGCGACTGGTGACAGAGGACCGCGCGGCGGGGCGGCCGGTCGCCTTCTTCACGCCCGAGCAGGACGTGACCGGGCGATACCGGCCGCGCATCGCCGACGACCCCGCGGTCGCGCGTGTCGTCCAGGGTTATCAGGCGATCTGGGACGGCAAGACGCCTGCCACGATCCGCGAGCACTATTTCGAGGGTGCGGCCGTCGCCCCGCCGGGCGGCGACACCGCGAACGGCTGGGGAGAGATCCACCGGTTCGTCGTCGGGGTGCTGGCGAGCATGCCCGACGCGCGGCTGACGATCCATGGCGCGGTCGTGAACCGCGAGCCCGAGCGCCCGGTGCGCGTCGCGCTGCGCTGGGCGCTCGACGGCACCCATGGCGGGTGGGGACGCTGGGGCGAGCCGACCGGCGCTGCGCTCCACGTGATGGGACTGTCGCACCTGCACCTGACGCAGGGACAGATCACCGCCGAATGGTTCCTGATCGACGAGGTGTCGATCTGGAAGCAGATCCTGGCCGAGTGCGCCCCGGCCTGAGCCTAGGCTCCGGCGTTGGACAGCCGGGCGAGCTGGTCCTGGCTCAGCGTCAGGGTCATCGCGCCAAGCAGCTCGCGCAACTGCTCGACCGAGGTGGCGCTGGCGATCGGGGCGGTGACGCCGGGCTGGGCGGCGAGCCAGGCGAGCGCGATCTGGGCGAGGGTGGCGCCGGTCTCCCCCGCAATCTCGTCCATCGCGGCGAGGACGGCCGGACCCTTGCCGGCGAGCAGGTCCTTCATGCGGCCGCCGCGGACCGATTTGCCGAGATCGGCCTCCGACCGGTACTTGCCCGTCAGGAAGCCGGACGCGAGGCCAAAATAGGGCAGCACGCCGACGTTCCATTCGACGCAATAGTCCTGCAGCTCGCCCTCGAACCGTTGGCGGCTGACCAGATTGTACTCGGGCTGGAGCACGTCAAAACGGGGCAGGCCCGCGGCGCGCGCGAGGTGGTTGGCGGACTGGAGACGGGCGGCGCGGAAGTTGGAAGCGCCGATCACCGCCACCTTGCCGGCCTCCACCAGCCTGGCGAAGGCGGCGACATATTCCTCCTGCGGCGTCGCCTCGTCGTCCTGATGGGCGTAGTAGAGGTCGATGCGCTCGACGCCGAGCCGCCGGAGCGATGCGTCGCAGGCCGTGGCGATGCGGGCGGGGGCAAGCTTCTCGCCGCCTTCGCCGGGCAGCATTCCGACCTTGGTGGCCACCAGCACGCGCTCGCGCTTGCCGGATCGTTTCAGCCACTCGCCAATGACCGTCTCAGACTCGCCGCCGCGATGGCCGGGCACCCAGGCGGAATAGACGTCGGCGGTGTCGATCATCACACCGCCGCCGTCCACGAAGGCGTCGAGGACGGCAAAGCTCGCGGCCTTGTCGGCGGTCCAGCCGAAGACGTTGCCGCCCAGCACCAGCGGCGTGATCTTCAGATCGGTCGAACCCAGGCGGCGGAGGGGAACGGTCATGGCGCGGTGCTTTCGTTGCTGACGGCGTCGAGGCTGACGCTGTTCGCGTCGAGCATGTCGGTCGCCTCGTTCAACTGACGCTGGTCGTCGGCGGTGAAGCCGCGCGGCGGCTCCGGCTCGGCGGAGCAGGCAGTGAGCAGCAGCAGGGCGGCGAGGGAGCGCATATACCCTGTTATCCAATCCTCCCCTGGAAGGGGAGGTGGCGCGCGGCGGTAGCCGCGTGACGGAGGGGTATTGCCCTCTCGATAGCGCCACGGCTCGCTCTGCGAGCCGGCTCCGCTGCTGCGACATGCCCCCGGCATGTCGCTGCTCGCAGCTGCGCCCCCTCCACCACCGCCTGACGGCGGCGGTCCCCCTCCCCTTGTAGGGGAGGAGTGTGGCGTCAGCGCTCCACTTCGTTGCGGGCGGCGCTAGCGGCGCGTTCGGCGCGGTCACCGGCATTCTCCAGCGCGGTGCCGGTGCGGTCGGCGGCGTTGCCGATCGCGTCGCCGGCGCGGTCGAGCGTCGGGCCGACGGCGTTGCCGGCGTCCTCCATCGTGTTCTCGGCCGAATCCAGCGCACGATCCACGGCGGTGTCGACATCCTCCACCGCATTTTCCGTGGTCGCGCCGACATCAGCGGCGGCCGCGTTCACATCGGCCGCGGTCTCATTGTCCGTCGAAATGGTGCAAGCCGACAGGGCCAGGGCGGCGGCGGCAGCGGCGAGGGCGGTCTTCATGTGCAGGCGAACTCCCGATGGTTTCAGCGGAAACGCCCATAGCAGCGGCGGGTTCGATTGACCTCATATAAAGAATTCTTTATGTCTCGTTGCGTGAGCCAGGCCTTGCCCATCTTTCGCGCGCTTGCCGACGCGACCCGGCTCCGCATCCTGCAGCTGGTGCGGCGGATGGAGCTGTCGGTCGGCGAGCTGGCGCAGGTGCTGGGCCAGTCGCAGCCGCGGGTGAGCCGGCACGTCAAGATCCTCTGCGACGCCGGCCTGCTGGAGCGGCGCAAGGAAGGGAGCTGGGTTTTCGTTGCGCTCGGCGCGCCGGACGCGGTGGCTCCGGTGGCGGCGGCGCTCGACGCCTGGGGCGGCGACGATCACTGGACGCAGGCCGACGCGGCGCGGTTGCAAGCGGTGCGCGCCGACCGGGCGGCCGCGGCCGCGGGCTGGTTCGAGGCTCATGCGCAGGAGTGGGACGCGATCCGCTCGCTTCACGTCGCCGAAAGCGAGGTCGAGGCGGCCATGGCCGACCTGCTCGGAGATGGGGCGGTCGGCACGTTGGTCGATATCGGCACCGGCACGGGCCGGATGCTGGAGCTGTTCGGCGAGCAGGCGAAGCTTGCGATGGGCGTCGACCGCTCGTCGGAGATGCTGCGGCTGGCGCGCGCCAAGCTGGGGTCGGCGGCCGAACTGCGCCAGGCGGATTTGTACCGCCTGCCGCTGGCGGACGGCGCGGCCGATGTCGCCATCCTGCATCATGTGCTGCATTTCACGACCGAGCCCGACGCGGCGATCGCCGAGGCCGCGCGCGTGCTCGGGCCGGGCGGGCGGCTGCTGATCGCCGATTTCGCGCCGCACGACCGCGAGGAGCTGCGCGCGCGTGACGCGCATACGCGGCTGGGCTTCGGGGACGAGCAGATCGGGGGCTGGTTCACGGCCGCCGGGCTGGCGCTCGCGCGGGTCGAGACGCTGGAGGGCGGCGCGTTAACGGTGAAGCTGTGGCTCGGGCGTAAGGCGGGCGTTCGATTGCAGGAGGTGAAGGCGGCATGACGCTCTCGATGACCGAGCTCGAAGAGGCCCGCCGCGCGCTGGACGCGCCGCTGTACGCCGATGTCGCGGGCGACATGGACGTGTCCTTCGAATTCTTCCCGCCCAAGACGGAGAAGATGGAAGGGCAATTGTGGGAGGCGATCGGATCGCTCGAGGCGCTGGCCCCGCGCTTCGTCTCCGTCACCTATGGCGCGGGCGGCTCCACGCGCGAGCGGACCCATGCGACGGTGGCGCGCATCCAGCGCGAGACCAGCCTGGCCGCGGCCGCGCACCTGACCTGTGTCGAGGCGACGCGTGACGAGGTCGATCAGGTCGCGCGCGAATATTGGGCGGCCGGCGTCCGGCACATCGTCGCGCTGCGCGGGGACTCGCCCAGCGGCGGGCCGTTCGCGACGCATCCGGGCGGGTATGAGAACGCGGCGGCGCTGGTCGCGGGGCTGCGGCGGCTGCACCCGTTCGAGATCTCGGTGGCGGCCTATCCGGAGTGTCATCCCGATTCCGCGCACGCTGAGGCCGATCTCGACAATCTGAAGCGCAAGCTGGACGCGGGCGCGACGCGGGCCATCACCCAGTTCTTCTTCGAGCCGGAGACCTTCTTCCGCTACCGCGACGCGGTCGCCGCGGCGGGAGTGGAGGCGGAGATCGTTCCGGGCATCATGCCCATCATGAACGTGGCGAGCGTCAAGCGCATGTCGGCGATGTGCGGCACCGCGGTGCCTGCGTGGATGGACCGCTTATTCGAGGGGTTGGACGACCGGCCCGCCGCGCGCCAGCTCGTCGCGGCCACGGTGGCGGCCGAGCTGTGCCGCAAGCTCTATGCGGGCGGGGTGCGGCAGTTCCACTTCTACACGCTCAACCGCGCGGAGCTGGCCTACGCGATCTGCCACCTGCTGGGAGTGCGGCCGCGGGCGCGTGAGGGCAAGGCGGCGGCTTAGCTCGTCACCCCGGCCTGGAGCCGGGGTCATTCGACGCGGGACAAGGTAGCGGGACCCCGGGTCAAGCCCGGGGTGACGGAGGTAGGATGACCAAGCGAGAACTCTTCCAAGCCGAAGCGGCCAAGCGCATCCTGGTGATCGATGGCGCGTTCGGGACCGAGATCCAGAACTGGCGGCTGCACGAGGCGGACTACGCCGGCTCCCTCGGGCTCGGACGCGACCAGAAGGGCAACAACGACATCCTGGCGCTGACCAAGCCGGAGGTGCCGGCCTCCATCCACCGCGCCTATTTCGAGGCGGGCGCGGACGTGGCCGAGACCAACACCTTCTCCGCCAACCGGATCAGCCAAGCCGATTACGGGGCGGAAGCGCTGGTCGCCGACATCAACCGTGAGAGCGCGCGGCTGGCGCGCGGGATCGCGGACGAGTTCGCCGACCGCGACGGGCGGCCGCGCTTCGTCGCGGGCGCGATCGGACCCACCAACAAGACGCTGTCGCTCAGCCCCGACGTGAACGATCCGGGCTATCGCGAGATCGACTTCGACTATCTGAAGGAGGTCTATCGCGAGCAGATCGACGCGCTGGTGGAGGGCGGGGTCGACTTCATCCTGATCGAGACGATTTTCGACACGCTCAACGCCAAGGCCGGGATCATGGCCGTCCTGGAGGCGCAGGCGGCGCTGGGGCGCGACCTGCCGATCATGCTGTCGATGACGCTGACCGACCTGTCGGGGCGCAACCTGTCGGGGCATACGGTGGAGGCGTTCTGGCACGCGGTGCGCCACGCCCGGCCGCTGACGATCGGGCTCAACTGCTCGTTCGGCGCGGAGCAGCTGCGGCCGCACGTCAGGACGCTGTCCGCCGTCGCCGACACGCTGATCATGGCCTATCCGAACGCCGGCCTGCCCAACGAGCTTGGGCAGTATGACGAGGCGCCGGAGACCACGGCGGCGCTGGTCAGGGAATGGGCGGCGCAGGGGCAGGTGAACGTGCTCGGCGGCTGCTGCGGCTCGACGCCCGCGCACATCCGCGCGATCGCGGATGCCGTCCGCGACCTGCCGCCGCGAGCGGTGCCGACGCCAGAGGTCCGGACCCGGCTCGCCGGCCTGGAGCCGTTCACGATGGCGGCATAATTCCCACTCCTCCCCTCCAAGGGGAGGGGGACCACCGGGCGCAGCCCGGTGGTGGAGGGGTGTCCCGCTCTCGATAGGGTGACACCCCTCCGTCACGCGCTTCGCGCGCGCCACCTCCCCTTACAGGGGAGGAACCGAAGAAGGCACGATGACTACGCTAACCTCCTCCACCTTCGTTAACATCGGCGAGCGGACCAACGTCACCGGGTCGGCGGCGTTCAAGAAGCTGATCATGGTCGGCGACTACGCCAAGGCCGTCGAGGTCGCGCGCGCGCAGGTCGAGAACGGCGCGCAGGTGATCGACGTCAACATGGACGAAGGGCTGCTCGACGCCGAGCACGCCATGACGACCTTCCTGAAGCTGATCGCCGCCGAGCCCGACATCGCGCGCGTGCCGGTCATGATCGATTCGTCCAAGTGGAGCGTGATCGAGGCCGGGCTGAAGTGCGTGTCCGGCAAGCCGATCGTGAACTCGATCAGCATGAAGGAGGGCGAGGCGCCCTTCCTGGACGCCGCGCGCAAGTGCATGGCCTATGGCGCGGCGGTCGTCGTGATGGCGTTCGACGAGACGGGGCAGGCGGACACGGAAGACCGCAAGGTCGAGATCTGCGCCCGCGCCTATGACCTGCTGGTCGGGATCGGCTTCCCGCCCGAGGACATCATCTTCGACCCCAACGTCTTCGCGGTCGCGACGGGGATCGAGGAGCACAACAACTATGCGGTCGACTTCATCGAGGCGGTGAAGCGGCTCAGGCTGCGTTGCCCGCACGCACACTATTCAGGCGGGCTGTCCAACCTGTCCTTTTCGTTCCGCGGCAACGAGCCGGTGCGCCGCGCGATGCACTCCGTGTTCCTCTACCATGCGATCCCCGCGGGCCTCGACATGGCCATCGTCAACGCGGGCCAGCTCGACGTCTGCGACACGATCGACCCGGAGCTCCGCACCGCGTGCGAGGACGTGATCCTCAACCGCGATCCGGGCGCGACCGAGCGGCTGATCGCGCTCGCCGAGCGGTTCAAGGGCACCGACGCGGTCGCGGAGAAGGCGGCGCAGGAATGGCGCGGCTGGGACGTGCGCAAGCGGCTGGAGCACGCGCTGGTCAAGGGCATCGACGCGCATGTCGTCGAGGACACCGAGGAGGCGCGCCTCGCCCATGCCCGCCCGATCGAGGTGATCGAGGGGCCGCTGATGGACGGAATGAACGTCGTCGGCGACCTGTTCGGGTCGGGCAAGATGTTCCTGCCGCAGGTGGTGAAGTCGGCGCGCGTGATGAAGAAGGCCGTCGCGCACCTGCTCCCCTACATCGAGGCGGAGAAGCAGGAGGGCGCGAAGGGCAAGGGCCGCATCGTGCTCGCGACCGTCAAGGGCGACGTGCACGACATCGGCAAGAACATCGTCGGCGTCGTGCTCCAGTGCAACGGCTTCGAGGTGGTCGACCTGGGCGTGATGGTGCCGCACGCGCGCATCCTGGAGGCGGCGAACGAGAACGACGCCGACATGATCGGGCTGTCGGGGCTGATCACGCCGTCCCTGGACGAGATGGTGACGGTCGCCGAGGAGATGCAGCGCGCGGGCATGACGCTGCCGCTGCTGATCGGCGGCGCGACGACGTCGAAGGTCCATACCGCGCTCCGCATCGCGCCGGCCTATGCGGGGCCGGTGGTGCATGTGCTCGACGCCAGCCGCGCGGTCGGCGTCGCGACGACGCTGGTCAGCGACACGGGGCGCGATGCCTATGTCGCCGAGGTCGCGGCCGACTATCAGCGGGTGCGCGACGCGAGGGCGGGGAAGGGCCAGAACGAGCTGCTGCCGCTCGCCGAGGCGCGCAGCCGCGGCTTCCAGGCGGACTTCACGCTGAAGCCGCATGCGCCGGCCAGGCCGGGGGTGCATCGCTTCGACGCCTGGGATCTGGCCGACCTGCGCGCCCATATCGATTGGACGCCGTTCTTCCGCGCCTGGGAGCTGGCGGGAACCTATCCCGCGATCCTCGACGACGAGGTGGTGGGGGAGAGCGCGCGGGGGCTCTACGCCGACGCGCAGGCCATGCTCGACCGGATCGTGGGAGAGAAGTGGCTGACCGCGCGCGGGGTCGCGGCGCTCTGGCCGTGTCGGCGTGAGGGGGACGATGTGGTGCTGGAGACTGGGGTTCGTCTCCCCTTCCTCCGCCAGCAGATCGCGAAGCGGGAGGGGCGGGCGAACATGTGCCTGGCCGACTTCGTCGATCCGGCGGGCGACTGGATCGGCGGCTTCGCGGTCGGCATCCACGGCATCGACGCGCACCTGGCGGCGTTCCGTGCGGCCCATGACGATTATAACGACATCCTGCTGAAAGCGCTGGCCGACCGGCTGGCGGAGGCGTTCGCGGAGGCGCTGCACGCGCATGTCCGGCGCGAGCTGTGGGGCTATGCGGCCGGCGAGCAGCTGACCAACGAGGCGTTGATCAAGGAGCAGTATCGGGGCATCCGGCCCGCGCCCGGCTATCCGGCCTGCCCGGAGCACAGCCTGAAACGGATGCTATTCGACCTGCTCGATGCGGAAGGCATGGGGCTGAGCCTGACCGACAGCTTCGCGATGCTGCCGACCGCGGCCGTCAGCGGCTTCTACTTCGGTCACCCGCAGGCCGAGTATTTCGGCGTGGCGCGGATAGGGCGGGATCAGGTGGAGGATTACGCCGCGCGGCGCGGGGTCGACCTGGCGCAGGCGGAGCGCTGGCTGCGGCCGAACCTGGACTGACCATCCGTTCTCCCGCCTGCGCGGGAGCACGGGACACCCTCGCTACTTGTGCCCGCCGTGGCCGGCATTCTGCCCGTCGGTGCCCTTGCCGTCGTTCTTGCGGCTATTGTCCTGCTTCTTGTTGCCGCCTTCGCGCTCGGCATGGCTGCTGGTCTTGTGGAAGTCGCCCTTCTTCTTGTGATCGGTCATCGCCACTCTCCTGTTCGGGAGACGGCAACGCCCTGCGCGCGCGAGATATCCGGGAAGGGCCGAACAAGCGAAGGGCGCCGCGGCCGAGCCGCGACGCCCCTCGTCCCCCGTTAACCTTGGTTCAGGCGAAGCGGACGCTTACCTGACGACGACGCATGCTGGCGCCGACCAGGCCGAAGCCCATGATCATCATCGCCCAGGTCGCCGGCTCCGGCACAGCGGCCGCGGCCTGGAAATCATAGCTGAAGGTGGCCTGGTCGGTGTTCAGCGTGAGGTTGTCCGCGAACGCGCTGAAGTTCGAGCAGTTGCCCGGGCAGCCGCCATTGCCGACGCCGATCCCGAGGACCGTTCCGCCCAGCAGGTCACCCCAGTCCGCGAGCGTGCGCAGAACATAGCCGCCCGAGCTGATGCCAGTGGTTCCGTCGAACCCGACGCCGACGATCTGACGCCAGAACAGGTCGCCGGCGTTGACGGTATCGGGAACGCCCAAGGTGTACCCGCCATTGTTAGCAGCTTCCCAGATCAGCTCGCTCGTACCCGCATAGCCGCTCACGACGTTCGAGCCGTTCACGTACACCCGGAACGCCGGCGACTGGATCCCGTCCGGGCTTCCGTTGTTCACCTGGTAGAGCCCGGTCAGCGAACCCAGCGTGTTCGAGGCGATCTGCAGCCCCGTCATGTTGTTGTAGACCCGAGAACGACGGCCCTGAATCTCGATGGAGCCATTGGCGCTGATCGGAGAAACCGCGGTCAACTGCGCCGATGACATCGTAGCATTGTCGTTGGGGCGGTTATCGGCCGGGTTGGACGTGAACGTCGTGCCGTCATTGGTGGTGGGCGCAGCGCCGTTCTGCAAGCTGGTGACGGCGGTCTGCGACAGGGCAGGCGTAGCGATAGCGATGCTGGCCACGGCCGCAAGGTAGGCGTACTTCATCTAAGGTCCTTTCCCCCGGTACACGGAGGTCGAAGACCAGCGCCCGCCCCCCAGAGGTCGAGTCGGCGGTCCCCCTCCGCCGAATCGAGTGGTTAAATTGGCATTAACCGTCTGACAAGCTTGTAATCATTCCGGGAGCGTCACCATTGCCGGCTCTGTCCCGACATGGCACACTCAGCGGCAGGTGTCCGCCGGGCCGGGGTCGAGATCGAGGCAGCGGCCGTCCACGCCCGGCACCGGCAAGCCGATCAGCGCGCCAAGCGTCGGCGCGATGTCGACGGCCTGCACGGACAATGGCTGCTCGAAGCCGGCCCGGCCCTTGCGCCAGAACAGAAGCGGCACGCGGCGATCATAGTCCCAAGGGCTGCCATGCGTCTCCACATAGCCGGGAGCGGGTCGCTCGATGGGCGTGACCCGCGGCTTGAGCAGCACCAGCAGGTCGCCGGAGCGAGCAGGATCGAAGCTGGCGCGCGCGCGCTCGATCAGCGTCCATGTCTCGGGCGGGCTGGTCGGCATCGGCGTGCGCGCAAGCTCGTCGCGGGTCAGTGCGGCGGCCACCTGCCGCATCGCGCCGTAGCGGCGCTTGGCCTCTGCGAGCACTCGCGTCCGCACCGCCGGGGGCAGGGCCCGGTCGATATACACATCGCCTTCCGCGGCGAGCAGCACGGGGCCGGTCAGCTTCAGGTCGGCGGCGATCGCCTTGCCGACGGCGCTGGCCTGGAACGCGGGCTCAAGCCGCTCCTCCATCGGCATGGCGCGCTCGCGCTGCCGCTCGGTGGCGTCGTGCGCGCCGTGGTCGGCGGTCAGCATCACCTCGTAATCGACGCCGGTGCGGTCGAGCACGGCGAAGAAGGAGCCGAGCGCCTGATCGAGCTCGGCCATCTGGATGCACATCTCCGTGCCCTGCGTGCCCGTCGCATGGCCGATATAGTCGGTCGCCGACGCCCCGATCGCGAGAAGATCGGTCTGCGGCCCGCGGCCCAGCCCCATCTCGCCCACGAACGCCGCCGCGATCGACAGCACCGCGGCGTCGGCGGCGGGCGAGGCACGGAACGAGCGCGCGTCGCCCGCCGGCCGGGCGAAGCGGCCCTGACCCAGCGCCTGGCCGCCGATGTCGATCGGGCGATCGAGCGGGCGGCAGGCATCCGGCAGCGGCAGCGGCTCCTGCGGACGCGCGAGCAATTCGGCGACCGCAGCCTGCGCGCGAGCGATCACCGGCGGCGTGGGCCGGCCGGGCAGGGACGCAATGGTCTTGCCGTCCCACCACCAGACCTCGTCGGTGCGCCGACCGCCCAGCATCAGCGCGGCCCGGTCCTTGCCGGCGATGGACACGACCCGGGTGCGCGGGTCGGCGGCCTTCATCCGGTCGCCCAATGTCGGCACCTTCAGGTGCTCGACGGAAGCGACGTAGCGGGTGTGCGTCGAACCGGGCGCGCTGGGGTCTTCCGCGCAATAGACCAGCTTGTCCTCGCGCGGCACGCTCTGGTCGACCCAGGTATTGGCGACGATGCCGGTCTTGGCGGGATGATGGCCGGTCAGGATCGTGGAATGGCCGGGGCAGGTCTCGCTGGCCGCATGGCCCTGATAGGCGGAGGGGAACACCGCCCCCTGCAGCAGCCGGGCGAAGCCGCCGGTGAAGTGCCGGCGGTACTGCGCGAACAGGTCGGCGGAGAGCTGGTCGACCGAGATCGCGACGATCAGCTTCGGACGGGCGGCCGCAGGGGCGCTGGCCGACGCCCGTTCCTGCGCCGCCGCGGGCGCGGCAAGCGCGACCGTCGCCGCCAGACAGGTTTTCGACAAACGACCGAGGTGCTTCGACGGGTAACGCACGGAGGCTCCTTTCCACGCGGGCGGGGCGGTGTATGATCGCAGCATGTCGGTTCGGCAAGCGGCGCTCTTCCTGTTGACGATGCTGGCGGCGCTGATCGGATCGCCCCTCGCCGCGCAGGAGCGGCACCTGGCGATCGAGATCGTGCCGGAGACGACGCGGCCGGCTGCCGGGAGCCGGGTCACGCTGGCGCTCGCGTCGACCCCGGCGCCCGAATGGCACGCCTATTGGATCAACGGCGGCGACGCGGGCGTGCCGACCACCGCGAACTGGACCCTGCCGGCGGGCGTCACCGCCGGCCCGCTGCGCTATCCCGTGCCTGAGCGGCTGCTCGTCTCGGGTCTTATGAACTACGTCTATGAGCGGCCTTTCGCGCATCTGGTCGACCTGACCGTGCCGGCGGGGCTGACGGCGGGCACGCGACTGCCGATCACGCTCAAGCTCGATTATCTCGTCTGCACGCGCGAGATTTGCGTGCCCGAGAAGCAGACGCTGACGACCGAGCTGACGGTCGGCGACGGCGCGGTGGATGCGGCGACGCAGGCGCGCTTCGACGCGTGGCGGCGGGCCATGCCGCGGCCATTGGGTGCGGAGGCCCGCTACGCGGTGGCGGACGGCCGCTTTCGGCTGAGCGTGCCCTTTCCGGCCGGCGCGGAGCTGGGGGAGGCCTATTTCTACCCGCTCGCAGGCGGCGCAGCCGACTTCGCCGCGCCCCAAAGCGTCACGCGCGAGGGCGACGCCCTGCTGATCGAGACCAAGGCGGCCGCCTTGGGGCAGCCCCCGGCGCGGCTGGACGGCGTGCTGGCGGTGGGTGAGGGGCGCGGTTTTTCTCTCGTCGCCACGCCGGGTCCGGTCGCGGCGGCGACGGGCGGGGCGGCAGGTTGGGGCTGGGGCGCCGCGCTGGCCGCGTTCGGTGGCGCGCTGCTCGGCGGGCTGCTGCTCAACGTCATGCCCTGCGTCTTCCCGATCCTGAGCCTGAAGGCGCTGAGCCTCGCCCGGTCCGGCGCCGACGCGGGCGGCGCGCGGCGCGAGGCGCTGGCCTATACGGCAGGCGTGGTGGCGGTGTGCGTCGCGCTCGGCGCGGTGATCCTGGGGCTGCGCGCCGGCGGGGCGTCGACCGGCTGGGCGTTCCAGCTGACCGATCCGCGCATGGTGCTGCTGCTGCTGCTGCTCGCGGTCGGGATCGCGCTGAACCTGTCTGGATTGTTCGAGCTGCCGACGCCGCGCTTCGCCGGCGAGAGCGGCGCGAGCGGGGCGTTCGCGACCGGCGCGCTCGCCGCCTTCGTCGCCACGCCCTGTTCGGGGCCGTTCATGGCTGGGGCGCTGGGAGCAGCGCTGGTGCTGCCGGCCGCGGCGGCGCTGGCGGTGTTCGCGGGGCTGGGCCTAGGACTGGCGCTCCCCTTCCTGCTGATCGGTTTCGTGCCCGCGCTGCGCCGCGCCCTGCCGCGGCCAGGGCCGTGGATGCGCACCTTTCGCCATGTGCTGAGCGTGCCGATGTGGCTGACCGCGGTTGGCCTCGCCTGGCTTTTGGGCCGGATGGCGGGCGTCAACGCCATGACGCTGGGCCTGATTGCCGCGCTCGGCGCGGGGCTGGCGTTGTGGTGGCTCGGCGCGCGCCAGGGGCGGGGGCGCGGCGGCGGGGTCGCCTGGGCTGCGGTGGCGCTGGTCGCGGTTGCGGGCACGTTCGGGGTGCCGCGTGTGGGCGCCAAGGCGGAGGCCTTGGCCGAGGCTCGCGACGAGGCCTTTACCGAGCCCCGGCTCGCGGCGCTCCGGGCGGGCGGACGTCCGGTCTTCGCCTATTTCACCGCCGACTGGTGCCTGACCTGCAAGGTCAACGAGGCCGGCGCAATCGACCGCGCGGCCGTCCGCACCGCGTTCGACGCCGCGAAGGTCGCCGTGCTCGTCGGCGACTGGACCAATGGCGATCCCGCGCTGGGGCGCTTCATCGAGCGCCATAACCGCGCGGGCGTCCCCCTGTACCTGTGGTACGAACCTGGCGCGTCCGCGCCCAGGGTGCTTCCACAGGTGCTCACCCCATCCATGTTGACCGCCCTCGCCGATCAGCGACGAGGCTAAGCAGGAGGAGCCGTCGAGCCATGCGTCATCTCATTCCCCTGTTCGCCGCCGCGGTGCTCGCGGCCGGCCCCGCCACCGGCCAGCAGGCGACCAACGCGCCCGCCGGCAACTTCCGGTTGACCGACATGACCGGCAAGGCCGTGCAGCTGTCCGACTACAAGGGCCGCACGGTGGTGCTGGAGTGGAACAACCCCGAATGCCCCTTCGTGAAGAAGCACTACGCGGGGAACATGCAGCGCACCCAGGCCGCCGCCAAGCGCGACGGCGTCGTGTGGCTCACCATCAACTCGGGCGCGCCGGGCAAGCAGGGCCACCTGACCCCCGAAGGCGCGCGGGCCTATGTCTCGGGCGTGAAGGCGCAGCCCGCCGCCTATCTGCTCGACCCGCAGGGACAGGTCGGCAAGGGCTATGCCGCCAAGACCACGCCGCACATGTACGTGATCGATGGCAAGGGCGTGCTCCGCTACCAGGGCGGGATCGACGACAAGCCGACGCCCGATCCCGCCGACGTCGCGGGCGCGCGCAACCATGTGCTGGCCGCCTTGTCCGAGCTGAAGGCCGGCAAGCCGGTCAGCGTGCCCGAAACGCGTCCCTATGGCTGCAGCGTCAAGTACGCAGGCTGATCGCCGCCAGCCGCCAAGCTTCGCCGCTCCCGCCTTAACATAGGCGGGGGCGGGCCACTTGCGCTCCCAGTACCGCCGCGTCAGCATGGAACCGAGATCGAGCGAAGAGGCTTCAACGACATCGATGGGGCGGCGACCGGCGTACGACGAGATCAGGGATCGGAGCGGGCCGGGGTTCGACGCGCTGGCGCAGTGGCTGGATACCACCCCCGCCGACGAGCTGATGCGGCGGCAGCAGGCGGCCGAGCAGACCTTCCGACAGCTCGGCATCACCTTCGCCGTCTATGGCGAGAGCGAGGCGGCGGAGCGCATCATCCCGTTCGACATCGTGCCGCGCATGTTCACGGCGCCGGAATGGGCGCGGCTGTCGGACGGGCTGGTGCAGCGGGTGGAGGCGATCAACGCCTTTCTCGACGACATCTATGGCGAGCAGCGGATCCTGGCGGACGGCGTGCTTCCCCAAGACCTGGTGCTCGGCAACCCGCAGTTCCGCCCGGAGCTGTTCGGCGTGCGCCCGCCGCATGGGGTGCGGGCGCACATCTGCGGCATCGATCTCGTCCGAACCGGCCCCGAGGAGTTCTGGGTGCTGGAGGATAACGCCCGCACGCCGTCGGGCGTCAGCTACATGCTCGAGAACCGCGAGGCGATGCTGCGCCTGTGCCCCGAGCTGTTCCGCGAGCTTCGGGTCGCGGCGGTGGACAGCTATCCCGACCGGCTGCTGGAGACGATGCGCTCCGTCGCGCCGCACGGCCTGCGCGATCCGGTCTGCGTGGTGCTGACGCCCGGTCACTATAACTCAGCCTATTACGAGCACAGCTTCCTGGCCGATTCGATGGGGGTGGAGCTGGTCGAGGCGGCCGACCTGTTCGTCGACGACGACATGGTATGGATGCGTACCGTCGCCGGGCCGGTGAAGGTGGACGTGATCTATCGCCGGGTGGACGACGACTTTCTCGATCCGCTCGTGTTCCGGCCCGATTCGATGCTCGGCGTGCCGGGCCTGATCGCCGCCTATCGCGCCGGCACCGTCGCGATCATGAACGCGCCGGGCAACGGCATCGCCGACGACAAGGCGATCTACAGCTACATGCCGGAGATCGTTCGCTTCTACTCGGGCGGAGAGCCCAAGCTGCCCAACGTCGAGACCTGGCGCTGCCGCGAGCCGGAGGCGCTCCGCTATGTGCTCGACCATCTCGACGAGCTGGTTATCAAGCTGGTCGACGGCTCGGGCGGCTACGGCATGCTGGTCGGGCCGACCGCGTCGCGGGGCGAGATCGAGGTGTTCCGCCGCGCGCTGGAGGCGGAACCCTGGCGTTACATCGCGCAGCCGACGCTGGCGCTCTCGACCGTACCCACGCTGGCGGACGGCGGGCCGGCGCCGCGGCATGTGGATTTCCGCCCGTTCGTGCTGACCGGGGCCGATGGTGTGCAGGTCGTGCCCGGTGGGCTCACCCGCGTGGCGCTGCGCGAGGGCTCGCTGGTCGTCAACTCGAGCCAGGGCGGCGGGACCAAGGATAGTTTCGTCCTGCTGGGCGAGCCGGGCGCCCAGGTGCAGACCATGGGCGGCATGATGCAGCGGCAGGATAGCGCCGATGCTTAGCCGTACCGCGTCGTCGCTCTATTGGCTCGGCCGCTACATCGAGCGGGCCGATTTCACCGCGCGGCTGGTGGAGGCCACGGCCCGGCTCGACCTGCTCTCCTCGCGCCCGGCGGGAGAGGCGGCCTGGCAGTCCGCGTTGGCGGTAACCGAGAATGAGTCGGCGTTCGCGGCCGGGGGCGCCCGGCTCGGCCGCAACGAGGTCGCCTGCTTCCTGACGGTGGACAGCTCCCACCCCGGCTCGATCGTGCGCTGCCTCGACATGGCGCGCAACAACGGCAAGGCGGTGAGGACCGCGCTGACGCGCGAAGCGTGGACGGCGCTTAACCGCGCCTGGCTGTTGTTCGAAGGCCGTCCGGCAGCGTGCGAACTGCCCGAGACGCTGCACCTGGTCGAGGCGGTGAAAAGCGAGACGCGCGGCTTCGCGGGCGCGGTGCAGACGATGCTGCGCAATCACACGACGTCCTTCATCCGCCTGGGGCAGGCGGTGGAGCGGGCCGACAACACCGCGCGGCTGCTCGACGTCAAGTACCATATCCTGCTGCCCGAAGGCGAGCCGGTCGGTGGACTGCTCGACCGCGACCAATGGACCACGATCCTGCAGACGGTGTCGGCAGTGACCGCCTATCGTTGGGTCTATTCGGACGGGCTCACCATCGCCAATGTGGTGGATCTGCTGGTCGCGCGGCCCGAGCTGCCGCGCAGCCTGGCGGCATCGGTGGAGGAGACGGTCGAGGTGCTGGGTCAGCTCGCGCGACGAACCGGGAAACATGGTGAAGCCGACCGGATGGCGAGGCGGCGGGCACAGCAGATGGCGCGGACAAAGGCTCGGGAGGTGATCCTGTCCGGGCTGCACGAGTACCTGCAGGGATTCATCCGTGACACCGGGCAGCTCCACGCCGCCATCGGCCGGCAGTTCCAGTTCGTCTGATGCGGCTGACGGTCGATCACCGCACGACCTATCGCTTCTCGGAACCGCAAGAGCGGCTGGTGCAACTGCTGCGGCTGACCCCGGCCAATTGCCACGACCAGACCGTCACTCGCTGGGACATCCATGTCGATTGCGACGCCCGGCTCCGCACCGGGCGCGACGGGTTCGGCAATATCGTGACCATGCTCTACGCGGACGCGTCGCTGTCCGCGATCGACATCGCAGTGGAAGGGGAAGTGGTGACCAGCCATTCGGACGGCGTGGTCCATGGCGCGCCCGAACCCTTGCCGGCGGCGCTCTTCCTCCGCCCGACCGAGGGTACGCCGGCCGACCCAACGATCGCCGAGGCCGCCCGCGATGCGGCGTCGGGGTTGGAACAGCTGGGAGGGCTGCATCGATGGAACGCGGCGCTGCATCGCGAACGCCCGGTCGTCTGGCAGCGCGGACTGCCCGGGCTGGACGCGGGAGCGGCGTGGCGCGAGGGCGCGGCGACGCCGCGCGATCTCGCCCAGGTCTTCATCGTCGGCGCGCGGGCTCTCGGAGCGCCGGCGCGCTACGTCTCGGGCTATTACCTGCCCGAGGACGCCGGCGAGCATCGGCCGGCCCCCCATGGTTGGGCCGAAGCGCATGTGCCGGGGCTGGGATGGGTCTGCTTCGATCCTGCAACGGGCCGGTGCCCCGAGGAACGTTACGTGCGGGTGGCGGTGGCGCTGGACGCGGCCGGCGCGGCGCCGGTCGCCGGATCGCGGCTGGGCGGCGGCCTGGAGGCGCTCGACGTCGATGTGGTGGTGCAGCGCGCGGACTGACGCGCCTCAGGCGAGCGCGGGGCGGCGCTCGGCGACCACTTCGTCCGGATCGGGCAGCAGGCGCCACCCGGCGGGCCCGAGCACCTCGATGGGACGATAACGGGTCTTGTACGCCATCCGCGACGAACCCTGTACCCAATAGCCGAGATAGACGTAGGGCAGCCCCGCCTCACGCGCGCGGGCGATGTGATCCATGATGATGAGGTTGCCCAGCCCGGGCCGGCGATCGTCGTCGGCCGCGAAGAAGCTGTAGATCATCGACAGCCCGTCCGCCTGCCGATCGGTGAGGCACGCGCCGATCAGCCTGCCGCGGCGGCCGTTCACGGCCGGTTCGCGATATTCGAGCACGAAGGAATTTACGGGCGAATGTTCGATCATGTCGGCGTAGTCGTCTTCGTCCATCGCCGCCATGCCGCCGCCTGGATGCCGCGACGCGAGATAGCGGCGGAGAAGGCGATACTGCTCGTCCGTCGCCCATGGCCGGCAGGCGGTGACCTGCACGTCGCCATGCCGACGGAGGAGTTTGCGTTGGGTCGCGTTGGGCTGCCACTCCTGCGTGACCACCCGTACCGAGACGCAGGCCGCACAGCCCGCGCAGCTCGGCCGATAGGCGACCCCCTGGCTACGGCGAAATCCGATGCGGCCGAGCGCGTCGTTGAGGTCCGCGGCATGGGGGCCGGACAATTCCGTGAAGACCTTCCGCTCCTGGCGGCCCGGGAGATACGGACAAGGCGACGGGCTGGTCACGAAGAAGCGCGGGAAGCGGAAGGGCGCGGACACCGGCTCGACGACTCCTGGACGGGGCGGCCATATACCCCGGAGAGGCTTTATGAATCGAAGCGGGTCTGCTGAAAAGCGCCTTAACCATCAAAGGTGGTTAATGCGCGTGTTGCCGGACGAGCACAGGTCGGGATAAGCCGTTCGTTCAGTACTTTCGTGGAACAACCTTTGCGGCTAGGGATTAGCCGCGCAACTACGAGGGAGTGTGCACATGCGTTTGAAGCTTCTCAGTCACGCCATCGCCGCGTCGGCGCTGGTGGCGGCTCCTGTCGCCGCGTCGGCGGCGACGAACCCGGCGGCTTCGCTGTCGGTCGCCAAGAGCGTCCGCGCCAGCGCCAAGGCGCAGAACAAGAGCGAGCTGTTCGGCGGCGGCATCCTGGCGGCGGTCATCGCGGCCGGCGTGATCGCCATCGGCGTGATCGCGATCGTCAACGACTCTGACGATCCCGACAGCCCCTAGGTTCAGGTTACGCCAGTTCGACCGTGCTCACCTCGTAGCCGGCCTCGCCCAATGCGGCGACCAGCCGGTCCAGGTGGGTACGGTCGCGGGCCTCGCATTCGATGTCCGTGATGAGTCCCTTCGCCGGCAGGGTGGTGAACACCCGCTGGTGATAGACCTCGATGATGTTGATCCGTTCTTGATCGAAGATGCGCGCGACCTGATAGAGCGCGCCCGGCACGTCCTGTAGCCGGATCCGGAGCCGAGCGAGCCGGCCCGACCGCGCGAGATCGCGCAGCAGCACGTTGGCGAGCAGCCGCGTGTCGATGTTTCCGCCGCACAGCACCACGCCGACCGTCTTGCCCCGGAACCGCTCCGGATGGGCGAGCAGCGCCGCCAATCCGGCCGCGCCCGCGCCCTCGACCACCGTCTTCTCGATCTGCAGCAGGAGCGCCACGGCTTCCTCCAGCCGACGCTCGGACACCAGCACGATGTCGTCGACCAACGCCGCCACCATCCGGGCGGTGATGCCTCCGGGCTCCTTCACCGCGATGCCCTCGGCCAGGGTATCGCCCGCGCAGGGCAGGCTCGCGCCGCGAATCCGGTTGTACATGGAGGGAAACAGTCGCGCCTCGACGCCGACCACCTCGATCCGGCGTGGCTGCGCCTTCGCGACGGTCGCCATGCCGGAGATCAGCCCGCCGCCACCGATCGGGGTCACGAACGTGTCGATGGCAGGCGCGTCCTCCAGCATCTCGATAGCCGTCGTCCCGGCGCCGGCGATGATCCGGGGGTCGTCGAACGGATGGACGAAGGTGTAGCCGCGCTCCGCCTCCAGCACCCGGGCGTGCGCATAAGCCGCGTCGAAGGTGTCGCCCTCCAGGATCACCGTCGCGCCATGGCCTTGCGTCTGGGTCACCTTCACGATCGGCGTGTTGGTCGGCATCACGATCGTGGCCGGCACGCCCAGACGTTGCGCGTGGTAGGCGAGCCCCTGCGCGTGGTTGCCCGCCGACGCGGCGATCACGCCCGCGGCCCGCGCCTGGTCGGACAATTGCAGCAGCGTGTTGAGCGCGCCGCGCTCCTTGTAGGCCGCGGTGAACTGCAGATTCTCGAACTTCAGGTAGACGGTCGCGCCGGTCAGCTCACTCAGCGTGCGGCTGACGAGCGTCGGCGTGCGGACGATCGCGTCGGCGACCCGGGCATGGGCTGCGCGAACATCGTCGATCGAGACGGGAAGCGCGTCAGGGGCGAGTTTGAGGCTGGTGGCCATGTCGTCGTTTCCGTTCGCCCTGAGCCTGTCGAGGGGCCGCTCTTGCCTTCGCCGGGTAGAAGAAGGGCGGTGCTTCGACAATCCCGGATCAAGTCGGGGTATGAACGGGACGGGTGCGGCTCTGGCGCGGTGATGGAACAGCGCTTATCGCCCGGCCGATGTTGAAGCCGATCGCCGCCGCCCTGCTCCTGTCCGCCGCCGCTCCCGCCTGGGCGGACGCGCTGATCGACAATGTGAATGGGGTGACGCTGGACAAGGCGGGCAAGGTGGTCCGGTTCAGCGGGATGCTGATGACCCCGGAGGGCAAGGTGACGGCCCTGCTCGCGCGCGGGGACAAGCGGCCGCCCCGTGTCGACTGGCGGGTCGACATGAAGGGGCGGGTGATGCTGCCCGGCATGATCGACGCGCATGGCCATGTGATGGGGCTCGGGTTTCAGGCGCTGACGCTGGACCTGTCGGATACCACCTCGCTCGCGGACGCTCAGGCCAGGATCCGCGCCTATGCCGCCGCCAATCCGGAGCGGAAGTGGATCATCGGGCGCGGCTGGAACCAGGAGCGCTGGGGGCTGGGCCGCTTCCCGACCGCGGCCGATCTCGATGCGGCGGTCGCCGATCGGCCGGTCTGGCTGGGACGCGCCGACGGCCACGCGGCCTGGGCGAACAGCGCGGCCATGCGGGAGGCCGGGGTGAGCGCGCGCAGCGTGTCGCCGTCTGGCGGGCGGATCGAGACGGTAGGCGGGCAGCCCTCGGGCGTGTTCGTGGACGCGGCGCAGCAGCTGGTCGAAAAGGCGGTCCCTCAGCCGCTCCCCAAAGAGCGCGACGCCGCTTTCCTGGAGGCGCAGAAGACGCTGCTGCGCCACGGCGTGACCGCGGTCGCCGACATGGGCACCAGCATCGAGGATTGGCTCAGCTATCGCCGAATGGGAGACCGCGGCGCGCTCCGTGTCAGGATCATGTCCTACGCCATGGGCGTGGACGCCGCGCTCGCGGTCGGAGGGCCGGGGCCGACGCCCTGGCTCTACGCCGACCGGCTGCGGATGGGCGGCGTGAAGATCTACGGCGACGGCGCACTCGGCTCGCGCGGGGCGTGGCTGAAGCAGCCCTATGCCGATGCGCCGGGCCAGGTCGGCGCGGGGTTCCTGACCGACGCGCAGCTGCAGAATCGGATGAGCCGGGCGGCGATGGACGGATGGCAGCTTGCCGTCCACGCGATCGGCGACCGCGCCAACGCCCAGGTGCTCGACGCCATCGACGTGCTGACCGAGACGTACAAGGGCGACCGGCGCTGGCGCGTCGAGCATGTGCAGGTGGTCGACCCCGCCGACCTGCCGCGCTTCGGCAAGCATGGCGTCATCGCCTCGATGCAGCCCACCCACCAGACCGGCGACCGGACCATGGCGGAGGCGCGGCTGGGGCCGGCACGGCTGGCCGGGGCCTATGCGTGGGCGTCGATGCTGCGCAACGGCGCGAAGCTGGCGTTCGGCAGCGATTTCCCGGTGGAGCGGCCCGATCCCTGGGCCGGATGGACGGCGGCGTTCACCCGCACCGATGCGGCAGGCCAGCCCTTCGGCGGGTGGCGGCCGGAAGAGGCCGTCACGCGGGAGCAGGCCTGGTGGGCGTTTACCGGTGGAGCAGCCTATGCCGGGTTCGCCGAGGAGAAATTCGGCGTGCTAGCGCCGGGGCAGCGGGCCGACTTCATCATCGTCGACCGGGATCCGACGCTGGCCAGCCCCAGCGAGCTGCGCGCGACCGAGGTGCTCGAGACCTGGGTCGGCGGGGAGAAGATGTGGGAGCGCGGCAAGTGATCCGCGCCCGCCCCTGAACCGGCGTAGGTTTAGCAGACGCCGGGCGGCCGTTGGCGGTCAGGCGCGGCTCCGGCGACGTCGTTCGAACGCGTCGATCGTGCGCTCGGCCAGCTTTTCGAGCTGATCCCGCTCGGCCGGGCCGGGTGCGGCCCGTGCGCTGGTGTCGATGACGCACAGCGTCCCGATGCGCTTGCCGTCCGGGGTCTTCAGCGGCGCGCCGGCATAGAAGCGAATGTTCGGGTCGCCGGTCACCAGCGGATTGTCCGCGAACCGGGGATCGGCGGTCGCGTGACCACCATCACGTCCGGGCCGCGAATCGCGTGGGTGCAGAAAGAGATGGAGCGCGGCGTCTCGGCCGCTTCCAGCCCGACCTTTGCTTTGAACCACTGCCGGTGCTCGTCCACCAGGGAGATCAAGGCAACAGGGGCGTTGAAGCTGCGCGCCGCCTCTTTCACGATAGAATCGAATTCCGCCTCATTCGGCGTGTCGAGCACACCGTAACCATGTAGCTGCTTTAGCCGGCCTGCTTCGTCCTGTTCATTCATGCGCGCGACCTCACGTCGAATATTTCCGACGTCTTCAACTCAGGTGAAAATTGGGCTGGGTATTCTGGCGGACGATGACTTGGATCATGATCCGATCATGCAACCTGGGCAGTGATGACCTCGTCCGGTTCGCGGAGCACATACCCACGGCCCCAGACGGTCTCGATGTAGTTTTCGCCGTCGCAGGCCATCGAAAGCTTCTTGCGGAGCTTGCAGATGAACACGTCGATGATCTTGAGTTCAGGCTCGTCCATCCCGCCATAGAGATGATTGAGGAACATCTCCTTGGTCAAGGTCGTACCCTTGCGGAGCGAGAGCAGCTCCAGCATAGCGTATTCCTTGCCGGTCAGGTGCACGCGCGCGCCGTCCACCTCGACGGTCTTGGCGTCCAGATTGACCGAGAGCTTGCCGGTCTTGATGACCGATTGCGAATGGCCCTTCGAACGACGCACGACGGCGTGGATGCGGGCGACCAGCTCTTCCCGGTGGAACGGCTTGGTCACGTAATCGTCGGCGCCGAAGCCGAAGGAGCGGACCTTCGAGTCCATCTCATTGACGCCCGACAGGATCAGGACCGGCGTCCCGACGCGCGCGACGCGCAGCTTCTTCAGCACGTCGTAGCCGTGCATGTCCGGCAGGTTCAGGTCGAGCAGGATGATGTCGTAATCGTAGAGCTTGCCGAGGTCCAAACCCTCTTCGCCCAGGTCGGTCGTATAGACGTTGAAACCTTCGGTCGTGAGCATCAGCTCGATCGCCTTGGCGGTCGTCGGCTCGTCCTCGATCAGCAGCACGCGCATGGCAGTCCCCCGCTTGCCCCCGCCGCCCCTGAAGCGACGCTCTGGCCGGATTCATTAACCAAACGTCCTCTGAACGCAAAAGGTAAATTAAGATTTAATCCAGCGATTCCGGCGAGTCGCTCTCGCCTCCTCAGCGTTCCGCTCAGGCCGGGTCGCGCAGTTGCTCGACCAGAAATGCGATCAGCGTCTCCACCCGCGCGGGGCGGAGCGGGCTGGGCGGGGTGAGCAGGTGCAGGCCGATCGGCGGGCCCCGCCACTCGGGCAGGACCTCGACGAGCGCGCCCGCGGCGAGGTGCGCGCCGACGATAAAGCCGGGCAGGCGCGCGATGCCCAACCCGGCCAGCAGCGCGGGCACCATAGCCTCGCCGGAGTTGACGGTCAGCGGCCCCGACGCGCGCACCGACACGCTCTCTCCTCCTGGCCCTTGAAGTCGCCACGGGCCGGCGACGTTGGCATAGGTGAGGAGCCTGTGGTTCGCGAGCTCTGCCGCATGCGCGGGGGTGCCGGCCGCCGCGAGGTAGGCGGGGGCAGCCACCAAATGAGTCTGAATGCCGCACAAACGTCGAGCCCGCAGCGAGCTGTCGGGCAGGTCGGCGATCCGCAACGCGAGGTCGAAGCCGTCGGCGACGATGTCCACTCGCGCGTCGGACAGGTCGAGGTCGATCTCGATGTCTGCATGCCTGGCGAGAAAACAGGCGATGAGCGGAGCGATGTTGGCGATGCCGAAGCCGAGCGGGGCGGCGACCCGGATGCGCCCGGCAAGCGCGTTGCTTCCGTCGCGGGCCGCCTCTTCCGCTGCTTGCGCCTCCGCCAGGATGCGCGTGGCTCTCTCGGCGAGCGGCTTGCCGGCCTCGGTCAGAGCGAGGCGGCGCGAGGTGCGGTGGAACAGCGCTTGGCCTAGTCGCGCCTCCAGCCTGGCGACCGCCTTCGACACCGTCGCCTTGCTGAGGCTCAGCCGCTGGGCCGCGGCGCTGAACGATCGCGCCTCCACGACGGCGGCGAAGATGGCCCAGGCCTCGAGGTCAGGAAGAGGCATCCGGGCAGGCTAGGACGCGAAACGATCCGTTTCCAGCGTTTCTGTTTACGCGCCCGACGGGCGGCCTACATCGAGGTCGACCGAGAGGAGGTTTCATCATGACCACTCAAACCCTGTCCCGCATCGATCGCCGGCCCTTCGCCAGCCTGGGCCATGCGAACCATGGCTGGCTCGACGCGCGGCACCACTTCTCCTTCGCCAATTACTACGACCCCGCCCGCATGGGTTGGGGCGCGATCCGGGTGTGGAACGACGACGCGATCGCGGCGAACAGCGGTTTCCCGCCGCACCCGCACCGCGACATGGAGATCATCACCTATGTCCGCACAGGGGCGATCACGCACCAGGACTCCATGGGCAACACCGGTCGCACCGAGGCGGGCGACGTGCAGGTGATGAGCGCCGGCGCGGGCGTCCGGCACGCGGAATATAATCTAGAGCCGGAGACGACCACGATCTTCCAGATCTGGATCGAGCCGACCACCGCCGGGGGCGAACCGCACTGGGGGGCGAAGCCCTTCCCCAAGGGCGATCGATCGGGCCGCTGGTCGGTGCTGGCGAGCGGCTTCGCCGAGGACGCTGACGCGCTGCCGATCCGGGCGGAGGCGCGGGTGCTGGGCGCGACGTTGAAGCCCGGCGAGGCGCTGACCTACACGGTGGGCGAGGGGCGGCACGCCTACCTCGTCCCGGCGACGGGCGCGCTCGTCATCGATGGCGAGCGGATCGAGGCCCGCGACGGCGCGGCGCTGCCGGCCGGCGACTATAATATCGAGGCGGTGGACGAGGCCGAAATCGTCCTGGTGGACGCGAAATAGCGCGAGCGGGATCCCGACCAAGCGGTCGGGGTCCCGTTTTCCTTTGGAGAAGACACGATGACCAAGCTGCTGGTGCTCTACTATTCCTCCTACGGCCATATCGAGCAGATGGCGGACGCTGTGGCCGCAGGCGCGCGGGAGGCCGGGGCCGAGGTGGACATTCGCCGGGTCGCCGAAACCGCTCCGCCCGAGGTGGTGGCGGCCGCGCACTTCAAGACCGATACGTCGCACCCGGTGATCGAGGGCGCGGACGCGCTCGCCGGTTATGACGCGATCGTGGTCGGCGCGCCGACCCGGTTCGGGCGTATGCCGAGTCAGATGGCAGCGTTCTGGGACACGACCGGACCGCTCTGGGCGAGGGGCGCGCTAATCGGCAAGGTAGGGGCGGCATTCACCTCCACCGCCAGCCAGCATGGCGGGCAGGAGACGACCTTGTTCTCGATCATCACCAACCTGCTCCACCATGGTCTGACCATCGTCGGGCTCGATTACGGTTTTCAGGGGCAGATGGGCGTCGACAAGGTCCGCGGCGGCTCGCCCTACGGCGCGACCACCATCGCGGACTCGAACGGCGCCCGGCAGCCCGACGCAGACGAGTTGGCCGGGGCGCGGTACCTCGGCAGGCGGGCAGCGGAGACGGCTGCGAGGCTGACGAAGTAGACTTCCCACTCCTATAGGAGACGGAAGGGGCCCGCTCGCCGACGGCGAGCGGGAAGGGTGAGGACAGCCCCCCCTTCCTGTCCTCACCCTTCCGCCGACTTCGTCGGCTCCCTCCCTCTCCTACGAGGAGAGGGTGTCATGGCACCGCCGGGCTCGCAGGGTAATCCCGCCTTGCGCGGGCGAAGATGAAGCGGGCGCGGGCAGCGCCGGGGGCGCTCCCGCTCGTCCCAACCCAGCGCCAGTGCCAGGGCTCCCACTTCACCCCCTGCTTGTTGGCGCCCGGGAAGCTCTGCTCGAAGCCGAACCGCGAAGCGTTTGCCGCCATCCAGCGATAGAGCGGCAGGGCGGCCATGCAGCCAGCGGCGTCAGGGCAGTTGGGCGACGGCCGGATCGCGATGTCGACCGCGTAACCCGTCGCGTGCTCGCTATGTCCGGGGGGCGCGACCGATATGGCGCGCGCGGTCGGGTCGTCCACTGCCTCGCGGCAGAAGACCGACTCCTGCCAAGGCAGGGTGCGATGGCACGATCCCGCATAGAGCCGGCCGAGCCCGCTCGCCTCCGCCGCGGCGGCGAGGCGGGCGAAGTCGGCCGCCGCCTCGGGCCGCAGCCGGCAGGCGGTCAGCGTCGGGCCGGCCGCGACCAGCTCGCCCGGGGCGACGTCGCCATAAGGCAGGTGGCCGAGGATCCGGCCGTCGGGCGCGACGGGCGCGCTCGCCGGACATTGCGCAGCCGCGACGCCGGGAAGCAGCAGGAGCAGGGCGGAAAGAGTGCGCATCTTCGGCGAGGCTGGCATGAAGCGTGAACGGGTGGCAAGGCGAAGGGAGCCATGAACCCCGATCACATCCTGTTCATAGACGGCGAGGCGCTGGTGATCGACAAGCCTGCCGGGCTGCCGGTCGACCCGCCGCGCGACGGGTCGCTGAGCCTCGAGAACCACATGGAAAGCCTGCGCTTCGGCTTCCGGCGCTGGCCGATCGCGGTGCATCGGCTCGACCGCGACACGTCCGGTTGCCTGCTGCTCGCGCGCAACCCGAAGGCGGCCGCGCGCTTCGGCCAGGCGTTCGAGGGCGGCGAGGTCGATAAGCTGTACCTGGCGGTGCTCGACGGCGTGCCGGGTGAGGAGGCGGGCACGATCGACCTGCCGCTCGCCAAGGTGAGCACGCGCGAGCGCGGGTGGCGCATGGTCGCGGACGAGTCTGGGCGCTTGGGGGGCAAGCCCGCGCAGACCGGCTGGCGGGTGCTCCGCGCGGAGGGCGGCCGTGCGCTGGTCGAGTTCCGGCCGGAGACCGGGCGGACGCATCAGATCCGGGTCCATGCCGCGACCGGGCTGGGCGCCGCGGTGGTCGGCGACCCCGTCTATGGCCGGGCCGACCCAGCCGGCATGCTCCTCCATGCGCGGCGGCTGGTCCTGCCCCGGCCGGGCAAGCCGGCGGTGGAGGCGGAGGCGCCCGTGCCGGCGCGCTTCGGGGCGTTCGCCGCGTGATCCATTTGCCCGAGGACGCGATCGAGGAGCGCTTCCTCGCCGCCTCCGGCCCCGGCGGGCAGAACGTCAACAAGGTCGCGACCGCCTGCCAGTTGCGCGTGGACGTGTTCGCGCTGGGGCTGCACCCAGAGACCTATCGCCGGCTCAAGCTGCTCGCCGGCAGCCGGCTGACCGCGGGCGGCGCGCTCGTCATCACCGCGCGACGTTTTCGCACGCAGGAGCAGAACAGGGCCGACGCCCGCGCCCGGCTCACGGAGCTGCTCACACGCGCGGAGGAGCGCGAAGCGCGGCGGGTCAAGACCAAACCGAGCCGTGCGGCCAAGGCCAAGCGGGTGGAGGAGAAGAAGGGGCGCGGCGCGGTGAAGGCGGCGCGGGGGCGGGTGCGGGTGGATTGAGTGCGTCATGCCGGGCTTGTCCCGGCATCCACGGTGCACCACCTCCCCGATCGCGGCCCTTGCCGCCCGGTGGATGCCGGGACAAGGCCGGCATGACGGAGAGAATGTGTTCGACCTGAAACCCACCGCCGACACCAAGCCCGAGCTCTACCGCGACCTGCTCGCCGCGCTCGACGCGCTGACCGCGGGCGAGCCGGATGCGGTCGCCAACATGGCGAACGCGGCGGCGCTCCTCTGGGACTGGCTGCCCGACCTGAACTGGGCGGGGTTCTACCGCCTGGTCGATGACGAATTGGTGCTGGGGCCTTTCCAGGGGAAGCCCGCCTGCATCCGCATCCCCATGGGGCAGGGCGTCTGCGGGACGGCGGCGGCGACCCTCCGGACGCAGATCGTGCCGGACGTTCATGCCTTTCCCGGTCACATCGCCTGCGACGCGGCGAGCCGGTCGGAGCTGGTCGTCCCGATCGTCGGGGGCGGGCGGCTGCTCGGCGTGCTCGACCTCGACAGCCCCAACCCCGCGCGCTTCGACGCGGCCGATGGGGAAGGGTGCGAGGCGGTCGCGGCCTTGCTGGCCGCGCGTCTGACCTGACCCGGATCGGGACTGAACCCGGCATGGCAGCCCGGGTCCGAAGCTGGTACGTCGAAGGTCAAGCCCGCGCTGCGTAGAGGAGGCAAGGATGGGCGAGTTGGGGATTGCGGCGATCGCGTTGGCGGCGGCCGGAGCCGCTCCGCAGCAGGTCGATGCGCCGGTGCCGCCGGCCGACCGGTCCAGACCGGCGCCCGACGTCTACTATCCGCCGCTGCCGCCGGCGCCCGTGCAAGAGGTTGCAACGTCGGCCAGCCTACCGAAGTCGGGCGGCCGCACGACACAGAGCTAACGGCCCGCGCAAGGCCGTTGCGACGCCGCCCCCACACTCCCTCGGGGCGGCGTCGTTTTGCGTCTAGCGCTCCCCGCGCTCCCTCCCGGCAAAGGTGACGAGGCTCTCCGCGCCGCTTGCCGACACCGCGGACACGCCCACGAAATGATCGTCGACCGGCACCTGCGCGAGCATCGCCTGCGTGCCCGTCACCTCGCGGGAGCCCGTCCAATCCTGCGCGTCCGTCCGCCGCCAGCGGACGCGGTAGCGCGCCGCGTTCGGCGAGGCGGCCCACCTGACCGTGGTGTCGCGCGACAGCGCGCCGGAGATCGAGGCCTGAGCGGGTGCGGCCGGCGCGGCGGCGAGCCGGGCGATGGCGGCGACATTGATCGCCGTCACCTTGGCCAGATAGGCGAAGTCCATCCGATCAGCGGTGTCGCCATAGACCACGCCGTTCTCGGTGCGGAGATCCTGGTGCTGCGCGTCCCAATCCTCGTTGGCGACCGAGAAGCGCACCGCCGGGAAGCCGAGCTTCAGGAAGGGCTCGTGGTCGCCGCCGCGGCCGAAGCGGTCGGGGCGGCGATCGATGAAGACATCCAGGCCGCCGCCGCTGCGGGCCGGCACGGTCGCGGCGATGCCGTCGATCGCCTTGGCGAGCGCGCGGCTCGGGCCGTCGTCCTCGCCGCCCTCGCCGCGCCGGCTCATCTGGTCGGGCAGCGCTTCGGACGCGCGGATGCCTTCGGAGAAGACGCGCACCCAGCGCGCCTCGCGGACGCCGCCTTGGCCGATCGTGTTGCCGACGATGTCGTTGTTGAGCATGGCCGACACGGTCCAGCCCCGCTCCCGGGCGGTTTCCGCCAGCAGCTGCCCGCCCCATAGGCCCTGCTCCTCTCCCGAGAAGACGGCGTAGACGACCGTCGCATCGAAGCGATGCCTGGAAAGGATGCGTGCGGCTTCCAGCACCAGCGCCACGCCCGAGGCGTTGTCGTTGGCGCCGGGCGCGTCGCTGGTCGCGTCCATGACGTCGGTGACGCGGCTGTCGATGTGCGCGCCCACGATGACGACCCGGTTCGGATCGCGGCCGCGCTGGACGCCCAACACGTTGACCACCTCTACCCCGTTCGGCGCGCGCAGGCCGGTGAAGCGCCGGCCGATCCGCTCCACGGTCACGCAGCCGCCGCAGCCGCGCCCGATCGTCTCGAACTGCGCCGCCGCCCAGTCACGGGCCGCGCCGATCCCGCGCTTCGGATCGGTCGGGGAGGACAGGGTGTGGCGTGTGCCGAACGCGACCATCGCCTCCACGTCGGCCTTGAGGCGCTGGGGGGAAGGGGCGGGGAGCGCAGGCGAGGCGGCGGCGAGGAGAAGAACGGAGAGCATGGCGCCACCGTGGCGGGGAACCGGACTGCACTCAAGCCTTGCTCCCATCGCGTCCGATGTGTCTGCTGGGCGGACATGCCCAGCCATCGTGACCCGCGCATCGACGCGACCTTCGTACAGCGGCTCGTCTCGGACCAGTTTCCGGACTGGGCGAATCTACCAGTCTCGCCGGTCGCGGAGAGCGGATGGGACAACCACACTTTCCGTCTCGGCGAGGACATGCTCGTGCGCCTCCCCAGCGCCGCTCATTACGCGGCGCAGGTGCACAAGGAACAGGCATGGCTGCCCCGGCTGGCGGCCGAGCTCCCCGTGTCCATACCGGCCCCGCTGGCCTGCGGCGGACCTGCGCTCGGCTTCGCTTGGAGCTGGTCGGTTTACGGCTGGATCGAGGGCGTGACCGCGTCCACGACGGACCTGGCGGATGACGCGGCGTTCGGGGCCGATCTGGCGCGGTTCCTCGTCGCCCTGAACAGAGTCGACGCGTCCGGCGGACCCGTGGCAGGACGGCACAACTTCCATCGTGGTGGAGCGCTGGCCGTCTATGACGACCAGGCGCGCCGGGCCGTGGCCGCTATCGACGACCCCCGATTGCAAAGCCATGCGGAGGCGATCTGGGAGCGAGCCCTGTCGAGTGCTTGGCTCGGCTCGCCGGTGTGGCTGCATGGAGACTTCGCGCCGCTCAACATTCTCGTCCGGAGCGGCCGCCTCGCAGCCGTGATCGACTGGGGAGCGGCCGGAGTGGGCGATCCGGCGTGCGACCTGGCGATCGCATGGACCTTCCTGCGCAGCGACGCCCGACGCGCATTCGCGGCCGGGTTGCCCTATGACCGACAGACTTGGGAACGGGGCCGGGGCTGGGCCTTGTGGAAGGCGATGATCCTGGCGACGGGGGTGGAGCCTGGGCCCGCCTCCGAAACCCGCAAAGCCTGGCGTACGCTGGAAACGATCATCGGGACCGACATTCCGGCATGACCTTCGGTCGGGCGTCGCGGTCTTCAGCTCAGCCGATCGATTTGCTCGGCCGACAACGAGCCGGGGACGATCATCACCGGTACCGGTAGCGCGCCCGCGTCGGCGCCCGCGAAGTGCGTGACGAGCGGCCCCGGCGCCCCGCTGGCGGCGGCGCCCAGCACCAGGGCGGCGACGTCGGGATTGGCCGCGATCAGCTCCCGGATCACCTTGGGGCCGTCGCCCGCGCGCACGGTGATGGTGGGTCGCAGGCCGGACTCCTCCATCAACTGTCCCGCCGCCTGTGCGACCAGCCCCTCGGCATGAAGACGCGCCTCCTCCTCGATCGTGGCCTGGACGCCGCCGAACGCCATGAACTCGGGCTCCTCGACCACGCAGACGATTTCCACGCCGCCGCCCGTCTTCACGGCGCGTCGAGCGGCGAAGCGGAGCGCGATGCCGCTTTCGGGCGTATCGTCGATCACCACGAGATAGCTGCGCATTCCGTCATGCCTGCACGCCGCGCGAGGGCCGCGCAATAGGCAGGGTTGACCCTGTGCCATGGCGGCGCGACAGGGCGCGGCGACGCCAAGTCCCAGGAGCGCCCATGCCGATCGAGATCAAGATGCCGGCCCTGTCGCCGACCATGGAGGAAGGCACCTTGGCCAAGTGGCTGGTTAAGGAAGGAGATCAGGTCCGGTCCGGCGACATCCTGGCGGAGATCGAGACCGACAAGGCGACGATGGAGTTCGAAGCGGTCGACGAGGGCACCATCCTGGCGATCGCGGTGCCGGAGGGCACGGACGGCGTGAAAGTCGGCACGGTCATCGCGACCTTGGCGGCGGAGGCCGAGGACGCGTCCGCGCCGGCCGGGGGCGGACGTGAGCCGGGCGAGGCGCCTGCGCCGGGCTCGGCCGCGGACAAGGCGGGAGCGGCGGATCCCAACAAGACGGGTAGCGAGGCCGAGCCGGTCGACCGCACCCTCGTGCAGGCGGAGGACCATGGGTTGCCGCCCTCCAATTCGGCCGGGGGGAGCACGCCGCCGACGCCGACCGCTGCGCCGGCTGCGTCGGGCGATCGGGTGAAGGCAAGCCCGCTCGCCCGCCGGATCGCGGCGGAGAAGGGGTTGGACCTGGCCTCGCTGCGTGGTTCGGGACCGAATGGCCGCATCGTCCGGGCGGATGTGGAAGCAGCCCAGCCTGGCGAAGGCCGGAGCCCAGTGGCGACGCAGCCCGAAGCTGGGCCGCGGCTTTCGCCGGGGACGCAGGAGGCGCAGGCTCCTGCGCCTGCGCCTGCGCCCAAGCCGGTCGTCGTTCCGGATATTCCCCATGAGGCGACCAAACTTTCCAACGTCCGAAAGACGATCGCGCGCCGGCTGACCGAGTCGAAGCAGACCGTGCCGCACATCTACCTGACGGTGGATGTTCGCCTCGACGCGCTGCTCAAGCTCCGCGCCGAGCTCAACGCCAGCCTCGAGAGCCGCGGGGTCAAGCTGTCGGTCAACGACCTGCTCGTGAAGGCGCTGGCGCTGAGCCTCATGGCGGAGCCGAAGTGCAACGTCATGTTCACCCCCGACCAGCTCATCACCTTCCAGCGGGCGGACATCTCGGTCGCCGTGTCGACGCCCACCGGCCTCATCACCCCGGTGGTGACGGAGGCGGACACCAAGTCGGTCAGCCGTATCGCGACGGAGGTAAAGGAGCTCGCCGCGTTGGCGCGCGACGGCAAGCTCAAGCCCGAACAGTATCAGGGCGGCACCGCGTCGATCAGCAACATGGGCATGTTCGGGATCAAGCAGTTCGACGCCGTCATCAACCCGCCCCAGGGCATGATCCTGGCGGTCGGCGCCGGCGAGAAGCGGCCCTGGGTCATGCCGGACGATACGCTCGGCGTCGCGACCGTGATGTGCGCGACCGGAAGCTTCGACCATCGCGCCATCGACGGCGCCGACGGCGCGGCGCTGATGCGGGCGTTCAAGGCGCTGGTCGAGGCGCCGCTGGGGTTGTTGGCCTGACCGCGATGGAGCAGCCGCCCGACCATCCGCCGGCGATCCGCATCACCGCCATGCCGGCCGACGTGAATCCCTATGGCGACATGTTTGGCGGCTGGCTGATGAGTCTGATGGACTTGGCCGCGGGCTCCGTCGCCTCCCGGCACTGTGGCGGTCGCGCGGTGACGGTCGCGGTCGACGCCATGAAGTTCCACCGGCCGGTCATCGTCGGGGACGAGGTGTCGGTCTATGCCCGGCTGGTCGGGACGGGCACGACGTCCATGACGATCGAGACCGAATCCTGGCGGCGTGGCCGGCATTCCGACGAGGCGTACAAGGTGACGCAAGCCCGTCTCGTCTTCGTCGCGATCGGCGACGACCGCCAGCCCCGCCGCGTGCCCGTCATGTCCGGAGAGAAGCAGAGTGCCTGACACCTATGACCTCGTCGTGCTCGGCTCCGGACCCGGCGGCTATGTCGCGGCGATCCGGGCGGCTCAGCTGGGGCTGAAGACCGCGATCGTCGAGCGCGAGCGGTTGGGCGGCATCTGCCTCAACTGGGGCTGCATCCCGACCAAGGCTTTGCTCAGGACGTCGGAGGTTTATCATTATCTGACCCACGCGGCCGACTATGGGCTGAAGGCGGAGGGGGTCGGGTTCGACCTCGCCGCCGTGGTGCAGCGCAGCCGCAAGGTCGCGGGGCAGCTCAATGCCGGCGTCAAGTCGCTGATGAAGAAGAACAAGATCGCCGTGCATGAGGGCTTCGGCAAGCTGACCGGCCCTGGGCGGCTGACCGTCACGCGCGGCGACCAGCAGGACGAGCTGCAGGCCAGGCACGTCATCGTCGCCACTGGCGCCAGGGCGCGCGACCTGCCGTTCGCCAAGGCCGACGGCAAGCGCATCTGGACCTATCGCCACGCCATGGTGCCCGAAGACATGCCGACCAAGCTGCTGGTCATCGGCTCGGGCGCGATCGGGGTCGAGTTCGCGAGTTTCTACAACGACATGGGCGCGGAGGTTACGATCGTCGAGATGCTGCCGCGCATCCTGCCGGTCGAGGACGAGGACGTCTCCGCCTTCATGGAGAAGCGCCTCGCCAAGGAGGGCATCCGCATCCTGACCGGCGCAGGGCTGGAGAAGCTGGAGACAGGCGGGCAGGGCGTGACGGCTTCGATCAAGGGCAAGGACGGCAAGGTGGCCGCCGAGCAATTCTCCCACGTGATCGTCGCGATCGGCATTGTGCCCAACACCGAGGAGATCGGGCTGGAGGCGCTGGGCGTCGAGACGGAGCGCGGGCACATCAAGGTCGACGGCTTTGGCCGCACCAACGTCGAGGGCGTGTACGCGATCGGCGACGTCACCGGCGCGCCCTGGCTGGCGCACAAGGCGAGCCACGAGGGGATCGTCTGCGTGGAAGCGATCGCGGGGCTGAATCCGCATCCCTTCGAGACCTGGAACATCCCGGGCTGCACCTATTCGCGCCCGCAGGTCGCCTCGGTCGGGCTCACCGAAGCGAAGGCGAAGGAGGCCGGGCATGAGATCAAGGTGGGCAAGTTCCCCTTCATCGGCAACGGCAAGGCGATCGCGCTCGGGGAAGCGGACGGCTTCGTGAAGACGGTGTTTGACGCCAGCACCGGCGAGCTGCTGGGCGCACACATGGTGGGGGCCGAGGTGACCGAGCTGATCCAAGGCTATGTCGTCGCGCGGCAGCTGGAGACGACCGAGGCCGAGCTGATGGAGACCGTCTTCGCACACCCGACCCTGTCGGAGATGATGCACGAAAGCGTCCTCGGCGCCTACGGCCGGGCGATACACATCTAGGAAGCGGCGTACTCGGCCATCAGCGCCGGGTAGCTATCGACCGGCGGCCAGCCTGGGAAGCTGTGGCGGACCGGCAAGCTGGCCCAGGCAAGCTTCTCCGCCGCCATCGTCTCACAGAATGGGCTGAACCAGCCGGTGGCATCGAACGCCGTCGCGCGGACGTTTACGAAACCCGTGCTGGACGTGAAGCTCGAATGCGTCGAGCTGTGGCACTCGGGACAATGCCAGTGTTGCGCGGCGGGGGTGCGCAGAGCACCCGGCGCCGGTTCTCCGGCCACGACCGCGAACCCGCCCTCCGGCACCGTTGTAGTCAGCGAAAAGGCGCTCGCCGTCATACGCCGACAGCCATTGCAGTGGCAGGCCAGGGTCATGACCGGCTCGGTGGTGACGCGGAAGCGGACGGCGCCGCAGCGGCAGCCGCCGTCGGCCGGAAGGTCGGGTGAGTTCATCCCCACCAGACTGCGCCATCCGGTCGCGATCAGCAACGCGGCAGCGCAGATCAGGCCGCCGAGCGCTCCTTCTCGGCCCACTGGCGCGTCGCGAGCTCGCCGGCCTCGGCGACCGGCAGCGGACGGCCGAAATAATAGCCCTGGACCTTGGAGCAGCCGAGTTCCTGGATGAGCTGGTGCTCGGCCTCGGTCTCGACGCCCTCGGCCGTCGTCGCCATGCCCAGGCTCTTGGCGAGCGCGACGACCGCGCGGATGATCGCGATCGCCTCGCGCACGCCCTTGGACGCGCCCTGAACGAAGCTGCGGTCGATCTTGATCGAGGAGAAGCGGGTCCGCGACAGATAGCCGAGCGACGAATAGCCGGTGCCGAAATCGTCGAGGCTGAGCTTGACGCCCAAGTCGAGCACCTTCTCCAGCACCTTGGTGGCGCCGAGCCCCTCGTGCATGAAGACGCTCTCGGTCACCTCCAGCTCCAGCCGCTCGGCCGCCAGCCCGCTGTTCGCGAGCGCGCTGGTGACGGTGGACACGAACCCGGGGTTGCTCAGCTGATCGGCGGAAACGTTGACGGCGACGCGCACGGGCGAGGGCCAGCGCGCCGCCTCGGCGCATGCGGTCCGGAGCACCCATTCGCCGATGGGCGCGATCAGGCGCGCTTCTTCGGCGAGCGGGATGAACTTGGCGGGCGAGACATTGCCGAACTGGGGCGATTGCCAGCGCAGCAGCGCCTCGAAACCGGTGAGCCGCGTCGTTTCCGCATCCACGACCGGCTGATAGTGCAGGTGCATCTCGCCTTTTTCGAGCGCCTGGCGCAGCGCCAGCTCCAGCGTGCGGCGCTCCTCCGCCTGGACGTGGAGCGCGGGCTCGTACGACACGAACACGCCGCGCCCCGCGTCCTTGGCGCGATAGAGCGCCAGGTCGGCCGACCGGATCAGCATCTCCGCCGTCCGCCCGTCGCGCGGACCCGTGGCGAGGCCGACCGAGGCGCCGATATACAGCGTGTGCTGATCGACCTCGTACGGCCGCGACAAGGTCTCGATGATCGCCTTGGCGAGCTTTTCGACTCCGGCCGTATCGGTGGCGTCGCGGATGACCACCGCGAACTCGTCGCCGCCCAGCCGGCCGCACAGCTCATTGGCGCTCATGAGCTGCGACAGGCGCTCGGAGACCCGCGACAGCAGCCGGTCGCCGACCGGGTGCCCGAGCGTGTCGTTGACCGCCTTGAACCGATCCAGGTCGATCATCATGAAGGCGCAGCGTTTGCCCCACTTCTCCGCTTCCGCCATCGCGCGGACCAGGGTCTCGTTGACCATCAGGCGGTTCGGCAGCCCGGTCAGCGTGTCGAACCGTGCCATGCGGTTGATCTTGTCGGCGGACGCGCGCTGCTCGGTCACGTCCGAGCCGACGCCGCGGAACCCGACAAAGGCGCCGCGGTCGTCATGGCGCGGCGAGGCGGACAGCTCCCACCACCGCTCCTCGCCGTCGATGTAGACGGGCAGGCGCAGGTCGCGGAAGCTCTCGCGCGCCTTCATCTTGTCGGCGAGCACACGGAGCGCGTTGGCGAAGTTGCCCGATTCCCATGTCGGCCCGGCGAGCACCTGCAGGAAGGGCATGCCGTTGATCGTGACCGGATCCAGGCCGCAGGCGAACGCGAAGCGGGGCGACGCCTTGACCACGCGCCGGGCCGCGTCCGTCTCCCACAGCCAATCGGCGCCGGTGTCCTCGAATTCGCGCAGCAACAGGCTGACCGTCTCGTCGCGCTCCTCCAGCGCGATCTGACCGGCGCGGATCAGCACCAGTGCGTGCGCCCGGTTGACGCAGATCGCGATCAGGATGAGCGTGAACAGAACGGTCGCGCCCGCTGCCGCATAGGCTCCGCCCAGCACCAGATGAGCGGCGACGGTGGTGCCCAGCAGACCCAGGAACACCAGCGTGGCGAGCGCAAGCGGCGCCATGGCGAGCGCGGTCGCCGCCATCAGCACCGACAGGATCAGCCACAGGCCATAAGCCTGGCCGGTCGCAGTGCCGGCGCCGAAGAACAGCGGCGGCAGCGACCAGGCGATGGCGAGCGCAGCGCCCTCGGTCACCGTCGCGCGCAGGTCGTTGCCGGTGGCGTAGCCGTCGCGGCGGTGATGGGAGGCGAGCCGCCGCATGGCGACGAGCAACGCGGCCGCCGCGGTCAGCCCGCCCCAACCCGTCAGAAGCCACAGCGGTACGGACGCGCGGAAGATCAGCGCCGTCGCGGCCGCGCCGAGCAGGTGCGCGCCGAGCATGAACAGCGCCAGCTCGCGCGCGGCATGGAGCTGGGCCGCGCGGATGCGGCCCCACTCGGCCGCGTCGGGCCCGTCCCTCAGGCCAAGCAGGGCGGGGAACTCGATCTGCACCGCGCCGGTGCGCTTGGACTGGTCGCTACTCACCCTGCCGCCCATAACGTCGGCAGGTTAGCGGATCGTTGAAACGCCGCGCTTTTCGCGACGGTTCAGGCGGCCTGCAGCTCGTAGGGCTTGATCTCTCCGGCGAGGTAGAGGTTGCGCGCCTTGGCGCGGCTGAGCTTGCCCGAGCTGGTGCGCGGCAGCGTGCGCGGCGGGATCAGCTCGATCACGCAGTTCATGCCGGTGACCGCCCGGACGCGCTCGCGGATCAGGTCGTGCAGACGGCTCCGTTCGCTGTCGTCGGAGCTGCGGCACTGGACCAGCACCGCCGGCGTCTCCTCGCCCCCGGGCGTGGTGATCGCGAAGGCGGCGATGTCGCCGGCCTTGAAGCCGGGCAGCTGCTCCACCGCCCATTCGATGTCCTGCGGCCAGTGATTGCGGCCGTTGATGATGATCATGTCCTTGGCGCGACCGACGATGTAGATGTAGCCGTCCGACATGTAGCCCATGTCGCCGGTGTCGAGCCAACCATCGGCCATGCAGGCGGCGGTCGCGTCCGGGTCGCGGAAATAGCCGACCATCACCGACGGGCCGCGGCACCAGACCTTGCCGATCGCGCCGTCCGGCAAGGGGCGACCGTTCTCCTCGCGGACCTGGATCTCCATGTCGCGCACCGGCTTGCCGCAATTGACGATCGCACGGAAGCGTTGCGGGCGCGGGCCGCCGTCGCCGCCCAGCACGCCGCCGCCCGATAGCTGCGTCTCCTCCACCAGCTCGACGCGGATGCCCTCGCCGGGCGGCATCAGCGACACGGCGAGGGTCGCTTCCGCCAAACCGTAGCTGGGGCAGAAGGCGTTGGCGCGAAAGCCGGCGGGCGCGAAGGCGTCGACAAACGCCTGCATGACGTCGGGCCGAATCATGTCCGCGCCATTCCCGGCGATGCGCCAGCGGGACAGGTCGAAGCGCTCGGCAACGGGCGTCTGGCTGCCGACGCGGCGTGCGCAGATGTCGTAGCCGAAGGTGGGCGAATAGGAGAGCGACGTGCCCTCATGCCGGCTGATCAGGTCGAGCCAGGCGAGCGGGCGGCGCGCGAAATCCTCCGTCTTCAGATAGTCGGTCGAGACCTGGTTGGCGATCGGAGACAGGAAGCAGCCGACCAGCCCCATGTCGTGATACCAGGGCAGCCAGGAGATGCAGCGGTCGCCGGACGCGATCCGCATCCCGTGCGCGTGCGCCGCCAGGTTGTTGAGCAGCGCGGCATGGGTGATCGCGACACCATGCGGAAAGCGAGTGGAGCCGCTGGAATACTGCAGATAGGCGATCTGGTCGGCGTGCGCCTGGGGCAGGGGCGCCTCGCGCGCGGCCCGACGCGCGAAGCTTTCCCAGTCCTCGCCTGTCGTGCCCGCCTGGCGCGCAGCTTCGGCCGCCATCTCCGCCAGCTCCGGCGGGAAAAGGAGCATGACGGGCTCACAGCTCGCGAGCTGGACGCGCAGCTGCTCGACATAGCTGTCGCGTCCGCCGAACGAGGTCGGGAGCGGCAGCGGCACCGGCCAGGCGCCGGCATAGACCGCGCCGAAGAAGAGCGCCGCGAACTCCGCCCCGGTCTCCGCGACCAACGCGATGCGGTCCTCGGGGCGCACTCCCGCCGCGATCAGCCGGCGCGCCGCGGCCAGGGCATCGGTCCGCAGCTCACGATAGGTATAGGGGCGCGCCAGCTTGGCGCGCGCATCGTGGAAGTTGAGCCCGCGCCGACCTTGCGCGGCATAGTCCAGCGCCTCGCCGAGCGTCGCGAAATCCGAAAAGCGACGGGGCAGCGCGTCATCGGTCGGGGTGGGGCGAAGTTGGGCGGTATCGGCCGAAAGGTCGGTCGCCATGGCGGTCCTTTTCTAGAACATGGCCCATGGCATGGGCCCGAACTGTCGCGCTGGTTTTCGGCAACCACTATGGCACAATTGGGGCGTGAGCCCCGCCCGAACCCGTCGCCCCGCGCCGCCGCTCGATCCCGCCGCGCTGGAGCGGCTGGCGCTGCGCTATGTGGAGCGGTTCGCGACCACGCGTGGCAAGCTGGTCGAGTATCTGCGCCGCAAGGTGCGCGAACGCGGCTGGGACAGTGGCGCGTCGCCCGAACCCGAAGCGCTGGCCGAGCGCTTCACCGCGCTCGGCTACATCGACGATCGCGGCTATGCCGAGGCGAAAGCGGCTGCGCTCGGCCGGCGAGGTCTTGGCGCGCGCCGGGTCGGAGACGCCCTGCTTCAGGCGCGGATCGGCGAGGAGGACCGGGCGGCCCTGGAGCCGGAGATCGTCGGGCGCGCGGTGGATGCCGCGCTCGCCTTCGCCCGGCGTAAACGCCTGGGCCCCTGGAGCCGCGTCGAGGTGGATCGCGTGCAGCGGGAGAAGCAGCTTGCGGCCATGCTGCGCGCGGGTCACCCGCTCGATCTGGCGCGTCGGGTGCTTGCGCTGCCGGCAGGCGAAGAGCCCGACCGGGACCTTCTCGATTAACGACTTGCAAGGGAACGGATTGCCGCGGACGCCCCCTATGGGTAGCACTGTTTCGCAGGATCATATTCGATGCGCGGCGAAGCGGGCCAACAGCAGGATGACGACGAAGCCGGCGGTACCGCCGCCGGCGCTGCTGGCGTGCCCATCGCCGGAGTGATCAAGTGGTTCGACGTGACCCGCGGCTTTGGCTTCGCGGTCGCGGACGATCCGACCTATGGCGATGTGCTGGTGCATTTCTCGGTTCTGCAGGCGCATGGACGCCGGTCGCTGCCCGAAGGCGCGCGGGTGGAGACGATCGCGATCCAGCGCGGGCGGGGCTTCCAGGCGCGCGAGATCGTGGCCATCGACCTGTCGGGAGCGGTCGAGGAGCCGCCGCCGCGCGCACGCCGCGATCCAGACCGTGTCGATCCGGTCGCGCTAATTGATGTGGCGGGTCCGTTCGAGCCCGTCACGGTGAAGTGGTTCAACCGGCTGAAGGGCTATGGCTTCCTGATCCGCGGTAGCGACGGGCGCGACGTCTTCGTCCATATGGAGACGCTGCGGCGTGGCGGCGTCATGTCCGTCGAGCCCGACCAGCCGCTTCGCGCGAGGGTGGTGGAGGGCCGAAAGGGGCCGTTGGCGGTGGCGGTCGAGCCGGCGTGAGGGCCGCGGCCGTCCTGCTGTGCCTGGCCGCGTTCGCGGGGTGCCGCGAGCAGGCCGCCGCGCCCGCGAGCGCGGAGCATGCTCCGCGCCTCGTCCCGATCACCATCGAGGGGCCGGGCGGTCGACACGTGGTTCGGGCCGAACTGGCGCGGACGTCCGCCGAGCAGGCGCGCGGGCTGATGTATCGCACCGATCTGGGCCGCGACGGCGCCATGTTGTTCCACCCCTACCCGGCCGAGGGCGGGCCGCCCAAGGTCGCGAGTTTCTGGATGAAGAACACCCCGACTCCGCTCGACATCCTGTTCATCCGCGCCGACGGCACCATCGCTCGGATCGCGGAGAACACCGTGCCCTTCTCGGAAGAGATGATCTCGTCCGGCGAGCCGGTCGCGGCCGTGCTGGAGCTGGTCGGCGGCCGCGCGGCGGAGACCGGTATCAGCGAAGGCGACCGGGTCACCTGGCCGGGGCGGCGCTGAGCCTTGCGCGATCCGTCCGAAGCGGTTGAAGGGCAGGGCCACGGCGGGTAAGCGCGCGGGCATGGGTATCAACCTCAATCCGTTCACCTGGTGGAACGGCGCGGGCGTCGGCACGATGCTGGGGCTGCGCGGCAAGACCAGGGTGGGCGAGGACCATCTCGGCAACGTCTATTATCAGGGTGGTCGCGACACGGCGGGCAATCCGCGGCGGTGGGTGATCTACAACGGCTCGAATGAGGCGTCCCGGGTGCCGCCGGAGTGGTTCGCCTGGCTGAAGCATCAGGTCGACACCGTGCCGGAGCAGGGGCTGCCGCCGCGCCGGCCCTGGCAGAAGCCGGCGGTGCCGAACCTGACGGGCACGCCGCTCGCCTATCGGCCGGCGGGCGCGCTGGAGAAGGGCGGCCAACGCCCGTCCGCCACCGGCGACTACGAGCCCTGGACTCCCGACGCGTGACGCGCTGGCTGGCGGCGGCGGGGCTCGCCGTGGCGCTGGCCGTGGCGGGCTGGTTCGGCTGGCGCGCCTGGCAGGGCCGCGACGCCGCCGCGCCAGCCGCGGTGCAGGAGCTGCCGCAAAGCGATGCGGGCGCGCCCGAGACGGTCGAAACGGTGCGGGTGGACCAGCCCGCCATCGTCACCGCTGGCACGACGCCGATGCCCGAGCGCGTGGCGACGCTCGGGTTGCTCAACAAGCGGAACGGTCGTGCGCGCGACCTGCGGCTGAAGCCGGGCCAGGCCGTGCGGGTCGGCGACGTTACCGTTCGGCTGCGCGCCTGCGAGCGGACGGCGCCATGGGAGGCCGACCAGCTGACCGGCGCGTTCGCGCAGGTCGATATTCGCGGCATCGACGGCCAGTGGCGACGCAATTTCTCGGGCTGGTTGTTCAAGGAGCGCCCGGCTCTGAACGTGGTTCAGCACCCGATCTACGACGTCTGGACCAAGAGTTGCGCGATGTCCTTTCCGGCGACCGGACCGGACACGGTGACGCTGAGCGCGCCGGCGTCGAGGGCGAAGAAGTCGCCCGCGCCGGCCGATGCGCCCGCGGCCGAGCCGGCGCCGAGCACGCCCGAGACGGCCTCCGCCAACCTGTCCAGGTAGTCGGCCCGGTCGATCTCGATCGCGCCCAGGCTGGCGAGGTGGTCGGTCTGGAACTGGCAATCGAGCAGGGTGAAGCCGCCGACGCGCAGTCGTGCGACGAGCCAGGCGAGCGCCACCTTGGAAGCGTCGGTCGCGCGGCTCACCATCGACTCGCCGAAAAAGGCGCGGCCGAGCGCTAGGCCGTAAAGGCCGCCGGCGAGCCGGTCCCCGTCCCAGCATTCGACCGAATGGGCGAAGCCGAGCCGGTGCAGCCGGCCGAACACGTCGGCGATGGTCGGGTTGATCCAGGTGTCGGGCCGGTCGCGCGCGGCCTCGGCGCACAGCGCGAGCACGGCGTCGAAGGCCTGGTCCGCGGTGACCCGAAAACGGTCGGCCGCGATCGTCTTGCGAAGCGAACGGGCAAGGTGGAAGCCGTCGAGGGGCAGGATGGCGCGACGGCGCGGCTCGACCCAATAGATCCCGTCCGCGTCGCGCCCGTCGGCCATCGGAAACACGCCGACGGCATAGGCGCCGAGGACGAGCTGCGGGTCCAGCCGCTCCATCGGCACAGGGAGGCGGGGCCGGTCAGCCCCGCCCATGGTCGATCAGGCGCGGCAGGTGATCGCCGCCTTGCCGGGACGGGTCAGCGTGATGCCGCTCTTCTCGTCGCCGGTCAGCTTCCAGCCGCCTTCCGCCGTCAGCGGATCGCCCGCCTTCTCCGCCTTGAGCAGGGTCGGCGTACCGTCCTGCGTGTCCTTGACGGTCGCCTGCGTATCGCCCTGGAAGAAGGTCACGAAGGCGAGGCTGTTGTCCTTGCAGCGGAAGCTCTTGTTATCGAGGCGGATCGAGGGCGGCAGTTCGACCGGCGCGGCGGCGGCGGCGTTCTCGACGGCGGCGTTGTCGGCCGGCGCGTCGGTCTTGGGCTGGTTGTTGCAGGCGGCCAGCGGCAGCAGCGCGGCCGCGGCAAGGGCGAGAAGGGGGGTACGCGTCATAGCGGGGCCGCCCTTGCCCAAGCCGATTGGGTCGTCAAGGCTGACGTTATCCGGGTCTACTCGTGAAATTCGCTCAGCTCCGGAATGCGCCCGAAGGCGATCTTCGCGCCGACATGGTCGGTGCGCCCGCCGGTCAGCGGACCGACGCTGACCGCGTTCTTGCCGAAGCGCGCGTTGATGCGATCCATGGCGCGGCTGAGCTGCAGTCCACGCGTCTCGCGCGCCAGCGGGTCCTCGGGTTCGAGGTGCGACCAGAGTGAGCCCTGCTCGCCCGCAGCCGGTTCGATCTCGCACAGGGTGACTCCGATCTGCCGCAGCCGGAAGCCGCCGGGCCGGGCGCGCCCCGCCTCGCGCAGCCGGGGAAAGAGCGCGTCGAGGCGCGACAGGATCACGAAGCTGTCCTCCGTCGCGGGCAGCCGGGCGGAGGCGCGCCAGCCGGACTTGTCGTCCTCGAACTTGCCGTGCAGGACCAGGAGCCGGGCGCGGTAGCCCTTGCGCCGCAGCCGGCTCGCCGCCTTGAGCGCGAGTCGTCGCGCGGTGAGGCGCGCGGGCTCCAACCCGCGATGGCTTGGCGAAAGCACATGGCTATGCCCGATCGTGCGGCTCTGGGTCGGTTTCTCGGGCAGGTCGACGCCGTGCAATAGATACCAGAGCCGGTCGCCATTGGTCCCGCCCCAGGCGTGTCCGGCGTCACGTGGGCGGCGGTCGAGGAGCTGACGGATGTCGTTGACCCCGTCCCGGGCGAGCCGCGCCTGCATCTTTGCGCCGATGCCTGCGATCTCGCGCAGGTCGAGCGGGTAGAGTGCGTGGGGCAGATCGCTCGCCTCGAATACCACCAGCCCGTCGGGCTTTCTCAGATCCGAGGCGAGCTTCGCCAGCAGGCGGTTGGGCGCGATGCCGATCGAGCAGGTGAGGCGCTCGCCGACATGGGTGCGGATGCCCGCCTTGATCCGGCGCGCCAGCGCCATCGCGGCCTCCCGGCTATTCTCGTTGTCGAGCAGCCGGCACGCCATCTCGTCGATCGAACAGACCTTGCTGACGGGCACATGTCGCCAGACTTCGGCCACGATCGCCTCGTGGAACTCGACATAGCGGTCGTGGCGCGCCGGCGTGACGATCAGGTCGCGGCACCGCCGCTTGGCCTCCCAGACGGGGGTGCCGGTCGAGATGCCGAAGCGCTTCGCCTCGATGGAGGCCGCGATGGCCACCGTGGTGTCCGATCCGACCGGGGCGATGATGACGGGCTTCCCGCGCAGGGCAGGCTGCAGCTGCTGCTCGACCGAGGCGAAATAGGAGTTGAGGTCGAGGAACAGCCAGCGGAGCGGGCGGGGCGGCAGGTCGTGAGTGGGCGTCGAAACTTCAGAAACTTCGCGATGCGTCGTTCGCAGAGCGCTCTCCGCGCCGAGCTCAAGGATGGGTGGGTCGGCCTGAGAAGGGTGCGACTCGGGCATGTCCATGGCCGCAGAACATTAGCGGAACACGCCTGTGTAGGACAGCTCAGATCGCGCGGCGCACGTCGGTGTGGATGAAGTCATCGCCCTTGAACAGCAGCCGCTCGTCCATCGCGATCGCCAGCGCATAGGAGAAGCAATCGCCGAAGTTCAGCCGCGCTCGATGACCAGAGCCTATCCCGAACCGCCAATAGGCCGAGTGGGCGATCTCCGCCTGCTCCGCCGTCATCGCTGAAACCGCGATGTCTTGCAGGGACAAGACGCTGAGCAGCTGATCCAATGTCGCCAACCGCTTGCGTACGACCACCGCGGCCAACTCGACCCAGGTGCCGGCGGCCATTCTCCTTACCGAGGCGTCGAACAGCGTGTCGATGAACACGTCCCGCTCGGGTTCGTCCTGCAGGATGCAGACGATGACCGAGCTGTCCACGATCATCGCGCGAAACCGTCCGGCTCGCCTTCGTCGTAGATGGAATCCAGGAGTTCTTTGGACGTCATGCCCCTGACATCCTCGGGCATCCCCTCGCGTATCTCGCGGATCAGTTGCTTCAGTGCCTCACGGCGCCTGGCGATATCTGCCTCCTGAGCCTCCCATTCCCGGTCGACGAGCGCCCGGAGTTTAGCCGTAACCGGCTGGCCGTCACGCCTAGCCAGCGCACGAGCGCGCTCGATGAGAATGGGGTCCTTGAGGTTCAGCTGCGTGGCCATAATCTACCGTCCTCTCGACCATATATACCATCGCTGGCTCTGTTTCCCAAGCAAAAGGAGTTTGCTTGGAAGGCAGGGGCGAGCGGCCTAGATGCCGGCCATGCCCGTGCTCCCCGACACGCTCGCCCTGATCGGCAACACGCCGCTCGTCCGTCTTGCCGGGCCGAGCCGGGAGGCGGGGTCGGAGATCTTCGGGAAGTGCGAGTTCGCCAACCCGGGCGCGAGCGTGAAGGATCGCGCGGCGCTGGCGATCGTGGAGGACGCGGAGGAGCGCGGTCAGCTCGCGCCCGGCGGCACGATCGTCGAGGGGACGGCGGGGAATACGGGGATCGGCCTGGCGCTGGTCGCGAACGCGAAAGGCTATCGCAGCGTCATCGTGATGCCGGAAACGCAGTCGCGCGAGAAGATGGACACGCTGCGGGCGCTGGGCGCCGAGCTGGTGCTGGTCCCCGCCGCGCCCTATTCCTCGCCCTGTCACTTCGTGCACACCTCGCGGCGGCTGGCGGAGGAAACTCCCGGCGCCGTGTGGGCGAACCAGTTCGACAATGTCGCCAACCGGCGCGCGCATGTGACCGGCACGGCCGAGGAGATCTGGGCACAGATGGACGGCCAGATCGACGGCTTCACCTGCGCGGTCGGCACGGGCGGGACGCTGGCGGGTGTCGGGCTGGGCCTAAAGGCGAAGGACGAGCGGGTGACGATCGCGCTCAGCGATCCTCACGGCGCGGCGCTTTACGATTATTTCGCGTGTGGCGAGCTGCGGAGCGAGGGCTCCTCGGTCGCGGAAGGCATCGGGCAGGGGCGGATCACCGCCAATCTGGAGGGTGCGCCGGTCGATACGCAGTTCCGCATCTCCGACGCGGAAGGGTGGACCTGGGTGCGCCGTCTCCTCGACGAGGAGGGGCTGTGCCTCGGCCTGTCGTCGGGGATCAACGTCGCGGGCGCGGTACGCCTTGCCCAGGCCCTGGGCGCTGGCAGCCGGGTGGTCACGATCCTCTGCGATACGGGATTCCGGTATCTGTCCACCCTGCACAATCCGGAATGGCGCACGGCGAAGGGGCTGCCAGGCTGACGCGTGCTGGCGTTTCGCATTGGATTCCCGGGCAGATTCGACAACTCCGGCCTGCGGCTGTACAACCTGTGTCAGATGACGGCGTCGCAACGGCATCATATCGGGCAGCGGGTTAGGGTTGGCGCGGTCGGCCTTGCGATCGTCGTGCTGATGATCGTCCTTGCCGGCGCGATCCTGGGCGCGGTGTCGCGCGAACGCCCTGTTGCCGCCGCGGGCGGCGCCAAGCCGGACACGGTCGCCAACATGGCGCTCGCCAACAGCGGCGAAAGCGCGGAGCCGCTGGCAGACATGGGCGTGACCCCGGCCACCATCAACGTCGCCGCCGCTCAATAGCCCTGCCCTGCGGTCGCTGGGGCCGCCTCCTTCGCCAGCCTCCTACACCGTCCCACTCGTCGCGCTAGCGGCGAGTGTTGCATGCTGTCCGCATCCACCGGAAATCCCTTGCGGTTCGTCCCGCTTCCCCGGTTTTCCCGTAAAATCCCGTTGCGTCCCCCGCAGGACCGGGATACCAAGGTGAGCAGTAGGGGACAGGCTCACCGCTTGCAGTTGCAGGCGCGGGAGGCGGCGATGGCCGTCACCCGCGAACGGGCGGACTTTGCCTCTCGGGGGTTGTCGGCGTGGCGAACAGGAGCTGGTATCAGGGAGACGGGATCGGCCTTGTCGACGACAAGGGCCGGGTCGCCATCCCCGCCGCACTCCGCCAGGCGCTGTCCGCCAACGCGCCCAAGGCCGACGGCAAGACCGGCGGCACCGTCATCATCGGCGCACACCAGAAGAACAAGTGCCTGGTCGCGTACGACCCGGGCTATCTGGACGTGCTCACCGCCAAGCTGGAGAAGCGCGAGGCGGAGCACACCGCCGACGACGGCGAGCTCGACTACAACATCAAGCGCCGCGCCGCCTCGGGCGAGGCGGTGCCGTTCGACGGCTCCGGCCGGTTCATCATGCCGGCCTTCCCGCGCTTCTACGCCGGCATCGGCGCGCACGCCTTCTTCTATGGCGTGCTCGACTATATCGAGATCTGGGATCCCAAGACGCTGATCGAGACCAGCGACTATCCCGACGTCGTCAAGCAGATGGCGGCCTTCTACATGGCCGAAAAGGGGGTGCGGCTGTGACCGCGGCCCCACACCACATCCCGGTCCTCCTCGACGAGGTCGTGTCCGCTCTCGCTCCTTCCCCCGGCGAGTTGATGGTGGACGCGACCCTCGGGGCGGGTGGGTACACGCGCGCGCTCCTCGCCCGGGGCGCGCGCGTGGTCGCTTTCGATCGCGATCCCGACGCGATCGCCGCCTTGCGCGCGGACCCGCCTGAGGACCTGACGCTGATCGAGGCGGAGTTCTCCACCATGGCGGAGGCGCTTCCGGAGCAGGCTGACGGCGTCACCATGGACGTGGGCGTGTCGTCGATGCAGCTCGATCAGGCCGAGCGCGGCTTCTCGTTCCAGGCGGACGGGCCGCTCGACATGCGGATGAGCCAGTCGGGGCCGAGCGCGGCGGACTTCGTGAACGCCGCGGACGAGGCGGAGATCGCGGACGTCATCTACCGCTATGGTGAGGAGCCGAAGTCGCGGCGGATCGCACGCGCCATCGTCGCGGCGCGCCCGCTGTCGCGCACGAGCGAGCTGGCGGCGGTGGTGCGCCGTGCGCTCGGCCACAAGCCGCACGACAAAAAGGATCCGGCGACGCGCACCTTTCAGGCGTTGCGCATCCACGTGAACCGCGAGCTGGACGAGCTGGCCGACGGCCTCGCCGCCGCCGAGCGCGTGCTCAAGCCTGGCGGCCGGCTGGCGGTGGTGACCTTCCACAGCCTGGAGGACCGGGTGGTGAAACGGTTCCTGCGCGAGCGGTCCGGCGCCACGCCGGGCGCGTCGCGGCATATGCCCGCCTCGACCGCCGCAGCCGCGCCCAGCTTCGAGGCGGTCGGCAAGGCGGTGCGGCCCAGCGAGGCGGAACTGGCGCGCAACCCACGCGCGCGATCGGCGACATTGCGAACGGCGCGGCGCACGGGCGCGCCCGCTTGGGACAGGAGTGCGAACGGATGACGGCGGCTTATCGGCTGAAAGGGCTCGGCTGGATCGCGGTGTTGGCCGGCATCGTGCTTGGGTTCTACCTGGTCTCGCTGCGCGTCGCGACCGAGCGCAAGGCGCTGGACGCGCTCAACGCCCGGATCGCGACCGCCGAGCGCGACATCCGCGCGCTGGAAACCGAGTTCGACACGCGCGCCAACCTGGCGCAGCTGGAGAAATGGAACGGCGAGACGCTGGCGCTGGCCGCACCGGTCTCCGGCCAGTTCGTCGCCGACGAGGCGCAGCTCGCGGCGCTGAACCCCTCCGCCCCGGCCGGCCCGGCTACGGCGGGCGTGCGCACGGCGGCGCTGGTCGTGCCCGCGCTGCCCGAGGC
>ERZ1066118.81-NODE-81-length-105478-cov-12.654914_pt1 | contig 105478 bp, 101 predicted proteins | sample MGYA00382765_ERZ1066118 | MGnify/ENA primary metagenome ERZ1066118 (study PRJEB33369, sample SAMEA5778348) | biofilm metagenome | biome: Industrial cooling water; feature: Water cooling tower basin; material: Biofilm | place: United Arab Emirates | collected...
CGGGGATCTTCTCGGTCAGCGGCCTCAGCTCCCCCGCAGCGGTTCCCGCCACTGCGGCTTCCAACGCGGCGAGCAGACGCTCGGGGGCCAGCGGCTTCACCAGGAAGTCGCTCGCGCCGGCGCGCATCGCCGCCACCGCCTGCGCTACGGACCCGTCCGCCGTCAACATCAGGATCGGCAGCGCCGGCCGCCGCTCGCGCAGCGCCGCGATCACCGCGCAGGCGTCGGTGCCCGGTGCGCTGTGGTCGAGCAGGATCGCGTCGAGCTGCATCCCATCCTGCGTCCCGAGCGTCGTCACGCCCATCTCGCCGTCCGAGGCGAAGATGGACCGCCAGCCGGCGCGCGCGGCGAGCGCGGACACCAGCCGTCGCTGGGCAGGCTCGTCGTCGATCAGAAGCAGCAGGCGCTGGCCGTTGCGCGTCATCAATGGGTCCCCCGGAATACCGGAGGAGCGATTAAGCCCTGTGGGTAAAGGTCGGCTTAAGCGCTTGAGGCGCGCCCTGTGGCTGGGTAAGCTAGCTGCCGATCCAGAATTTCACACGAGTAGAGAATGGCCGTCGACAACCACGACCACACCGACCTCAAGCCGCACGTTCAGACCTATTCGGGCATGATCGCGATGCTGAAATGGGGCACGGTCGCCGCGGCGATCATCACCGCGTTCGTGATCTGGATCATCGCGAACTAGGTGCAGGCCGACCCGCCCTTCAGAATCGCGGTCCTGCGCGAGACGGCGGATGGCGAGCGGCGTGTCGCCGCGACGCCGGAAACCGTGCGGAAGCTGATCGCGCTCGGCGCGAGTGTCGCCGTTGAAGCCGGCGCGGGCGCCCGCGCTTCCTTCGCGGACGAGGACTATGCGTCGGCCGGCGCGGCGCTCGGCAACGCGCATGCGACGGTCGCCGGCGCGGACTTGGTCATGGGCGTGCAGGGGCCGGAGCCGGTGGCGCTCTCCCCTGCCAAGGCCGGGGCATGGGTCGTCGCCGCCCTCGATCCGTTCCGCGCCCGCGAGCGGGTCGACGCCTATGCGGCCGCCGGGCTGGAGGCGCTGGCGATGGAGCTGATGCCCCGCATCACCCGCGCCCAGTCGATGGACATCCTGTCCTCGCAATCGAACCTGGCGGGCTACAAGGCGGTGCTCGATGCCGCCGCCGAATATGGCCGGGCCTTTCCGATGATGATGACGGCGGCGGGCACCGTCTCTGCCGCCAAGGTCTTCGTGATGGGCGTGGGCGTGGCGGGGCTGCAGGCGATCGCCACCGCCCGCCGTTTGGGCGCGCAGGTGTCCGCCACCGACGTCCGGTCCGCCACGCGCGAGCAGATCCTGTCGCTCGGCGCCAAGCCGATCTTCGTCGAGGGCGTGGCGGGGATCGAGGGCGAAGGTGCGGGCGGCTATGCGGGCGAGACCAGCCCCGAGTACCAGAAGGCGCAGGCCGAACTCGTCAGTGGCCATATCGCCAAGCAGGACATCGTCATCACGACGGCGCTCATCCCCGGCCGCCCCGCCCCGCGCCTGATCTCGGACGCGCAGGTCGCGAGCATGAAGCCGGGCTCGGTCATCGTCGACCTCGCGGTCGAACAGGGCGGCAATGTCGAGGGCGCGATCGCGGGCGACGTGGTGGAGCGCCACGGCGTGAAGATCGTCGGCCACCGCAACGTGCCCAGCCGCCTCGCCGCCGACGCCTCGGCGCTGTTCGCGCGAAACCTCTACAACTTTCTCTCGACCTTCTGGGACAAGGACGCCGGCCGCCCCGTCCTCGACGAGGAGATCGGCGACGCGATCCGCCTGACGCACGGCGGCAAGGTCGTACACCCGAGGTTGCTCTCTTGATCCTCCCCGGCACGGGGAGGGGGACCGCGCCGCGCCATCGGCGTAGTGGAGGGGCATCGGCTCCGCGCGTGCCGCCAATCGTCGAGACCGCACGCACGCTACGGCGCGAGATGAGCTATCCCGAGGTGCTCCTATGGCAGCGGCTCCGCGGCGCACCGATGGGTATTCGCTTCCGGCGCAATCACCCGATCGGCCTGGACTATTGTGCCGACTTCTACTGCGCATCGGCCAAGCTCGTCATCGAGGTCGACGGGCAGTCGCACGAGCAGCCTGCTACCAGGGCCTATGATGCTGCTCGAGATGCATTCATACGGGAGCGCGGACTGACCGTCGTCCGCATTCCTGCGCGCGACATCTTGCGCAGCGCCGACGAAGCCGCCGCCGCGATCGTCTCCCTTGCGTCGAGGCCCTTCCACCGCCGGCCTGCGGCCGGCGGTCCCCCTCCCCAGCAAGCTGGGGAGGATCAAGGCTAGACCTCATGGACTTCATCTCCATCCTCTCCATCTTCGTCCTCGCCTGCTTCGTCGGCTACTACGTCGTCTGGAGCGTCACCCCGGCGCTGCACACGCCGCTGATGGCGGTGACGAACGCGATCTCCTCCGTCATCATCGTCGGCGCGCTGATCGCGGCCGCGGCGGCGGGTTCGCCCGGTTCGAAATGGCTCGGGCTCGGTGCGGTGGTGCTGGCGAGCATTAACATTTTCGGCGGCTTTGCGGTGACCGCGCGGATGCTGGCCATGTACCAGAAGAAGGGGCGCTAAAGCGTGGAGCACGTCGCGCAGAACCCCTGGGTCGCGCTCGCCTATCTCGTCGCGGGCGTGTGCTTCATCCTGGCGTTGCGCGGCCTGTCGCACCCGACCACCAGCGTGCGCGGCAACCGGCTCGGCATGGCGGGCATGCTGATTGCGGTCGTGACCACGCTCGCCACCCACGACCTTGCCAACATGGTCGAGATCGGCGGCGCGATCCTGATCGGCGCGGTCATCGGGCTGGTGGCCGCCCGCCGCATCGCGATGACGGCCATGCCGCAGCTGGTCGCCGCCTTCCACTCCCTTGTCGGCCTCGCCGCGGTGCTGGTCGCCGCGGCCGCGTTTCTGAATCCGCTCGCCTTCGACATCGCCGAGCTGGTCACGCCGATGATCGGCGAGCCCTTCGCCGCCATCCACCCCGCCAGCCGGGTGGAGATGATCCTCGGCATCGCGATCGGCGCGATCACCTTCTCGGGCTCGGTGATCGCGTTCCTGAAGCTGAACGGCAACATGGGCGGCAAGCCCATCCTCCTGCCCGCCCGCCACTGGATCAACCTCGCCGTCCTGCTCGCCATGCTGTTCTACGGCGCGAGCTTCTACTGGTCGCAAGGGCCGGGCGACTTCTGGATCGTGACCGCGCTTGCCTTCGCGCTCGGCTTCCTGCTGATCATCCCCATCGGCGGCGCCGACATGCCCGTCGTGGTGTCGATGCTGAACAGTTATTCGGGCTGGGCGGCGGCCGCGATGGGGTTCACGCTCCACAACACCGCCATGATCATCACCGGTGCGCTGGTCGGCGCGTCCGGCGCCATCCTCAGCTATATCATGTGCCGCGCGATGAACCGCAGCTTCGTCAGCGTCATCGCCGGCGGCTTCGGCGCGGTGGCCGACGCAGGCAGCGCGCAGGCGATCGATCGGCCATGGAAGCGCGGCTCGGCCGACGACGCCGCCTTCCTGATGCAACAGGCCGAGCAGGTCATCATCGTGCCCGGCTACGGCATGGCGGTCGCGCAGGCGCAGCACGCGCTGCGGGAGATGGCGGACCTGCTCAAGGCGCAGGGCGTGCGCGTCAAATACGCCATCCATCCCGTCGCCGGCCGCATGCCGGGCCACATGAACGTGCTGCTCGCCGAGGCGAACGTGCCCTACGAAGAGGTGTTCGAGCTCGAGGACATCAACGCCGAGTTCGCCCAGACCGATGTCGCCTTCGTGATCGGCGCCAACGACGTGACCAACCCGTCGGCCAAGACCGACAAGAGCTCGCCCATCTACGGCATGCCCGTGCTCGATGTGGAGAAAGCCAAGACCGTGCTCTTCATCAAGCGCTCGATGGGCGGCGTCGGTTATGCCGGCGTCGACAACGAGCTGTTCTATCGCGACAACACGATGATGCTGCTCGCCGACGCGAAGAAGATGGTGGAGGAGATCGTCAAGGCGCTCGGCCACTGATGTGGCCGGAACCTGACGGGAGAGCGCCCGCCTTCGCGGCGCTGCTGGTCGGCGATCGGCACGGCGCTTTCGCGGAGGCCGTGGCGCTCGCCGGCGGCCGGGTGGCGGGCGAGACAGGCTGGGGCGGTGCGCCCGGCCACGCGCCCGGCGCGCTGCTCGCGCTCGACGCGACCGACGTCGAACCCGACCTGCTCGCGGCCGAGCTGCCCGACCTCGCGGCTCGCGCCGACATCGTCTGCTGCTCGATCGCCGAGCTCGACCAGGTCGCGGGCGCGCTGCTCTTCACCGACGCGCACCTTTTGTGCGAGCCGAGCATGGCCGAGCGCGTCGCCGCGCTCGCGGTCGCCGCGCACGGCAGCGAAGCCGAAGCGACGGTGCGGGAAGGCGAGGCAGCGCGGCTGAAGCGCTTCTCCGGAGAGGTGGCAAGGATCGCCGGCGTGCTCGCCCGACTGGCGGCCGAGGAGGGCAGCGCCGAGGTCGCCGATCGCCGCCCTAGCTTCGACGCGGGCGCTGTCGAGGTGACCGTCGCGCCCCAGACGATCCGCGCCGCCATCCGCGCCCGCCGCCTGCGCGAGGGCTTCTTCTCCGGCGGCCTGTTCGAGGACCCGGCCTGGGACATGCTCCTCGACCTGTTCGCCGCCGAGCTGGAGGGCGGCCGCGTGTCCGTCTCCTCGCTTTGCATCGCCGCCGCGGTCGCGCCCACCACGGCGCTGCGCTGGATCGGTCGCCTGGCTGCCGAGGGCCTCATCGAACGCCGCCCCGACCCCCGCGACCGACGCCGCGCCTTCATCGCATTGTCCGCCCAGGGCTCGGCCGCGATGCGGGGCTATGTGGCGGCGCTGGAACGCAACGGGCTGGCGCTGGGCTGATCCCTCCTGTTCGCCCCGAGTGCGTTGACCGGCGTGCCCGTCTCTACCTCCGTTCGCCCTGAGCCTGTCGAAGGCCGGCCCGCCCTTGCGAGCGAAGGACGCCCCTCGACAAGCTCAGGGCGAACGGAGGGGAGCGCATTGCGCCGAACAGCTCGTCATGGCATCGCCAGTGCGGAGGGCGCTTAGCTCAGCTGGTAGAGCGGCTCGTTTACACCGAGTAGGTCGGCGGTTCGAACCCGTCAGCGCCCACCATAATCGCGAGCAATCGTTATGAGTGCAGAAGAATGGTCAGCAGCTGCTGCGGTAGCTAGCGCACTAACTGCTCTCCTTACCTTGTATATCGCAATTGCCCAGCAGGACACGCCGTTTCAGCAAAGTCTCTACCAAGAGCGCTGGCGAGCCTTCAATGATTTCGCGAGAGCGATCTCAGCGTTCGAAGGGTCGCATGCGGATACAAGGATGGATATTAGCCTTTTCGTTGATAATGAAGAGGGTTTAAGGAAGCTTAGTACAAATAGTATTGTTGATTTATCAATACCAGCTCACAGAATGATTGCCGCCAAGAGGGTACTCACCTGCGAACTAAGCGGATTAATGGGTCCTTGGTCTCCAGAGGTGAGGTCAACATTTGCTAAGGTCGACAGATTAGCAGAAGAAAGGAGTCGATGCACGAACCTCCTTGGGACTCGTGGACAGGAGTTTCGACATCGCCTTGACTGGTGGGCGTACGTTCGCGAAAAAGCGAAAACGGATTGTCGAGATTATCACTTGGACAATTTCTCGCAGCCGTTTCAGACCGCGGTTCAAGAAAGTTTTAGCGCCATGAGCTCTGCTCTAAGGGAAGAGGACCAAACTATGGTGCCGCAGAGCGGCGACGCCATAACTAGGTTTATCCTGCAAAGCTCAAGTAGAAGGACGAATACAAAACTATAAACCCCGCACCAGCCTGACCGCGCGCGCCAGCCAGGGCGGATCCGCCACGACCTGCTGCCGCGCGCCGGGCCCGAGCGGCAGCAGGTGGAGCTTGCCACCTTCGCGGTTCAGCAGGCGTCCGAACAGGTAGCGCCCCGCCGGTCGAGGCACGAGCACGTCGCGGTTGAGCGCGCGGCCGAACTCCTCAGGCTCCAGCCGCTCGCACCAGATCGCGTCGCCGGTGCGATAATCCCCCACCCCGCCCGAGACCGTGACCGCGACCAGTTCGGGCGTTGCGCGCGGCGGGGCCACCGTCATCGCCCGGCGGGGGGCGTGCGCGCCGTCCGCGTCCAGAGTCGCCGCCACGTCCAGTTCGGCACGGTCGGGCAACTTGACCAGGTCTGCCGCCGCGACGCCCAGCGCGTTCGCGATCCGGTTGAGCCAGGCGACCGACACGGTGCGCGTGCCGGTCTCCAGCCGCCCGATCGTCTGCGCGGTGGTGGGCGGCACGCAGGCGCGGCCGACCTCCTCCAGCGTCATGCCCTTGGCGCGGCGGACTTCGCGGATGGCGGTGATCATGCCCGTCTCCCAACCTTTTTGGTTCGCGCTCTGTCCTACAATCTTGCCGCTGTGGCAAGCCGGTCCGAATCGCGGGAGAGGATGGATGCAAGAGCTGGTGCAGCGCGAAGTGGACGCGCATGGCGTGACGAACCGGACGGGTCGCGGCCGGGGGCGCACCGTAACGGTGAACCTGCGCGAGTCGCCGCTGGCCTGGCTCGCCGCGCGCGGGCTGGTCACGCCGCGCCAGGCTGAGGCGGGCGAGCGGCTCCGCGCCGATTACGAGCGCGCGCGGCTCGCGCCGAGCATCACGATGCGCTGGGCGGCGGCACGGGTGGACGGTGGCGGGGCGGCGCTCGATCCCACCACCGCCCAGCTCGCGGCCAAGCGCCGCTTCCACGCCGCCGTGGACGCGGTCGGGCCGGGGCTGGCGGACGTGCTGTGGCGCGTCGTCTGCGCGGGCGAGGGGCTGCCCGCGGCCGAAAAGGCGCTCGGCTGGCCCGCCCGCGCCGGCCGCGTCGTGCTGACGCTGGCGCTCGACCGCGTGGCCAGCCATTATGGTCTGCCCTGAGCCTGTCGAGGGCCTGCCCCAATCGGCGGATGGCCTGGGACGATGTGACGATGTGTGACTTTTCGCCCCTGTGTGACCGTCGAGCCAAGGAGATGCAGCCATGATCGTATTCGGGTCCACCCTGTCGCCCTTCGTCCGCAAGGTGATGGCGTTCGGCGCGGAAAAGGGTTTGGACTTGGAGCTGCGCCCGGCCGGCATGGGCCGCGGCGGGCCGGAGTTCGAGCGCGCCTCGCCCTTCCGCAAGATGCCCGGCTTCCTCGACCCGACAGAAGACTTCGCCATCTCCGACTCGACTGCGATCATTGCCTATCTGGAAGCCAAGTATCCGGAGCCGAACCTGATCCCCACCGAACCGAAAGCGCGTGCCCGGACGATCTGGTTCGAAGAGTTCGCCGATACGGTGGTGATGGCGGCGGGTGGAAAGATCTTCTTCAACCGCTTCGTCTCGCCCAAGGTGCTGAAGCAGCCCGGAGACGAGAGCGTCGCCGCCAAGGCGGAGGCCGAGGAGCTGCCGCCCGTGCTCGATTATCTGGAGGGGATCGCGCCCGACTCCGGCTTCCTGGTCGAGGACCGGCTGACGCTCGCCGACATCGCGGTCGCGTCGCCGTTCGTGAACTTCCGCCATGTCGGCCTCGACCTCGCGCGCTGGCCGCGCGCGTCTGCCTATCTCGACGCGATCCTCGCCCGCTCCAGCTTCACCCGCTGGATCGAGCAGGAGCAGCGGATGGTGGCGGCGCTCGGCTGATGCGGCTGCCGCTCGTCAAGTGCCATGGCTCGGGCAACGATTTCCCGCTCATCGACGCGCGGCAGCTCGTCTTGCCCGATCCCGTCTGGGCCGCCGTCGCGCGCGCGCTTGCGGCACGGAACGGCCCGATCGGCGGTGACGGCCTGCTGCTGCTGACCGACGGCGACGCGACCTCCGCCTTCGGCATGCGCATGTTCAACAGCGACGGCTCCGAATCGGAGCAGTGCCTGAACGGCCTGCGCTGCGTCGCGCGGCTTGGGTTCGAGCGGCTCGGGCTCGACCACGCCATCGTCCGGCTGAAGACCTCTAGAGCCGAGGTCGCGCGCGCGCCCGATCTGGCGTCCGGCATCTACACCGTCCGCGAAGTCGCGGGTCCGGCGAGCCTCGACGTCGCGCGCTGGCCGATGGACATCGGCCGCGCGGAGAATGTCGAGCGGCCGATCGAGCACCTGCCCTCCCCACGTCCTTTCACGGCCGTGAGCATGCCCAATCCCCACCTCGTCGCCTTCGTCGACGCGGTGGACGACGGGGAGCTGGTCGCGTTGGGAGAGGTATGCGAGGCCGCGCCCGCCTGGCTCCCCAACCGCGCCAACGTCTCTTTCGTCGAGGTAAGGAGCGACGGGCTGTTCGTCCGCACCTTCGAGCGCGGCGTCGGCCTAACCGACAGCTGCGGCAGCGCGATGGCTGCCTCGGTACACGCCGCCTGCCTGACCGGCCGCGCAGGGTGGGACCGGACGCTCACCGTCTGGAACAAGGGCGGTCTGGTCCGCGGCGGCGCCGCCCGCAACGGCATGGTCACGCTGGAAGGCAACGCGACCTGGGAATGGGCGGGCTGGGTGGAGATCGACCAGGCCACCGGCGCGGTGGGCGAGATCGCGGTCGAGCAGGAGTTTGCAGAAGAGAGCGAGGCGTGGAAAAACCTGACGTCGTCACCCCGGCCTTGAGCCGGGGTCCAACTCACCACCAGCGACACAGTTCGCGGCTCCATGGATACCGGCTCAAGGCCGGCATGACGCGTTTCAGTTGGCCGGATCGGGCTTCTTGCCCGTCCGCCTCCCGGTGATCGGACGAGGAGAACTGTAAGCGCTCGCGCTTACAGCTTCCGCCCGATCAGCTCCTTCATGATCTCGTTCGTCCCGCCATAGATCCGGCTGACTCGCGCCGCCCGCCACATCCGCGCGATCGGATATTCGTTCATGTACCCCGCGCCGCCGTGGAGCTGCAGGCACTTGTCCATCACCTCCCATTGCAGCTCGGTGTGGAACAGCTTGGCGGCCGCGCCCTCCTCGTTGGTCAGCTCGCCTTTCAGGTGCCGGGCCAGCGCCCAGTCGATATGCGCCCAGCCGACCTGCAGCTTGGCCTTCAGGTCCGCGAGCACGAAGCGGGTGTTCTGGAAATCGAACACCATGCCCGCGAACGCCTTGCGCTCCTTGGTGAAGGCGACCGTGTCGTCGAACGCGCGCTGCGCCGAGGCATGCGTGCCGATCGCGATCGACAGCCGCTCCTGCGGCAGCTGGCTCATCAGATAGATGAATCCCTTGCCTTCCTCGCCCAGGCAATTGGTGATGGGGACGCGCACGTCCTCGAAGAACAGCTCGGACGTGTCGGCCGCGTCCTGACCGATCTTGTCGAGCTTGCGCCCGCGCTTGAAACCCTCGCGGTCGCTCTCGACCAGGATGATCGACATCCCCTTCCACGCCGGCTGCGCGTCGGGGTCGGTCTTCGCGACAACCAGCACCAGATCGGCGTTCTGGCCGTTGGTGATATAGGTCTTTGACCCGTTCACGACATAGTGGTTGCCGTCCTTCTTGGCGCTCGTCCGGATCGCCTGCAGGTCGCTGCCCGTGCCCGGCTCCGTCATGGCGATAGCGGTGATCGTCTCGCCGGACACGAGCCGCGGCAGCCACTCCTGCTTCTGCTCCTCGGAGCCATAATGGGCGAGATAGTCGCACACGATGTCCGACTGGAGCGAGAAGCCGGCGGGCACGCCCTGATAGCTCATCTCCTCGTCAACGATGGCGTTGTAGCCGAAGTCGAGGCCCAGCCCGCCATATTGCTCGGGCACGGTCGGGCACAGCATCCCGATCTCGCCCGCCTTGCGCCAGAAGCTCTTGGGGACGAGCCGGTTCTTTTCCCATTCGTTGACGTTGGGCACGCCCTCCCTCTGCAGGAAGGAGCGCACCGTCTGGCGGAACGCCTCGTGATCGGGGGTGTAGGCGAAGCGGCCGGGCAGGACGTCGAGCGACATGGAACCTCTCCTTTGCGAGCGCTTCGTGCCGGGCCGCGCGGGCGTCCGTCAAGGGACCAGAACAAAAGTTATGGCGACTGCATTGGGAAGGCCACCATCCCGGCGAGATCATGGCGAACGGCCTGTTAACCATCGCGCGCCAGAGTGTCCGGCGACGGCAGCGTGCCGTAAGGAGTCCGGCATTGAAGCACGTCGCCATTCTCGAGCCCGACACGGCTGCCCAGCCGATCGCGGACTTGACCTCGCTCGCCGGCCTGATCGAAGCCGCCACCGCCACGCGCGACCTCGCGCCGGAGGAGACGAAGGCGGAGCCGGCGATCGTCGACCTGCTCTGCGCGGTGCTGGCCGCCTATGAAGAGGGCGGCGACCCCGAGTCCTGCGGCGCGGCGCTTGCGTCGCTGTCGCCCGCACAGGCGGAACGCGCCTTCAACCTCCTCCTGCTTTCGCGGTGGCCCGAGGGCGAGGGCGATCCCGCCACCCTCGACGACGCCGCCTTGCTCGCGCTGGTCGGCCTCGCCGCCGCAGCCGGCCGCAACGAACAGGCCGCCACGCTCCTCGCCGGCGAGACCGCGCGCCGGCGCACGCCCGCCTTCCTCGCCGCGGCCGTCGCCGCGCGCTGCCGCCTTGCGGGACGTGAAGCCGGGCTGGCCGCGCTCTGGTCGCCGCTTGGCCCCATGGACAGGCAAGAGGCGCGCCGGGCGATCGAGGCCGACCCGCTCGACCTCGCCGCCCACCGATCACTCGGCCGCACACTCGCCGAGGCAGGCGAAGGCACGGCGGCGCTCGGCGCCTTCTGCACCGCGCTGACCCTCCCGCTTCCGGCGCGCGACAAGTTCGGCGTGGCCGAGGACTTTGGCGTCCTTGCCATGGCGCTCGCCTCCCTGGGCGACGGCGCGGCGCTCGCCCAGCCCCATGTCCGCGCGGCGCTCGCCGGCAACCCAGCGCTCGCGGCACACGCGGCGGCGTATCTCCGCGCGGAACCCATGCTAACCGCCGTCGCCGACCCGGAGGCCCTGACCGCACTGACAGGCCTGCTCGACGACTATGCCGCGGCGCTGCCCGCGCTCGTTGGGCCCTTCCCCGCCGGCCCGGACGGGAAGCCCAAGGTCAACATGGTGTTCCTGGAGATCACCAACCACTGCAACCAGAAGTGCAGCTTCTGCCCCGACATGCACCGGGAGATCGCGCGCACCTGGCTCCCGCTCGACACGGTCACGCGCCTCATCGACGAGATCGCGGACGGCATGACCGCCAACATGCTGCAGCTCAATGCCTATGGCGAGCCGCTGCTGCACCCGCATATCGACAAGATCCTGGCGCATGTCCGCGCGAAGCGGATGCCCTGGCCGACCTTCATGACGACTCACGGGCTCACGCTGAACGAGAAGAAGCTGCGCCAGCTATCGCGTAACTATCCCAGCGGCATTGCCGTCTCGCTGCACAATGACGGGCAGGACTCCTACCAGCGCAGCCGCAACAACCGCATCGGCGATTACCCCACCATGGTTTCGCGCGTCTCCGCGCTGATGCGGCAGATGGTCGCCGAAGGCGCGGACTGTCACCTCAGGCTTTACCAGCTCGTCTGCAACGGGCGTGAGGACCCGCGCGTGCCGGCCGAGGTGCAGGCCGCATTCGCGCGAACGCCCGAGCGCTTCGCGGGACATGTCCGGCACTGGGAAGAGATCGCCGCCGGCATCGCCGCCGCCGCTCCGCCCGAGGTCTGCGCCACGGCGATCCACAATCCCGACGCGAAGATCGAGCGGGCCTTCTGGGAGGCCGCCGACGACCTCGGCGTTCCGCTGCCCCTGCTCGAATGGACCGACATCGCCGGTCATCGCCAGCAGGCCTTCATGTCGGCGCGACCGATCGAGACCTACGCCAATCTCCTGAACGAGTACCATCCCGACTGGGAGGTGGAGCGCCGGCTGGTCAACGCCGAGCATTGCCGTTTCCTCGACGACCCCTCGCTCACGATCTTCGCCTCGGGCCGGCTCGGCTTCTGCTGCCTCGACCTCAACAACACGGCCAGCTTCGGCTCGCTCGGCGATTACGCCAACCTCGCCGAAGCGATCGCCAGCCCGGAGGCGCGGCGCATGGTCGGCGAGCTGATGAACGGCGTCGCGGTCAGCCCGGGGTGCCAGATCTGCCTCAGCTCCGGCGTGAAGCGCTGCGGGAGCTGACCCCCTCGACCCCGTCCTTCCGCCCCGCTAACCCGACGGGGCAAAGGAGAGGTCGATGAAATTGGCGAGCCTGAAGCACGGGCGCGACGGCAGGCTGGTGGTCGTGTCGAATGACCTCGCCTGGTATGCCGACGCCGGCCATATCGTCCCGACGCTGCAGGCGGCGCTCGACGATTGGGCGCGGCACGAGGGCGATCTGCGCAACCTCGCGACCGATCTCGAGCACGGCGTCATCCCGCGCGAGCGCTTCCACGAGCACGACGCCGCCTCGCCGCTGCCCCGCGCCTATCAATGGGCGGACGGCTCGGCCTATGTGAACCACGTTGCTCTGGTACGTCAGGCGCGCAATGCGGAAATGCCGGAGAGCTTCTGGCACGACCCGCTCATGTACCAGGGTGGTTCGGACGGGTTCTTAGGACCGCGCGATCCGATCCCGCTCGCCGATGAGAGCTGGGGCTGCGATCTGGAAGCCGAGGTGGTGGTCGTCACCTACGACGTGCCCCAGGGCGCGACGCGCGAGCAGGCGCTGGCCGCCATTCGCCTCGTCGGCCTGACCAACGACGTCAGCTTGCGCAACCTCATCCCGGGCGAGCTCGCCAAGGGCTTCGGCTTTTTCCAGTCCAAGCCCGCCAGCGCCTTCTCGCCCGTGTTCGTCACGCCGGATGCGCTGGGCGACTGGTGGCGGGACGGCAAGCTGCACCGCCGGCTGATGGTCGACCTGAACGGCCAGCCCTTCGGCCGCGCCCATGCCGGCGAGGACATGACCTTCGACTTCGGCACGCTGATCGCCCACGCCGCACGGACGCGGGCCTTGGGCGCAGGCACGATCATTGGCTCGGGCACCGTTTCCAACCGCGACTCGGACGGCGGCCCGGGCAAGCCGATCGATCAAGGCGGCGTCGGCTATTCGTGCCTGGCCGAGGTCCGCACGGTCGAGACGATCTCGGGCGGCAAGCCGGTCACGCCGTTCCTGAAACGGGGCGACACGGTCCGCATCTGGGCGGAGGACGACCGCCACCACTCCATCTTCGGCGCAATCGAGCAAACGGTGGCCTGACATGTGCTCCCGCGAAGGTGGGAGCCTAGGGCCACAAGCGGTGTCCACCCTGGCTCTGAGGTCCCGCCTACTCGGGAGCACGGATCAGGCGAACACCCAGTAGCGGTTGGCGGCGAAGCTCGCGAGCGGGGTGACGAACACCATGCCGGTCACGGGCGTCCACGCCGGCAGCCCCAGCGCGTGCACCGCGAGCCAAACCCAAAAGCTGTTGAGCGCATAGGCGGCGCCCGCGCAGATCAGGAATTTGGTCGCCTGCGAGGCATGGTCGCCGTCGCCCGCGCGAAAGCTCCAGCGGCTGTGGATCAGGTAGCCGACCACCACGCCGCAGGCGGTCGAGATCGTGTTAGCGGCGAGCGGCGCGACACCCAGCTGCATGGCGGCGAGCAGGTACACTCCCGCGGCGAACAGGGTCACCCCCGCGCCGGCGACCGCAAAGCGGAGGAGCTGCCCTACCGCTTCGTGCGCCAGCAAAGCTTCAGCGACCGAGCGCGACCTGGCCAGCATAGTCCGCCGCCTCCACCGCGAAACGCCCGCCCAGCACCGCGCCCGCATAGAGCGCGTGGAATGCCAGCCACGGCACGGCGACGACCGCCGCCAGCGCCAGCACGGGCACGCCGACCGCACGCCGCAATGCAGGCCGGGCGGCAACGGTTTTTGCGCGGGTGATCGGGGCCATGTACATGGAGCGCGGTCCTTTCGCCCCAGCCTTGCCCGCGAAAGGGTTAACGCTTGGTCAAAAACAGGAGAAGCGGATGATCGAGGCCCTGCGCACCCCGGACGAGCGATTCGCCGACCTGCTCGACTTCGATTTCCCGGTGCGCTATGTCGACGACTTGCCCGGCTATGAGGGGCTGCGCGGCGCTTATCTTGATTGCGGTCCCGCCAACGCTGCGCGCACCTTCCTCTGCCTCCATGGCGAGCCGAGCTGGAGCTACCTCTACCGCCGCATGATCCCGGTGTTCCTAGAGACGGGCGCGCGGGTGATCGCCCCCGATCTCCTCGGCTTCGGCCGCTCGGACAAGCCGGTGCGCGAGGAGGATTACAGCTTCACCTTCCACCGCAACTACCTGCTCCGCCTGGTCGAGCGGCTCGACCTCAGGCGGGTCACGCTGGTGGTGCAGGACTGGGGCGGGCTGCTCGGCCTGACGCTGCCGGTCGACCCCGGTTTCGCCCCGCGGCTGGAGCGGCTGATCGTGATGAACACGGGGCTTGCGGTCGGGAGCGATCCGGGGCCGGGCTTCATCGCGTGGAAGACGTACGCCCTATCCACCCACGACCTGCCGGTGGCGGACATTATCGCCGCCGGCACGCCGCACCTAACCCCGGCGGAGAAGGCCGCCTATGACGCGCCCTTCCCGGACGCCAGCTACAAGGCCGGCGCGCGGATCTTTCCCGCCCTCGTGCCGGTCACGCCCGAGATGGAGGGTGCAGCTGTCTCCCGCCAGGCGGCGGAGTTCTGGTCGACGCGCTGGTCGGGGCCGAGCTTCATGGCGATCGGCGACGCCGACCCGGTGCTGGGGCCCCCGGCGATGATGGCGCTGCGGGACCTGATCCGTGGCTGTCCGGAGCCGATGATGATCGCGGGCGGCGGCCACTTCGTGCAGGAATGGGGCGAGCCCATCGCGCGCGCCGCGCTCGCGAGCTTCGGAGAGGTGTGACGGCGGGCTTGTAATTTTCTTGCTTTGGGCGAAAGAGCGCGCCCACGCGTTGCCCGCGCGTTCGAGGAGAGACCATGGCCGGCGTTCCGTCGCGCGCCAACCTGCCGCCGCTGACCCTGCACGTGCCCGAGCCCAAGTTCCGGCCGGGCGATCCGGTCGACTTCGCGGAGGTGGACGTGCCGCCCGCCGGCAGCGCCCGCCGCCCGGATACCGCAGAGGACGCCCGCAACTTCACCGACTTGGCCTACACGCTCGTGCGCGTGCTCGACGACGAGGGCCGCGCGGTCGGCCCCTGGGACCCGAAACTCTCGGCAGACCAGCTCCGCCGCATGCTGCGCGCCATGGTGACGCTGCGCGCCTTTGACGACCGCATGTTCCGCGCCCAGCGGCAGGGCAAGACCAGCTTCTACATGAAGGCGACGGGCGAGGAGGCGGTGGCGGTACCGCAGGCGTTCGCGCTCGACCGCGACGACATGTGCTTCCCCTCCTATCGCCAGCAGGGGCTGCTGATCGCGCGCGGCTATCCCCTCGTCGAGATGATGAACCAGATCTACTCGAACAAGGGCGACAAGCTGCAGGGCAAGCAGCTGCCGATCATGTATTCGGCGAAGGACTACGGCTTCTTCTCGATCTCGGGCAACCTCGCCACTCAATTCCCGCAAGCGGTCGGCTGGGCGATGGCATCGGCCGCCAAGGGCGACACCCGTATCGCGGCGACCTGGTGCGGCGAGGGCTCGACGGCGGAGGGCGACTTCCACTCCGCCTGCACCTTTGCCGCCGTGTACCGGGCGCCGTGCATCCTGAACGTCGTCAACAATCAGTGGGCCATCTCCAGCTTTTCGGGGTTTGCGGGGGCGGAAGCGACGACCTTCGCGGCGCGGGCGGTCGGTTACGGCATCGCCGGCCTGCGGGTGGACGGCAACGACGCGCTCGCCGTCTACGCCGCGACGCAATGGGCGGCGGAGCGCGCGCGGACCAACCAGGGTCCGACGCTGATCGAGCACTTCACCTATCGTGCGGAGGGTCACTCGACCTCCGACGACCCCTCGCAATACCGCTCCGCCGGCGAGCCGAATGCATGGCCGTTGGGCGACCCGCTGAAGCGGCTGAAGGATCACCTGATCCTGCTCGGCGAATGGGACGAGGAACGCGACGCGGCGCAGGACAAGGAGGTCGCCGAGCAGGTCCGCGCCGCGCAGCGCGAGGCGGAGAAGAACGGCATTCTGGGCCACGGCCTCCACCAGCCGCTCGACACGCTGTTCGAGGGCGTGTTCGAGGACATGCCGTGGCACCTGAAGGAGCAGCAGGCGCAGATGCTGGCGGAAGAGGAAGCGAGCGGACGGCCATGGGCGCGGAAATGACCGAGGTGGCGCAGGACGCGCCCGCGACCACCCGCATGAACATGATCCAGGCGATCAACTCCGCCCTGGAGGTTGTCATGGCGCGCGACCCCGACGTGATCGTGATGGGCGAGGACGTCGGCTATTTCGGCGGCGTGTTCCGCGCGACCGCCGGGCTGCAGAAGACCTTCGGCAAGACCCGGGTGTTCGACACGCCGATCACCGAGATCGGGATCATGGGCGTCGCGATCGGCATGGGTGCCTATGGGTTGCGGCCCGTGCCGGAGATCCAGTTCGCCGATTACATTTACCCCGCCCTCGACCAACTGGTCAGCGAGGCCGCGCGGCTGCGCTACCGTTCGGCGGGCGAGTTCACGTCGCCGATCACGATCCGCTCGCCCTATGGCGGCGGCATCTTCGGCGGGCAGACGCACTCGCAGTCGCCCGAGGGCATCTTTACCCACGTCTCCGGCATCAAGACGGTGATCCCGTCGACGCCCTACGACGCCAAGGGCCTGCTGATCGCCGCGATCGAGGACAACGACCCCGTCCTCTTCCTGGAGCCCAAGCGCATCTACAACGGCCCGTTCAACGGCCATTGGGACCGTCCGGCGGAGAACTGGTCCAAGCACCCGGCGGGCGAGGTGCCGACCGGCTACTATACCTTGCCGTTGGGCCGAGCGGAGCTGGTGCGCGAGGGCGAGGCGGTCACGATCCTCTGCTACGGCACGATGGTGCATGTCGTCGCCGGCGTGGTCGCCGAGGCCGGGGTGGACGCGGAGATCATCGACCTGCGCACTCTGGTGCCGCTCGACATCGAGACGATCGAAGCGTCGGTGAAGAAGACGGGCCGCTGCATGATCGTGCACGAGGCGACGCGCACCTCCGGCTTCGGGGCGGAGCTCTCGGCCTTGGTGCAGGAGCGCTGCTTCTACCACCTCGAGGCGCCGATCGAGCGCGTCACCGGCTTCGACACGCCCTACCCGCACAGCCTGGAATGGGCCTACTTCCCCGGCCCGGTACGCATCGGCCAGGCGCTCAAAAAGATTCTGAAGGACTGAGATGGCCCGCTTCACCTTCAAGCTGCCCGACATCGGCGAGGGCATCGCCGAGGCGGAGATCGTCGCCTGGCACGTCGCGGTCGGCGACCGGGTCGAGGAAGACCAGAACCTCGCCGACATGATGACCGACAAGGCGACGGTGGAGATGGAGTCCCCGGTTTCCGGCATCGTCGTGGAGCTGGCGGGCGAGGTCGGCGATCAGGTCGCGATCGGCTCCGCGCTGGTGGTGATCGAGACCGACGCCGATGGCGAGAGCGAGGCCGAAGCGCGACCGATGGACGAGGCTGCCCGGCCGGACGGCGGGGCGGCCGTCCAGCCCGGGGACCTCGTCGAGGAGGACCGGTACGAGGCCGAGAACCCCGGCGTGGAGGAGGTCGCGGCGAACGCGACCAGCGTGCCGGATCGCACCTCTCAGCCGGAACATACCCGTGCTCCCGCGCAGGCGGGAGCCCAGGGTGGAGAGGGCACTGCGCGCGGCTCTGGGCTCCCGCCTGCGCGGGAGCACGATAGTAGCAAGCCCATCCTCGCCTCGCCCGCCGTGCGCCAGCGCGCCAAGGAGCTGGGCGTCGATCTCGCCCAGGTGAAGGTCGTGGAGGGCGATCGCATCCGCCACGCCGATCTCGACGCGTTCCTCCGCTACGGTGCGGGTCAGGGCTATCAGAGTCCGCATGCCTCCCGCGCCCGCGCGGACGAGGCGATCCGCGTTATCGGCATGCGCCGCCGCATCGCGGAGAACATGGCCGCGTCGAAGCGCCACATCCCGCATTTCACCTATGTCGACGAGATTGACGTGACCGAGCTGGAGCGGGTGCGCGCCGATCTGAACGCGAACCGTGGCGGCCGGCCGAAACTCACCTTGCTCCCGTTGCTCATCGTCGCGATCTGCCGGTCGCTGCCCGACTTCCCCATGCTGAACGCGCGCTACGACGACGAGGCGGGCGTGGTGACGCGGTCGGGCCGGGTGCATCTCGGCATGGCGACGCAGACCGACGCCGGCCTGACCGTGCCCGTGATCCGGGACGCGCAGGATCAGAACATCTGGCAGCTCGCGGCCGAAATCGCGCGGCTCGCCGACGCCGCGCGCGCCAACAAGCTGACCCCGCAGGAGCTGGGCGGCGGCACCATCACCGTCACCTCGCTCGGGCCGCTCGGCGGCATCGCGACGACCCCGGTCATCAACCGGCCCGAGGTGGCGATCATCGGCCCGAACAAGATCGTCGAGCGCCCCGTATTCGACGGCGACGATATCCGCCGCGCGAAGCTCATGAACCTCTCGATCAGCTGCGACCACCGCGTCGTCGACGGTTGGGACGCGGCGAGCTACGTACAGGCCTTGAAGAAGCTGCTCGAAACGCCGGTATTGCTTTTCGCGGACTGAGTGCAGGCGCGCCGCCGGATCGGCCGTCCCGGCGCGTCTTTGCCGAGGGCAGCCGGTCTGCCCATTCCTGTGCGGTTAACCGGCCGATAACCATCTTGGTCGATAGCTCGCCCGACAGGTTTGGGGGTGAGGCGATGAAGCTGAAGGTGCGCGGCTACGAACTGGCGAGGCTGCTAGACAAGGCTCCGGCAGGCATAGAAGTCCTGTCGCTCGACTGCTTCGACACGGTGATCTGGCGCAACACGCACGAGCCGCGCGACGTCTTCGCCGACCTGCCGCTCGCCGGCGGCGGGATCGAGCCGCGCGGCTGGGCTGAGGGGATCGCCCGCCGCGTCGCGCAGCAACGCTACGGCCGGCTGGAGGTCAGTCTCGAGGAGATCCACCGGACGCTGTACCCGCGCGCCGACGCGCCCGATCTCGCCGCCTCGGTCGCGGCCGAGTTGGCGATCGAGCGGGATCACGCGTTCGCGTACACACCCGCGCTCGACCTGATCGCCGAGGCGCGCAGACGCGGGCTTCGGATCGTGGTTGTCAGCGACATGTATCTGACCGAGGCGCAGCTGCGCGATCATATCGCGGCGGCGGCCGGGCCCGAGCTGCTCGACGCGTTCGAGCATGTGTTCGTATCGCAGGCGCATGGCTGTGCGAAGGCGGGCGGCCTGTTCGATGTGGTGCTGAAGACGCTCGGCGTCGCGCCCGACCGGGTGTTGCACGTCGGCGACAACCCGATCGCCGATTTCGAGGCTGCGGCCCGGCACGGGATGCATGCGGCGCTGTTCGAGCAGTTCGACGCGCCGACCTTGCAACGCCTGCGGCACGAAGCGGTCGCGGCCACGATCGTCGATCCTGCCGCGCGCACCTCGCGCGCGCTCTGCCAGGCGCACCGCGCGCGCGTTTCGCTGCGCGACCGTGACGACCCGGCCTATGTGATCGGACACGATGTCGTGGGCCCGGCGCTGCACAGCTTCGCGCTGTGGCTGCGCCGCGAGATCGACGACATGGCCGCGCGCGTCGGCCGCCCGGTGCGCCCCCTGTTCATGATGCGCGACGGCTACCTCCCCTGGCGCGCGTTCGACGCGCTCTTCCCCGAATGCGGAGCGCGGCCGGTGGAGATCAGCCGCTTCGTCGGCATGCGCGCTTGCCTGCACGATGAGGAGGCGCTCGCCGCCTATGTCAGCGAATGGGGGCCGATCATGCCGACGCGCGTGCTCGCCCGGCAGCTGATGCTGTTCGAGAACGAGGTCAGCGCTTTCGTCAAGGATGAGGACAAGCCGGAGCAGCGCCAGGCGTTCGAGCGCTTCCTCAAGCGCCCGGACATCCGCCGCAAGATCCTGAAGCGTGCGCACGAGTTCGGCGACAAGCTGCTCGCGCATCTGGGAGCGCAGGGCGTGCGCGAGGGCGACGCGATCATGCTCGTCGACCTCGGCTACAACGGGACGTTGCAGAATATCCTGGAGCCGATGCTGCGCAAGCGCCGGGGGCTGGAGGTCGCCGGGCGCTATATCTTCCTGCGCGAAGCGCAGGCGACCGGGCTCGACAAACGCGGCATGATCGGCGCCGAGCGGTTCGAGAACCGGACGCTCCATGGCATGTCCACCTGCGTCGCGGTGCTGGAGCAGCTCTGCAACGTGGAGCAGGGCTCGACCATCGGCTTTCAGGCGGACGGCACGCCCGTGCGCGCCGCGCCGGATGAGAAGGCCGCGCACAACGCCGCGCGCGCGGTCGCACAGCAGGGCTGCCTCGATTACGTCTCAGCGGCCGGGGCGGGCGTGCTGCGCGCGCCCGCGTCCGACACGCTCGACAGCCGCATTCGCGCGGGCGCGGCCGCCCTGTCCCGCCTGTTCTTCATGCCCAGCGCCGAGGAGGTGGAGCTCTTCGCGTCGTTCAACCACGACGTGAACATGGGGACGAACATCGCGCACTCGCTGTTCGATGCCGAGGACAGTGCGACCAGGCTGCGCCGGGAGGGCATGGGCTTCGTCAACGAGAAGCGGCGCATGTTCCTGCCCGCGGATCTCCACGCGCAGGGGCTGCCGCTGACGCTCGCCAGCTTCGCGATCCACCGTTTCGGCCTCGATCTCCGGATGAGTGACTTCGATGTCGGCGGGATCGACGTGGGCGTGATGATGGTCACTCCGTCCGACCAGCTGGTCGACACGCGCCAGGCGTTTCCGACCTGCGACGGCTTTTACCGCCTGCAGCTGCCCGTGCCGGCGAGCCGACCGGGCGTGGCGATCCAACTCGGCGCGCTCGCGCCCTGGATCGAGGTGGAGCATGTCGCCTTCACCAGACTGGGCGCTACGGGTCCGGGGGCGGACAAGCGCTATCCGGTCGCGCCGATCGCGGACGGGATGGAGGCGCAGGATGCGCGGCTGTTCAGGGCCTCGCCCGCCGGCTTCCTGTTCCTCCAGCCACCGATGGGCGTCGCCGGGCCGCTGCTCCTTCACCTGGTGTTCCGCCCCATCGGCCGGCGCGACGGGGAGGTGGTGCGGCTGGCGGCCTAGGCCCGGCTTCGCTGGAGCGCGCCGACCAGCCGCCGGGCGAGCACACGAGGGGTGAGCCGGATCGACTCGGCCATGGCTAGGTTCGCCGCGCCCGACACCCGCACCGCCTGGTTTGCGGCCAGCGCCCGCAACCCGTCGCGCACTACCGCGTTGGCGCTGCTGCCGAGGGCGCGGAAGAGCGGGCTGTCGCCCATGCCGGCGACCTCTGCAAACTCGGTCCGGGTCGGGCCGGGGCAAAGGGCCGCTACGCGCACGCCCTGCCCACGGACCTCCTCGTGCAGCGCCTCGGAGAAGGAGAGGACAAAGGCCTTGGTGGCGTAGTAGACCGCCATCCACGGGCCCGGCTGGAAGGCGGCGGTCGAGGCGACGTTCAGGACGCCGCCGGAGCGTCGCGCGACCATCTGTGGCAACACGCCATGCGTCAGCTCGACGAGCGCGCGGCAGTTGAGGTCGATCATCTCCAGCTGCTTAACGCCGTCGCTCTCCGCGAACGTGCCGCGCATACCAAAACCGGCGTTGTTAATGAGCTGATCGACCGACAGCGCCGCACCGGCGATGTCGGCCAAGAGCTTTGCCGGCGCATGGGACGCAGCCAGATCGGCGGGGAAGAGATGTACCTGGACCTGGTGCTTGCCGCGCAGCTCGGTCGCGAGCGCTTCCAGCCGGTCGACGCGGCGGGCGGTCAGAATCAGGTCCTCGCCCTTGGCTGCCAGCGCGCGGGCGAACTCCTCGCCCAGCCCGGCCGACGCGCCCGTGATCAGGGTGGTCATCTTGCCTCCTTCGTCATGCCGGGCTCGTGCCGGCATCCACCGATGTACATGGACGACAGCCGGTTGCCTTGGGTCTGCCATGGATGCCGGCACAAGACCGGCATGAAGGCTAGACGATCTCGAACAATCCCGCCGCACCCATGCCGCCGGCGGTGCACATGCTGACCACGACCCAGCGCACCCCGCGACGGCGCCCCTCCAGCAGCGCCGCGCCGATCAGGCGGCTGCCGGTCATGCCGAAGGGGTGTCCAACGGCGATCGCGCCGCCGTTCACGTTGTAGCGCTCGGGATCGATTCCGAGGTGATCGCGGCAATAGAGGCATTGCGATGCGAACGCCTCGTTCAGCTCCCATAGCCCGATGTCCGCCACGCTCAGCCCCGCGCGGTCGAGCAGCTTGGGGATCGCGAAAACGGGCCCGATGCCCATCTCCTCCGGCCCGCAGCCCGCGGCCTGGAAACCGCGATAGACGCCCAAAATGTCCCTGCCCTCCGCCTCCGCCGCGCTGCGCTCCATCAGGATCTGCGCCGCCGCGCCGTCAGAAAGCTGGCTGGCGTTGCCCGCGGTGATGTGCGCGCCGGGCCCGGTGAACTCGCCGCCCGGCCAGACCGTCTTCAGGCCCGCCAGCGCCTCGACCGTGGTGCCGGGCCGGATGCCCTCGTCCTGCGTCACCGTGACCGCTTCGGAGCCGGTGCGGTTGCCTTCCCTGTCGAACAGCGCCTTCTCGACCGTGATCGGCACGATCTCGTCCGCGAAACGCCCGGCGGCCAGCGCGGCGGCCGCGCGCTGCTGCGACTGGGCGCCATACTCGTCCTGCGCTCGCCGGCTGATCCCGTAGCGTTCGGCCACGATCTCCGCCGTCTCGATCATCGGGATGTAGGCGGCGGGCTCCTTCGCGGTGACGCTCTGATTGACGAACCGCGGCGCGTCCTTGGTGACGGTGAAGCTGATCGACTCCATGCCCCCCGCCAGCGCGACGTCGATGTCGCCTGCGATGATGGACCGGGCCGCGAGCGCCGCCGCGGTCAGGCCCGAGCCGCATTTGCGGTCCAGCGTGAACGCCGGGATGGACTGGGGCAGCCCGCTCGCGAACACGCCCATGCGCCCCGCATTGCCGCCCTGCGTGCCCCACTGATTGCCGACGCCCCAGAACAGGTCGTCGATCCGCGCCGGATCGATGCCCGCCCGCTCGACCGCGGCGTTCATGACGTGCCCCGCCAGCACGGGCGCCTCCGTCGCGTTGAAGTAACCGCGATACGCCTTGCCGATGCCGGTCCGGGCGGTGGAGACGATGGCGGCTTCGCGCATGACTGGTCCTCAAGCTGTTCGTTGGGAGCAGGTAGCCGTTCGCCCTGAGCTTGTCGAAGGGCCGTTCTTCTTGCATCGGCCGAAGCGGAAGAGCGGTGCTTCGACAAGCTCAGCAAGAACGGAACGGACATGACCGTCAGCACCAACATGGACGGCCATGTGGCCGTCGTCACCTTCGACCGACCTCCGCACAACTTCGCCGACCTGGCGCTCATTCGGGAGATCGGGGCGGCGTTCGACACCGCCGACGCGGACAAGGACGTGCGCGCGATCCTGCTCCGGTCCGAAGGCCGCGTGTTCTGCGCCGGCGCAGATCTCGCCAACGCGAACCCCGTCGCGGGCGACCTCGCGGCCGGCGAGCGCAACCCCTTCTATGTGGCGGCGGCGAAGCTCTTCGCGGTCGGGAAACCGGTCGTGGCCGCGGTGCAGGGTGCGGCGGTCGGCGCGGGCCTCGGCCTCGCGTTGGTCGCGGACTTCCGCGTCGCCAGCCCGAACACCCGCTTCGCCGCCAACTTCGTCCAGCTCGGCTTCCACCCCGGCTTCGGCATCTCGGCGGTGCTGGAGCGGGTGATCGGGCGGCAGCGCGCCGCGCTGATGCTGCTGACCGGCCGCAGGATCGGTGGCGAGCAGGCGGCGGACTGGGGCCTGGCGGACGTGCTCGCCGCGCCCGAGGCGCTGGACGAGGCCGCCCTGGCGCTCGCGCATGAGCTCGCGTCGGGCGCGCCGCTGGCCGTGCAGGCGACCCGCCGAACCATCCGCGGGGACCTGCACGCGCTGGTCGAGCGACAGACCGACCATGAGCTGACCGAGCAGCAATGGCTACAGACGACCGACGACTATGCCGAAGGCGTCCGCGCGGTGAACGAGCGGAGACCGGGCCGTTTCCGCGGGCAGTGACGCGTCAGCGCAGCAGCACCAGCTCTTCCGCCATGGTCGGGTGCAGCGCGACGGTCGCGTCGAAATCCGCCTTGGTCAGGCCCGCCTTCACGCACACGGCGGCGGCCTGGATGATCTCGGGCGCGTCAGGCCCGATCATGTGGATGCCGACGACGCGGTCGGCTTCGTCGCAGACCATCTTGTAGAGCGCGCGCTCGTTGCGGCCCGCCAGCACGTTCTTCATCGGGCGGAAGTCGCTGGAGTAGACCTTCACGACGCCCAGCTTCTGCTTGGCCTCGCTCTCCGTCATGCCGACCGCGCCGATCGGCGGGTGACTGAACACGGCGGAGGGGACGTTGGCGTAGTCGACGCGGGTCGGCTTGTTCCCGAACACCGTGTCGGCGAACGCCTGCCCCTCCCGAATCGCGACGGGGGTCAGCTGGATGCGGTTCGTAACGTCGCCGACCGCGTAGATGGACGGGCAGGTGGACTGGTTCTCCTCGTTCACCCGCACCGCGCCCTTGTCGTCAAGCTCGACGCCCGCGCTCTCCAGCCCCAGCCCCGTGGTGTTGGGGATGCGCCCGGTCGCGAACAGGACCAGGTCGACGGTCGCCGGATCGTGATTGGCCATATGGACGGTCAGACAGCCGTCCTCGCGCTTCTCGATCCGCTGGAACTTCGCGTCGAAGCGGAACTCCAGCCCCTTCATCATCGAGATCTGCAACAGCCGGTCGCGGATCTGGTGGTCGTAGCCGCGCAGGATGTCCTGCGAGCGGTTCATGATGATGACGTGCGCGCCCAGCTCGTTGAAGATGCCCGCGAACTCGTTGGCGATATAGCCCGCGCCCGCGATCAGGATGCGTTTGGGGATGGCGGGCAGGTGGAACACGTCGTTGGAGGTGATTCCGTGCTCCGCGCCCTCGCAATCGGGGATGTGCGGGTGCGCGCCGACCGCCAGGAGGATGCGCTCGGCGGTGATCTCGCGCCCGTCGGACAGGCGGACCGCGTTCGGACCGGTCACCACGGCGCGAGCCTGGTGGATCGCAACGCCGTGGCTCTCCAGCGTCGTCGTGTAGGCGGCGTTGAGCCGGTCCACCTCGCCCAGGACGTTGTCCCGCAGCGTCGGCCAGTCGAACCCGCAATCGGGCACGTTCCAGCCGAAGCGGCGTGCGTCCTTCAGATCCTCAGCGAAATGCGCACCATAGACGAGCAGCTTCTTGGGCACGCAGCCGCGGATCACGCAGGTCCCGCCGACGCGGAACTCCTCCGCGATCCCCACCCGCGCCCCATGCGCCGCCGCCACCCGCGCCGCGCGCACCCCGCCGGAGCCCGCGCCGATGACGAAAAGGTCGTAGTCGTATGGCATCAGGCCAGTCCTGTGTTGTCGAGCGCGGAACGAAGGCCGAGATGGCGCACGAAGGGATCAAAATCGCGGTCCGCGAAGAGCAGCGGGATGTCGTCGAGGATGCAGCGGGTGGCGATCAGGGTGTCGATCGTCTTACGCGGCGTGATCCCCAGTGCACGAAGCCGGCGATAGTTCGCCGCAGCCGCAGTTGCGGTCCGATGATCGGAGATCACGATCGGGACAAACCGCGCCAGGAACGTAGCGCCCTCCCGAAACTGCCGATCGTGCCGAGCACCTTGCAGAACTTCGGCAAGGATCAGATCGCCGATTGCCAGCGGATTGCCGGCATCAAGGAGCCGATTAATCGCCCAGACCGCCGACGTCTCGCGATCAATCAGTAAGTCGATCCAGACACTGGAGTCGACGAGGGTCAGCCCCATTCAGGCAACGGCTTGTCGATACGCATCGCGTCAAGATCGCCGTCCCAGCCGGATCCGCGAAGGGCTTCGATCGCCTCCTTCTGTCGTTCAATCTGGAGGTACTGGCGCAGAACGAAGTCTATGGCGTCTCGCTTTGTCGTCCGCCCGCTCCGACTCATTGTTTCCGCCAGGAGCTCATCGTCGATCACGATATTGGTGCGCATGTGTATGACTCCGCTGACGCGTACACATAGGCACGATGGGCCAATCAATCCAGTCCGGCCCGGCGGATCAGGTCGGCGGTGGAGGGGTCGAAGTCGCCGCCGCCCTGCCCAGCCGCCTTGGCCATCTCCTTGCCCAGCTCCACGCCGAACTGGTCGAAGCTGTTGATGCCGAGCAGCGTGCCGTTCACGAAGACGCGATGCTCGTAAAAGGCGATCAGCGCGCCGAGCGTGCGCGGGTCGAGGCGGTCGAGGAGAATGGTCGAGCTCGGCCGGTCGCCGGAATAGCTGCGCGCCGGATCGTCCGCGCTTCGCCCGCTCATCAGCGCCGCCCCTTGCGCGAACGCGTTGAGCAGCAGCTGGCGGTGATGCTCCTCGTCCAGCGTGTCGCCGGGTTCGACCACCGCGACGAACTCGACGGGGACGAGGTGCGTGCCCTGGTGGAGCAGCTGGAACACCGCGTGCTGTGCGTCCGTGCCGACGCCGCCCCAGGTGATCGCGGCGGTAGGCCGCCCCACCGGCCGCCCGTCCACCGTCACCCCCTTCCCGTTCGACTCCATCTCCAGCTGCTGGAGGTAGGAGGGGAGCAGGCGCAGTCGCTCGTCATAGGCGAAAGGGGCGCGGGTCTCGGCTCCGCGAACCTGCGTGTAGTAGAGGTCGGCAAAGGCGGCGAGCACGGGCGCGTTGCCGTCCCAGGGCGTCAGGCGGAAGTGGCGGTCCATCTCGGCCGCGCCCTCCAGCAGCTCCTCGAATGCGCTCCAGCCGAGCGCGACCGCGGCCGGGAAGCCGATCGAGGACCAGAGCGAGTATCGCCCGCCGACACCCTCGGCGAATGGCAGCACGCGCGTCTCGTCCACGCCCCACGAGACCGCCTTGTCGGGCGCGGCCGTCAGCGCGATGACGCGGCCATAGGGGTCGTCCACCCCATGCTCGGTCATCCAGGCGAGCGCCGACTGGGCATTCAGCATCGTCTCGGTGGTCGTGAAGGTCTTGGACGCGACCACCAGCAGCGTCGCGGCGGGGTCGAACCCGGCGATCGCCTCCTCCAGCGCGACGCCGTCGACGTTGGAGACGATCGCGACGTCATAGCGCCGATCGTCGCGGCCGAGCGCGTCGACCAGCAGGTCGGGGCCGAGCGCAGAGCCACCGATGCCGACATGCAGGATGTGGCGAACGGGGCCGAGCGCGCCCGCCTCGATCGCGTCGATAAGCGCGCGCATCCGCTCGTGCAGCCGCTTGGCCTGGGCGACGAGCTCGGGATCGCCCTCGCCCCGTTCGGCCGCGTGCGTCACGGGACGGTCCTCGGTCACGTTGACATGCTCGCCCGCGAACAGGGCGTCGCGACGTCGCGCGAGCTCCCGCGCGTCGGCCAAGGCCCCGAACGCCGTCACCGCCTCGGTCGTCAGATGCGTCTTGCTCCAGTCGAAATGGATGCCGGCCACGTCGAGCGAAAAGCGGGTCAGCCGGTCGGAATCGTTGCGGAACAGGTCGGCGAGCTTGAGGCTCGGCAGGGCTTCGATGGTGGACCAATCGCTCATGGGAGGCTCCGTGACACAGCCGCGCGTCAACGCCTAGCCGTCCGGCTGGATGCGCCGACAGGGAGAAAGCGGGGCTCGGCCGCGTTGAGCCATGGGAAAGCGGCCCCGCGGCCGCGCGATCAGGAGGCGAGACCGGTGGCGCTCAAGGATATGTTCGGGTTCCTCGACGGCGGGCTGGAGGGCGTGTTCCGCGGCAATCAGGTAGATGCCGAAGCCGCACGCGCGCACGTGCTGCGCGGCATCCAGCGCACCCGCGACGACCTGCAGCGCGGCGAGCGGCTGGACGGCAGCCGCTGGGTCGCGGTGTCGAACGGCGTCGTCGCCTTTACGCCGACCCGCCCCGACGGCGGGCCGATCGAGATCAACGGCCAGACCACCAATTTCATCGCCGAGGAGCGGTTCGGCGACTTCCTGACGCATTTCGCCGAAGCGGTGGAGGCGGGCGACTTCGATCACGCGCTGACCACCAACGGCATCGGCACGGCCCAGCATGTGAGCGACGCGCCGGTCCACTGAGCGGGCCCGGGCCTCCGGTCACTCGCTGGCGCGGGGCGACGACACGTCCCAGGTCGCGAGCTCCGCGCCATCGGCCGGGTTCTCGATCGCCACGCTGTCGAGCGACACGGCGAGGAGGCAGACCGGGCGCGCGGCTGGGCCTGGCGAGCGGCACAGCGCGGGTCCGGCGCTACCGGGCGCGGCGACCACGCGGCCGCTCAGCCGCAGGCGAAGGCCGGCCGCGAGGTTCAGCTGGCCCGGCACCACACGCTCGACCGCCTCGAAACTTTCGTCCTGCCGTCGCACGCTGCGGGGCTGATCCCGGCCATGAAACTGCGCGATCGCCAAGGTGCGCTCAGGAGAAGTTGTCGGCTGGACTGGCTCGACCGGTGGACAGGCTTCGCTGCTGGTCCAGGGGCGATCAATCCAAAAGGCCTCGACCAGCTCCGCCTCACCCGCAGGGGCGTTCAGCCACGCGCCGGGATCGAGACGGGCCGGAGCCGCGCGAACGCGGAGCGTCTGCTGATCCGGATTGTACTGCCAGCCCGACGCGGTGTCGTCCGCGGCAGGCCCGCCGCAGCCAAAGGACAGCCGCAGCTCGAAGCGGCGACCAATCAGCTCGCCGATCTCGCCCGGCACGGGCCGACCGGCGGCAAGGGCGTCCGCAGCAGCGCGCGCTGCCGCGAGCAGATCGGCGCGCCCGAGCGGTGGGACGGGTCTGGGCAGCGCTGGGCGGGAGGTCGGCGCAGCCACGGGCGCGGCGACGGGTCGGAGCGGCGGCTCGGGGGTAGGCGCGGACTGGCGGCCGACCAGATACCCCGCGCCCGCCACGGCAAGCGCCGCGACCGCGCCGGCGGCCAGAGCGCGACGACTGCTGGCGCGGCTTGGCTCGCTCATGCTCCCCTGATAGCAGAACCGCGCACGGCCTCCAGCACGGGTTGCGCGCGATCGGGAGCGGCGATGATCCACGCGACGGCGGCCGAGGGCAGCGGCCAACCCCGAGACAGTGCATGAACATCGACCAGCTCATCACGCTTGTCGTGCTCGCCGGCGTGGTCGGCGCTGATCCAAGACAAGCTGCGCGCGGACGTCATCGCGCTCGCCGGCGCCGCGATCCTCCTGATGACGGGAGTCGTGCGGCCAGTGGAAATGCAGGGCGCGTTTGCGAGCCCGGCCATCATCGCGCTCGCGAGCCTGTTCGTGATCGCCTATGCCCTCGAGCTGTCGGGCCTGCTCGACCGGCTGATCGCCGGGGCGGTCAGGCTGTGCCGGCGTGTCGGTCAGGCGGGCTTGTGGGTGCTCATCGGCGCCTCGGGCGCGGCATCGGCCTTCCTCAACAATACTCCCATCGTGGTGCTGGGAGCGCCGGTGGTCCGGGACGTGGCGAACACGCTGGGGCTGCCGCCGCGGCGCTTCCTGATGCCGCTCTCCTATATGGCCGTCCTCGGCGGCGGCTGCACGCTGATCGGCACGTCCACGAACCTGCTCGTCAGCGACATGGCCCGGGTGGCAGGACAGCCTCAGTTCGGGCTGTTCGAGATCACGCCGGTGGGGGTCGCGGTCGCGGTCGCCGGCGCGCTGTACCTGTTCCTGGTTAGCGGCCAACTGTTGCAGGACCGCAAGCCGGGACAGGAGATGGCGACCGTACCGCCCGAGGCGGGCGTCAGCGACGCGCATGTCGGCGCCGCCGAACTGTTCGCCGAGCCCCGCCCGTTCCAGCCCGGGCGGGCGGCGATAGCGCTGGGCATATTCGTAAGCGTCATCCTGATCGCAGCGCTCGACCTGGCGCCGATCGCGGCCGCCGCCTTTGCGGGCGCGGTGCTGCTGGTGGTGCTTCGCGTCATCAGCGCCGACCAGGCCTATGGCGGTTTGCGACCCGAGATCCTGATCCTGATCGCAGGAATGGTCGTCATCGGCATCGCGATGGAGGAAAGCGGGCTGGCGCGAGCGGCGACCGGCGCGCTGGTCGGCTCTGTCCGCGATCTGGGTCCGCTTACCGCCCTCATCGTGTTCTATGGCATCACGCTGCTGCTGACCGAGCTGCTGTCGAACGCGACCGTCGCGGTGCTTGTCACCCCCGTGGCGGTGGCGCTGGCGGAAAGCCTGGGGGTGAGTCCTCGACCGTTCCTGGTCGCGGTGATGATGGCGGGCAGCGCCGCGTTTGCCACGCCGTTCGGCTATCAGACCAACGTTATCGTGTTTCAGATGGGAGGATACGGCTATATGGACTTTGTGCGGGTCGGCCTGCCGCTCAACCTGCTGACCTGGGCGGTCGCGGTGATCGCGATCCACTGGAGCTTCCCGTTTTGACGGCGGGCCATGAAGAGCGCGGGGAGCGCAACGCGCTCGCCAACGATCGCACACTGCTGGCGAGCGAACGGACCCTCGCGGCGTGGTGGCGGACCGCCATCGCGCTGTTGGTCCTGTTCGTCGGCGCGCGCCGCTACGCCGCGACGGCGCGGCGGGTGGAGAACGAGTTCGTCGAGCGCGTGCCCCGTGCGGAAATCTGGGTCGGGACGGGCCTGCTTGTGGTGTTGGCGATCGCCGCAGGGGTGATCGTGTGGACCGGCGGCTGATCCCGCCCGCTTGATTTGTGGGACGGCATGCGCGAACGCGGGCGGCGATGGCGAAGCGCAAACGCTCCACCCTAGGCGGCGAGCTTCGCTTCTTGGCGCTGCTGGCGCTGGGCGTGCTGCTGTTTCGATCGTTCGTCCTGACGCCCTTTTACATCCCGTCCGAGTCGATGCTCCCCCGGCTGTTGATCGGCGACTATCTGGTCGTGGAGAAATGGGCGTACGGCTATTCGCGCTGGTCGTTACCATGGGGCTGGCCGCTGATCCCCGGCCGCATTTTCGGGGACACGCCCGCGCGCGGCGACGTGGTGGTGTTCCGCTCGCCGGAGCCGGAAAGCCATGACGTCATCAAGCGGGTGATCGGCCTGCCCGGCGACACGATCCAGATGCGGCGCGGCCAGCTGATCCTGAACGGCCGACCGGTGCCCAAGCTACGGATCGCCGACTTCACCCTGCCCGAAAGCCCGAACTACGCGTGTCCCGACCAGTTCGAGATCGTCGTCGGGGGCGAGCGGCTGTGCCGCTTCCAGCGATACCGCGAGACGTTGCCGGGCGGGCGCAGCTACGACGTGCTAGACCTCGCGGCCGGGACGGACGGGGACAATACCAGTCTGTTCACCGTGCCCGCGGGTCATGTCTTCCTGATGGGCGACAACCGCGACAACTCCGCCGACAGCCGCTTCGCCCCGCCGGTCGGCATGGGCTATGTCCCGCTCGAACGCGTGCAGGGCCGCGCGGGCGTGAGCGTCTTCTCGACGGACGGCTCGGCCGCATGGCTGAAGCCCTGGACGTGGTTCAGCGCCGCGCGTCCCGAGCGGATCGGAGAGGGGTTCTGAGCGACCCGCTCGACGCCTGGCTCCGGGGCCTGTTCGGACGCGCGCCCGCGGATCGCGCCCGCTTCGAGCGCGCGCTGACCCATGGCAGCGCGCAGGCCGACAACTACGAGCGGCTGGAGTTCCTGGGCGACCGGGTGCTGGGGCTGACGGTCGCAGAGTGGCTGTACGAGCTGTTCCCGGACGAGCCCGAGGGCGAGCTGTCGAAGCGGTTGAATGCGCTCGTCTCCGGCCAGACCTGCGCGGAGGTGGCGCGCGGATGGGGCGTGCCTGCCCGGCTCCGGCTCGGCAAGCAGGCGCGCGATGACGGCGCGGCCGACAGCGACTATGTGCTGGGCGACGTGGCGGAGTCGCTGATCGGCGCCTGGTATCTGGAGGCGGGCTGGCCCGCGGCGCGCGACTTCGTCCGCGCCGCTTGGGCCGACCGGATCCGCCAGGGCGCGTCCGCGCCGCAGCACCCGAAGTCCGCGCTTCAGGAGTGGGCCGCCGCCAAGGGCCGCCGCGCCCCCGCCTATGTCGTCACCGACCGCTCCGGCCCAGGACACGCGCCGCGCTTCACGGTCTCGGTCAGCGTCGGCAAGCTGAGCGCCGAGGCGACGGGCGGATCGAAGCAGGAGGCGGAGACCGAGGCGGCGCGGGCATTGCTGGCGCAGGTGCAGGCGAAATGATGCTCACGCAAAGACACAAAGACGCGAAGATTTCGTCTCGCGCAGAGGCGCAGAGGGCGCAAGCACGATTCGCTACTTGCCGCGAAGCGGCCCTCAACCGTAGGCGGAGAGAACTGAAGGCGCGCTGCTGCGCGCAAGCTCCCCTCCGCGCCCTCTGCGCCTCTGCGCGAGAATATTCTTCTCTTCGCGCCTTCGCGTCTTCGCGTGAGCACCTCCGATGACCCCCCATTGCGGCCTCGTCGCCGTCGTCGGCGCGCCGAACGCGGGCAAGTCGACGCTCGTGAATGCGCTCGTCGGGCAGAAGGTCGCGATCGTCAGCCCCAAGGCGCAGACGACGCGCAGCCGGCTGCTCGGCGTCGCGATCGAAGGCGAGGCGCAGATCCTGCTCGTCGACACGCCCGGCATCATGGAACCGCGCCGGCGGCTGGACCGGGCGATGGTGGCCGCCGCCTGGGGCGGGGCGGAGGGGGCCGACCTGCTCTGCCTGGTTGTCGACGGCAAGGCCGGGCTCTCGCCCAAGGCGCACGCCGTGGCGGAGGCGATCGCCAAGCGGTCCGAACCGCGCTGGCTGGTGCTCAACAAGGTCGACATCGCGGACAAGGCGCGGCTGCTCCAGCTCGCCGAGCGGCTGCACGGCGTCGCGCCCTTCGCCGAGACCTGGTTCGTCAGCGCGGAGACGGGCGACGGCGTGCCCGAGCTGAAGCGGGCGCTGGCGGCCGCCATGCCCGAGGGCCCCTGGCACTATCCCGAGGACCAAGTGTCGGACGCGAGCGAGCGGGCGCTGGCCGCCGAGATCACGCGTGAGCACATCTTCCGGCGGCTCCATGCCGAGCTGCCCTATGCCTCGACCGTGGAGACCGAGGCCTTCATCGAGCGTCCCGACGGCTCGGTCGAGATCCGGCAGGTGGTGCTGGTCGAGCGGCCGACGCAGCGCGCCATCGTGCTGGGCAAGGGCGGCCAGCAGATCAAGGCGATCGGCGCCGCCGCACGGGCCGAGCTGGCCGCGCTGTGGGATCGGCCCGTCCACCTCTACCTGCACGTCAAGGCCAAGCCCGGTTGGGACGAGGACCGCGAGGTGTATCGCGATCTCGGCCTCGACTGGGTTGAATGAAGTGGCGCGCCGCACCACTTAATGGTGCGACCGCCGACGCGTCCGGCGGTCACGTTTCGATAACCAGCTGAAACTAGGAGAGCGGCGCCGGTTGGCACAGGGCCTGCAAAGGTCGTGGGCAAGAGCGGTGCGATCGACGTGCCGCGCCACTTCTAGGGACGAAACCGCGATGAGCCGACCGACCTTCAACCGTTCCGACACGCTCCTGGGCGTCTGCGAGGCGCTGGGCCAGGATCTCGGTTTCAATGCGCAATGGCTGCGCATCGCGCTCTGCCTGGGGCTGTTCTGGAGCCCGACGCTGGTGATCGCCGCCTATCTGGTGGTGGGCGTGGGCGTGTACACCGCCCGCTGGCTGACGCCTGCGAAGACGGCTGCGGTGGTCGAGCCGGCGACGGAGCCGGCCGCGACCAACGACGACGAGACGGTGGAGCTGGCCAAGGCGGCATAGCCCGTGCTCCCGCGAAGGCGGGAGCCCAGACCTATCGAGGACATCGTTTGAAACTCTGGGCTCCCGCCTTCGCGGGAGCACGGGTCACCCCAGCACCTCCTGCACCCAGGCCGGCACCAGCTGCGTCGCGGGACCGCGCCGACTCTCGTCGAACCAGCCGCTCCCCGCCGACGCCTCCAGGTTCAGCTCCAGCGTCGCCGCGCCCGCGGCATTGGCGAGCTGGACGAGACCGGCCGCGGGATAGACCGCGCCCGACGTGCCGATCGAAACGAACAGGTCGCACCCGGCCACCGCCGCCTCGATACGGTCCATGCCGTAGGGCATCTCGCCGAAGAACACGATGTCGGGCCGCAGCGTCGGGGCATGACAGTCCGGGCAGGCTGTCTCGGGGGGCAGATCCGCCCTCCAGTCCGCGCGCGCGCCGCAGCGGGCGCAGAGCGCGCTCAAGAGCTCGCCATGCATATGGAGCAGCCGCCGGGCGCCCGCGCGCTCGTGCAGGTCGTCGACATTCTGTGTCACGATCAGCAACTCGCCCGGCCACGCCGCGTCGAGCCGCGCCAGCGCCTCGTGCGCCGCGTTGGGCGCGACCCCGGCCAAGGCGGCACGGCGGGCATCGTAGAAGCGGTGCACCAGCGCCGGGTCATGGGCCAGCGCCTCGGGCGTGCAGACCTCCTCGACGCGGTGCCCCTCCCACAGCCCGCCGGGGCCGCGAAAGGTGGCGAGCCCGGACTCGGCCGACAGGCCCGCCCCGGTCAGGACGACGATGCTGGTTGCCATGTGACCAATCTAGCATGGTTTTGTGCCAACGGCCGCCTATCTCGGACGGCGTGAACGCGCTGCGCACCTCGATCCGGGACCATGTCCACAAGATGGTCCGCGCCGGCGAGATGCATCTCGACCGGCCGGCCGGCGACCCCGGCCTGTTCGGCGAGGGGTCGGAGGCGTGGCGCATTCATGCCGACTTCTCCGCCATGCTGATCGGCGGCGTCGCGTCGCTGCTGACGCAGATGCTGCATCCGCTCGCGCTGGCGGGCGTGTGGGACCATAGCGACTGGCGGCACGACCCGCATGGCCGGCTCGCGCGCACGGCGAAGTTCATTGCACTCACCACCTATGGCGGCACGGCGCAGGCCGAGGCCGCGATCGCGAAGGTCCGGCGCATCCACGATCATGTGACGGGCACGCTGCCCGACGGCACGCCTTACGCCGCGAACGATCCGGCGCTGCTCACCTGGGTGCATGTGGTCGAGGCCGACTGTTTTCTGCGCGCCCACTTGGCTTATCGTGAGCCGGGGATGTCCGGCGCGCGGCAGGACCGGTACCTGGCCGAAATGGCGGACGTCGCGCGGCGGCTGGGGGCGGGCGAGGTGCCGCAGACGCGGCGCGCGGTCGCGGCCTATTTCCGCGAGGTCCGCCCCGAACTGCGCTACGACGAGCGGACGCGCGACGTCGCGGCGGCGCTGCTCAATCTCGCCGGTTCGGACGGCGTGATCGGCGGGGTGGGACAGGTCGTGATGCAGGCGGGCGTGGAGATGCTGCAGCCCTGGGCGGCCGCGATGCACGGCCTGACGATGCCGGCGGTGCAGCGGCCCGCCGTCAGGGCCGGGGCGCTGGCGGCGGCGGGGATGCTGCGCTGGGCGCTGAAGAGCTGAGGCCGAGCCAGCGCGCCATCAGGTCCAGCTCCGCCTCCAGCTCGGGCATCGTTTCGGCAGGCGCGTCGGGTTCGAGGTGGACGGCCTGGACCATCAGGCGTCCGGCCGCGCGATCCGCCTTCAGGTCCACGCGCGCGACCAGCCGGTCGCCGAGCAGGAAGGGCAGCACGTAATAACCGTGCCGCCGCTTGTCCGCGGGCGTGTAGATCTCGAGGCGATAGTGGAAACCGAACAGCCGCTCGGTCCGGCCGCGCTCCCAGACCAGCGGATCGAACGGCGCGAGCAGCGCGCGCGCCGCAACCCGGCGCGGCCGCCGGACGTCGCGGTGCAGCCAGGCTGATCGGACATAGCCGGGCACCGTCACGGGCAGAAGCACGCCCTCGCCCGCGAGGGCCGCAATCGCGGGGGCGGCCTCGCCGGGCTTGAGGCGGAAATAATCGCGCAGCTCCGCGTCGGTCGCGATGCCCAGCGCCCGCGCGGCGCGCTCCACCAGCGCGCGATGCGCCGCCTCGGGAGAGGGCGTCGGCGGCGCCAGCACCGCGGCCGGCAGCACCCGCTCGGGTATGTCATAGACCCGCTCGAACCCGTTCCGCCGCGTGGCGGTGGTGACGTGCCCCGCCCAGAACAGCCATTCCAGCGCCCGCTTGCCCTCGCTCCAGCCCCACCAGCCGCCCGGGCCCCGCTCGCCCTCCAGGTCCGACGCGGCGACGGGACCATGGTCGCGGATGCGGCCCAGCACCGCCATCGCCTCGCCACGGCGCGGGCCGGCATAGGCGCGGAGCGCGCCCCAGCCGATCTCGCCCCGGTCGGCCTTCGCCATGCGCCAGCGCAGGAGCGGGTGAAGGTCAAGCGGCAGCAGCGACGCCTCGTGCGCCCAATACTCCCACATGCGCCGCCGCCGCCGGGGTCCCCAGGCGACCGCGTCGAGCAGCACCCGGTCGTACGCACCCAGTCGGGAGAAGGCCGGCAGGTAATGCGCCCGCGTCAGCACGTTGACGCTGTCGATCTGGAACAGCCCCAACCGGTCGAGCGTCCGCCGGAGCCCACCCGCCGTCGCCACCCCGGGCCGCGCGCCCAGCCCCTGCGCCGCGATCGCGATCCGGCGGGCTTGGGCGAGGGTGAGGGTCTCGGTCACGCGCTCCGGCTAGAGCCCCAGCGCCTTGCGCAGGAACGCGTCGGACGTCTCCAGCATGCGGGTACGCGCGGCGCTGTCGTCCAGCTGATGATCCAGTCCCTTGAACTCGATCAGGGTCACGTCCTTGCCGGCTCCGCTCAGGCGGTCCTTCATCAGGCGGGACTGCCGGATCCCGACATTCACGTCCATGTCGCCGTGGAACATGAGCACGGGCGCGACGATGCCGGACGCGTTCTGCGCGGGCGAGCCGGCGCGCACCTCCGGCCCGCGGCCGATATAGCGGTCGACCAGGTTGTAGTTGGTGTACCCCCGCGACTCCTCGCGCAACGCGTCCAGGTCCGTCACCGGCGCGACCGCCACGATCGCCTTGAACAGCATGGGGTCGAGCACCGCCGATTGCAGCGCCGCATAGCCGCCATAGGACCAGCCGACGATCGCGAGCTTGCCGGGCTGGGTGATCCCGGAGGCGACCAGGTGGCGGCCGGCGTCGTTCACGTCGCCGATGGCGGTGCGCCAGGACTGGAAGCCGTTCTTCTGGAACCAGGCCTGCCCATAGCCGGTGGATCCGCGAAAATTGGGCTGAAGCACGGCGAACCCGCGATGCGCGAAGAACTGCGCCAACCAGTCAAAGCCCCATTCGTCGCGGGAACCAGGCCCGCCATGCGGCATGACGATAGCCGGCAGGCCCCGCCCACTGGAGCCGGGCGGAAGCGTCAGATAGCCGGGGATCGCCGTGCCGTCCGCCGCCTTGTAGGTGATCGGCTTCACCGTCGCGAGCGGCGTCTTCTCCAACGGCGAGCGCGCCGGCAGCAGCAGCTCCAGCTGGCGAGTGCCCTTGTCGTAGATGTAGTAGCGGCCTGGATCGATATCGCTGCCGGCGAACACCAGGAGCTTCTTTTCGTCCGCCGTCGCGTCCACGAAGCTGAGGTTGCGCTCGTCGCCGAGCGCCCGGCCGAGGCTTCGCCGCAACCGCGCGAGCTCGGGATCGAAGAACTCTGCATGCCGCCGCTCGGTCGCGTAGGCCACGCCGACGACGCGGCGTTGCCGCCCGATCCGAACCAGCTCGTCCACATCGACATCGTCGCGCGCGTAGACCAGCTCCTTCTTCAGGCTGCCGTCGAGCGCGACGCGATACAGCGCGGAGCGGCCGTCCTTGCTCTCGAAGCCATACGCCGCGTCAAGGTCGCGATCGACCGCATAGGGGTCGAATCCGATGCTGGCCCCGTTATCGTACGTTACGGTCGGCAGCGCGCGCCACTCGCGATCGCCTTTGCCGCGATACGAGTAGAGCACCCGATCTCCGGTGTAGCCGGCCGGGCTGACCGTGCGACGGCCCATGATCCGGACCGCCCCGTATCCGTCGCTGTGATATTCGCTCGCGTCCGGCTTGGCTGGCTCGACCAATCGGCGCTTGAGCGTGACCGTGTTCACCGCCTCGACGCCGAGCCCCTCGCTCGAGCTGGCCAGGTGTGTGCCGATGGTCTGCTCGGGCACGAACTCGCTGGTCATCAGCGCGGAGCCCTCGCTCCCGTCTCCGTGAAGATCGACGATCCCCCCGCCCGACTGCATGATACCGAGCGAGCGCTGGTTGGTGCGGCGGCTCAGGATTTTCAGGTCGCTGCCGTCGCTGTTGACCGCGATCAGACGCGTGAACCCCAGCAGCAGGCCCGCTTGGTCCGAAAGGCCAAAGATCGTGCACACGAGCCTCGTGTTCGCGGTCCAGCTGCAGCGGGTCAGCCGCTCCGGCGCTCCGCTCGCGTGCATGATCGCTTTGGCCTTGCCTGCTTGCAGGTCGATCACTCCCAGCTTCATGCCGGGCCCCTGCGGGTCGGGAGTGATCATCGCGGCTTTGGCGCCGTCGGGCGACAGGCTGATCTGGGCCACGTCCTCCCGCGCGCCGAACCTCGTCGCGGCGGCGTGCGCCGCTGGGTCGGCTGTCGTCGCCGCCCCCATCGCAGCCGCAAGCATCAGCGGCCCGCCCATGATCATGTCGCAACCCCCGGTTTCGCGCCCCGGACGCCAGCTTAGTCCGGCGAAACGCCTGCGCAAGGCGGCAAAGTCGTTGCCGCGGCGGCGCTTGCCCCGTCGAGCTCGCCTCGTCTAACCCTGCCGGACGAACGCCGTCCGCGAGGAGCCTCCATGCGTCATCCCTTGTTTCTGCTGCTCCTCGCCGCCGCGCCCGCGCTGGCGCAGACGGGCGCGCCCGCCATCTCGACTGAGACACTGAAGGCGGTGGCCCAGGAGCTCTCCTCCGACGCCTACGAAGGCCGCGCGCCGACGACGGCGGGCGAAGAGAAGACGATCCGCTACCTGATCCAGCGTTTCAGCCAAGCGGGGCTGAAGCCCGGCGTCCAGGGGCAGTGGACGCAGGACGTGCCGATGGTGGAGATCACCGCGCAGGATGTGCGGCCCTTCACCTTCGCGGGCGGCAAAGTGCCGGTGACGATGGCCTATCGGACCGACATGGTCGCCGGCACCTATCGCGTCACGCCCTCGATCGCGGTCACCAACTCCCCCGTCGTCTTCGTCGGTTACGGGATCACCGCGCCCGAAAAGGGCTGGGACGACTATGCCGACATCGACGTGCGCGGGAAGACGGTCGTGATCCTGGTCAACGATCCCGACTGGCAGATGGTGGGCAACCAGGGCCCGTTCGAGGGCCGCGCGATGACCTGGTACGGGCGCTGGCCGTACAAGTTCGAGAACGCGGCGAAGCACGGCGCGGCGGCCGCGATCATCGTCCACGAAACGGAGCCCGCCGCCTATGGCTGGCCGGTGGTGCGGTCGTCCTGGACCGGCCCGCAATATGGGCTGGACGAGCCGGGCGGGCACATGGACCAGAGCCAGATCATCGGCTGGATGCAACTCGCCAAGGCGCGCGAGCTGTTCGCGAGCGCGGGCCAGGACTTCGCGCAGCTCTCGGCGGCGGCGCGGCGCAAGGGGTTCAAGGCGGTGCCGCTCGGCGTCACCATGTCGGGCGGCTTTGGCAATGCGATCCGGCGGTCGATGTCGAAAAACGTCGTCGGCGTCCTGCCGGGAACCGCGCGCCCGGACGAGACGGTGCTCTACTCCGCGCATTGGGACCATCTCGGCCGCTGTGACGTGGTCCCAGGGGACTCCAGTGCCGACGACATCTGCAACGGCGCGCTCGACAACGCGACGGGCACCGCCGGGCTGGTCGCGCTGGCGGAGGCGCACGCCAAGGCGGGGCCGGCGCAGCGCTCCATCGCCTTCGTCGCGGTGACGGCGGAGGAATCGGGGCTGCTCGGCTCGCGCTTCTATGCCGCCAACCCGGTCTTCCCGCTCGCCTCGACGGTCGGCGGGGTCAACATGGACGGGCTGAACGTGACGGGCCGCACCCGCGATTTCGTCCTGACGGGCGCGGGCAAGTCGGAGGTCGAGGACATCGCCGTCCGGCTCGTCGCCGCGCAGGGCCGCCGCGTCAGCCCGGAGCCGACGCCCGAGCGCGGCTTCTACTACCGCTCCGACCATTTCGAGCTGGCGAAGCTCGGCGTGCCGATGCTCTACGGCAAGTCGGGCCAGGACATGGTGGAAGGCGGCGTGGCGCGCGGCCAGGCCCTGACCGAAGACTATGTCGCCAACCGCTATCACAAGCCCGACGACGAGTATGATCCGCGCTGGGACTGGGCGGGCGCGGTCGAGGATCTGACCGTCTATTATCGCCTCGGCCGTCAGATGGCCGACACGCCCGGCCTGTGGCCGAACTGGTACAAGACCGCCGAATTCCGCGCGATCCGCGACAAGGACCGCCCGGAGCTCAGGAAGTGAGCGCCCCTCTACCCTTGTGGGAGAGGGAGGGAGCCGACGCAGTCGGCGGAAGGGTGAGGGGTGCGGCTGCGCAGCAGCCGCGCGCTTGCTCTACAAGCGCACCCCTCATCCGGCGCTGCGCGCCACCTTCTCCCACAAGGGGAGAAGGGCAAGTATGACCCAACCCCCACCCCCCGAATGGGCGCCGCACGCGGCCGTTTGGATCGGCTTTCCGTCGCATCCCGAGCTCTGGGCCGACGACCTTCTCCCCGCGCGGGAAGAGGTGGCCGCCTTCGCGCGGGCGGTCCATGCCGGCGGGCGCGGCGAGCGGGTGCTGCTGGTCGCGGCGGACGACGAGGCCGCCGGCGCGGCGCACGCGCTGGCGCCGTTCGCGACCGTGGTGGTGGAGCCCTTCGGCGACATCTGGCTGCGCGACACCGGACCGATCATCGACGGCGAGGGGCGCGCGCGGCTGTTCCGCTTCAACGGCTGGGGCGGCAAATACGACCTGCCCGGCGATGACACGGTGGGCCGGAGGCTGGCGCGGCGGCGCGGGCTCGCGGCGGAGGCGCATGGCTGGGTGCTGGAGGGGGGGGCGATCGACGGAGACGGGACGGGCACGGTAGTGACCACCGCGCAGTGTCTGCTCAATCCCAACCGCAATCCGGGACTGGGTCAGGAGGCGATTGAGATGTTGCTGAGGAGCGACCTCGGCTTCGATCGCGTCGTGTGGCTCGGCGAAGGGCTGCTCAACGACCATACCGACGGCCATGTCGACAACTTGGCCCGCTTCGTGGCGCCGGGCGTGGTCGCCATCCCCGAGGCGGCCGACAACGACCCGAACTGGCTGGTCTATCAGCACGCGGCCCGCGACGCGCGCGCCGGCGGGCTGGAGGTGGTGGGCATCCCCTCCCCCGGCCGGATCCTGCGCGACGAGGAGATCGTGCCGGCGTCGTACATGAACTTCTACATCGGCAATGCCGCCGTGGTGGTGCCGACCTATGGCGGCCCGAACGACGCCGCCGCCGTCGCCGCAATCGGCGCGCTCTTCCCGGGCCGCGAGGCGGTAGGCCTGCGCGCGGACCACATCCTGACCGGCGGCGGCAGCTTCCACTGCATCAGCCAGCAGATTCCGGGGTGACGGTCAGCCGGCGTCGAAAGCGGGATGGAAGGCGACCTCCCCGCACGGCACCACGTCGCAGAAGGCAAGGCGCTGGAAGTATCGGGCGGGCGCGTCAGCGTAGCGCAGCGCCGGGTCGCTCGCGAAGCCGAAGCGCGCGTAGTAGCCCGGGTCGCCCAGGAGGACGCAGCCTCCCGCCCTGTCCGCACGCAGTCGCGCCAGCCCTTCCTCGATTAGCGCCGCGCCGACGCCCCGCCCCTGCCGTTCCGGCGCGACCGCCACGGGGCCGAGTCCGAACCAGCCGAGGGGCGCGCCGTCGATAGCGACGGGCGAAAAGGCGATGTGCCCGATCACCCGCCCCTTTGCCTCCGCCACCAGTGACAGCGTGAGCGCGCCCGCGTCGCGGAGCGCGTCCACGATCGCCGCCTCCGTCCCGCTGCTCACCCGCGCGCCCGCAAACGCCGCCGCCGTTACCGCGCGGATCGCGTCGGCGTCGCCGAGCTGCTCGGGCCGGACGATCACGCCAGCACGGCGTCCGCCACGAACGGGTTGGTCCGGCGCTCGTGCGCGAAGGTGGAGGGCTGGCCGTGACCGGGGATGAACGCGGTCTCGTCGCCCAGCGGCCAGAGCTTCTCGACCACCGACCGGATCAGCTGCGCGTGATCGCCGCCGGGCAGGTCGGTGCGCCCGATCGAGCCCTGGAACAGGACGTCGCCGACCTGCGCGAACTTCGACGGCGCGTGGTGGAAGATCACATGCCCCCGGGTATGCCCCGGCGTCTCGTAGACATCGAGCGTCAGCTCGCCGACCGTCACCGTATCGCCTTCGCTAAGCCAGCGGTCCGGCTCGAACGGCACGCCGGGGATGCCCCAGCTCCGTCCGTCATCGGCGAGCCGCGCGAGCCAGAAGCGGTCCGCCTCGTGCGGTCCCTCGATCGGCACGCCCAGCCGGTCCGCCAGCGGCTTCGCCTCTCCGGCATGGTCGATATGGCCGTGCGTCAGCCAGATCTTCGCGATCGTCACGCCCGCCTGCTGCGCCGCCGCCTCGATCCGCGGCAGGTCTCCGCCCGGATCGACCACGGCCGCCTGCATCGTCCGCGTGCACCAGATCAGCGTGCAGTTCTGCTGGATGGGCGTCACCGGCACGATGGCTGCGCGAAGGATAGCGGTCATGCTCACCGAGGTGGCGAAAGGTGCTCGGTGCGTCAACGGCGATCCGCCGGCACGAAACCGCTGTCCTACAACACCGACCCTGTGCTCCATCCTGCCGGATGGACCAGCCACCCGATCTGCCCGGCGCGCATTGGACGCCCGCCAAGCAGCGCATCTTCCTCGCCGCCCTGTCCGAGACCGGCAGCGTCGCACGCGCCGCACGCGCGGCCGGCATGTCGCGGTCGAGCGCGCACCGCCTGCGCGTCCGGCTTGCGGGCACGCCCTTCGACCGGACCTGGAATCACGCGCTTCGCCTGCACGCGCATCGCCTCGCCGATCCGTTCGGGACGGCCAACGCAAGCGCGGCCGGAGCCGAGCCGACGCAGGGCTGACCTCGACCGTCGCAGCGGCGTTGCGCACCCGGCGCGGCGTGCTCCGTCGGCGACGCGCCGGTGTCGCGCCGTCGACGCGTAGCGGCTCGGAATGGCCAATTTGCAGGCGCGACAGACGGTAAGCACTGCGCAAGCGGCTCAACTTCCTCCATTTGTCGCAAGTCCGGCAAAGCCAGTTGCGCGCGGCGAGTCGCGCGGGCAAGCCACCGTGATGCTGACGCCGCCCTTCGTGCTGCTCGACGATGCGCGGCCGGGCGGGACCGCGCAGCTACATCGCGATCCCGTCCGCATCCTGCACGCGGACACGCTCGCCGACATGCCGGCGTTGCTCGACCGCCTGCGCGCGGCGCGGACGGAGGGCCTGCACGCGGCGGGTTTCCTCGCCTATGAGGCGGGGGCCGCGTTCGAGCCCTCCCTGCCCGATCCCGGCGGGTCGGCTCCCCTCGCCTGGTTCGGATTGTTCCGGGCCGCCGAGCCGGTCGACGCGGCCGCGCTCCTGCCCGATCCCGCCGGCGCGATCGTCCGCGCCGCCGAGCCGCTGATCGACCGCGACACTTATGACGCACGTTTCGCCGCCGTGCAGGCGCTGGTCGCGGCGGGCGACGTGTATCAGGCCAACCTGACGTTCCCCGCTTCCGTCGGGATCGTCGGCGATCCGCTGTCGGCTTATGCCGCCATCCGCGAGCGGGCGCGGGGCGGCTGGAGCGCGCTGCTCGCGACGGGCGACATGCTCGTCCTGTCCTTCTCGCCCGAGCTGTTCTTCACGCTGGACGGCGACCAGCTTTCGGCACGTCCGATGAAGGGCACCGCGCGCCGGCAGCCCGACCCGGCGGAGGACCGGCGAGCGGCCGCGGCGCTGGCGGCCGACCCGAAGCAGCGCGCCGAGAACCTGATGATCGTCGACCTGCTGCGCAACGACCTTGCGCGCGTGGCGGAAGCGGGCAGCGTGTCGGTGCCCGAACTGTTCGCGCTGGAGCGCTATCCGACCGTGCATCAGATGGTGTCCGCCGTCACCTCGCGGCTGGCGGCCGGTCGCGACGCGCTGGACGTGCTGGCGGCGGCCTTCCCGTGCGGCTCGATTACGGGCGCGCCCAAGCTCCGCGCGATCGAGGCGCTGGCCGCGATCGAGCAGCGCCCGCGCGGCGTCTATACCGGCGCGATCGGCCGCATCGCGCCGGACGGGTCCGCCGCCTTCAACGTCGCGATCCGCACGCTGACCGTCCGGGACGGGAGCGCGACCATTGGACTCGGCGGCGGCATCGTCGCGGACAGCCGGGCGGACGAGGAGTGGGACGAGGCGCTCGCCAAGGCCGCGTTCCTCACGGCAGGGCAGCGCGCGATCGACCTGATCGAGACCATGGCGTTCGACCCGGTCCAGGGCGTCGTGCTGCTGGAGCGTCATCTCGCCCGGCTGACGGCCAGCGCCACCGCGCTCGGCTTTCGCTTTGACCGGCATGCGGCCCGCAACGAGCTGCAGGCCGCGACCTTCCGCCTGCGCGAGCCGCGCAAGGTGCGGCTGCTGCTTGCCCGATCGGGTGCGTTGGCGGTCGAGGTGGCGGCCATGCCCGCGCCAGTCGAGCGGCTTGAGGCCGCCGTCGTGCCGCTGCCCGTCACGCCGCAGGACTACCGCCTGCGCCACAAGACCAGCGACCGCGGCTTCTACGACCGGGCACGCGCCGCGGCGGGGACGGCGGAGGTCGTGTTCGAGGATCCGGACGGCTTCCTGACCGAGGGCAGCTGGACCTCGCTGTTCGTCGAGCGCGACGGCCGCCTGCTCACTCCGCCGCTTGCGCGCGGGCTCCTGCCCGGCGTGCTCAGGGCCGAGCTCGTCGCGAGCGGCCGCGCGGTGGAGGCGGACCTCCGGCGCGCCGACCTCGCCGGGGGCTTCCTGCTCGGAAACGCGCTGCGCGGGCTCATACCGGCCCATGTTGCGGTTGCGAACAGTCCGATCCGGCCGGTATAGCCCTCAGCCGTCCAAGGGGAGGGCCCGCCCATGCAACCGTCCGCCGCGCTCCAGCGCATCAGCCCCTCGCCCACGCTCGCCGTGTCGGCGCGCGTCGGCGAGCTGCAGCGCACCGGCGTGGACGTGATCGGGCTGGGCGCGGGCGAGCCGGACTTCGACACGCCCGACCACGTCAAGGAGGCCGCGATCCGCGCCATCCGCGACGGGAAGACCAAGTACACCAACGTCGACGGGACGCCCGAGCTGAAGGCGGCGATCGTCGCCAAGTTCGCCCGCGACAACGGCCTCAGCTATGGCGCCGACCAGGTTACGGTGAACGTCGGCGGCAAGCACACGCTGTTCAACGCCATGGTCGCGACGCTCGACGCCGGCGACGAGGTGGTGATTCCCGCCCCCTATTGGGTCAGCTACCCCGACGTGGTGCAGTTCGCCGGCGGCGTGCCGGTGATCGCGCCGGCCGGCCCCGAGCAGGGCTACAAGCTGACCCCGGCCGAGCTGGAGGCGGCGATCGGCCCCAAGACCAAGTGGGTCATCCTCAACTCGCCTTCCAACCCGACGGGCGCGGCCTACTCGGTCGACGAGCTCCGCGCGCTGGGCGAGGTCTTCGCACGTCACCCGCATGTCTGGGTGTTCGCCGACGACATGTACGAGCACATCGTCTATGACGGTTTCCGCTTCGCCTCGATCGCGCAGGTGTGCCCGGAGCTCCATGACCGCACGCTGACGGTGAACGGCTGCTCCAAGGCCTATGCCATGACGGGGTGGCGGATCGGTTTCGCGGGCGGGCCGGCCTGGCTGATCAAGGCGATGGCGAAGCTCCAGTCCCAATCCACCAGCAACCCGTGCTCGATCGCGCAGGCGGCCGCAGTCGCCGCGCTCACCGGGCCGCAGGATTTCCTGGCCGAGCGCGCCCGCGCCTTTCAGTCCCGTCGCGACCTGGTCGTGTCGATGCTCAACCAGACGGCGGGCCTCACCTGTCCGCGGCCCGAAGGCGCGTTCTACGTCTATCCGTCGCTCGCCGGGCTGATGGGAAAGGCGACGCCGAAGGGGCGGGTGATCGACAGCGACGAGGCATTCGTCACCTATCTGCTGGAAGAGGCCCGGGTTGCGGCGGTGCAAGGGTCCGCGTTCGGCCTCTCGCCCGCCATGCGGATCAGCTACGCCACCTCCGACGCGCTGCTCCGGGAAGCATGCGAGCGCATCCAGACGGCCTGCGCCGCGCTCCGCTGACGGTGAACCTCAGGGTGTTGCGGCAACGCCGGCTGAACAGCCGCGCCAGCTTTCGTTAACCATGCGAACCTAAAGCTTGCCCTTGCCGCCGGTCGGACCCGTTCCGACATGGCGGTCGGCGGAAGAGGTTCCTTATGTTGGCCCGGTTGAAGTCCAGCGTGGTGTGGCAGTTCACGGCCGGGTTCCTGCTCGGTGCGGCGGGGCTGGCCGTAGTTCATCCTCACGAGGCGGGTGCCGACCCGGCGCCGGTGGCGCGGCACGCCGCGCAGTGAGGAGCGCGTTCGCTCTGGTCGGCGCAGGCGCGGCGGTCGCGATCGCCGCGCTGGCGACCGGAGCCGGCGCGGAGCAGGCGCGGCCGTTGCCCGTGGCGAAGCTCGACGTCGCTCCCGCAGCCGGCGTGCAGACCGCGGTGTTCGCGGGCGGCTGCTTCTGGGGCATGGAGGCGGTGTTCGAGCAGGTGAAGGGCGTGCGCGCGGTCACGTCCGGCTATGCCGGCGGCTCCGCGGCGACCGCCACCTACGACCAGGTCTCGAGCGAAACCACCGGTCATGCCGAGGCGGTGCGGATCAGCTACGATCCGCGCGTCGTCAGCTACGCGACGCTGCTGCGCGTGTTCTTCGCGATCGCGCACGATCCGACCCAGCTGAACCGTCAGGGTCCGGATACCGGTTCCAGCTACCGCTCCGCGATCTTCCCGCAAACGCCGGAGCAGGCCCGGGTCGCGCGGGCCTATATCGCCCAGCTCACCGCCGCCCGGGCCTTTCCGCAGCCGATCGTGACGCGGCTGGAGCGCGGCGGGTTCTATCCGGCCGAAGCCTATCACCAGGACTTCTACCGCAAGAACCCGGCGCATCCCTACATCGTCCGGTGGGACCGGCCCAAGGTGGCAGGCTTCCGCGCCGGCTTTCCGGCCCTGGCGCGGTAAGGAAAGGCTGTCCTACAGGCGTGCGGCTGTGCCATGTGGCAAGTCGCTCTTTGAAATGAAGCCTGTAGTCCTGTCCCCAGTGCCCACTCGTGATTCACAGCCAGGCCGGGAAGGCCCGCACGAATGTGACTTGATGTGACGTTTCGCCGTTCGCGCTCAGGCGGCGAGCCGGAAGCGCAGCAGCCGATCCTCGACCGGCACCAGCGCCTCGGCCGCGCGCCCGACGGCGCGGCGCAGCGCCGGATGCTCCACATCGAGCCCGCCAGTCAGCGCGCCGAACGCCGGCAGCACCAGCTTCCGATCGGTCGCGACGAAGCAACGCCGGGCGACCGCACGGCCGCGCACGGTCAGCCGCAGCTTCGGGTGAAAGTGGCCCGACAGCTCGGGGCGAGGCTCGGCCGGGTCTGCTTCGTGCCGGAGCACCAGCCCGTCGACCTCCACCTCTTCCGCGACATCGCCGCCGCAGCGATCCGCCACGCGCGGATCGTGGTTGCCCGTGATCCAGGTCCAGCGCGTCGCGCCCGTGAGCCGGGTCAGGGTCGCCCTCGCCGCCTCCGGCAGCCGATCGCATCCTTCGACGTCGTGGAAGCTGTCGCCCAGGCACCAGATCTCCGCCGCGCCGCACGCCGCCGCGAGCGCCTCGAGATCGGCTAGCGTCGCGAGCGTGTCGTACGGCGGCAGGAACTGTCCCCCGCCCGCCAGCCAGCTCGCCTTCTCCAGGTGCAGGTCGGCGACCAGCAACGCCCGGCGCGCCGGCCAGAAAAGCGCGCCCTGGCGCAGCGCCATCCAGTGGTGACCGCCGAACGAAAAGGGAACCATGCGGCGCGCCTTAGCCGCCGCGACTCAATCGGATCAAGGGCTTGGCGGCGTGATCCGGCTCGGGCATGACTCGGATCATCCTGTCGGGAGTTCGCCTGTGATCGCCGCCCTGCTCCTCCTCGCCCAGGCGGCACCCGCCGCGACGGTCACGCCCGAGCAGGCGGACGCGCGCTGCCTCGCCGCGTTCGCGGCAATGGGCTCGAGCGACAGGGAGGACCTCCAGCGCGCCACGCAGCTCGGTGCGCTCTACTTTTACGGCAAGCTCCTGGGCCGCAATCCTGGTGTCGATCTGCAAACGGTGTTGACCGGGGCCGTTGCGGCGGTCGGCAAGGATTTTAGGCCCGAGCTCACTCGCTGCGGCGGCGAGCTGGAGCGCTCGGGTCGTGCGATGCGGGCGGCCGGTCAGGCGATGGGCGGCGGAACCGCGCCCGCCGCCCCGCCGAAGAAGTGACTACCCAGCATAGGCCTTGACCAGGTCGTACAGATAGTCGCGGCTGTCGTAGAGCGACTTGACGCGGATGCGCTCGTTCAGGCCATGGGTGCCGCTGCCGTCCTGATCGATGAAGGTGCCGGGCACGCCATAGACTGGCATTCCGATCGCCTGAAAGTAGATGCCGTCCGTCGCGCCCGTCGACATCACCGGCATCATCGGAATGCCCGGGAAGTGCTTGGCCGCGAGCTTCTCCGCCGGCCCCCAGATCTTCGGGTCGAGCGGCGTGGGAACGGCGGTGGGGCGGAGCGGCTGGTTGGCGGTGACGGCCACCTTGGGTCCGGCCAGCTCCTGCAATTTGGCGAGCGTGCCCTCCACGGTCTCGCCGGGGAAGATGCGGCAGTTGACGTTGGCGGTCGCGCGCTGCGGAAGCGCGTTCTCGGCATGGCCGGCGTTGAGCAGGGTGGCGACGCAGGTGGTGCGCAGCGTCGAGTGCATCGCCTTGTCGCGGCTGACGATCGCGTCCGCCGCCTTGTCGGTCGGATCGGCGAGCAGGCGCGTGATCGCGGCCCCGACCTCTCCCGGCACCGTCTTGGCGGTCGCGGTGAAGAAGGCGCGGGTCGTATCGGTGAACTTCACCGGGAACTGGTAGCCCTGCACCGCCTTTACCGCGTCGGCGAGCTGGTAGATCGCGTTCTCGGGCACCGGCTGCGACGAGTGGCCGCCCGGATTGGTGGCGACCAGCGTATAGTTCTGCGCCGCCTTCTCGCCGACCTGCATGGCGAGCAGCTGCCGCTTGCCGTTCGCGTCGATGCGGCCGCCGCCGCCCTCGTTCAGGACGAACTCGGCCGCGATGAGGTCAGGCTTGTTCTTGGTCAGCCACTCCGCCCCGTTCCAGGCGAAGGTCGTCTCCTCGCCGCAGGTGAGCGCGAGCTTGACCGTGCGCTTGGGCGTGTAGCGCTGCTGCTTGAAGCGGATCAGCGTATCGGCCCAGATCGCCGCCTGCGCCTTGTCGTCGACGGTGCCGCGGCCATAATAATAGCCGTCCTCCTCGATCAGCTTGAACGGATCGCGGACCCAGTCGTCGCGCTTCGCCTCCACCACGTCGAGGTGCGCCAGCAGCAGCATGGGTTTCAGCTTCGCGTCCGATCCCTTCAGGACCGCGACCAATCCGCCCTCCCTGGGATGCTCGGGGACGGAGAAGTAGGTCAGGTCGGCGTCCGCGAACCCCGCCGCCTTCATGCGCGCGCCGATCTGCTGCGCGGCCTGCGTGCAGCTGCCCGAAGATAGCGCCGTGTTGGTCTCGACCAGCTCCTTGTACAGGCCGAAGAACGCCTGCTGATCCGGCCTGGTCTGCGCCCCGGCCAGTTGCGGCGCAACCGCCAACACCGCCGCCATCCACCCGAGCTTCATGCCTGTCTCCCTGAACGTCTTGCGGCGAATAGAGCGGCTTACGCGGGGCGGCGCAACGCTATTCGACCCGCATCGCTTCCGCCGCGAGCGCCTCCGCCTCGATCAGCAGCGCGTCCTCCGCCCCGCCGGTCGCGACCCGCTCGCGTCCGATCAAGGTCAGGACCGGTACGGCCAGCGGGGTCACGCGCGGCAGGTCGACATGCACCATCGTCTCCGCCGCCCGGTCGAGCAGCCCCGCCAGGCGGCCGACATCCGTCATCCGCGCGCGCGCATCGTCCCATGCGGCCTGAAGGAGCAGGTGGGTCGGCTCGTATTTGCGCAGTACGTCATAGATGAGATCGGTCGAGAAGGTGACCTGCCGCCCCGTCTTGCGCTTGCCGGGATGCTGGCGCTCGACCAGTCCCCCGATCACCGCCACCTCGCGGAACGCGCGCTTGAGGAGGTGCGACTGCTGGACCCAGTCGACGAACTCATGCTCCAGGATGTCGGCAGAGAAGAGCGACGCCGGGTCGGTGACCTGCTCCAGCCCGTAACAGGCGAGCGCATAATCGTTCGCCACGAAGCCGAGCGGCTTCAGCCCCTGCGCATCCATCCGCCGGGTCACCAGCATGCCGAGCGACTGGTGCGCGTTCCAACCCTCGAAGCTATAGGCGACCATGTAGTGCCGGCCTTCGCGCGGGAAGGTTTCAACCAGCAGCTGGCCGGGTTCGGGCAGGACGGAGCGCCTGAGCTGGATCTCCAGCCACTCGCGCACGTCGGCGGGGAAGCGTTCCCACTCGGCCGGGGTCGCCAGGAAACGGCGAACCCGGTCGGCGAGGTTGGTCGAGAGCGGCATGCGCGAGCCGCCATAGGTCGGGATGCGCGCCGGCTTGGTCGAGGCGCGCACGACCAGATCTTCCGTGTCGATCCGCTCCACCTCGCAGGACAGGCCGGCGAAGAAGAAGGTGTCGCCGGGCGCGAGCTGGGCGGCGAAGCTCTCCTCGACCTTGCCGAGGCTGCGGCCGTTCTTGAAGCGCACCGTCAGCATCGTCGCCTCGACGATTATACCGGCGTTCAGGCGGTGCTGAGCGACGAACTTGGGGTGGCTGACGCGCCAGAGCCCGTCCTTGTCTTCGGTCAGGCGCTTGAAGCGGTCATACGCCTTGAGGCTGTAGCCGCCGTCGCGGATGAAGCCGAGGACCCGCTCGAACAGCTCGTCCGTCAGCGCCGAATAGGGGAGCGCCGAGCGAATCTCGTCGAGCAGCTCGGGCGCGCGGAAGGGCGCGGCGCAGGCGCAGGCCATGACGTGCTGGGCGAGCACGTCCAACGCGCCGGGGCGGAAGATGTCGGGGTCGAGCTCGCCCGCCTCCACCGCGTCGAGCGCCGCGCGCGCTTCCAGATACTCGAACCGGTTGCCGGGGACGAGGATCGCCTCGGACGATTCCTCCAGCCGGTGGTTGGCGCGGCCGATGCGCTGGAGGAGGCGCGACGAGCCCTTGGGCGCGCCCATCTGGATGACGCAGTCCACGTCGCCCCAGTCGACACCGAGGTCGAGCGAGGCGGTCGCGACCAGAGCGCGCAGGCGCCCGTCCGCCATCGCCTGCTCGACCTTGCGCCGGGCTTCCCGCGCGAGGCTACCGTGATGGACGCCGATCGGCAGGCCGAGCGTGTTCACCTTCCACAGGTCTTGGAAGATGAGTTCGGCCAGGCTGCGGGTGTTGCAGAAGATGAGGGACGTGCGGTGCGTCTCGATCTCCGCCATGACCTGTTCGGCGGCGTAGCGGCCGGAGTGGCCCATCCAGGGCACGCGGTCCTGCGGCAGCAGGATGGCGATGTTGGGATCCGCGCCCGGCTCGCCCTCGACCAGATGGACCGCGCCGATGTCGCCGTCGGGCGCGAGCCAGGCGCGGTAGCCGTCCGGGTCGGCGACCGTCGCGGACAAGGCGACGCGGCGCAGCTCGGGGGCGATGCGCTGCAGGCGGGCCATGCACAAGGAGAGCAGATCGCCGCGCTTGCCGGTGGCGAAGGCGTGGACCTCGTCGACGATGATCGTCCTGAGCCCGGCGAACAGGGTGACGCTGTCGGGATAGCTCAGCAGCAGCGACAGCGATTCGGGCGTGGTCAGCAGGATGTGCGGCGGCTTGACCCGCTGCCGCGCCTTGCGGTCGGACGGCGTATCGCCAGTGCGCGTCTCGACGCGGATGGGCAGGCCCATCTCCTCGATGGGGGTTACGAGGTTGCGCTGGATGTCGATCGCAAGCGCCTTGAGCGGCGACACGTAGAGGGTGTGCAGCCCGTCGGTCGGCCGCTCGATCAGGTCGGCGAGCGTGGGCAGGAAGCCCGACAGCGTCTTGCCGGCGCCGGTCGCGGCGACGAGCAGCGCGTGGCGGCCGGCGCGGGCGCGGGCGAGCATGTCGAGCTGATGCCGCCGCGGCGACCAGCCGCGGGTGGCGAACCAGGTTCGAAGCTGGGGCGGCAGGTCACTCACGTACCGCGAGCCTGCGGCGACGTGGATGCCGGGACAAGCCCGGCATGACGATCAGGGGCGATTGATGCCGTCGTGCGGCTTGTTGTCGCGGTCCTCGCGCTCGTACAGCTCGTGCGTGGCGCGCTCGGTCCGCTGCAGCTCCTGCCGCGACTGTCGGTTGTGGCGCATGGCCCAGATGATGGCGACGGCGAGCACGATGGGGCCTACCACGACCAGAATGCCCCAGATGCCGCTGCCGAACAAAGCCATTGCCGTCGTCTCCCACCAGTCGTTTCGGCCGCACAACGCGCGCTTGCGGCGATTGGGTCCGTTCGGGCGTTAGCGGGGGAGCATGGCCAGACTGGGAGACTGGGTGCAGCCGCACCCGCACGGCATCTATGTGGCGCCCGCCGACGCCTGGATCGACCCTTCCGAGCCGGAGCCGCGCGCGCTGGTGACGCACGGCCATGCCGATCACGCGCGCGGCGGGCACGGCCAGGTCTGGGCGACGCCGGAGACGCTCGCGATCATGGGGTGCCGTTATGGCCCGCAGGCCGGCACGCCGGTCGGCTATGGCGAGAGCGTGCGGTTGGGAGAGGTGGAGGTCAGCTTCGTCCCCGCCGGCCATGTGCTCGGCTCCGCGCAGATCGTGCTGGAGCATCGCGGCGAGCGGGTGGTGGTGTCGGGCGACTACAAGCGCCGCGCCGACCCGACCTGCGCGCCGTTCCAACCCGTCGCCTGCGACGTGTTCGTGACGGAGGCGACCTTTGCGCTGCCCGTGTTCCGCCACCCGGAGACGGGCGACGAGATCGACAAGCTGCTGGCGGCGCTCCACGCCAACCCGGAGCGATGCGTGCTGGTCGGCGCCTATGCGCTGGGCAAGGCGCAGCGGGTCATCGCCGAGCTGCGCGAGCGGGGGCACGGCGCGCCGATCTACATCCACGGCGCGCTGCAGCGATTGTGCGACCTGTACCGGGAGCTGGGGATCGATCTGGGCGAGCTGCGGCCGGCGACCGGCGCGCCCAAGAAGGAGATCGCGGGACATGTGGTGATGTGCCCGCCCGGCGCGCTCAACGACCGCTGGTCCCGGCGGCTGCCGGAACCGATCACGGCGATGGCGTCCGGCTGGATGCGGATCCGGCAGCGCGCGCGGCAGAAGAATGTCGAGCTGCCGATCATCCTGTCCGACCATGCCGATTGGGACGAGCTGACCGACACGCTGACCGAGCTGTCGCCGAAGGAGGTGTGGGTCACGCATGGGCGCGAGGAGGCGCTGGTCCATTGGTGCGCGCAGCGGCAGATGAAGGCGCGCGCGCTGGCCCTGGTCGGGCGGGAGGACGAAGACGACTAGCGCACGCTCGGTCGGCGTGGTCCAGCTCTAGGCCTGCTCCTCGCCCGCCCCGATTCGTGGTACATCGTTCCTCGCCAGCAACGACTCGTTGGAGAGAGACGATGGAACGGCGTGGCGAATCGACTTACCTGAACGCGGCCGAGGCGAGCGGCGGGACCACCGGGCATGGCGTGCGCTATGTGCTGGCGTTCGGCCTGGCGCTCGCGATCATCCTGTTGAGCCTGATCTGGATCGTGCCCGCGCTCGCGAACTGAAACATGGCGTCGCCGGGCATTTCTAAATGGCTCGACGTGGCAACGCCGCCCTGGTCGACGATGTGCCCGCGCGGGTCGGCCAGCACCTCCTCGTCATGCGATTCGAGGACGAACATGGCGCGAAGCCAGGCGGCCTTGATCGCCCGGAAGGGCGGCGCGAGCGCGTCGGTGTAGTGGAGGATGGCGACAGACATGGACATCGCGCTGCGCTGATCGTGCAGCGGGCGACGGCGAAAAGTCACACAAGGTCACATTGTCCTCAGGGATCGCGAAAGCGACGTTGCCGGCCGGCGTTGGAGAGCGGGTCGAGATAGAAGCACCAGTCCGCGTGCTCCTCGTCGGTGAGCTTGCCGCCCGCATGGAATTTCGCGCTCGCTGCCTCGCCGCGGGCGGTGCGCGCCCGCGCCTCCTCGGCCTTGATCTGCGCGTCCGTTTTGGGCGGCCGCTGTTCGGTAAGGAAGTGCGGCAGCTTGCCGTCGCACTGATCCACCAGGGCCAGCTCGTGCGCCAGCATGTCGGGATCGAGCAGCTGTTCGGGCGACGCAGGCAGCGCAGGCTCCATCGCGCGCAGGCTCTGCTCCAGCACGGGCGCAGGCTGCGGGGCCGCTGCGGCGGACGCCGAGCGCGTGCCGTAGCACTCGGGCTTCAGGCGGGTGAGGAGATATTGCAGCAGGCGGTTGTCGTAGACGAGCCGGGCCGCGACGACGTTGCCGTGGCCGTCGTACACGTCCTGCTCGACGCCCTGAATCGCGCGCTCGAAGGCGATGTCCTCGATCAGTCCGGCGGCATGCTGGCGCGCCACGTCCCAGGCGTCCGCGAAAGCCGTCGCGTGCGGCGCGCGGCGCAGCCGGTAGGCGCTCTCCCGCGTCATGCCCACCGCCTTGGCCGCGCGCCCGACCAGGCCGATATCGGCGAGTTCCTCGATGAAGCGGCGCTGCTTCTCCTCCGTCCAGCCGTCCATCCGCTGGCGACGGCGGACGGGCACCCAGCGATACTCGTCGGGATTGTAGTCGGGTGCGGTCTCAGCCGCGTCGGCGGGGGCGGGGGCGAGGGCCTGGCCGGGGGCGGGGCGGGCCGCGTCGGAGGAGTCGGTCATCCGTCCGGGTAGGGCATAGATGGGGGTGTGTAGGACAGGGTTTTGTCGCGGAGCGGAGGTGAATGACGGAGGTCGGTGACGCCCGAGCCCTGACGTTGGCGCTGCTATCGACGCGCGCGGCCGGAGCGACGTTGTGTCCGAGCGAGGTGGCGCGGGCGCTCGCTTCAGATGCGGATGCGGGCGACTGGCGCGAGGCGATGCCGGCCGTCCACGCGGCGGTGGACCGGCTGGCCGCGGAGGGCGCAGTTCGGCTGAGCTGGAGGGGCAAGGCGCTGGCGGCGCGGGATGGGCCGTACCGGATCGGGCGGCCCTGACCCGCGACGTGTTAGTGGGCGTAGGCGGGCGAGGGCTCGTCCTTGACAGCGGCGTCGGCTGGTTCAGCATGCGCTGCATGGACAGCATCACTTTCACACAAGCGAAGCGGAACCTTGGGGCCGCGATGGACAAAGCTGCCGAGAGCCGCGCGCCCGTGCTGGTCACGCGCCGCCGTGGCGATAGCGTGGTGCTGATCTCAGCCGAGGAGTGGGCCGGTATGCAGGAAACGCTTCAAAGGTCCATGCCGACGAAGGCATGAAGCACCGACGAGAGAGGCGCTCTGAACGGCTCTAAGGCAGGCGTATGTTCAATGTATGACCCGGTTTAGCAGCAGCCTTCCCGATCAGCTTAAGGTCCGGGCCGAGGCACGTGTGGCGCAGGGCTGTTACGCCGACGCCAGCGAGGATATGCGCGACCTGAGATCGTCAAGCTGCGCGCCCGAGAGGCTGAGGGCCGCCTTCCAGCCAATCTAGTTCGGCATGTTCAAAGGAAGACCGTAACTGGCTCGCCCTAGCAGCGCCGAGAACTCGCTGTGGGCGAGCTGAAGATCGAAATCGTCCCAAACTCGATAGTAAGCAGCCTCAACAATCTGCTGCGTCGTATTCACGTCTATGTCGAGCGCGCTCCGAGCGCCCGCATGCACCAACGCTGATCTCACACCATAAAGCCTCTTCACCTCGTTGGCGATTTCAATCCGTTTAGAATTTTCATTTGTCAAAAGCACAGCGATATGCCTAGCGATAGTTTGAACTACCGGTGCGCTCCTGTCCGAGTTGGAAAGTAACGCCTCAAGCGCCGTAAAGAAATAAAGAAGGCGGTCGGATCGGTCCTTACTACGCCGAGCTCGGGTTAGCCATCCACATCCTTGGTGAAACCGTTCAGCTAAGCTTTTTGACTTCGCGTCGAATGCAAGCTCAATTTTACTTCGGGCGCTAGGCTCCCCTAATTGCAGGAGAGCATCTGCTGTCAAATGATAGTCATATGGGGCGCTGATACCGCCGATCATCGCTGGACCACCCTGCTTCAGGGTAAAGCTATGGTCGTGTCGGTCGTGAGGACGGTACGGATGCGCTTCCACGTCGCCAACACCTGGCACTCGCGGGCCAAGCTCTTTGAAGTCTACGCTCATACGTATTAGGCTCAGCGCGACGTCGGTCAACCACAAGCCCTGTTCTTCTCGCACCGGATCAGCGGCCGCCAAGTTGATGGACCACAAGGTCGGCGGGAGGGTGGCGACAATCCCGACCTCCTCTCCTGCTAGCAAGATCGACAAAGACCAGTCTTGACCAACGCCGAACTTGAACCGTTCATCCAACTTACGAAATTCTTCAATCCTCGACTCCGTCCTCTCTATAGCTACAGGCCCGATCTGGAGGCGAGAAGCGCTTTCTGGTAAAACGATTAGCGGACATGGACGAAAGAACTCGCAGACTGACGAAGACCGCGCAGCAATACCATCTAGAGCATCGCTCACCACCTTAGGGTCTTGTAGATCGCTTTGATGATCGAGGGAAGTTACAAAGTCCCACAATGCTGTAATGATGACTTTAGGATGTCCGAGAACAGGCCCTAGCTTTGCCACTGCCTTCTGCACAAAATCATGCTGCTTTTGCGCAGCATCATCGGATACGGCGAATGCACGTCCGCCGTGCAGCCTGAAGCGTGTAAGCTCCAGCTCAGAAAAATCGGAGGTCTCACATTGCAGAGCCGCCGTGGCAAACGACAGGAGACTCGAACGGAGTTCTGGTGTTTTTAGCGACACGCTTACGTTTCTTGAACGTACAGCTTACCACCCCTTTCCTTATAGCGGAGGCTCATCCCAGCCATGCCTGCCTCGGCCTCCTCCGCCGCCAAAAACGTCTCCACCCCCGCATTCTGCTTCGCCGCGAAGTCGCGCACCTCCTGCGTGATCTTCATCGAGCAGAATTTCGGGCCGCACATGGAGCAGAAATGGGCGGTCTTCGCGCCCTCGGCTGGCAGCGTCTGGTCGTGATACTGCTCCGCCGTATCCGGATCCAACGACAGGTTGAACTGGTCGCGCCAGCGGAACTCGAACCTTGCGCGGGACAGAGCGTCGTCCCTCAGTTTCGCGGCGGGGTGGCCCTTCGCCAGGTCGGCGGCGTGGGCCGCGAGCTTGTAGGTGACGACGCCGGTCTTCACGTCGTCGCGGTCGGGGAGGCCGAGATGCTCCTTGGGCGTGACGTAGCAGAGCATGGCGGTGCCGAACCAGCCGATCATCGCCGCGCCGATGCCGCTGGTGATGTGGTCGTAGCCGGGCGCGATGTCGGTGACGAGCGGCCCGAAGGTGTAGAACGGCGCCTCGCCGCAGGCGGCGAGCTGCTTGTCCATGTTCTCCTTGATCTTGTGCATCGGCACGTGGCCGGGGCCCTCGATCATCACCTGCACGTCTTGCGCCCAGGCGCGCTTGGTCAGCTCGCCCAGCGTGTAGAGCTCGGCGAACTGCGCCTCGTCATTGGCGTCGGCGATGCTGCCGGGGCGCAGGCCATCGCCCAGCGAATAGGCGATGTCGTAGGCCTTCATGATCTCGGTGATCTCGTCGAAGCGCTCGTAGAGGAAGCTCTCCTTGTGGTGCGCGAGGCACCATTTCGCCATGATCGAGCCGCCGCGCGACACGATGCCGGTGACGCGCTTCGCGGTGAGCGGCACGTAGGGAAGCCGCACGCCGGCGTGGATGGTGAAATAGTCGACGCCCTGCTCGGCCTGCTCGATCAGCGTGTCGCGGAAGATCTCCCAGGTCAGCTCCTCCGCGACGCCGCCGACCTTCTCCAGCGCCTGATAGATGGGGACGGTGCCGATCGGCACGGGCGAATTGCGGATGATCCATTCGCGCGTGTCGTGAATGTTTCGCCCGGTCGACAGGTCCATGACCGTGTCCGCGCCCCAGCGGATCGCCCAGACGAGCTTGTCGACCTCGGCGGCGACGTTCGACGCGACGGCGGAGTTGCCGATGTTCGCGTTGATCTTGACCAGGAAGTTGCGGCCGATCGCCATCGGCTCGGATTCGGGGTGGTTGATGTTGGACGGGATGATCGCGCGGCCGCGGGCGACCTCGTCGCGGACGAACTCGGGCGTGACGTGGTCGGGGATCGCGGCGCCCCAGTCCTGGCCGTCGCGGGCCTGCTGGAGGGCGATCTCGCGGCCCAGATTCTCGCGCGCGGCGACATATTCCATCTCGGGCGTGACGATGCCGCGCCGGGCATAGTGCATCTGGCTGACGTTTTGGCCCGGCTTGGCGCGCAGCGGGCGGCGGACGACGTTGGGGAAGGGCTGCACCCCGCCCGAGCGGTCGGGGCCGAGCTGGCCGTTGTCCTCCGGCCGGATCTCGCGGGCGTCATATCCATCGACGTCGCCGCGCGCGAGGATCCACTCGCGGCGGAGCGCGGGCAGGCCGGCCATGATGTCGATGCGGGCGGCCGGGTCGGTATAGGGGCCGGACGTGTCGTAAACGCGCAGTGGCGGCTCGCCGGACGAGGGCTCCAGGTCGATCTCGCGCATCGCGACCCGCAACGGGCCGACATGCACCTTGCGGCTGCCGCGGATCGGGCCGGTGGTGACGGGCGGGGCTTCGATGTCGGCCATGGTGGTTCGCTCCTCTCATGGAGAGAACGGACCTGGGGCGACCGGCCGCTCCCTCCCTACGCCGGTGTGAGCCGGATCAGGTTCAGCGGGTTTAGGGCGCCATGCCCAATCTCAGCCCGCGCGCGGGCTCCCCGGGGATGGCGGCATTCTAGGCCTGACGCACGGGCGCGTCCAGCACCTCAAAAGGTATAGGCGACGCCCAACACGCCGAACCAGGGCGCGGTCTTGCCGGCGATGCTGACCACGGGAGAGGCGCGGAAGTCGCCCAGCATGCGATTGTAGGTGCCGCCGCCGACCAGCTTCCAGCCGCGCAGCAGGTCGCCAGTCAATGCAACCGCGCCCAGCGCGCCAATCGTGTAGTTCTTCCACCCGGCGCGGGCGCGAAAGGCGGGCAGGCCGCTCGCTGCGACCTGATCGGGCCGGACGGTGAAGTACGCGTCGGCATAGCCCTGCCCCGCCCGTTCGGCGGAGACGAACAGCCCGACGAGCGCCTTGCGGCTCAAGGGCGTCGTGTAGTTGACCGTCGGCTGCCAGATGGTCGAGCCGTGCGCGCCGGCGACATCGTGGCGCACCGAGAGCGATACGGAGAGGCGATCATACTCGCTGGTGATGACGCCCGTGCGCCCGAGGCCGACAAACCCGCCGAGTTCGATCCCCGCCCCGCGCCCGCCGAGCGCGCGCACGCGGGGGTCGTCGATGCCGGCGGCGCGACTGCGGTTGAGGTTCAGCACGCCGATCGGGCCGAGCTGAACGTCCAGCCCGGGGCCCGGCTTGTTGGGGATCAGGTCGAAGCTGAAGCGATTGCCGGCGAGCTGGAAGTTGTGGCCGTCGATGGAGCCGATCGCCCCCGGCGCCGGCGTGATCTGATAGTCGTCCGAGCCTTCATAGTCCGGCAGGAACACCGCCCCCGCGCCGATCGTGATGCTGTCGCCGCCGGTGATGAAGGCGTCGGGCGGCGTGGGCGGCGTTTGCGCCAGCGCCGGCGCGGCGAGCGCCAGCAGAGGAGAAGCGAATAACAGGCGCACGCGGCGAACCCCCGGTTTGATCTGCGTCAGTCGACCGGAACGTGCGCGCGCCCCTTTGGCTCCCGCGCGGGCCGGGCCTGGGCGCGGGCGAAGTCGCCGACGCCGCGATCGGTGCCGCACCACCGATCCCACCAGCGGAAATACAGGCCGTAGTTGCAGCGATACTGCTCGTGATGGCGCTGATGATGACTGGCGGTGATCAGCCAATCGCCGATCGGCCCGCGCCACAGCCAGCGGGGCCAAATCTCCCAGCCCATATGGTTGGTGACGCCCATCACCGTCATGATCGTCAGCACCAGGCCGAGCGCGGCGACGTGGATGGGGATCAGGAACACCAGCGCCGGGATCACCACCGCGCCGGTCAGCGCCTCGATCGGATGGAAGGCCATCGCCGCCCAGGCGGTCGGCGGGCGGCTGGCGTGGTGGACGGCGTGCGCCAGCCGGAACGGACGCGGCCGATGCATCCAGCGGTGCGTCCAGTAGAACCAGGCGTCGTGCGCCACGAGGTAGAGCGCGACGGACATCGGCCACCACCAGAGCGGATAGGCGCGGAGGTCGGTGTAGATCGCCGTCCAGCCCCGGTTGGACCAGCCCCAGGCGACCACCCCCGCCGGGATGCCGTAGATGGCCGCGGACAGCAGGCTCCACCCGATCTCGCGGCGTATCTGTCGATCGAGCCCGCGGTACAGGCCAGGGTGCCGGAGCCGGGTCGCGAACGCAAACCCGCCGCTGGTCAGCAGATAGCGGACGCCGACGATCGCCGTCATCGCGAGCGCGGACAAAGCGATGGCGAGCAGGACGGACATGCGCCCCCTTATCGCAGCCTCCGCGACCCGGCCAGAGTTGGGGAAACCGCCTCCGGTTCCGGACGTTATCGCGTCCGACAGGGTGTGAGCGTATGGCCGAGGTCGACAAGCCGGATGGGGAGGCGGGACAGCGGCGAACAGCCGGGCTGGACCCGATCGGCGACGCGCTGCGCCGAACTTACGACGCGGAAAACCATGATAGTCTCGGAAAGGACCTGACCGGGCTGATGCTGCAACTGGCCATGGTCGACGACGCGCCGCGGCCGGCCTCGCCCCCACTGAAAGCGGATGGGCCGACGGCCGCTCCGCCCCGGTCGCGACGGTGGTGGCAGCGGCTGTTCGCTCCCGTTGCGCCGCGCTGACCCAGATCACCGGCGCCGGTCAAAGCGGTTCACCCCTGCGTCTCACTGCGCTAGAGGCCGAGCGTGTCCACGGCCCTTAATTGCGACATCGCCATCCTGGGCGGCGGGCTGGCGGGCGGGCTGATCGCGCTGGCGCTCGCCGATACGCGGCCGGATCTGCGGGTGGCGGTGATCGACGCGGGCGACCGGTTCGGGGGCAATCATCTCTGGTCGTTCTTCGACAGCGACCTGTCCGCACGCGGCCGCGCGCTGGTCGAGCCGCTGATCGCCTATCGCTGGGCGGGCTATGACGTCGCCTTTCCCCGGCATCGGCGCACGCTCGCCAATGGCTACAACACGATCGAGTCGGAAAAGCTCGACGCGACGCTCCGGGCGCGGCTGCCGGCCGAGCGGCTGATCCTGAACCGGGGCGCGGAGCCGGTCGAGGGCGGCATCGAGCTCAGCGACGGGAAGCGGCTGTCGGCGACCAGCGTCATCGACGCGCGCGGGGCGGGCGATCTTCATCATGTGCAGGGCGGGTGGCAGAAATTCGTGGGCCAGGTGCTGCACCTGGACGCACCGCATGGACTGACCCGCCCGATCGTGATGGACGCGACGGTCGAGCAGATCGACGGCTATCGCTTCGTCTATGTCCTGCCCTTCGACGAGCGCACCGTGTTCGTCGAGGACACCTATTATTCCGATGGCCCCGCGCTGGACGTGGATGCGGTGCGCGGGCGGGTGCTCGCCTATGCGGCCGCGCAGGGCTGGCGCGCGACGCCGGGCAACCGGATCGAGACCGGCGTGCTGCCGGTCATCACCGACGGCGATTTCGAGGCTTATTGGCGCTCGACGGGCGCGGGGGCGAAGGCGGGCATCCGGGCGGGGCTGTGCCAGCCGACGACCGGCTATACGCTCCCCGACGCGGTGCGCCTCGCGCTCCGGATCGGGGATGCGCCGGACCTGAGCCAGGCGGCGCTCGACCGGCTGACGCACGATCATGCGCGTCGGGCCTGGCGGTCGCGCGGTTTCTATCGCCTGCTCGACCGGATGCTGTTCCAGGCCGCCGAGCCGGACCAGCGGTGGCGGGTTCTGGAACGCTTCTATCGCCTGTCGCCGGCGCTTATCTCCCGCTTCTACGCCAGTCAGACGAGCCTCGCCGACAGGGTCCGCATCCTGTCCGGCAAGCCGCCGGTCCCCTTCTTCCGCGCCCTGAAAGTCGTGAAACCATGATCAAGTCCGCCATCGTCGTCGGCAGCGGCTTCGGCGGACTGGCGCTCGCCATCCGGCTGCAGTCCGCCGGCGTCCAGACCACGGTCGTCGAGGCGCGCGACAAGCCGGGCGGGCGCGCTTACTATTGGGAGCGCGACGGGTTCGTGTTCGACGCGGGGCCGACGGTCATCACCGACCCCGCCTGCCTGCAGGAATTGTGGGCGCTGTCGGGGCGCGACATGGCGGCCGATGTCGAGCTGGCGCCGGTCATGCCCTTCTATCGGTTGAACTGGGTCGACGGCACCAACTTCGACTATTCGAACGACGAGGCGCAGCTCACCCGCGAGATCGCCAAGCTGAACCCGGACGACGTGGCCGGCTATGCGCGCTTCCTCGAATATTCGGCCGGCGTGTACCGCGAGGGGTATGAGAAGCTCGGCCATGTCGCGTTCCTCGACTTCGCGTCGATGATCAAGGCGGCCCCGGCGCTCGCCAAGTACCAGGCGTGGCGGTCGGTCTATTCGATCGTGTCGAGCTTCGTGAAGAACGAGAAGCTGCGCGAGGCCCTGTCCTTCCATACGCTGCTCGTCGGCGGCAATCCGATGACGACGAGCGCGATCTATGCGCTGATCCACAAGCTGGAGAAGGACGGCGGCGTCTGGTTCGCGCGAGGAGGCACCAACCGGCTGGTGGCCGGCATGGTCACGCATTTCGAGCGGCTGGGCGGCGTGATGCGCCTCGGCGACCCGGTGGTCGCGATCGAGACGCTGGGCGAGCGCGCGACCGGCGTGCGGACCAAGAGCGGCTGGGCGGGGCAGGCGGACGCGGTCGCGACCAACGCCGACGTGATGCACTCGTACCGCGATCTCCTCGCCACCTCGCGGTCGGCGCAGCGGACGCGCGCGCGCCTCGAGCGCAAGCGCTGGTCGCCGTCCTTGTTCGTGGTGCATTTCGGCGTGCAGGGCACCTGGCCCGGCATCCCGCACCATTCGATCCTGTTCGGGCCGCGCTACAAGGGCCTCCTGACCGACATCTACAGCCACGGCGTGCTGAGCGAGGACTTCTCGCTCTATCTGCACCACCCGACCGTCACCGATCCGTCGATGGCGCCCGAGGGGATGAGCACCTTCTACGCGCTCGCGCCCGTGCCGCACATGGGCAAGGCGCCGGTCGACTGGGACGTGGTCGGCCCGCAGCTGGAGCGCCGCATCCTGGACGAGGTCGGGCGGCGGCTGATCCCCGACATCCACGACCGGATCGTGACCAAGTTCTCCTACGCCCCCACCGATTTCGGCCGCGACCTGAACGCGCACCTGGGCAGCGCCTTCTCGCTGGAGCCGATCCTGACGCAGAGCGCGTATTTTCGGACGCACAATCGGGACGACCAGATCGGGAACCTGTATTTCGTCGGCGCGGGCACGCACCCGGGCGCGGGCATCCCGGGCGTGGTCGGGAGCGCGAAGGCGACGGCGAAGCTGATGCTGGAGGTTGGGGGATGAAATCTGTTACCTTGATGCTTGCGACATTTACACTGCTAATGCCGGTCAGGGTGCAAGCCGAGTGGACGTGCGCAACTAGCAACGACTCAGGGACAGTTTGGTATGTTGACCTAGCTACAGTGAAGCAGGTGAGTGATAGTTACCGTGGTGCGGCGACAAAGTTTTGGGCGCGTGCCGATTACAGCAATAACCTTTCGGTACGCCACAGAGAATCGAAAGTGCTATTTTTCATTAAATGTGAAGCCGAGCTGCTTCGGTACTCTACATGGGTTGACTACGACGCTTCTGGACGAGTTACTAACTCAAACTCTGGCGAGTCTTCTTACGAGCCGATTGTGCCTGAAAGCATCGGTTCAGGACTGATGAGATTGGTTTGCGGTTGAAGCGTTTAGCCCTTTATTGCGGCTCCGCCACTCCAGCCGATCCGCGCTACATCGAGCTCGCCCGCGACGTCGGCCGCGCGCTGGCCGAGCGGGGGATCGGGGTCGTTTACGGCGGCGGGCGGCTCGGGCTGATGGGCGCGGTGGCGGACGCGGCGCTCAGCGCCGGGGGCGAGGTGATCGGGGTCATCCCGCAGGCGCTGGTCGATCTGGAGGTCGCGCATCGCGGGCTCTCCGAACTCCACGTCGTCGAGACGATGCACCAGCGCAAGCAGGCCTTCACCGACCTGTCGGACGGGTTCGTGACGCTGCCGGGCGGGACCGGGACGATGGACGAGCTGTGGGAGGCGCTCAGCTGGGCGCAGATCGGCTATCATGCCAAGCCGGTCGGGCTGCTCAACGCGCTCGGCTATTATGACGGGCTGGTGCAGTTCTGGAGCACCATGGCGGAGGTCGGCTTCCTGCGTCCGCAGCATCTCGAGCTGCTGATCGTCGATACCGAGCTGGACGGGCTGCTGGCGCGGATGGCGGCCTGGACGCCCGCCAAGCCGATCGTCGCGACGTCAGCGAGCGATCTGTGATGTCATCGTGCTCCCGCGAAGGCGGGAGCCCAGAGTTCCAGCTAGCACCCTTCGCGGCCCTGGGCTTCCGCATTCGCGGGAGCACGGGTGAATGACCCGCGCCGAACTGGTCGAGGCCGCGCGGGAGTCGATCGCGCTGGGCTCGAAGTCGTTCGCGGCGGCGTCGCGGCTGTTCGATCCCGAGACGCGCGAGCGGGCGTGGCTGCTCTACGCCTGGTGTCGGCGCTGCGACGACATCGCCGACGGGCAGGAGGGCGGCGGCGAACTGTCGCCGGTGGCGGACCCGCGCGCGCGCGTCGCCGAGCTGGAGCGGCTGACCGAGGCGGCGCTGGCGGGCGAGGTCACGGGCGACCCCGCGTTCGACGCGCTGGGGCTGGTCGCGCGCGAGACCGACCTGCCGCATCGCTGGCCGCGCGACCTGATCGCCGGGTTCCGGCTGGACGCGGAGGGCTGGCGGCCGGCGAGCGAGGCCGATCTGTATCGCTATTGCTACCATGTCGCGGGCGTCGTCGGTTGCATGATGGCGGTGGTGATGGGCGTGTCGCCCGAGGACGAGGCGACGCTCGACCGCGCGTGCGACCTGGGGATGGCGTTCCAGCTCGCCAATATCGCGCGTGATGTGGCGGAGGATGCGCGTGGGCGGCGCTGCTATCTGCCGGACGACTGGTTGGCCGAGATGGGACTGACGCCCGAGCGCCTGCTGGACCCGCGCCGGCGCGAGGACGTCGCGGTGCTGGCGCGACGGCTGGCCGCAGCGGCGGCGCGGTTCGAGGCGAGCGCGCTCAGGGGTACGCCGGCGTTGCCGCCGCGCTCCGCCTGGGCGGTGCTGGCGGCGGCCAACATCTATGGCGCGATCGGGCGCGAGGTGACGCGGCGCGGGCCGGACGCGCTCGACCGCCGCGTCGTCACGAGCGCGGCGGCCAAGGCGGGCTTCATCGCGAAAGGCGGATGGCAGGCGCTGCGGCGGGCCAGCCTCTACCCGCCGCAGCCGCGCGACCCGTCCCTCTGGCCACGGCCGAGGTGACGGGCGGCGGCGCGGCCGCTCAGTTGGTACGGACAGTCGTGGTGGTGCGCACCGCCGGCGCTGCGGTGCGCGCCGCGGTGGTGCGGCGGACTGGGCGGCGGACGACCCGCTTGGTCGTGGTGACACGCGGCGCGGGCGCGGCCGTCGTTTCTGTCGTGACGGTGGTCTCCGCCGGGGCGGGCTGAGCTACCACGACCGGCTTCGCGCGCGCGGCAGCGGCCTCCGCCCGAGCTTGGGCCGCCGCCTGCTCGGCCGCGGCGGCGCGCGCGTTCGCGTCCGCGGCGGCCGCCTGGGCCTCTGCCGCCTGCACCTGCGCGCTGGTCTGCGCCGCGTTGGCGGCGTTCGCCTGCTCGCGCTGCGAAATGCCGATCGCCTCCTCGGCGAGCTGCTGGGCGCGGTTGGCGGTCTCGACCGCCTTCACCTTGCGGTCGGCCTTGAGGTCGTCCTCGGCAAGGCGCAGCGCCGCTGCGGCGGCCGCCTGCAGGCGCGGCACCTCGCCGACGGGCTGCAGCTTGTTGGCAATGTCGACCTTGGCGCGCGCGGCGACGACCGCGTCCTCGGCGCGCTCCTTCTTGCCCTGCGCGAGCGCGGGCGTGGCGGCGACGAGCGCGGCCAGCGCGACCGCGCGACGGAACGAGGAGATACGCATCGCTTACTCCCATTGCTGTTGATGCAACGGAGGTTAACCACAAGGGCGCGGGCCGGTTCCGCTATGGCACTGGCGTGCGGGAGGCGGGACCGCGCCCGAACCACATGGCCCGCAGCGCCCGGTCCTTCTTGTGGCTGTAGTGCCAGAACGCGGCGATGACGTGGAACGACACGGCCGCCAGCAGCAACCAGACGAGCGCGAAATGCGCCCAATAGCCGATCGCGACCAGCCCCTTGGTCTTGGGGATGATCCCGGGAATCGTGAACAGGCCGAAGAACTTGGTCGGACTGCCGAACGCGGACGAGGCAATCCAGCCGGACAGCGGCACGGCCAGCATCAGCGCGTAAAGGCCACGATGCGTGTGCCGCGAGGCCCGCTCCTCGAACGGGGTCAGCTCGACCGTCACGGGCGGCGGATTGCGCCAGCGCCACAGCAGACGCGCGATCACGAGCGCGAGCAGGATCAGCCCCAGCGACTTGTGCCAGTGGATGTACTGGATGAAGAGCAGCGGGCTCGACTTGAACCAGGGCATGCTGTCGTTGATGTGGAGGATGAACACCGACGTTACGATGATGCCGAGCGCCATGGTCCAATGGAACAGCTTGGAGCCCCAGCCCCAGTCGGTCGCGGTGTTGCGCAGGCCCATGCCGCCCTCCCCTAGAACCGGTAGCCGAGGTTGACGCCGAACTGCTGCTGGCGCGGCGCCGACACGGAGAAGTCCCGGAAGAAGGTCGTCTGGTTGAGCCCGGTCAGCGGGTTCACCCGCGTCAGCAGGCGGTTGAAGTCGAGGAGCCGCGTGACCACCAGCGGCGTGCGGTCGTCGAGCAGGTTGCGCGCGAAGATCGCGAACGACCAGGACCCGCTTTCGAACCCCAGGCTGGCGTTCAGGTTGAAGCTGTCGCCGGCCCAATTCAGGTTGTCGACCTGGCTGAACCGCCGCGACTCGTAGCCGAGATCGGCCCGGCCGACGAAGTCGATGTCGTTCTTCACCGGCAGCGTGACCTGGCCGGTCGCGACGAACTGGTGGCGCGGGGTCTGGGGCAGGAAGTTGCCCGCCAGATCGCCGCCCGCCGGCCCGTCCACGTCCGCCGGATTGCGCGTGTCGTTGGTCAGAAAGGCGGGCCGCCCGTCGGTGTCGAAGATCTCCTCCGTCGTGTCGTCGTAGAAACGGGTGAAGCGCGCGTCGACGAAGGTGTAGCCGAAGCGGAAGAAGAAGGCGCGGCTGAGATTGCCGTTCAGCTCGACCTCGAAGCCCTTGATCTCCGATGCGCCCGCGTTCTGGATGAAGACTACGCTGTTGGGCGTGCCGTTCGTGCGGGTGTAGCTCTCGCCGCGGCTGAGCTGCTGCCGCTGCCAGTCGGTGTAGAACCCCGCCACCGCGACGTTGACCCGGCCGAACCGCGCCTTGGCGCCGAGCTCATAGGCCCAGGCGGTCTCCTCGTCGAAGACGTCGAATCCTTGGCTGGTGAACGAGGCGATATCGGCCGCGACCGCATCAACGGGAAAGGCGTTGAACCCGCCGGGCTTGTTACCCTTGGCCGCGCTGCCATAGATGTTGAAGTCGTCGGTGATCGCATAGCGGGCGGTGAAGCGCGGCAGAAACGCCTGGAACTGCGCCTTGCGCTGCCCGGTCGCGGCCGGCGCGGGCGAGCCTTCGGTCCCCAGCACCTCGGTCGAGCCGAGGATCTCCTCGTCCTGGTAACGCGCCTCGGCGCTAAGCGTGAGCTGAGGCGTCACGTCGGCCTCGACCATGCCGAACAGCGCGCGGCTGCGGATGCCGTCGTCGCTCTCGAACGGCCGGCGCGTGCGGTTGGTGTTGGTGAACTGGAAGCCGTCGAGATTGTCCTCCTGGTAGTAGTAGCCGCCCAGCAGTGCCCGGATCGGCTGGTCGGCAGGCGTCTGGATCCGCAGCTCCTGGCTCCAGTCGCGCGTGCGGATCGCATCGACCGCGAAGGCGGGATTGGCGCTGGGCAGCAGCGTGTTGTCCTGGCCGGTCGTACTGTCGTTGCGGTTGTAGCTGGTGATAGAGGTCAGGCTGAACCCGCTGTCGGTGCTCGCCGTCATCTGGAGCGCCAGGCGCAGGAACTCGCGATCGAGCCCGTTGAACCCCGCCGCCTCGATCGCATCGATGTTGTAGGCATAGGAGCGCAGGGTGCGAACCTCGCCGCAGTAAAAGCCGCGCCGATTGGTCGGCGTGCGCGGAAAGGGCACGCTTGCGACGATCGGTGGCGCGAAGCAGTTGTTCCGGGCCGAACCCTGGAAACCATAGACATAGCCGCCGTCCCGGTCCTTGTTGTAGCCGACGGTCGCCAGCGCCTCGAAATTCGAGGACGGCGTGAAATGGAGGCGGCCACCGACGTTCACGCTACGCTGCTTGCCGAGTTCGCGCTTGCCGCTGTCGGCGTTCACGTAGTCGCCGCCGAAACCGAAGTAGCGCCCGTTCACCTCGAACTTCAGCAGGTCGCGCACGATCGGACCGGAGACATAGCCCGACACTTCGTAGTTGTCGTATTGGCCCAGGGTGGCGCGGACACGCCCCGTCCACTCGTTGCTGGGTCTGCGCGTCACGAAGTTGATCGCACCCGCAAAGGTCTGACGTCCGAACAGCGCGGATTGCGGGCCCTTGATGACCTCCACCCGTTCCAGATTGTCGAGCTGGTAGGACGCGATGTTGTCCGACACGAACACGCCGTCGACGAAGAAGGCGGCGTTGGGCGCGCCGACCACGGACGACATGCCGCGCACGGCCGGGCGCACCGCCGCGCCGCCGCCGCCGCCGGTCCGGCCGAAGCCCTGGCGAAAGGAAAAGCCGGGCGTCTGGAGCGCGAGGTCCGAGATGTTGTCGAGGTTGGCGCGCTGGATCTGCTCTCCGGTGACGACCGAGATCGATAGCGGCACGTCCTGGAGCGACTCCTCGCGCTTGCGGGCGGTGACCGTGATCTCGCCGCCCTGCGCCTCGTCCGCGGCCGACGTCCCCTGGTCCGGCCCCTGGTTCGGTTGCTCCTGGGCCAGCGCCGGCCATGCGCTCCCCAGCAACAGGACCGCTGCGAGCGCGCTGCTCCGTTTCGACATGTCTTTTCCCCTTCGAGCACCACCTGCATGGGCGGCTCCCCCATCGACAGGCTGCTCCGGTTGTCCGGACAATTCAAGTGCCCTGCCCCGGAGCACGCGCTGGTGGGGTTTCGCCCGCGCACGCCGGCGGGCATAGGCCACGCCCATGACCCTGCCCCCGCCCCCCGTCGCCGAGCGCCGCCCGCACAGCCTCACCCTGCACGGCGTCACGCTGGACGACCCCTATGCCTGGCTGAAGGATCCGGGCTATCCGGAGGTCACCGACCCCGACATCCTGGCGTACCTCAAGGCGGAGAACGCCTATTTCGATGCCGCGATGGCCCCGCATTCCGGTCTGGTCGACCGGCTCTACGAAGAGATGAAGGGGCGCATCAAGGAAGACGATTCCTCCGTGCCGCAGAAGGACGGCGACTGGCTCTATTGGACCGCGTTCGAGACGGGCGGCCAGTATCGGAAATGGTGGCGCAAGCCCGTCGCCGGTGGCGCGGACGAGCTGCTGCTCGACGAACCGGCGCTCGCGGAGGGCAAGGAGTATTTCCGGCTGGGCGCGTTCGCGGTGTCGAACGACGGGACCAAGCTGGCCTATGCGATCGACGATACGGGCGCGGAGCGGTTCACGATCCGGGTCAAGGACCTGGGCAACGGCGAGCATCTGCCCGACGTGATCCCGGGCATGCTGTCCGACATCGTCTGGACCGCGGACGACACAGGCTTCCTCTACGGCCTCGCCAACGCGCAGTGGCGGACGGACAATGCGCGGCTGCACCGGCTGGGCACCGATCCCAAGGACGATGTGGTGCTCTATCACGAGGCGGACGAAGGCTTCCGCGTCGCGGTCGCGGAGACGAGCAGCCGCCAATGGATCGTGATCGGCACGGGCGACCATGTGACGAGCGAGGTGCGGCTGCTGCCGGCGCACGACCCACTCGCGGAGCCGATCCTGGTGAGCCCAAGGCTGGTGGGCCGCGAGTACGACGTGGACGAGCATGACGGCACGCTGTTCATCCACACCAACGACGTGGATCCGCAGTTCCGGCTGGTGACCGCCCCCATCGAGCGGCCGGACGAGTGGACGGAGCTGATCGCGCCGGACCGTCATTTCTACATGACGGGCGTCGAGTGCTATCGCGACTTCTTCGTGGTCGAGGGACGCGAGGACGGGCTCGATCAGATCCTGATCCATTCCTATGCGGGCGGGGAGCCCAAGCGCATCGCCTTCCCGGAGGCGAGCTATGACGCGGGGCTGGGCGACAATCCGGAATATGCGGTCGACACGCTCAGGCTGACCTATCAGTCGATGGTCACGCCGGGGACGGTCTTTGACTACGACGTGGCGACCGGCGGGCTGACGGTGCGCAAGGTGCAGGAGATCCCGTCGGGGTACGACGCGGGCAAGTACCGGACCGAGCGCCTGAAGATCGCCGCGCGAGACGGGACGCAAGTACCGGTCTCGATCGTCTACCCGGCCGACTTCCCGCGCGACGGGACGGGCCGCCTCTTCCTCTACGCTTATGGCGCCTACGGCCTATCGATCCCGCCGGGCTTCTCGACCGGGCGGCTGTCGCTGCTCGACCGCGGGTTCGCCTATGCCATCGCGCATATCCGCGGCGGCGACGATCTGGGCCAGCAATGGTATCTGGACGGCAAGCTTACGAAGCGCTGGAACACGTTCCACGACTTCATCGATGTCGCGCGCGGGCTGATCGCGGACGGGTGGACGCGAGAAGGGCGGATCGCGATCGCGGGCGGGTCGGCGGGCGGCGAGTTGATGGGCGTCGCCGCGAACGAGGCGGCCGAGCTGTGGGGCGCGGTCGTCGCCGATGTGCCCTTTGTCGACGTGCTCAACACCATGCTCGACGCCGAGCTGCCGCTGACGCCCGGCGAATGGCCCGAATGGGGCAATCCGATCGAGGACGCGGCCGCGTTCGCGCTGATCCGCGCCTATGATCCGTACAGCAACGTGCGGGCGCAGGCGTACCCGCCCATGTTCATCACCGGCGGTCTGAACGACCCGCGCGTGACCTATTGGGAACCGGCGAAATGGGCGGCCAAGCTGCGCGCCACCAAGACCGACGACAACCTGCTGCTGCTCAAGACCAACATGGGCGCGGGCCATGGCGGCAAGTCGGGCCGGTTCGAGAGCCTGCGCGAGGTGGCGGAGGAGCATGCGTTCGTGCTGACGCAGATGGGGGTGGAGGGGTGATGGGCCGCACCGTTATGCCGGCCTTGTGCCGGCATCCACCTCTCGGCGAGCGCATTGCTCATGAACATGGCGTCACGCCTGGCGGATGGGTGGATGCCGGGCCAAGCCCGGCATGACGAAGCGTTTCACCCTCCCCTTCACCGCGCGGGCCGAGGACATCGACGAGCTCGGTCATGTGAACAACGCGGTCTGGGTACGCTGGGTGCAGGAGCTCAGCGTTGCGCACTGGCAGGCGGTGGCGCCGCCGGAGCAGCAGGCGGCGCATGTCTGGGTCGTGACGCGGCATGAGATCGATTATCGCGGCAACTTGGCGGTCGGCGAGCGCGCGACGGGCGAGACCTGGGTTCCCGAGCCGCCCAAGGGCGCGCGCTTCGACCGGCATTTCCGCTTTACGGGCGAGGACGGCCGGGCGCGCGTGGAGGGTGTGAGCACCTGGGCGCTGATCGACCGCGCGACCGGGCGGCTGTTGCGGGTGCGGCCGGAGATCGCCGCGCCGTTCCTGTCAGGCGGCGGCCCGGATCACCTCTAGGAACGCGTCGCCATAGGCGTCGAGCTTGCGCGCGCCGATGCCTGACAGAACGGCCAGCTCGGCGCGGCTCATGGGTCGGCGCGCGGCCATGTCGCGCAGCACGGAATCGTGGAAGATAACATAGGGCGGCACGCCGGCCGTCTGGGCCAGCTCGCGCCGCCGGGTGCGCAGCGCGTCGAACAGCGGGTTGTCGGCGGGATTGTCGGCCGCCGCCTGGCCCCGGCGGCGCCGGGTGCGCTTGGGCGGCAGCGCGAGCGTGACCGTCTCGCCGTCCTTCAGGATCGCGCGGGCGCCCGGTCCGAACTCCAGCCCGCCATGCGGGTTGGCGCGCAACGCGTCGCGGGCGAGCAGGGCGCGGTGGAGCGGCTTCATCAGCGCCGCCTCCTCCTCGCGGACGATGCCCCAGACCGACAGCGCCTCGTGTCCGTTCATGAGCGTGCGCTCGTTCGAGCGGCCGGTCAGCACGGCCTCGACGTACCCGGCGCCGAACATCTGGCCGGTGCGGAACACGGCGGAGAGGTATTTGCGCGCGAGCTCCGTCGCGTCGGCGGTGGCGGCGGGCGACAGGCAGTTGTCGCAATTGCCGCAGTCGTCGCCGAGCTCCTCGCCGAAATGGCGGAGCAGGATGCGGCGGCGGCAGCCTGCGGCCTCGACCAAGCCGGACAGGGCGGCAAGGCGCTGGCGTTCGCCGGGCAGGCGCTTGGGATCGACCTCGCCCAGGCGCTGGCGCGCGAGCCTGAAGTCCTCCGCGCCCCAGAAGAGGTGCGCGACCGCCGGGTCGCCGTCGCGCCCCGCGCGGCCGGTCTCCTGGTAATAGGCCTCGATCGATTTGGGCAGGCCGGCATGGGCGACGAAGCGGACATCGGGCTTGTCGATGCCCATGCCAAAGGCGACGGTCGCGACCATTACCATGTCCTCCGACGCGACGAATGCGGCCTGGTTGCGGGCGCGCACGGCCGGGTCGAGCCCGGCATGGTAGGCGCGCACCGGGCGACCCGTGCGGGACAGGCTGTCGGCCAGCTTCTCGGTCGCGGCGCGGGTGGGCGCGTAGACGATGCCCGGTCCCGGCTCCGCCGCCATCAGCTCGGCGATCTGGCGCGGCACGTTGTCGCGCGGGCTGATCGCGTAGCGGATGTTGGGCCGGTCGAAGCCGGAGACGATCAGCCCGTCGGCGGGTATGCCGAGCTGGGTCAGGATGTCGGCGCGCGTATGCGCGTCGGCGGTCGCAGTGAGCGCCAGGCGCGGCACGTCCGGAAACGCATCCATCAGCGGGGCGAGCAGGCGATAGTCGGGGCGGAAGTCGTGGCCCCATTCGCTGACGCAATGCGCCTCGTCGATGGCGAAAAGGGAAAGCCTCGCCTCGGAGAGCAGGCTGCGGAACGCCTGGCCGGAGGCCCGCTCGGGCGCGACATAGAGGAGGTCGAGCTCGCCGGCCCGGAAGCGTGCACGCGTCTCCGCCTGGTCGGCGTCGGCGCTGGTCAGCGTCGCGGCGCGGATGCCGACGGCGGTCGCGGCGCGGAGCTGGTCATGCATCAGCGCGATGAGCGGCGACACGACGACGCAGGCGCCCTCCAGCATCACCGCGGGCAGCTGGTAGCAGAGCGACTTGCCCGCGCCCGTCGGCATGACGGCGAGCGTGCGCCGGCCCGCGAGCACGCGGTCGACGACCTGGCGCTGGACGCCGCGGAAATCGGGGAAGCCGAAGACGCGCTGAAGCTCTGGACGGGGATCGGGGGGCATTGGGAGCGGCTATATCGGGGGCTGCGCGCCGGGCGCTAGGGTCGAAGAGGGAGGAGCGCGCCGTCGCGGCAAAGCCGCGCCGTCGATCCTCGCTGCGCGAGGTCGGCCGGGCTTGCGTGAGTGTGCGGCGCTTGCGCGGCGCAGCCACGCTGCGCCGTGGAGCGGGCGAAGGGATTCGAACCCTCGACCCCAACCTTGGCAAGGTTGTGCTCTACCCCTGAGCTACGCCCGCTCTGGCGCACGAGCCCGATGCGACAAGCGCCCCGGGCGGGTGAGGCGCGGCCCTTAGCAGCGGGTGTTTGGCCCCGCAAGCCGTTTCGGGTCCGGTCGCGTCGGCGCGGCGGATGGGACATACTCGCGCGCCATGACCCCAGGCACGATTCGCGTCGGCATCGGCGGGTGGACGTATCCGCCATGGCGCGGCGTCTTCTATCCGGACGGGTGGCCGCAGAAGCTCGAGCTGGAATATGCGAGCCGGCACGTCACCGCGATCGAGATCAACGGCACCTTCTATTCGACGTTCAAGCCGGCGAGCTTCGCGGGTTGGCGCGACACCGCGCCAGACGGGTTCGTCTTCGCCGTGAAGGGCTCGCGCTTCTGCACCAACCGGCGCGTGCTGGGCGAAGCGGGCGAGGCGGTGGCGCGGTTCTGCGCGCAGGGGCTGGTGGAGCTGGGCGACAAGCTGGGGCCGATCCTGTGGCAGCTCGCGCCGACCAAGCGCTTCGATCCGGACGACATCGCCGCGTTCCTGCAGCTGCTGCCGGCCGCGCAGGGCGGGGTGCGGCTGCGCCATGCGGTCCAGCCCAGGCATGAGAGCTTCGTCTGCCCCGAATTCGTCGCGCTGGCGCGCGCGGCGGGGGTGGCGATCGCGTTCGGGGACTCGGCCACCTATCCGGGCGTCGCGGACGTGACGGGGCCGTTCGTCTATGCACGGCTGGAGCGGGCGGAGGAGGCGGTGCCGACCGGCTATGACGAGCCCGCGCTCGATCGCTGGGCGGACGCGGCGCGGACTTGGGCGGCCGGCGGACAGCCGGCGGGGCTGCCCTATGTCGGCGCGGACGCGCCCGCCGCGAGCGCGCGCGACGTGTTCGTCTTCTTCATCAACGGCGCGAAGGTGCGCGCGCCGGCGGGGGCGCAGGCGCTCCTGTCGAGGCTCTAGCGCGGAACGGTCAGCGGAGCGGGCTGCGCCTGGCCGCCCAGCGCGACGAGCTCGAGCTGGTCCAGCGCCTGCTGCGCGGCGACATAGCGGCGGGCTGCGGCGAGCCAGTTGCCCGCCTGACCCGCCCCGGGCAGGCGCACGACCTCCGCCCGGGCCGCCTCCACCTGGCCGGTGTCGAGCAGCCGGCGGGCGCGGGCGAGGCGGTCGGCGGGAAGCGGTGAGGGCGTACCCGAGCGGCGCAGGACGACCAATGTGCGAAGCTCCTGGCGCAGGCTGGCGAGCCAGCCGCGGTTCGCGCCGGTGGCGAGCATCGGGCCGAGCGCCTCCAGCCCCTGCCGCAGATCCTCCAGCGTCACCGGCTCGCGCGCGGCTTCCCGAATCGCGGCGAGGGCGCGCGGCTGGGCGGCGCCGAACCGGGCGGCGAGCTGCGCCTCGAGCGGTCCCAGCCCGAGCCCCTTGTCGAGCGCGCGCCGGGCGGCGAGCGCGGTCAGCAGCGCCTCGGCACGCGCCGCCTGCCCCCCGGCGGCGGTGGCGCTGCCGGCCAGCGTCGCGGCGCGCGCCTCCAGCGCGGCGATCTGCCCGGCGAGCGCCGCTTGGCGCGCGGCGAGCGCATTGGGGTCGCCGGCGGGCTGCGGGATGGCCGTCTGGCCGGACGGAAGCAGAGGTGCGGTGGTCGGCGCGGCGAGCGGCGCGGCCGGATCGACCAGCGACGGTTGGGGTCCGCCAAGGTTCGGGGGCTGACGCCGCACCAAGACGACCGCGAGCGCCAGCCCGATCAGAAAGGCCAACGCCACCAGCACGGACACCACGCCGATGCGCAGCCCCCGCGCGGTCGCGGCGCGGTCCCGGGGAAAGTCGCTCATCGGCGTCGCTTATCCACCCCGCTGCCGGGCGGGTCAATCAGCGCGGCCGCGGCGGCGACCAGCGCGGTGTCCGTGGGACGCTCGGCGACCGTGAGCGCGGCCCAGCCTTCCCCCACCGCTTCGGCCACCGCCGGGCTCAGCGCCGCCACCGCGATGCGGGCGCGGCTGACCCCGTCGCGGTCGACCAGCCAGGCGAAACGGCGGGCGGCGCGGGCGGAATGGAGGAGCGCGATGCGACCCTCCCACTCTATCTCCGCGTTCCCGGCGATCCGCCGTTCCTCGCTAGCATAGACGGTGACCGCCGCCACCTCTGCCTCCACTCGGTCGCGCCCGGCGAGGTGGAGCGGGCGCGTGAACCCGGCCTCTTTCGCCGCCGCGAGCAATGCGGCCGCATCGCGCTCGCCGGTCAGCGCGACCGTCAGTCCGGCCGCCCTGGCCGCCGCCGCCGTCGCCTCCCCGACCGCAAGCGCCGGCAGATGCGCGAAGGCGGCGAGCCCCGGCCCGGCGTGGCGCAGGGCGTTGGCGCTGGTCAGCAGCAGCGCGTCGAAACGGTCGGGATCGGGCGGGCGCCATGCGACCGGCACGACATCGAACAAGGGCTGGACGAGCGCGTCGACGCCGATCGCGGCGAGGCGGTCGCGGGTGCGGGACGCGCCCGGCTCCGGCCGGACGACGAGCGCGCCCGTGATCATTCGGCGACTGACGTCATGGCGCCGAGGGGGGCGGCGGGCGATCCATCGGGCTGCTGCACGTCACCTCCGGGGGCCTGCCTTTCGCTGCCGCCCTGGGTTAGAGGGATGGACGGCCCTTCGACAAGCTCAGGGCGAACGGAGTTGATGTGATCGTCTTGGGCCTCGAATCTTCGTGCGACGAGACCGCGGCGGCGTTGGTGACGGGCGACCGCAGCGTGCTCGCGCATCGGCTGGCGGGGCAGGAGGCGGCGCACCGGCCCTATGGCGGCGTGGTGCCCGAGATCGCGGCGCGCGCGCATGTCGAGGCGCTGGAGCCGCTGATCGCCGCGGCGCTGGACGACGCCGGCGTGGGGCTGAGCGACGTCGATGCGATCGCGGCGACCGCCGGGCCGGGGCTGATCGGCGGGGTCATGGTGGGGCTGGTCACCGGCAAGGCGCTGGCGCACGCGACCGGCAAGCCGCTGATCGCGGTCAACCATCTGGAAGGCCATGCGCTCAGCCCGCGGCTGACCGACCCCGACCTCGCCTTCCCCTATCTGCTGCTGCTGGTGTCGGGCGGCCATTGCCAGTTGCTGCTCGTCGAGGGCGTCGGGCGCTATCGCCGGCTCGCGACCACGATCGACGACGCGGCCGGCGAGGCGTTCGACAAGACGGCGAAGCTGCTCGGGCTCGGCTTTCCCGGCGGACCGGCGGTGGAGCGCGCGGCGGCGGCAGGCGATCCCGCGGCCGTCCCGCTGCCGCGCCCGCTGCTCCGCTCGCCCGAGCCGCACTTTTCCTTCGCCGGGCTCAAGGCAGCGGTGGCGCGGATCGTCGGTCAGTATCGGCCGGAGGACATCGCGGCGTCGTTTCAGCAGGCGGTGATCGATTGCCTGATCGACCGCACGCGCAAGGCGCTGGGCGCGGTGGGCGAAGCGACGGCGTTGGTCGTCGCCGGCGGGGTGGCCGCCAACACGGCGATCCGGTCCGCGCTGGAGGGGCTGGCAGGGGCGCATGGGCTCCGCTTCGTGGCGCCGCCTTTGTGGCTGTGCACCGACAACGCGGCGATGATCGCCTGGGCGGGCGCCGAGCGGTTCGCGGCCGGGCTGACCGATCCGCTCGACACGCCCGCGCGCGCGCGCTGGCCGCTCGACCCGACCGCGCAAGCCGTCCGCGGCGCGGGGGTGAAGGCGTGACGCCGTTCGGCGTGATCGGCGGCGGCGCCTGGGGCACCGCCATCGCGCAGGTGATGGCGTCGGGCGGACGGCCGGTGCGGCTGTGGGCGCGCGAGCCGGAGGTGGTCGCCGCGATCAACACGCGGCGGGAGAACGATGCGTTCCTGCCGGGCATCCCGCTGTCGCCGTTGATCGAGGCCGTGGACGACATGGCGATGCTGGCCGACGCGGGTCCGCTGTTCGTCGTCACGCCCGCCCAGCACATGCGCCCCGTGCTGGCGGGGCTGCCCGCTCGGGGGCAGCCGCTGATCCTCTGCTCCAAGGGGATCGAGGCGGGGAGCCTGAAGCTGCTCCATCAGGTCGCGCACGAGGCGGTCGCGGGCTCGCCGATCGCGGTCATGTCTGGCCCCACCTTCGCGCACGAGGTTGCGCGGGGGTTGCCGACGGCGGTGACGCTGGCCTGCGCCGACGGGGACTGCGCGGCGCGGCTGGCGGACGAAATCGCGCGGCCGAACTTCCGGCCCTATCGCTCGACCGACGTGGCGGGGGCGGAGATCGGCGGGGCGGTGAAGAACGTGCTCGCCATCGCCTGCGGCGTGGTGGACGGCGCGGGGCTGGGGCAGAATGCGCGGGCGGCGCTGATCGCGCGCGGGTTCGCGGAGATGACCCGCTTCGGCCTGGCGCGCGGCGCGCGGGCGGAGACGCTGGCGGGGCTGTCGGGGCTGGGCGACCTGGTGCTGACCTGTTCGTCCACCGCCAGCCGCAACTTCTCCCTGGGCGTCGGCCTGGGGCAAGGACGAAGCGCCGCCGACCTGCTGAGCGACCGGCGCACCGTCGCCGAGGGCGCGTTCACGGCCCCCGTGCTGGCGGAGGCGGCGCGCGCGGCGCGGGTGGAGATGCCGGTCACCGAGGCGGTCACCCGGCTGTTGGACGGTGCGCCGGCGGCGGCGGTGATCGGCGAGGTGCTGGCGCGGCCGCTCAGGGCGGAGGGGTCCTAGCGCAAGTCGCCCTCACCCTTCCGCGCGCTGGCGCGCGTCTCCCTCCCTCTCCCATCGGGAGAGGGAAAAGGCGGCGAAGCCGTCGAAAGGGTGAGGGTAACGGCGGATCAGAAATCGATCGCGATGCCCTTCAGCTCCCAGTCGCCGTAGCGGACCGGGTTGAGCCCCTGCGGATCGCGCTCGGGCTCCTTGACCGGCTCCGGCGCGGGGACGGGCGTGGTCTTCGACAGGTACGCCGGCGGCTTCAGATGGGCGGGGCGGTCGGCCATGGGTGCTTTCCTCGGGTAAGGCCTCCATATGGGTGGCCCATGCCCGACCGTCCACCGCCCCGCGCCGAGCCCCCCGGCGTCCCCGCCCGCCGTGCCGCGATGCGGCTGCTCGACGCGGTGCTGCGCCGGGGGGAGCCGCTCGAGTCGGCGCTGCCGGGCGCCGCGCGCTGCCTCCCCCCGCCCGATCGCGGCCTCGCGCACGCGCTTGCGGCGGAGGTGCTGCGCAGGCTGCCCGACCTCGACGCGTTGATCGACTCGGCCACGCGGCAGCGGCTGCCCGACGACGCCAAGGCGCGCACGGCGCTCCGGCTCGCGCTCGCGCAGGCGTTGCGGCTCGGCACGCCGGGGCACGCCGCGATCGCGACGGTGCTGCCGCTGGTCGACGGGGGTCCGCGCAAGCTGGTCCATGGCGTGTTCGGCACGCTTTCCCGGCAGGGTGTCGCCCTACCCGCCCGCCCGACCTTGCCCGACGGCGTAGGCGCGCGCTGGACGAAGGCGTGGGGCGCGGAGGTCGCCGAAGCTGCCGCGCAGGCGCTCGCCGCGCCGCCGCCGCTCGACCTGACGCTCGCCGATCCACGTGGAACACAGGACTGGGCGGCGCGGCTGGGCGCGACGAGCCTCGCGCCCGGACACCTGCGCCTGGCGGCCGAGCACGCCGCCGTCCCCGAACTACCGGGCTTCGCCGAGGGCGCCTGGTGGGTGCAGGACCTGGCGGCATCGCTGCCGGCTCGGCTGCTGGCGGATGTGGACGGGACGGTGCTCGACCTGTGCGCGGCTCCTGGCGGCAAGGCGCTCCAGCTCGCCGCGCAGGGCAAGATTGTGACGGCGGTGGACGCGTCGGAAAGTCGTCTGGCGCGACTTCGCGAGAACCTGACCCGCACGGGGCTGCGGGCGAAGGTGGTCCGGGCGGACCTGCGCGAGTGGTCGCCGCCGGGCGCGGCGGATGCGGTGCTGCTCGACGCGCCGTGCAGCGCGACCGGCATCTTCCGCCGTCATCCCGACGTGCTCCACCGGGTCCGTCCGGCCGTTATCGCGGAGGCGGCGACTTTGCAGGCCGAACTGCTCGCGCGGGCGGCGGACTGGGTGCGGGCGGGCGGCGTGCTGGTCTATGCGACCTGCTCGCTGGAGCCGGAGGAGGGGGAGCGGCAGATCGCACGCTTTCTCGGCGAGCGGCCCGACTATGCGGTCGCGCCGCCGCTTCCGGGCGAGCTACCGGTCGAACCGACGGCGGGGGGCTTCGTGCGGACCACGCCCGCGACGTTGGCCGAGGCCGGCGGGTGCGACGGCTTCTTCATCGCGCGGCTTCGGCGCGCTTCCGCCTGACGTGGAACCTGGTTAGAGGGCTCTCACTTCCGTTCGGCCCCGGACTAGATCCGGGGCTGTCGAAGCCCGTCCTTTCGCCGGTGGGACGCCCTTCGACACGCTCAGGGCGAACGGGCAATGGAGAGGTCCTTGGTTCTTCCCGTCCGCATCGCGCCCTCCATCCTGTCGGCCGATTTCGCGCGGCTGGGGGAGGAGGTGCGGGCGATCGATGCGGCGGGGGCGGACTGGATCCACCTGGACGTCATGGACGGGCATTTCGTGCCCAACCTGTCGTTCGGGCCGGCGGTGGTGAAGGCGCTGCGCCCGCATACGGCCAAGCCGTTCGACGTCCACCTGATGATCTCGCCGGTCGACCCCTATCTCGACGCCTTCGCGGAGGCCGGGGCCGACACGATCACCGTCCACCCCGAAGCCGGGCCGCATGTCCATCGCTCGCTGCAGCGGATCAAGGCGCTGGGCAAGCGCGCGGGCGTGGTGCTGAACCCCGGCACCCCCGCCAAGATGCTCGACTATCTGCTCGACCTCGCCGACCTGGTGCTGGTGATGAGCGTCAATCCGGGGTTCGGCGGGCAGCACTTCATCGACAGCCAGCTGAAGAAGATCGCGGCCGTGCGCACCATGATCGACAAGGCAGGGAAACCGATCGACCTGGAGGTGGACGGCGGCGTCGACGCCGAGCACGCCCGGCGCTGCGTGGAGGCGGGCGCCGACGCGCTGGTCGCCGGCACGTCGGTGTTCCGCGGCGGACCCGGGCATTACGCCGACAACATCCGCGCGCTGCGCCATCAGGTGGTCGCGCCAGAGGCGCTCCGGGGCGGGTGATCGAGGACGGGCCCGACGCCGCGCCCGACGGCGTCGAGGAAGGCAAGCGGCTGATCCGCGTCGGCGGTGCGGCGGGGCTGAGCCTCGCCGAACGCCTGTCCGAACGCTTCCACCGCCTGACCTGGCGCACCCCCCTCCACACGATGCGGCTGAAGGGGCGCTATCCCCTGAAGCTGATCGCGGTGCCCGACGACCCCGTGCCCGGCGACGTGGCGCGCGGCCAGGCGCTGCTCGAGGGCCGCATCAGCTTCCGCGGCGAGAGCCATGGCTTCGACGACCTCGATTTTCGCCGACGGGACTGGGGCCGGCCCTTCGCGCATCATGTCCACAGCTTCGCCTGGCTGCGCGACCTGTCGGCGGTGGCGACGCGGGCGCAGGGCGCGCCGATCGCGGAGGCGCTGACGGGACGCTGGCTATCCGCCTATGCCGAGAAGGTCGACGCGCTCGCCTGGGCGCCCGATCTGTGGGGCCGGCGCATCCTGCACTGGACGGCGCACGCGCCGCTGATCCTGTCCTCGACCGACCTCGTCTATCGCTCGGCGGTGCTGAACACGCTGGCGCGCGGGGCGCGGCACCTGGACCGCTATGCCGAGCGCGCGCCGCTCGGAGCCCCGCGCGTGGCGGCCTGGTGTGGCGTGATCGCGGCGGGTCTGCTGATCCCCGGCGGCGACCCGCGCCGGAGCTTCGGCGAGGCGGGGCTGGCGCGCGCGCTGGCGACCGGCACGACCGACGATGGCGGCGTGGTGTCGCGCTCGCCGGCGCAGCTCGTCGACCTGATCCAGCTGCTGAGCGCGCTGCGCGAGACCTACGCCGCGCGCCGGCTGGAGCTGCCGTCTGTCGCGGCGACCGCGCTGGCGCGAGCGGTGCCGGCGCTGCTCGGCATCCGCCACGCGGATCACGGGCTTGGCAGCTGGCAGGGTGCGGGGCCGATGCCGGCCGAGGCGCTGGCGGCGACGGTCGAGGCGAGCCGGGTGCGGACGCGGCCGCTGCGCCAGTCGCGGGACTGGGGCTATCAGCGCCTCGCGGCCGGTAGCGCGGTCGCGGTGATCGACGCCGCGCCGCCGCCGGTGGGGCGGCAGGTGGAGGCGGGTTGCGCCTCCACGCTCGCCTTCGAGTTCTCGGACGGCCCGGCGCGGCTGGTGGTGAATTGCGGCGGCGCCTGGGCCGCGTCGGCGCAGCTGCCGCGCGAGCTGACGGCCGCGCTGCGCTCCACCGCCGCGCATTCGACCCTGGTGGTGGCGGACTCCAATTCGACCGCGATCAACGCCGACGGGACGCTCGGGCGCGGCGTCGCGCAGGTCGAGCTGTCGCGCCAGGAGAGCGAGGTCGCGAGCCGACTGGAGGCGAGCCATGACGGCTATGCCCGGCGCTTCGGCTTCGCGCATCGCCGCCAGCTGCTGCTGACCGCGGACGGGCGCGAGCTGCGGGGCGAGGACTCGCTGCTGCCGGCGGGGCGGCGGCTGCGGCTGGCCGCGACGACGCCGTTCGCGATCCGCTTCCACCTCGGCGCCGGCGTGCAGGCCTCCCCGACCGCGGACGGGCTCGGCGCGATCCTGCGGCTGCCGGGCGGGGCGCTGTGGCAGTTCCGCTGCCGCGGGGCGGCGGTGGCGATGGAGCCGAGCCTGTGGATCGACGGCTCCGGGCGCGCCATCCCGACGCAGCAGCTGGTCGCGAGCGGCGAGGCCGCCGCCGGCGGCGCGAGCGTGAGCTGGACGTTCAAGCGGGCGAAGTGACGGAGGTTCGAGTGACGACGGTGACGATCAGGCGCGCGCTGCTTTCGGTCAGCGACAAGACGGGCGTGGTCGAGCTCGCGCGGGCGCTGGTGGACAAGGACGTGGAGCTGGTCTCGACCGGCGGCACCGCCCGGGCGCTGCGCGAGGCGGGGCTGCCGGTCCGCGACGTGGCCGAGCTGACGGGCTTTCCGGAGATGATGGACGGGCGCGTCAAGACGCTGCACCCCCATGTCCATGGGGGCCTGCTGGCTGTCCGCGACGATCCTGCCCACGCCGCCGCCATGGCCGAGCACGGCATCGGCGGCATCGATCTGGTGGTCGTCAACCTCTACCCGTTCGAGGCGACGGTCGGGCGCGGGGCGGGGCGCGACGAGGTGATCGAGAATATCGACATCGGCGGCCCGGCGATGGTGCGCTCGGCGGCCAAGAACCACGCGCATGTCGCGATCGTCACCGATCCGGCCGACTACCCTATGGTCGCGCGCGGCGAGACGACGCTGGACGAGCGACGGCTGCTCGCGGCCAAGGCCTTCGCGGCGACGGCGGCCTATGACGCCATGATCGCCAGCTGGTTCGCCTTCGCCGACCAGCGGCAGATGTTCCCGCCCACCCTGCCCTTCATCCTCGAACGGCCCGAGCCGCTCCGCTATGGCGAGAACCCGCATCAGCAGGCCGCCTTCTACCGCCATCGCGGGCCGTCCACCCCGCGGGTCGGCCAGGCGCGGCAGGTCCAGGGCAAGGCGCTGTCCTACAACAATCTCAACGACGCCGACGCGGCGCTCGAGCTGGTGAGCGAGTTCCGCGACGCCCAGCCGACGGCGGTCATCGTCAAGCATGCCAACCCGTGCGGCGTCGCCACGGCCACGACGCTGGCGGAGGCGTACGACCAGGCGTTCCGGTGCGACAGCGTGTCGGCGTTCGGCGGCATCATCGCGGTGAACCGGCGGCTGGATGCCGAAACGGCGCGGGCGATCACCGGCATCTTCACCGAGGTGGTGATCGCGCCGGATGCGGAAGAGGAGGCGCTGGAAGTGTTCGCCGCCAAGAAGAACCTGCGTTTGCTGCTGACAGGCGCGCTGCCCGATCCGGCGCGCGGCGGCTTCGCGGTCAAGGGGATCGCGGGCGGCTGGCTGGTGCAGGGGCGCGACAACGGGGCCTTGGGCGAGCTGCAGGTGGTGACGAAACGTCGGCCGACGGCGCAGGAGCTGGCCGACTGCCGCTTCGCCTGGACGGTGGCCAAGCACGTCAAGTCGAACGCCATCGTCTACGCCAAGGATGGCGCGACCGCCGGGATCGGCGCGGGGCAGATGAACCGTCGCGATTCGGCGCGCATCGCGGCCGCCAAGGCGCAGGAGGCGGCGGAGGCGAACCGCTGGGGCGCGGCGCGCACCATGGGGTCCGCAGTCGCATCGGACGCCTTCTTTCCCTTCGCCGACGGGCTGCTCGCCGCGGTCGAGGCGGGGGCGACGGCGGTGATCCAGCCAGGCGGCTCGGTACGCGACCAGGAGGTGATCGCGGCGGCGGACGAGGCGGGGCTGGCGATGGTGTTCACGGGGATGAGACACTTCCGGCACTAACGTCATGCCGGGCTTGTACCGGCATCCACTGTGCCGCACCTCCTCCGCTCCGGCCCTTGCTGCGCCGTGGACGCCGGGACGAGCCCGGCGTGACGGATCAGCGGGTGAACGCCCCCACATTCGGCAAGGTCGCCTCTTCCGCCGTCGGCATCCGCCCGAACAGCGCGCGGTCGGCCGGTTCGAAAGCGGTGCGCCACAGGACGAACAGATAGGTCGCAGCGATGGCCGGCACGCCGATCGTCAGCTCGGCCCATTCGAATTGCGGCGGCAGTGCCGTGAAGGCCGCGCCTACCGCCCCGGCCGCGACCGCCGCCCAGAGCAGGGGCCAGCGCCAGGGCGAGACGGGCGCGCCGAGCTTCGCTTCCAGCACGCGCGCCTTCACCAGCGAGGTGAGCGCAAGCGTGACCATGAGCGCGACGGCGACCCCCGCCGCCTGCCAATGCTCCGGCCAGCCCGCCCCGCGTGCGAGGAACACGAACAGGAGGCTGAGCGAGACCTGCACCCCCAGCATGACGACCGAGATCGCCAGGTTGGTCATCCGCGCGATGTATACCAGCGCCGACTCGCAGACCGCGCCGGTGGACGCGAGCGCCTCTGCGGCGAGCAGGAAGACGAGGGCGGCGGCGCCGGCTACGAACTCCGGCCCGACCACGCCCATCACCGCTTCCGCCGGAATCGACCCCATCAGCACGATGCCGACCTGCGCGGCCATGATCCAAAAGGCGACCTGGCGCACCTGCGCCGCGATCGCGGGGCGGTCGTCGGCGGCAAGGCTCTTGGTGATGACCGGCCCCAGGATCGGGTCGAAGCTGGTCTTCAGTTTCTGCGGAATGGAGGCGACCTGCTGCGCCATATAGTAGATGCCGACGATCTTGGGGGCGAACAGCAGCCCCAGGATGAAGCGGTCGACGTTGCGGCTGCCCCATTCGAGCGCATCCGCGCCCGCGAGCGGCGCATTGACGCGGGCGAGGCGAGCGAGCGTCTGCGGCTGCGGCGACCAGCCGCGCGGCACGCCGTAGCTGCGCAGGAAAGGGATCAGGCTCGCCAGCAGGGCGGCGCACACCGACACGACATAGGACAGGACCAGCCCGTCCTGGATCGTGACGAAAGAGAAGACCCAGGCGGCGATCGAGATGGTCCAGGGCTCGACGATGGCGCGGGCGGTTACGGCGGCCTTGACGTTCAGGCGATAGGCGAGCGCGGCCAGGCTGACGTCCGACCAGGCGAGCCCGAGCACGACGAGACCGAGATAGGGGTCGAGGCCGCGGATGTCCCCATTGGGAAACATCACCTCCGGAAAAAGCCACAGCAGGGCCGTCGCCAGCATCGAGGCGAAGAAGGCGACCGCCATCGCGTCCCAAACGACGCACACATGGGGGCGTTCTGCGTCCGCGAGCGCCTGCGCGAGTCCTCGCTTCAAGCCCAGCGTGGCGATCAGGGCCGCCAACTCCACCACCACCACGGCGAGCGCGAAGCGGCCGACCAGGTCGGGGCCGTAGAGCCGGCCGGCGATGAACAGGAACGGGATGCGCGCGGCGAGGCGCAGGATGAAACCCGCGATGTTGGTCCGGCCGCCCTTGGCGAGCGTGTCGATGTCGGAGCGGGCGTCGGTCACGCCGGTTCGCCGGGGAGGACAAGTGGAAGATGTTGAGGCGCTGGCGCGGGCTTTTCAGCCGTCAGGAGTAGGGTGAGGCTGAGGCGAGCCATCGCCGCTCTTTGGCACAGATGCGGCGCGGTAGGACAGCGCGGATGTGGCCCGACGCGTCATGCGGCCCTGTGCCGGCCCGGACAGCCAAGTCATCGTGTTCCCGCGCAGGCGGGAGCCTAGAGCCGTTGGGAGCAGTGCTTGCGGCTCTGGGTTCCCGCCTGCGCGGGAACACAAGTGGGTTCGACGCGGTCAGGCCGGGTCGTTGGTCGTCGCCGGGCGACGCCGTCCGGGCTTGCGCGTCTCGATCGCAGCTCCGCTGCGGCCGTGCGCGCTGCGCCTAGTGCGCGCTGCCCCAGCTGTCGCCGACGCCGATCTCCACGCCCAGCGGCACGGAGAGCGGCACGGCGGGTTCGGCGGCGGTGGCCATGACGCGTTCGATGACGGGCTTGGCCGAGGCTACGTCGCCCTCCGGCAGTTCGAAGACGAGCTCGTCATGGACCTGTAGGAGCATGCGGACATGGCCGAGGCCGGCCTCCGCGAGCGCCGGCTCCATGCGGACCATCGCGCGCTTGATGATGTCGGCGCTGGTGCCCTGGATGGGCGCGTTGATCGCGGCGCGCTCTGCCCCCTGGCGCTCGTTCTGGACCTTGGACTTGATCCGCGGGAACCAGCATTTGCGCCCAAACAGGGTGCGGGTGAAGCCGTGCTCGCGCACATGCGTCAGCGTCTCGGCCATGTAGCGGTTGATGCCGGGGAAACGTTCGAAGTAGCGGTCGATCATCGCCTGCGCCTCGTCGGGCGCGACCTCCAGCCGGCCGGCCAGCCCCCAGCGGCTGATGCCGTAGAGGATCGCGAAGTTGATCGTCTTGGCGCGCGCGCGGGTGTCGCGGTTGACCTCGCCGAACAGCTCGGTCGCGGTCAGGCTGTGGATGTCGTCGCCGTTCGCGAACGCGGCTTTGAGAGCGGGCACGTCGGCCATGTGCGCGGCGAGGCGCAGCTCGATCTGCGAATAATCGGCGGCTAGGATGACGTTGCCCGGTTCGGCGATGAAGGCGTCGCGGATTTGGCGGCCGACCTGGGTGCGGATCGGGATGTTCTGCAGGTTCGGCTCGGTCGAGGACAGCCGCCCCGTCTGTGCGCCGGTGAGCGAGTAGCTGGTGTGGACGCGGCCGGTGGCCGGGTTGATCTCCTGCTGGAGCGCGTCGGTATAGGTGTTCTTGAGCTTGGTGAGCTGCCGCCAGTCGAGCACGCGACGGACGATCTCGGCGCCGGGGCCCTTGTCTCGCGCGAGCCGCTCCAGCTCGGTCACGTCGGTCGAATAGACGCCGGACTTGCCCTTGCGCCCCCCCTTCAGCCCTAGCCGCTCGAATAGCACGTCGCCCAGCTGCTTGGGGCTGCCGATCGTGAACGGCCCGCCGGCGAGCGCGTGGATCTGCTGCTCCAGCGCGGCGATCTGGCCGGAGAACTCGGTCGAGAGCGCGTTCAGCCGGTCGCGGTCGACCTTGATCCCGTGCCCTTCCATCCGCGCGATCACGGGGACGAGCGGGCGGTCGACCATCTCGTACACGCGCGTCGCGCCCTCGGCGGGCAGGCGGGCCTTGAACCGCTTCCAGAGCCGGAGCGTGACGTCCGCGTCCTCGGCGGCATAGCGGGTCGCTGCCTTCAGATCGACTTCGGCGAAGCCGCGCTGCGTCTTTCCGACGCCGACCACGTCCTTGTACGCGATACAGCTATGCGACAGGTGCGTCGCGGCGAGCTCGTCCATGCCGTGGCCGTGGAGCCCGGCGTCGAGGTCGAAGCTCATCACGATCGTGTCGTCGTGCGGCGCGACCCGGATGCCGCGCTGGCCCAGCACGATCATGTCGAACTTCAGGTTGTGACCGATCTTGAGGACGGACGGGTCCTCGAACAGCGCCTTCAGCTTCTCGAGGCACGGCTCGCACTCGACCTGCTCGGGCGTCTCGGCGAGCAGGTCGGTCCCCCCATGCCTGAGCGGGATGTAGCAGGCGCGGTTGGGCGCGAGCGCGAGGGAGACGCCGACCAGCTCGGCGCGGGTCGCGTCGGTGCCGCTGGTCTCGGTATCCATCGCGACCCAGCCCTGCGCCGTCGCGTCCGCGATCCAGCGGTCCAGCGTATCGAGATCGACCACCGTCTCGTAATCGTCGTGCGCGCAGGGCGGGTCCTCCTCCAGCGGCACGCTGGCGGGCGCGGGCGCGGGGTCGTCGGCAACCTGGCTGAGCCGCAGCAGCAGCGACTTGAAGCCGTGATGCTCGAGGAATGCGCGGAGCGGCGCCTCGGGAATACCCTGCAGCGCCAGCTCGTCGAGCGGATGCTCGAGCGGCGCGTCGCACTTCAGCTTGACCAGCTCGCGGCTGAGGCGCGCATTGTCGGCATGCTCGCGCAGGTTGTCGCGCAGCTTGCCCTTCTTGAAGTCGTCCGAGGCGGCGGCGGCGAGCACGCCTTCCACGTCGCCATGGTCCTGGATCAGCTTGGCCGCCGTCTTCGGCCCGACGCCCGGCACGCCGGGGACGTTGTCGACGGTGTCCCCCATCAGCGCCAGCACGTCGCCCAGCTTGTCGGGGCCGACGCCGAACTTCTCCTGCACATAGTCGGGGCCGAGCCGCCGGTTGTTCATCGTGTCGAGCATGTCGATCGACGGCTCGGTCAGGAGCTGCATCAAGTCCTTGTCGGAGCTGACGATCGTGACCGACCAGCCCTGCGCCAGCGCGGCCTTGGCATAGGAGGCGATCAGGTCGTCCGCCTCCAGCCCCTCCTCCTCGATGCAGGGAAGCGAAAAGGCGCGGGTCGCGTCGCGGATCATCGGGAACTGCGGGACCAGATCCTCCGGCGGCGGCGGGCGGTGCGCCTTGTACTGGTCGTACATCTCATTGCGGAAGGTATGCGACGCCTTGTCGAAGATGACCGCCATATGCGTCGGCCCCTCCGCCTTGTGCAGGTCGTCGGCCAGCTTCCACAGCATGGTGGTGTAGCCGTAGACGGCGCCCACCGGCTCGCCATGCTTGTTCGTGAGCGGCGGCAGGCGATGATAGGCGCGGAAGATGTAGCCCGAGCCGTCGACGAGATAGAGATGGGGCATCCCGGGCGGCTTAGCGGAGCCGACCCGCCGGTTCTAGGCAGCCCTGCCCTTCGTGCCGAGCTTGTCGACCGGCGAACGGGACGAGCGCGGTGCCGCTTAGTTCGCGACCATGCCCGTCGCGCCGGAGCCCGCGTACATCGTCACCGCGCGGGCGACGTCCTGGATCAGCTGCTGGCGTTCGCGGATCGGGCGGCGGGTGTCGCCGATCATCACCGCGATGGCAAAACGGCGGCCGTCGGGCGCGGTGATCAGGCCGACATCGTTGAAGCCGGCGTTACGGCCGCGCAGGTCCTGGCCGGTGCCGGTCTTGTGCGCGAGCGTCCATCCGCCGGGGAGCGCCGCGCGCAGCCGGGCGCGGCCGGTGGTCGACATGCCCATGGTGTCAAGGAGCACGCGGGTGGAGGTCTCGCTCAACAGCTCGCCGCGCGCTAGGCGGGCGAGCGCGTCGGCGATGGCGAGCGGCTCCGCGCCGTCGGGCGGATCGCCGACATAGCGGTCGAGGGCGGCGGTACGCAGGTCGAGCGGCAGGCGCGAGCGCGCGATCTCAAAGCCGTTGGTGCCGCCCCAGCTCTGGTCCCAGGTCAGCCCCGCGGTCTGGGCCTGGAGCGCCCGCTCGCCCGGCCCGAAGCGGATGCCGCCGAGCTGCTTGGCCGCGATCATCGCGCGCACCGCGTCAGGCCCGCCGACGAAGCTCAGCAGGCGGTCGTTGGCGGTGTTGTCGCTCTGGGTCAGCGCGCGGGTCAGGAGGTCGCCGACGGTGGTCTGGTAGCCCGCGTCCTTCACCAGCCAGGCGATCGGCTGGTGGAAGAGCGTCAGGTCCTCGCGCCGGACGGTGATCGGGTCGTCGAGCCGCGCCTTGCCCTGGTCGCGCAGGTCGAGCAGCGTCATCGCGACCCAGAGCTTGCTGACCGACTGTTGCGGCAGCTTCTGCCGGCCCCCCGCCTCCACCGTCCAGCCGTCGTCGACCGCGCGCACCGCGATCCCCGCCTTGCCGACGAAGGCGCGCTGAAGGCGCTGGACCTCGGCCGCGAGACCCGACGGCGCGGGCTTCGCCAGACGCGGCTGGGTGATCGGCACGGGGATGGAGACGATCACGGGCGGGCGCGGCTGCGGGGCGTTGGCGGTCGCGCCGGGGCGCTCGGTCGCGCTACAGGCGGCGGCCAGCAGCGGCACCGCCGTCCAGGCCCATCGTCCCGCCTTGCCGTTTACACTCACCTTCATCACGCCGACCCGCCCCATTCGCCCTATGTGTGGTGCGACCTCGCCAAAGGGAACAAGCACTTAGGCGCGATATTGCGACGAGCGCCGCCGCCGGTGCGGCAGGGCGTGCGCCGGGTCCTCACCCGCGGGCGGACAGGGCGACGCGACGGCGCGCGATCAGCAGCACGGCGGCTCCCGCCAGCGCCGACACGAGCGAGCCGATGATGATGCCCGCCTTCATCTCGGCTTCCAGCAGCGCGCTGCCCGCAAAGGCGAGGTTGCCGATGAACAGGCTCATCGTGAACCCGATGCCGCACAGGATGGCGACGCCGTAGATCTGGCCCCAGGACGCATCCTCGGGCCGCGGGGCGAGCCCCGAGCGGACCGCGGCCCACGTCGCGCCGAAGACGCCGATCTGCTTGCCCAGGAACAGACCGGCGGCGATGCCGACCGGCAGGGGATCGGTGATGTGGTCCAGCCCGACGCCCGACAGGTCCACGCCGGCGTTGGTGAAGGCGAACACGGGCAGGATCAGATACGCGACCCAGGGCTGCAGCGCATGCTCGAGCCGGTGGAGCGGCGATTCGGCGTCGTCCGGCCGCCCCGGGCTGCGGCGGACGGGGACGACCATGGCCAGCGCCACGCCCGCGATCGTCGGGTGCACGCCCGACCGCTGGACGCAGAGCCATAATACGACGCCCAGCAGGAGATAGGGAAGCAGGCGTCCAACCCCGAACCGCGCCAGAACCAACCCCAGGCCCATCGGCAGCGCCGCCCAGCCGAGCCAAGCGACATCGAGATCGGCCGTGTAGAAGAAGGCGATGATGAGCACCGCCCCGAGATCGTCCAGGATGGCGAGCGCGGTGAGGAAGATCTTGAGCGACACCGGGACGCGCGAGCCGAGCATCGCCAGCACGCCCAGCGCGAAGGCGATGTCCGTCGCGGCCGGGATCGCCCAGCCGCGCGTGAGCGCCGGATCGCCCCCGACGAAGAACAGATAGACGAGCGCCGGCGCGACCATGCCGCCGATCGCCGCCAGGCCCGGCAAGGCGCGCCTCGACCAGGTGGACAGCTGGCCGTCCGCGAGCTCGCGCTTGATCTCCAGCCCGACCAGCAGGAAGAACACCGCCATCAGCGCATCGTCGATCCAGTGAAGGATGCTGAGGCCGCCCACATAGGTGTGGAGCACCCCGAAATAGGCGGCGCTGAGCGGCGAGTTCGCGACCAGCATGGCGAGCGCGGCCGCGGCGATCAGCAGGATGCCGCTGGCGGATTCGGCGGCGAGCAGGTCGCGGAAGACGGACAGGGGGCGTGGACGACGAGCCATGACCGCCAGCTATCGCCGAACCTGAGCCGGGTCGCGCCTAATCGAGAGTAGATGCTCGATTATGGCACCAGCACCGTGTCCACCGGCTCCGGCGCGGTATCGGGGTAGTCGAGCGTGTAGTGCAGCCCCCGACTCTCCTGACGGCGGAGCGCCGAGCGGACGATCAGGTCGGCGGTCTCGACCAGATTGCGGAGCTCGATCAGGTCGGGGGTGACCCGGAAATGGCCGTAATAGTCGGCCACCTCCTCGCGCAGCAGCCGGATGCGCGCGGCGGCGCGCTGCAGGCGCTTGGTGGTGCGGACGATGCCGACATAGTTCCACATGAACCGGCGGATCTCCGTCCAGTTCTGCTTGATGACGACTTCCTCGTCCGAGTCGGTCACCCGGCTCTCGTCCCAGGGCCGGATCGGCGGTACCGGCTTGAACCCGTCCCAGTGCGCCGCGATGTGCCGCGCCGCCGCCTCGCCGAATACGAAGCATTCGAGCAGCGAGTTGGACGCGAGCCGGTTCGCGCCGTGCAGCCCCGACTGGGTGCATTCCCCCGCCGCATAGAGCCCCGGCAGGTCGGTCTTGCCGTCGCGGTCCACGACGATGCCGCCGCAGGTATAATGCTGCGCCGGGACCACCGGGATCGGGCCTTGCGTCATGTCGATGCCGAGCCCGAGCAGCTTCTCGTGGATGGTCGGGAAGTGACCGCGCACGAAGTCGGCGGGCTGATGGCTGATGTCGAGATGGACGAAGTCGAGGCCGTCGCGCTTGATCTCCGCGTCGATCGCGCGGGCGACGACGTCGCGCGGGGCGAGCTCCAGGCGCTCGTCATAGTCGGCCATGAAGCGCCGGCCGGTTTTCGGGTTGACGAGCCACCCGCCCTCGCCGCGCACCGCCTCCGTGATCAGGAAGTTCTTGAGCTCGAGATGGTAGAGGCAGGTCGGGTGGAACTGCATGAACTCCATGTTGGAGACGCGCGCCCCCGCCCGCCACGCCATCGCGATGCCGTCGCCGGTCGCTCCTTTGGGCGCGGTGGAGAAGAGATAGGTGCGTCCCGCCCCGCCGGTCGCCAGGATCGTCGCGCGCGCGGTATGAAGGTTGACGCGCCCGGTCCCGCGATCGACGGCATAGACCCCCCACACGTCTCCCGCGCCCGAATAGCGCTCCTCGTGACGAGAGGTGGCGAGGTCGATCACGACCTGATCGGGGACGAGGCGGATGTTGGGATGCGCGCTCGCGGCGCGGAGCAGCGCCTGCTGCACCGCCCAGCCGGTCGCGTCGGCGACATGCACGATGCGGCGGTGCGAGTGGCCGCCCTCGCGCGTCAGGTGCAGCGCCCCGCCCTCCTCGGCGAAGGGGACGCCCAGCGCCTGCAGGCGCGCGATCGCGGCCGGCGCACGCTCCACGACCATCTCGACGACCGCGCGGTCGTTCAGCCCCGCGCCGGCGACCATCGTGTCCTCGACATGATTGGCGAAGGTGTCGCCGGGTTCGAGAACGGCGGCGACCCCGCCTTGCGCCCAGGCGGTCGCGCCCTCGTCCAGCGCACCTTTGGCCAGCACGGTGACCCGGAACCGTTCCGCGAGGTTGAGCGCGGCCGTCAGCCCGGCCGCGCCCGACCCGACGATGAGGACATCGGACTGGCTCATCGAGCACGGTCCGAGGCGGCGGCTGGGCGAAACACCATGGCTGCATCTTGCATAGGTGCGCCCCGTGGGACAGCCCGGCGCCAACGATGCTGACAGGCGTCGAGCCCGGCGCTAGCCTCCGCGTCACGAGAGGGGAGCAATATGATGCGAGCATGGGCGCTGGCCGCGACGATCGCGGCGCTGGGAGCGAGCGGGGCGGCGGACGCCCGGCAGCGCTACGAGGCGACGATCGTCCGGACCAAGTTCGGCATTCCGCACATCACCGCGAAGACATGGCAGGGCATCGGCTACGGGGTCGGCTATGCCTACGCGACCGACAACCTGTGCATGATGGCGGAGGAGTTCGCGACCCTCGCGGGCGAGCGGTCGCTGCATTGGGGTCCCACCGCCAAGGCGACGCTCGGCTTCGGCAGCGTCGACAACCTGTCCTCCGACATATTCTTCCGCAGCGTCATGGACCTGCCGCAGCTGCGCCTCGCCGCGCGCGGCCAGTCGCGCGCGGCGCGGCTGGTCGCGGCGGGCTGGGCGGCCGGATACAACCGCTACTTGCGCGAGATCGGCCCGACGGGCGCGCCGGTCGCATGCCGGGGCAAGGCCTGGCTCCGACCGATCGGCGAAGACGACATGCTGCGGGTGAACCAGAAAGGGATGCTGCTCGCCAGCTCGTTGGCGCTCGCGCCTGGCATCGCGGGCGCCGCGCCGCCGGGCAAGGCGGCGGGCCTGACCTCCCCCGCGCCCCTCCCCCGCCCGGATCAGCTTGGGATCGGCAGCAACGGCTGGGCGTTCGGCGGCGACGTGACCGCGAATGGGCGCGGCCTGGTGATCGGCAATCCGCACTTCCCGTGGTTCGGGCCGAGCCGATTTTGGCAGATGCACGTGACGCTTCCCGGCCAGATCGACGCGATGGGGGTGGGGCTGGGCGGTACGCCGATCCCGACGCTCGGCTTCAACCGGGACGTCGCCTGGACCCACACGGTCACCGCCGCCCGCCATTTCACGCTGTTCCAGCTGAAGCTCGACCCGGCCGATCCCACCGTCTATCTGATCGACGGCAAACCGGAGCGGATGACGCGGCGAGAGGTCCGCGTACCGATGCCGGATGGCGGGGCTCCGGTCGTGCGGACACTGTATGCGACCCGGTTCGGGCCGATGGTGGTGCCGCCGGCCGCGGGTCTGACCTGGAGCCCCACCACGGCCTTCGCCATGCGTGACGCCAACGCGGGCAACCGGCGGGCCATCGACACCTGGCTCCGCATCGCCCGGGCGCGCTCGGTCGAGGAGATCCGGTCCGCCGTCGAGGGGACGCTTGGCATCCCATGGGTCAACACCATCGCCGCCGACCGGCACGGGACCGCGCTTCACGCCGATGTCACCGCCGTGCCCAACGTGTCCGCGGACAAGGTGAAGACGTGCGCGACGCCGCTGAGCGCGCTCGCGGCCGCTCAGGCGACGCTGCTCGACGGCTCACGCTCGGCCTGCGATTGGGATACGGCTGCCGGGACGCCCGCGCCCGGCCTGATGCCCGCGAAGGACCAGATGGTGCTGGTCCGGCGGGATTACGTCACCAACAGCAACGACAGCTATTGGTTGAGCAATCCGCGTGCGCCGTTCCGCCAGTTGTCCCCGGTGCTCGGCCAGTACGGGACCGCCCTGTCGCTCCGCAGCCGGTCCAACTTTCGCGAGACCGATGCGATGCTAGCGGAGGGCAAGGTCGACCACCGGCGCGCCGAGGCGCTCGTCTTCGCGAACAAGAGCCTGGCGGCCGACATGGCGGTCGGCCCGCTTGTGGCGCTGTGCGCGGACAAGCCCGAGGTGGCCCGGGCCTGCGCGGCGCTCAAGGGCTGGGACCGGCGGTTCGACAACGACAGCCGCGGGGCGGCGCTGTTTCTGCAATTCTGGAACAAGGTCCGCACGCGGCCGGGGCTGTGGTCCGTGCCGTTCGACGCCGCCGACCCGCTCAATACGCCGCGCGACTTCATGACGTCGGGCGACGCCGGACCCGCGCTGCTGAAGGCGCTCGCTGATGCGGCGGCGGACCTGGAGAAGATGGGCTTCGCACCCGACGCGCGCTGGGGTGACGTCCACGCGGCGCCGCGCGGGGCCGAGCGCATCCCCATCCATGGCGGGCCGCAATCGGTCGGCATCCTCAACATGCAGGATCCCATGCCCGCGCCCGTCGGGCTGCAGCCCCGACACGGGTCGAGCTATATTCAGGTGGTCGGCTTTGACGACGCCGGGCCGGTGGCGGACGCGATCCTCAGCTATTCCCAATCCACCGATCCCGCCTCGCCGCACTTCGCCGACCAGACGCGCGAGTACGCCGCGAAGCGCTGGCACCGCCTCCCCTTCACCCCGGCTCAGATCGCGGCGGAGGCGATCGGGTCGACGGTGAAGATTGCGGAGTAGTAGCCGCGATTGCGCAGAGGTGAAGTTCCGTCGCACCGGCCGTGAGCCGGGGTCCAACGCACCGCCGGGCATGTCACTTGCGGCACCATGGATGCCGGCTCAAGGCCGGCATGACGGAGCTGGCGCGACGCCAAAAGCCCGAGCGCATCGGTCGAAGGTGTATTGCACCGCTACGCCAGTTAGGAGAAAGCAGGCCGAGGAGGCGTGCGATGCGCGGGCAGATACTGGGCGTGGATGTCAGGACGGGCGAAGGCCAGCTCGCGGGCGATGACGGGCGGCGGTACCGCTTCCGGCCGGAGGATTGGGCGCACGCGGGAGAGCCCGCGATCGGGCTGCACGTCGACTTCGAGCCTGATGAGGCGGTAGCCCGCAGCATCTTCCCGCTGCCGGCCGCCCCGTCGCTGCCCGCGGCCGCGGGACTGCATGCGCGCGTCCCGTCGCCCGCCCCCTCCGCTGCGCCAAGCAGCTACAAGAACCGCGTTGTGGCCGCGTTGCTTGCCTTTTTTCTAGGCACGCTTGGCATCCATCGCTTCTACCTGGGGCGCACCGGGTCGGGGATCACGATGCTGGTGCTCAGCATCACATTGGTGGGCCTGATCGTCACCGCGCCATGGGCGCTGGTCGACACGGTGCGCTACCTGTTCATGTCCGACGCCGAGTTCGCCCGGCGCTACGATCCCGCCTAGGCGGCCGCTCGCGTCAGGCTGAGGAACACGTCCTCGAGGTCGGCCTCGCGGGTCGAGACATCGACGATGCCGAGGCCGTCGCGCGTGACCGCCGCCAGCACCTCGCCCGCGTTCACCCGGCCCTTGTCATAGGTGATCTCCAGCACCCGCTCGCCCTTCAATACGATCTTCTCGAAGCAGGGCGCGTCGGGCGGCCGGGTCAGGTCGCGGTCGACGGTAACGGCCACCACCTTTTCCTGCGCGCGCGCGACGAGCGTGCGGGTGGGCTCGTTCGCGACGAGGCGGCCGTGGTTGATGATGGCGATGCGGTCGCACAGCTCCTCGGCCTCCTCCAGATAATGGGTGGTGAGCACGACCGTGACGCCGCCCGCGTTGAGCTCTCGCACATAGGCCCAGAGCTGCTGCCTGAGCTCGATATCGACGCCCGCGGTCGGCTCGTCGAGGACGAGCACGGGCGGGGAATGGACCATCGCCTTCGCCACCATCAGCCGCCGCTTCATGCCGCCAGACAGCGTGCGGCTATAGGCGCGCGCCTTGTCCTCCAGATGCACTGCGCGCAGCAGCTCCATCGATCGGCGCTCGGCCTTGGGCACGCCGTAGAGGCCGGCCTGGATCTCCAGCGTCTCGACCGGCGTGAAGAAGGGATCGAACAGGATCTCCTGGTTGACGATGCCGATCGCGCGCTTCGCGTTGCGCGGGTGCTGGTCGATGTCGAAGCCCCAGATGGCGGCGCGACCCGACGTCTTGTTCACCAGCCCCGCGAGGATGTTGATGAGCGTCGACTTGCCCGCGCCGTTGGGGCCGAGCAGTCCGAAGATCGACCCGCGCGGCACGTCGAAGCTGACATGGTCGAGCGCCTGCTTGCCACCGGCATAGGTCTTGCACAGACTGTCGATGGCGATGGCGGCGTCGGTCATGGGCCGGGGGTTAGGCGCAACCCCGCCCGGTCTCAAGCCGAACCGCTCCGCCGGAAGGGTCGACTACGACGGAGAAGGAGATGACGGATCGCGCGTTCCTCCGACAGCTGCAGGGCTATGGCCTGCTGACTGCGGAGATCCACTATTACATGCCTGACCATCCCAGTCTGCTGCAGCAGTTCGTCTGGCAGGAATACGACCTGGCCCCGCGCTTCCCGGAGCTGCACCGCTTCCTGGATCATTGGCGGCGCGAGATCGAGGCGACCCTGCATTCGATCCGGGTCGCGCACCAGCACCTGATCCGCCCCGCCGAGTGGACCGCAGTGGATGGCGTGATCACGATCAATTGACGCATTGAGCGGGGCCGCCGCGGCCGCTAACAGGCCCGCCATGGTCCCGCCGCCCGAAGTCACCCGCGTCCAGCAACGCCGCGTCGCCTGCGACGGGGCCGCCGATATCCCCGGCGGCTCGGCGCTCGGCCATCCGCGCGTCTGGCTGCAGATCGACGAGCATGGCTATGTCGATTGCGGCTACTGCGACCGCCGCTTCGTCCTGATCGGGGGGCCGGCGGACGGAGTGGATCAGAGCACGCTCCGCGACATCGCGGAAGGGTCGAACCCCGATCATTGACGCGTGGACGTGGGGCCGCGCCGCCCTATATCGGCGGCATGACCTATCAGGACCCGCGCTCCTTCCTCTACCGTGACGCGCTCTCGCCCGAGGCGGCCGCGCGGCTGACCGCAGACGCGCTCGCCCGTGCCGACGATGGCGAGCTGTACCTGCAGTATCGCCGCTCCGAGGCGTTCGGGTTCGACGATGGGCGACTGAAAACGGCGAGCTACGACAACCAGGCCGGCTTCGGTCTGCGCGCGGTGTCGGGGGAGATGACCGCCTTCGCGCATGCCAACGAGCTGTCGGAGGCTGCGATCCGGCGCGCGGCGGAGACGATGCGGCTGATAGACCCCAGCGCGCAGGCGAAAGCGCTGGCGCCGCGCGGGACCAACCGCCGGCTCTATACCGACACCGACCCGCTCGACCTGGCGCCCTTCGCCGAAAAGGTGAACCTATGCCAGCGTATCGACGCCGCGGCGCGGGCGCGCGATCCGCGCGTGGCGCAGGTCTCGGTCGGGCTGTCGGGAAGCTGGAGCGTCGTCGAGATCGTCCGGCCCGACGGCTTCGTCGCCACCGACGTGCGCCCGCTCGTCCGGCTCAACATCCAGATCGTGGTCGAGCGGAACGGCCGGCGCGAGACGGGCAGCTTCGGGATCGGCGGGCGCTATCTCTACGACCGGCTGTTCGACGAGGCGACCTGGACGCGCGGCATCGACGAGGCGCTGGCGCAGGCGCTGGTCAATCTCGATTCGGTCGACGCGCCGGCGGGGGAGATGACGGTGCTGCTCGGGCCTGGCTGGCCGGGCGTGCTGCTGCACGAGGCGATCGGGCACGGGCTGGAGGGCGACTTCAACCGCAAGGGCACCAGCGCCTTCTCCGGCCGGATCGGCGAGCGCGTCGCCGCGCCGGGCGTGACGGTGGTGGACGACGGGGCGCTTCCCGACCGGCGCGGATCGCTGTCGATCGACGACGAGGGCACGCCGACGGGCGAAACCGTGCTGATCGAGGACGGCATCCTCAAGGGCTATATGCAAGACCGGCTGAACGCGCGGCTGATGGGCGTGGAGCCTACCGGCAACGGCCGCCGCGAGAGCTTCTCGCACGCACCCATGCCGCGCATGACGAATACCTTCATGAAAGGCGGTCGCGACGATCCCGCCGAGCTGCTGTCCCGCGTCAAGAAGGGCATCTTCGCCAAGAGTTTCGGCGGTGGACAGGTCGACATCGTGTCGGGCAAATTCGTCTTCTCCTGCACCGAGGCGTACAAGATCGAGGACGGCAAGCTAGGCGCGCCGATCAAGGGCGCGACGCTGATCGGCGACGGCCCGACGTCGCTGACCAAGGTGACCGGCATCGGCAACGACTTCGCGCTCGATGAAGGGATCGGCGTGTGCGGCAAGGGCGGCCAGAGCGTGCCGGCGGGCGTCGGCCAGCCGACGCTGCTGCTCGAAGGGCTGACGGTCGGCGGGACGGCCGTGTAGGTCAGAAGCCGGTGATCAGCATATCCAGGGCTGCATCAATGACATCACTGCAATAGGCGACGGTCGTTACCGGCCTTCCAAGTTCCGCTCTCGGTACTGCAGCAAGCAGGTGGGTCGTCAATATAAGCTGCTCGCCCGCGACCCTTAAGATTGGCTGAAGGCGTTCTACGGGCTCCGCATCTTCTCCGCGTGGCAACAGGGGGACCACCACGCGCGTCTCGAACAGCCGAATGTGGTCCGATTGGCAATCGACCACCAGCGTGCCGTTCGACAAACGGTGCACGTCGTATTTGGCCATCAGAACGCGCGATACTTGTCCAAGGGTGAACCGTTCTTTTCCATCCAGCGGTTCCAGCCTTCAATGGCGGAGCGGTTCCTCTCCTCCCATTGAAAGGCGGCCGCCGCACGGGCAGCATCCCGCAGCGCCACCTCGCATGCTTGCGACAGGTTTACGCCGGCCTCACGCGCCGCAGCGACCACACCCGTGTCGAGCGACAGGTTCACGGCTTTCCGCTTGCCGGACGCGATCGGATCGTGTCTCATGCGCATAGGTTGTGCGCATTACGACATGGGTGTCAACATGGCCGAGTTCTTCCCCGCGCTGACCGACGAGCACCGCGGCTTTATCGCGCGGCAGCCGGTGTTCTTCGTCGCGACGGCAGCGGAGGCGGCGCGGGTCAATGTGAGCCCCAAGGGGCTGGACAGCTTCCGCGTGATCAATGCGGGCACCGTCGCCTATCTCGACCTGGCCGGGTCGGGGAACGAGACGCATGCCCATCTGGCAGCCGACGGGCGGATCACCGTCATGTTCTGCGCCTTTGACCGCCCCGCGCTGATCCTGCGCCTCTATGGCCGGGGCCGGGCGGTCTTGCCGCAGGACACCGAATGGGCGGAACTGGCGGCAGAGTTCGACCTGCTGCCGGGGATCCGACAGATCTTCGTCATCACGATCGAGGAGGTGCAGGCGAGCTGCGGCTGGGGCGTGCCTGAAATGGCGCTGGTCCGCGAGCGCGAGACCTTGCCCAAATTCCATCGCAACCGCGGGCCCGAGCGGCTGCTCGACGTCATGGCGTCGCGCACCCGCTCGATCGATGGGCTGCCGACCCGGCCCGCCACCGAGGCCGTTGGCTTTTAGCAGCGTCCGCACCACATAGGCGGCTCTCACCCGTTCACGGAGTTCACCTTGGCCAGCACGCTAGGATTGTCGCCCGCCCAGAAGGAGGCCGTGGAGCAGTTCCGCCGCGACGTGGTCGAGCCCTCGATGACCAAGCTCGTCATCATCGACTTCTGGGCGGAATGGTGCGGCCCCTGCAAGGCGCTCACCCCCGTGCTGGAGAAGGTGGCGGCCGGCTATGCCGACAAGGGCGTGGTGCTCGCCAAGATCGACACCGACAAGAACCAGTTCATCGCGGCGCAATTCCAGATCCGCTCGATCCCGACCGTTTATGCGATGTTTCAGGGACAGCTGGCGGCAGACCTGACGCCCTACCGTACAGAGTCGCAGCTGCGGGCCGCCCTCGACCAGCTCTTGAAGCAGCTGCCGATCGAGTCCGACGCCGCCGCGCAGGAAGCGGAGCTCGAGCCGCTCATCGCGATGGGCGAGCAGGTGCTGGAGGACGGCGACGCCGAGCGCGCGCTGTCGATCTTCGACCAGATCGCGGAGCTCGCGCCCGACCACCCGGCGGTCCTCTCCGGCCGCGTGCGCGCGCTGGTCGCGGCGGGGCGGCACGACGAGGCGGAGGCGGCGATCGCCGCCCTGCCGCCCGAGGCGCTGAAGGACGCGGGCGTGCAGCGCGCGCGAGCGGCGCTGGAGCTCGCCCGCGCCGCGCCGCCGGTCGACGACCTGGCGCCGCTGGTCGCAAAGGTAAATGCGGACCCTGACAACCTTCAGGCGCGCTTCGATCTCGCCAACGCGCAGATGGCGGCGGGGGATCGGGACGCCGCGGCGGACGGCTTCCTCCACATCATCAAGGCCGAGCGCGACTGGAACGAGGGCGCGGCGCGCCAGCAGCTCCTGAAGCTGTTCGAGGTCGTCGGACTGATGGACCCTTGGGTCGCCGGCCAGCGGCGGCGGCTGTCGGCGGCATTGTTCGGATGACGGCGACCGCCACTGCGACCCGGCTGTCGGTCTTCCCCTTGCCGGGCGCGCTGCTCTTCCCCGGCATGCACCTGCCGCTCCACATCTTCGAGCCGCGCTACCGCGCCATGGTGTCGGACGCGATGGCGCGCGACCGGCGCATCGGCATGATCCAGCCGCGCCCCGGCACGGGTGAGCCGCCGGCGCTGTTCGATCTCGGCTGTGTCGGGAAGATCGTGGAGGTCGAGGCGCTCGACGACGGGCGCTACAACCTGATCCTGGAAGGGATCGCGCTGTTCCGCGTCGCGCGCGAACTGCAGGTCGCGACCCCGTTCCGGCAGGTTGAGGCCGCGCTGCTGCCGGTCGGCGAGCCCGAGACGCTGTCGCTCGGCCATCGCGCCTCGCTCGAGGCGGAATCGCGCAGCTTCGCCGACGCGCAAGGCTACGCGGTCGATTGGGACCAGGTCGGTCGGCTGGACGACCAGAGCCTCGTCAACGGCATCGCGCAGATCGCCCCCTTCGACGCCGCCGCCAAGCAGGCGCTGCTGGAGGCACCCGACCTCTCCTGCCGCGCCGAGCTGATCGTCCAGCTGCTGCAGTTCTTCGGCCGGCACGGCGGCGAGGGCCGGGTGACGCTGCAGTGAGCCCTGCCCCGTCATGCCGGGCTTGTCCCGGCATCCACGGCGCTGCTCAGGTCTCCGGCCGCGGTGCTCGCCGCTCGGTGGATGCCGGCACAAGGCCGGCATGACGCAGGTGGATCCCTGGCTCCTGTCCAAACTCTGCTGCCCGCTCACGCGCACGCCGCTGCGCTATGACGAAGACGCACAGGAGCTGATTTCCGAGGCAGCCGGTCTCGCCTACCCCATTCGCGACGGAGTGCCAGTGATGCTGGTCGAGGAAGCGCGGCCGCTTTAGATCGGGACGCCTTGGAGCAGCTTCGGCAACGCGCCGCTCTCGCCCCGCGCCTCCGCCATGAAGCGGTCCTTCAGCGGCGGGATCGCGTTCACCGCCGAGATGCCGAAGCGGCGCACCGCGCTCGCGGTGCGGCCGGGGATGCCGAACAGGCGGGTGAGGCTGTCGGTCGCGAAGGCGACCGCGAAGGTGTCGAGCCCGCGCCAGCGCTGGTAGCGGGCAAGGAGCTGCGGGTCGCCCAGGTCGAGGCCGACGCGCTTGCCCTCCACCAGCACCTCGGCCAGCGCAGCCACGTCGCGGAAGCCGAGGTTCAGGCCCTGGCCGGCGATGGGGTGGATGCCGTGGCCCGCATCGCCGACCAGCGCCAGCCGCTCCGCGGTGATGCGCGCCGCGTGGTGGAAGCCGAGCGGGTAAGTTGCGCGCGGACTCGCGCCGGAAAGCCGGCCCAGCAGGCCGCCCATGCGCTGCTCCGCCTCGTGCAGGAAGGCACGGTCGCCGAGCTTCAGCATCCCCGGCCCGGCATCGGCGTCCACCGTCCACACGATCGCGGAGCGGTGTCCGGCCTCGTCGTCGGGCAGCGGCAGCAGCGCGAAGGGGCCGGCGGGATAGAAGATCTCATATGCGACGTTGCCGTGCGGCTTCTCATGGTGGAACGCGCCGACGATCGCGGCGTGATCGTAGCGCCAGCGCGCGACCGTGATCCCCGCCGCCTCGCGCGTCGGCGAATTCCGCCCCTCGGCGGCGACCAGCAGCGGGGCGCGCACGGTCTCGCCGTCGCTGAGCGTCGCGGTCACGGCGGTCGCGCCGCGATCCACCGCCGTCGCGCGCGTCCGCATCCGGAGGTCGACGCCCGGCGCCGCGCTCGCCGCTTCGAACAGCGCACGGCGAAGCCGGCGGTTCTCGTACATGACACCAAGCGCGCGGTCGTCCGGGTCGGGCACGAAGTCGAGCGCGCCGGGGCGCAGCCCGTCGCTGACGCGGATGGCCTCGATCGGGCAGCCGAAGCCGGCGATGCGCGCACCCACGCCGATCGCATCCAGCATCCGCCCGCTCGCGCTCGCGACCGCCGACGCGCGCCCGTCGAACTCCGGCGCGAGCGTGACCGCCGGGTCGGCCGGATCGACCACGGTCGAGGTCAGGCCATGCGCGTCGAGCGCCAGCGCCAACGTCGCACCGACCAGCCCGCCGCCGAGGATGATGACGTCGCGATCCATGGGCCATGCTCTACGCGGCGGACGCCCCAGCGCCAAGGCATGGGGTCGCCTTGACGCCGGAGTCGGCGCGATGCGATAATCTCGAGCGATTTCTTGCGAGGGGTGGACGATGGCGAGCCGAGCCCAGCCGGTGCTGTGGCGCGAGACCGTGCGGGCGGGCGCGGTGCGCTCCGGCGCGCTGTTCGCCGCTACCGCCCTGTTCCTCCTGACCGCGCTGATGGCGCTCGCGCTCGCCAGCTTCGACAGCCGCGACGCGGCGCTCGACACCGCCGCCGGCGGGCCGATCCGCAACCTGGTCGGCGGCCCGGGCGCCTGGTTCGCGGACCTCGCGCTCATGCTGTTCGGGCCGGCGGTGGTGCTGTTGCTGCCGGCGCCGGCGATCGTCGGCTTGCGCTTGTGGCGCGACCTGCCGGCCGGGCCTTGGGTGCGGATGCTGCGCAACGCGGTGCTGGGCGTGGCGCTGATGGGCGTGGCGCTCGCCTTCGTGTCCAGCGCGGCGGTGTTCAAGCTGCCCGGCGGCTGGGGCGGCGCGGTCGGCCTGCTGGTCGCGAACGGCGTCCATGCGCTGCTCGCGCTGGCGGGCGACGCGGCGATCGAGCGCTGGGGGTCCGCCGCGATCGGTCTGGCGGCCGGGGTCGCGGGCGTGATCGTCTGGGCCAAGGCGCTGGAGATCGACCTGGCCGATGTCCGCTGGCGACGCCGACCGGCCCCACGCGGGCCCGCGGCGGCGACGGTGGACGAGGAAGAGCCGCTGACGCTCACGCGCCGCCCGGTCGAACCGCGCCCGCCCGCCGCGCCCGACCAGCGACCCGCGCCCGTCATCGCCGAACGCGGCGTCGCGCCCACCGCCGCGAAGCCGAAGCCGCGGCAGGAGAGCCTGGATCTCGGCCACAACTACAAGCTGCCCGGGCTCGACCTGCTCACCCCCGCCCCGCCTGCGCCGAAGAGCCAGATCGACAGGGCGTCGCTGGAGCGCAATGCGCGCCTGCTCGAAACCGTGCTCGCCGACTTCCATGTGAAGGGCGACATCACCGAAGTGCGGCCCGGGCCGGTCGTGACCATGTACGAGCTGGAGCCCGCTCCGGGCATCAAGGCCAGCCGGGTGATTGCGCTCGCCGACGACATCGCGCGCAACATGAGCGCGATCTCCGCGCGTGTCGCGGTGATCCCGGGCCGCAACGTGATCGGCATCGAGCTGCCCAACGCCAAGCGCGAGACGGTCAGCCTGCACGAGCTGATCGGCAGCCAGGATTACGAGGACCAGGGCTCGCAGCTGCCGCTGGTGCTGGGCAAGAACATCGCGGGCGATCCCGTCATCACGGATCTCGCGCCGATGCCGCACCTGCTCGTCGCGGGCACGACGGGGTCGGGCAAGTCGGTCGGGCTCAACGCCATGATCCTGTCGCTGCTCTATCGGCTCACGCCCGAGCAGTGCCGGCTGATCATGATCGACCCGAAGATGCTCGAACTGAGCATGTACGACGACATCCCGCACCTGCTCTCTCCCGTCGTCACCGATCCCGCAAAGGCCGTGCGCGCGCTGAAATGGGCGGTCGAACAGATGGAGGACCGCTATCGCCAGATGTCGTCGGTGGGGGTGCGCAGCCTGGCGGGCTTCAACGACAAGGTGCGTGCCGCGCGCGCCAAGGGGCACCCGCTCGGGCGGCGCGTGCAGACGGGCTACGACCAGGAGACGGGCCAGCCGGTCTATGAAGAGGAGCAGCTCGACTACCAGCCGCTGCCGCAGATCGTGGTCATCGTCGACGAGCTCGCCGACCTGATGATGACGGCGGGCAAGGAGGTCGAGTTCCTGATCCAGCGGCTGGCGCAAAAGGCGCGCGCGGCGG